>Ga0065721_10050244_pt1 | contig 21860 bp, 17 predicted proteins | sample Mesricmetagenome_FD_59108 | JGI IMG/M metagenome (GOLD analysis project Ga0065721, IMG submission 59108) | Mesophilic microbial community from rice straw/compost enrichment Sample: eDNA_1 v2 (version 2) | ecosystem: Engineered > Solid waste > Grass > Composting > Bioreactor | place: USA: Davis...
CCCGCCATTCCGGAAATGGCGGGCGGGCTTTGTCGTGAAATGCCGTTCTTTACTGCGTGCCCGCGCTGTTGGGCAGGGAGCGGCGGGTCTGGGATTCGCCCATGCCGGGTTGGTCCGGAGAGATGGTCTGGCTCTGCGTCTGATTGCGGCTGGTCCGCGGATAAGGCGACACGCTGGAAGAACCGGAGCCGGCCCGGTTCGGGTTGGTCAGCGAATCCCGCGTCGGAGACTGCCCCATGCCCGGCTCGTCCGGCGACATGGTCCGGCCGTCCAGGCCGCCCTCGCGCGCCGCACCCGCCGCCCCGGCCGGGCCGGCCGGCGGAATCACGGTCGTGGAGTTGCCCGACGTGGACGGGCTGGGGGCGCTGCTGCCGCTCATTCCAACTCCGGACCGGCCAGCCCCGGACCGGTCGCTCATGTCGGACGAACAGCCGGCAAGCAGCATCATAACCGCCGATGCCGCGGCAGCCGTCGTGATGGCCGTCGTGATGGTCGTGTGACGCATGGTTTCGCTCCGCTTCCCCTGGTCGGGGCCTCGCACCTTGCGGTGGGCCGCTGGTGACACCAGCCCCGACAACCGGGCGTTTTGCAGAGAGTTCCCTCGGATTATGCGATTCAACCGCGGCGGGCCAAACTAGGCGGGCTCCGCGTCGCCGTCGGTCTTGGCGTATTTCTTCTTGGCGACGTCCAGCGACGCCAGAAGCTGCTTGCCCGTGGTGCCGCCATCGCCGCTGATCCGGCCGTTCATCACGGCCTTGATGGCGTCCACATGGGCCTTGAAAAGCAGGTGTTCCTTGGCCGTGATGGTGACGACGGTGCCGTGCGTCGCCTCGTACAGCGACTTGGCAATTTGCGTGATCAGCGGATAGCCGAAGATGCCGCCCTGCCCGCGCATCTCGTGGGCGGTGCGGTTGATCTGCGCCATCAGCGCCGGCACGGCCGCCGGCTCGGCCCGCAAGCGTTCGACGCGGCGGGCCAGCTCTTCGACCTCGGCACCGATCCAGACGGCGTAATCGCCGGCGCGGCTTTGGATCTCCGCGTCGGCGGCGGCCAGAACCTCGTCCGGCAGCACCGGCACCGGGTCCTTCGGCGCGATGCCCATCTTGGCGCCCAGGCGGTTCGGCAACTCGAAATAGACGACCGGATAGCGGTCGATGCCCGTCGCCTTGGACTTGCTGTGGACCACCAGGATTTCGCCCGGCCCGGTCATGCGGCAATCCATGGCGACCGGCCGTTCGCTGCGCCGCCGGTCCGGCCCGAAATAGCCCTTCGCCAGCACGAAGCGCCGCGGCCGGGCGATGGCCGCCATCAGGCGGTTGGCGATGGTGCCGGCGGAGAAGGGCTTGGCGATGAAGTCGGTAGCCCCCAGGTCGCGGGCCTGCTCCACATATCCGCGGTCGGCGGCGCCGGACAGCATCAGCACCGGCAGGAAGCGGTCGGGCGACTTGGGACTGTAGCGCACCCAGCGCAGCAGCATCAGGCCGTCCACATCCGGCATCACGAGGTCGGAGATGATCAGGTCGACCGGCGCCGTGCCGGGCGGCAGGGACGCGCGCCGCTCCTCCAGGAAGCGAATTGCCTCCACTCCCCCCGGTTCGCCGTGCACCGACCCCACCCCGATGGCCCGCAGGGTGGCCGTGAGCACGTTGCGGATGAAGGCGCTGTCCTCGACCACGAGAACGGAGAGAAGGTCGAGCTTCGGCCCACCCATGCCGCTCAATTCGTTCATCAACCCCAACCATTGCGTCGTATTCGAGGGAACTCTTTGCACGCCAGGACATGCCTTGGCGAGCATCATCTTATGGCTCGGCCATAGGTCAGGGCTTTGCGCGCGGTCAAGGCGCGGCTACCCTCACGCCAAACGCCACTTGCTCAACAAGGCAACAGGCACCAAAGGGAGAACCGAGAATATGCCGCAGCCCGATCACATCATGGCCCTGCCCGTGCCGGAGACGCCGGACCTCGATCCGGAAATGGCCGCGCTGTTCGACAAGTGCGTGGAAAAGCTGGGCTTCGTGCCCAACGTGCTGCGCGCCTACAGCGCGCGCCCGAAGAAGCTGCGCAACTTCGCCATGCTCTACAACGAGCTGATGCTGGGCGAGAGCGGCCTGTCGAAGCTGGAGCGCGAGATGATCGCGGTCGTCGTGTCCTCCGCGAACCACTGCTACTACTGCCTCGTCGCGCACGGGCAGGCGGTGCGCAAGCTGTCCGGCGATCCGGAACTGGGCGAGATGCTGGTGATGAACTACCGCGCCGCGCCGCTGGACCAGCGCCAGCGCGCCATGCTCGACTTCGCCTGGAAGCTGACGAAGGAGCCCTGGACCGTGGGCGAACCCGACCGCCATGCCCTTCGCGATGCCGGATTCAGCGAGGCGGACATCTTCGACATCGCCGACACGGCAGGCTTCTACAACATGTCGAACCGCGTCGCCTCGGCGGTGGACATGATGCCGAACCGCGAATACCACGCGCTCGACCGTTGAGGTACGCTGATACCCTTCCCTGCCCCGCGGGGAAGGGTCCGATCACCGCCGTCTGACAAACCGGAGCCACCCGGATGCTGAGGTTCATCGTCCGCCTGTTCGCCTTCATCGGCTTTCTCGTCGTGGCCGGCATCGTCACGGCCGTGGTTCTGGTGACGCGGCACGAGCCGACCTTGCCGGACACCATCGTGCTCGACCTCGACCTGAAGGAACCGCTGGCCGAGTCCGGCACCGCCCGGCTCGGCGGCTTCCTGGGGCACGAGACGACCCTGCGCGAGGTGCTGGAAACGCTGGAACGCGGCGGCAGCGACCCAAGGGTGAAGGGCGTGCTGGCCCGTTTCGGCGGCGACGGCATCGGCTTCGCCCAGGCGCAGGAGCTGCGCACCGCCATCGAACGCTTCCGCGCCTCCGGCCGTTTCGCCATCGCCTTTGCCGAGGCCTACGGCGACAGCGGCTCCGGCAACAAGTCCTACCTGCTGGCCAGCGCCTTCGACGAGGTGTGGATGCAGCCGCTGGGGTTGCTGAGCCTGACCGGCCTGTCGGCGCAAATCCCCTTTGCGCGCGCGGCGCTCGACAAGCTGGACATCCAGCCGCAGCTGATGCAGCGGGAGGAGTACAAGAGCTTCGCCGACACCTTCACCAAGACCGACTTCACGCCCGCCCACCGCGAGATGATCGAGGCGCTGCTGGGCGACCTGACGAACCAGGTGGTGGACGGCGTCTCCAAGAGCCGCCGCCTTGCCCCCGCCGCCGTCCGCGCGGCCATGGAGCGCGCGCCCCTGCTCGACAAGGAGGCGGTGGAGGCCAAGCTGGTCGACCGGCTGGGCTATGCGGACGAGGCCAAGGACGAGGCGCTGCGCCGCGCCGGGGCGCCCGCCGACGCCGACACGGTCGAGCCGAAGGAGTATCTGGACATCGCCGGGGCCGCCCACGACAACGGCCCGACCATTGCGTTGATCCATGCGACCGGCACCATCACCAGCGGCAAGAGCGACAAACCCGGCGTCGGCGAGGTCACCGCGGGCGCGGAAACCATCGTCGAGGCCATCGAGGACGCCGTGGACGATCCCGACGTGAAGGCGATCCTGTTCCGCATCGACAGCGGCGGGGGTGGCGTCACGGCGTCCGAAACGATCCGCCGCGCGCTGACCAAGGCGCGGCAGTCGGGCAAGCCGGTGATCGCCAGCATGGGCGACACGGCGGCGTCAGGCGGCTATTGGATCGCGCTGGCGGCCGAACGCATCGTCGCCTCGCCGGGCACCATCACGGGGTCCATCGGCGTGGTCGCCGGCAAGATGTCCCTGAACGCGCTGTCGGAACGGCTGGGTGTCCATTGGGGCGTCGTCGACACCGGCCGCAACGCCGGCATGTGGTCGCCCCTGCGCCCCTTCTCCCCCAGCGAGGAGGAGCGGCTGACGGCCCTGATCGACGCCAGCTACGCCACCTTCCTGTCCCGCGTGGCCGAGGCCCGGCACCTGACGCCCGAACAGGCGCGGGCCGCGGCCAAGGGACGGGTGTGGTCGGGCGCTCAGGCGCGCGAACTTGGCCTCGTGGACGATCTCGGCGGCGTGGAGTCCGCGCTGGCCCTGGCGAAGCAGGCGGCGAAGCTGCCCGCCGACGCGCCGGTCACCCTGACCACCTTCCCGAAGCCGAAATCGGTGATCCAGGAAATCCGCGACCTCGCATCCGGCAAGGGCGATTTCGTCGAGGCGGCGAAGATGCTGGCCGAGCTGCGGCCGATGCTGAACCAGCTTGCCCCGCTGCTCCAGGCCGCCCGCTCCGGCGAGGTGCAGGCGCAGATGCCCCCGATGATTTTGGGCCGCTGAGGGGGATGATCGGCTACCACCGCCGGATGGCGGTTGCTGAGCAGCCTTGCGCGCCGCAAAGCCCCTCCCGTAGCGAGGGTACAGGAGGGGACGGCGCGGTGCCGGTCAATGACGCGTGGTCAGGCCGGCGGAATAGAGCAGGAAGAGTGAGCTGGCGTTCAAACGGCTTTCGCTTTCCAAATAACTCTGGAACCCTGGCGAACAGATCAGCCGCGCGATCTCATCTTTCGAAAAGACCGGCAAAAAAGGATTGTTCGACAGTTCCTCATAGGCAGCCCTCGCCACTAGTCTTAGGCTAGGCGGAATCGCCGCGATATATCGGTCGAGGGCACATTCGTCCTCACGCTCCATCTGGCGCACTCCTTTCCCACATTTTTGAAGATTAGTGGCTACAGAATAAAGATTGCGCAAACGGTCAATCGCGTAAAGCGACATGAATCGATGAAGTAGCAAATCCTGCACAGTGTTGTGCGGACATCACATCATACTTTCTGGGTAAGACAACCGGCACGGCCCGGCGCCGTCTTTCGAAGGCGCCGATAAAATCTCGTGTTTTCAACGCAGAAGAGCAGACGGGAGCACCCGGCCGGGCGGATCAACGGGCTTTCGGTCCGGTTCCCCCGAACGCATGATGCGCGACGCCGCAACGGTTTCGGCGCTTCGGAATGCCCGATCCGCACATGGCGGGGGCCACCCGCCCCTTCATTCTGAAGAAAGGCAGATCAATACAGCCGTCAGATATATGCGCAACGAAAAGAAAGATCTTCATGGCATCATTCAAAATAAGTGCACCATGATCTTTTTGCTTCCCCAAGGGGATGGGTTTTCATCTGTGTTGACCCATTTATGTAGTTCATATATAGCCAAACGCTCCCGTGCGGTCACAGCTCAATCATCAGGTCGCCGACGCGCGTTTCCCCACGGAAGGTTTGATTGTTCCCTTCGCGCGACAATAATCCATTCCGCAAGCATCCAATCCCGTAACTTTCGAACGCATCGTGCAGCCTGACGACAACGACATCACAGCGCCCGCCGAAGCGCCCTCCTCTTCCCCGGTTGATAAACTCGGGGAATTTTCCCCCAATACCGGTGGGGAGCGTGCCTGCTGCATCGTCGGGATCGGCGCGTCGGCTGGCGGGCTGGAGGCGTTGCAGCGCTTCTTCGACCATGTGCCGGGCGACAGCAACCTGGCCTATGTGGTCGTTCAGCACCTGTCGCCGGTCCACAAGAGCCTGATGGTCGATCTGCTGGGCAAGCACACCTCGATGACGGTCGTGCAGGCCGCCGACGGCATGGTGGTGGAACGCAACACCGTCTATCTGCTGCCCCCGGCCAAGCACCTGTCCATCGAGGACGGCCGGCTGCGCCTGACCGCCAAGGACGCCGGCAGCGGCATGAGCCTGCCGATCGACATCTTCTTCACCGCGCTGGCCCAGGACCAGGGACCGCTGGCCATGGGCGTGGTGCTGTCGGGCACCGGATCGGACGGCACACGCGGCCTGCTGGCCATCAAGTCGGCGGGCGGCTTCGCCGCCGTGCAGGATCCGGAAACGGCGCAGTTCGACGGCATGCCGCGCAGCGCGCTCGCCACCGGGCAGGTGGACACGACCCAGCCCCCGGACAAGTTGCCCCCCGTTCTGATCGAACACGCGCGCAAGGCGCTGACCCGCGCCCGGCCGCCCCACGCCGCGACCTCGCGCGACAAGGGCAGCGATCCGCTGGGCCAGATCGTGGCGGCCATCCGGTCGGTCACCGGCGTCGATTTTTCACATTACAAGCTTGCGACGCTGCTGCGCCGGATCGAGCGGCGGATGCATACGGCCGGCCTGACCTCGATGGACGAGTATGCGGCCCTGCTGCGCCGGAACAGCGCCGAGACGGTCAATCTCTATAAGGAGATGTTGATCGGCGTCACGCGCTTCTTCCGCGACGAATCCGCCTTCGGCGCGCTGTCCGAGAAGGTCATCCCGTCGCTTCTGTCGAACCGCAGCCACTCCGACATCGTGCGCGTCTGGATCTGCGGTTGCGCCACCGGCGAAGAGGCCTACTCCATCGCCATCCTGTTCGCCGAAGCACAGGAGCGGATGGGCCGAAACATCGACGTCAAAATCTTCGCCACGGACATCGACCAGGACAGCATCGAAATCGCCAGCCTGGGCGAATACCCGCGCACCATCGCCGAAGATGTGTCGCAGGAACGGCTGTCCCGCTTCTTCTCGCTGCGCGGTGAGAAGTATGTGGTCTCACGCGACATCCGCCGCATGGTGGTGTTCGCCGTCCACAACATCATGCGCGACCCGCCCTTCACCAAGATCGACCTGGTCAGCTGCCGCAACCTGCTGATCTACATGGACGCCCCGCTGCAGCGGAAGGTGCTGAGCCTGTTCCAATACGCGCTGCGGCAGAGCGGCTTCCTGTTCCTCGGCACCAGCGAGACGCTGGGCGAGCTGTCGGCAGAGTTTCACACGCTGGACAGCCGGAACAAGATCTTCCAGAGCCTGCGGGCCGGGTCGCACCGGCTGTCGCGCCTGCTGGTCCCCACCGTGGCGGCCCCGCTCGCCCGGCATGGCGAAGACGCCATGGGCCACGCGCAGGAGGAAGGGGCCGCCATCGACGAGGCCATCGGCACGTTGATGAAGGCCTATGTGCCGCCCAGCCTGCTGGTCAACGACCAGATGAACATCATGCACGTCTTCGGCGATGCCTCGGTCATCCTGAAGGTGCCGGCCGGCGAGGCCACGCTGAACGCGCTGAAGCTGCTGCCCTCGTCCGTGTCCATGGTGGTGGGCACCGCGCTGACGCGCGCCTTCCGTTCCGGCGAGGAATTTGCGCTGTCCAACATTCCGGTGAAGGACCGGGAGGGCCTGCCGGCCGTCAGCCTGCGCGTGAAGCCCTTCGTGCTGCGCAAGACCGGGCGCCGCTTCGCGCTGGTCCTGCTCGACCCGGCCAGCCCGATGCTGCCGGTGCCGGACAGCGATTTCGACTTCAACGCCGACGCCGCCGAGCGCATCCGCGGGCTGGAGCAGGAGCTTCTGTCGCGCGGCGAGAACCTGCAGGCGACCATCGAGGAACTGGAGACCGCCAACGAGGAACTCCAGGCCACCAACGAGGAGCTTCTGGCCTCCAACGAGGAGCTGCAAAGCACCAACGAGGAATTGCAGTCGGTCAATGAGGAGCTGTACTCCGTCAACGCCGAATATCAGGCGAAGGTGGAGGAGTTGACCGAGGTCACCAACGACCTCGACAACCTGCTGCGCTCCACCGAGATCGGCACGATTTTCCTCGACGGCGGTATGGTGATCCGGCGCTTCACCCCGGCGGCGGCGCGCTTCATCAACATCATCCCGCGCGATGTCGGGCGGTCCATCACGCACCTGTCCACCAACATCGACTACCCGGATTTCCTCAAGGACATCGGGTCGGTGTTCGAGAACCACAGCCCCATCGAACGCCATGTGCGGGTGCGGGACGAACGCTGGATCCAGACGCGCATCCTTCCCTATCTGACCGACAAGAACCAGGTCGCGGGCGTCGTCGTCACCTTCGTGGACGTCACCGCCGCCAAATCCGCGGAGCACCGGCTGCAAACCGTGCTGGACAGCCTGCCTGAGCATGTGGCGGTCATCGATTCCGATGGCGTGATCACCATGGTCAACGAGGCATGGCGCGCGTTCGGCGAGAACAACGGTGCGCCCGGGCTGGAACGTTGCGGTGTCGGAACCAATTATCTCGACATTTGCGCCGCCCAGGAAGGGGCAGATGGCGAGGACATCGCCCGCGCCGTGAACGAAGGGCTGCGCAAGATCCTGGCCGGCGAGATCGGCCACTTCACGATCGAATACCCCTGCCATTCGGACAGGGAGGAGCGCTGGTTTATGATGCACGCGTGTCGCTTGAACGAAACGGCCGGAGGCGCGGTGGTGAGCCACATCAACATCACCAACCGCAAGCTGATGGAGTTGCGCCTGAGCGGTCACCTGACCACCGGCCAGTCAAAAGGGAATGCGGCCAAAGGGAACGCTGCCAAAGGGAATGATGCCAAGGGGAACGCCACCGGAGGGGCGGCGTGACCAACATCCTGAACGACCGGCTGCGCCGTCGCGCCGAGCAGGCGCTCAACGACGGCGGGTTCGAGGGAGCCGAGTTTCCGGCCACGACGCTCAAGGAACTCGTCCACGAACTGTACGTCCATCAGGCCGAACTGGAAATCCAGAACGAGGAATTGCGCACCGCCCAGCAGGCGCTGGAAGCGTCGCGCATCCAGTATCTGCAACTGTTCCAGTCCGTGCCGCTGGCCTGCTTCACCGTCAACGCCGCCGGCATCGTCTGCGAGGCCAACGCCGCGGCGGAGCGGCAGTTCGGCATGCCGATGCGCCGCCTGAAGGGCCGCCCGCTGACGCTGATGGTGGATTCGCTCGACCACGGGCGCCTGTTCACCGCGCTGACCCGCCTGCGCGAGGCCGGCCAGTGGACGCGCCAGGAATACGCGTTCGTCGGCGCGCACGGGCTGATCGACGGCCTGACCGACGCACGCCTCGTGGACCTGGAGGACGGCGACAAGGGCGACGTCCTGCTGACCATCACCGACGTGACCGAGCGCAACGTCTGGGTCAGCGAACTCCAGTCCGCGCGCGACGAGGCCGAACGCGCCCGCGCCGCTTACCACCACATCCTGCAATCGGTCGCCGATGGTCTGTTCGGTCTGGATGCGACCGGCGCCATCACCTTCGTAAACGCGGCGGCGCAGGCCATGACCGGTTTCGACAACTCGGATCTGGTGGGCGATCTGGTGGGCAGTCGCATCTCCGCGCTGATCGACGCGCCCGCATCGGGCGACGATGTTTCGGGCGATAACGGTGCGGCGAACGCGGTGGCCATGGCGCTTGCCGACGGGCAGGTGCGGCAGGTCGCCGACGCGCGGCTGCGCCGCCGGGAAGGCAGTTCGTTCCTGGCGGAGTTGACCGTCTCCCCCATCCTTCAGCAGGGACGCATCACGGGCGCCGTCGTCGCCTTCCGCGACGTCACCGCGCGCCGCGCCGCCGAGGAGGCTCTGACCGAAAGCGAGCGGCGCCACCGCACCCTGGTTCAGTCGCTGAACGAAGGGCTGGCGATGCGGTCCATCGACGGGACGGTCCAGGTCACCAACAGCATGGCGGAGCGCATGATGGCCGGCCCGGCCGGCGTGCTGCTCGACCCCCGCGCCAAGCCCTTCAACACGCGCACGCTGGGAGACCGGGTGACGACCTCGGGCGGGCGCCGCTTCATCGGCGCCGACGGCGCGCGCCTCACCGGGCTGCCGCCCGCCGCCCAGGCGGCGGAGACCGGCAAACCGGTGGTCGAGCAGATCGTCGGCATCGCCGAAGGCGACGGCGCCGCAGCCCCCACGCGCTGGCTGCGCATTTCCAGCCACCCGGTGCTGAACACCGACGGCAAGGCCGAGGCGGTGGTCACCAGCGTGTCCGACATCTCCGCCATCAAGTCGATGGAGCGCGACCTGAACGTCGCGCTCGACGCCAAGGAACGCTTCATGGCCGCGGCCAGCCACGACCTGCGCCAGCCGGCGCAGGCGCTGATGCTGCTGTCCGGCCTGCTGCTGAAGGAGCCGATCCCGGACGAGGCGCGGCGGATCGCCAGCCAGCTGCGCGACACGGCGATCTCGCTGGGCGGGCTGCTCGACTGCCTGCTGGACATCTCCAAGCTGGAAGCGGGGCTCGTCTCGCCCGAGGTCGGCATCGTGAACGTTGGCGCGATCATGGAGCGCCTGCACGGGGAGTTCGCGACGGTGGCCGGCTCGTCCGGCCTCAAGCTGCGCACCGTCCCGGCGCGGCTGACGCTGCGCACCGACGGCGGGCTGCTGGAGCGCGTGCTGCGCAACCTGCTGACCAACGCCATCCGGTACACCCGCCGGGGCCGCGTCCTGTTCGGCGTGCGGCGGCGCGGAAGCACCCTGCGCATCGAGGTCTGGGACACCGGCATCGGCATCGCCGAGAACCAGATCGACCGCATCTTCCAGGACTTCTATCAGGTCGGCAACGCCGCCCGTGACCGGCGGGAAGGGCTGGGCATGGGGCTCAGCATCGCCAAGCGGCTTATCCACATGCTGGGCGGCACCATCGACGTGACCTCTCGCCTGGGCCAGGGATCCTGCTTCGCCGTCACCCTGCCGATGTCCGTCGTGGCCGATGCGCGGCCGGGCTTCGGCGCCACCGCCGGGGAGGGCATGGCCGACTATGCCGACGGCGCCGGGGCCGACGGCGCCGGGGCCGAGGTGCTGCTGGTGGAGGACGACGCGGTGATCCGCATGGCCCTGTCCCTGATGCTGGAGGGCTGGGGTTATCGCGTGACGGACGCCGGATCGGTGTCGGAAGCGCTGGAGCTTCTGGATGGCGATCTGATGCCGGACCTCGTGCTGACCGACTACCGCCTGCCGGACGGCGACACGGGGTTGATGCTGATGGACACGCTGCGCCGCCGCATCGGCCGCGACCTGCCCGGCGTGCTGCTGACCGGCGACACCTCCTCCGACCGGCTGCGCGAGGCGGCCGGCGCGCAGTGCGCCCTTCTGCACAAGCCCATCCAACCGCACGACCTGCGCCGCATCGTGCATGCAAGCCTGCGGAGCGGCCAAGCCGATGCCCCTCCCCCGTCCCCGGCGGAGGGGTAACGGCTACGGCCTTTCCAGGTCCATCCGGGTGGCCTCCTTGAGGTGGTCGAGGCGCTCCTGCGCCTCCGCCCGGCCATAGGGGCCTTCGACATCCATCCCGAAGCTGACGTAAAAGCCGTCCGCCTGCGCGATATGGGTGCCTATGGGCAGATACTCGTCCGACGGTTCATCGTTACCGACGATCGCACCGTTCCGTATTTCCACGATGTGTGCCATGTCCGAAGCCCCCGCCGCGGATGGATGTTGCCATTCGCGATCAACGGACACGGCGAAGGTATGGTTCCGTCAACGTCTTTCTCATTGGCGCCCCTTCATCGCCGTTGGGCGAGCCGGTCGAGGCGGAGCCGCTGGCGCGCGTCGCTCAGCCGGCGTACCGCGGCCAGCGTCGCGATCAGCACGCCCAGGCCCGTAGCACCGGCAATCAGGAACATGATGAGGATCTGGTACTTCACCGCCTCGCTCGGGTCGATGCCGGACAGGATCTGGCCCGTCATCATGCCCGGCAGCGCCACCACGCCGGTGGCGGCCATGCTGTTGATGGTCGGCATCAGCCCGGTGCGCAGCGCGTGGCGCAGCACCGGCCGCAGCGCCGTCCACAGCGTGCGGCCGAGCGCCAACTGCGCCTCGATGGCCGCCCGCTCCCGCACGGCGGCGGAGGTCAGCGTGTTGAGCGCGAGGCTGACGCCGCTCATCGCGTTGCCCAGCACCATGCCCAGCAGCGGAATGGCGTAGCGCGCGTCCCACCAGGGGGACGGCCGGATCGCCGTGGTCAGGGCCAGCAGCATGACCAGCATGGCCGCAAAGCCCATCGCTCCGGTGCCGATCCCGTACGCCCACCAGCCCACCAGCCGCCGCTCCTGCCGGGCCATCGCCTCCTGCCCGGCGAACAGCAGCATGACCAGCGCCGCCGCCAGAGTCAGCCAGGGCGATTCCAGCGCGAACAGCTGCTTCAGCACCAGCCCGACCAGGGAGAGTTGCACCACCATGCGCACCGCGGCGATGGCGAGCGGCCGTTCCAGCCCCAGCGCCATCCGGACCGACAGCCCGCCGTTGACGAGCAGCAGCAGCGCGGCCAGGGCGAGGTCGGTGTAGTGAAGGGGGATCAGGGGCACGTCACAGCTCCCTCACCTCCCCGGCTTCGACATGCAGGCGGCGCTTCGCCAGGCGGTCGGCCTGGGCGGGGGAATGGGTGACGATCAGCACCGCCACCCCGCGCGCCATCTCGTGCCGCAACACCGTTTCAACCCGTGCCGTGGCGTCGAGGTCGAGCGCGCTGGTCGGCTCGTCGAGCAGCAGCACGCGCGGTTCCTGGACCAACGCCCGGACCAACGCCAGCCGTTGCCGCTCCCCGGTGGACAGGCGCGCGACGAGCCAGTCCAGCGCCCCGCCCGGCAGGCCCAGCGCTTCGATGAGGCCGACGGCCTTATTCGGTGCGGTGGGGTCCAGTACCGCGAAGTGATCGCCGACGCGGTCGGCCCACCAGCCCGACTCGGCGGCGAGGTAGGTGACGCGGCGGCGCCATTCCGGCGCCGGCATGCCGTCGCGCGGCGCACCGTCCAGCCGCACGTCGCCGTCCGAGGGATCAAGGTCGGCCACGGCGCGCAGCAGAACGGACTTTCCCGCCCCCGACGGCCCCTGCACAGCCACGCATTCGCCACCGTCCACATGGAAGGAGGCCGGCTTCAGCACGCTGTTGCACAGCCGTTCAACGGTCAGCATGGGCCTTCAAGATCAGCATGGGGGCGGGATCGGGTCGGCATCGGACGGGATACGCCTGCCAAGGGCACTGTTACGACATTAGCAGCCATTCGCAGCGGAGTCCTTGCGCGACGCGCCCCGGGGACTATGGTGTGCGCGAATCATTCTCCGCTCGAACCACGAAGCCGAGCCATGACCGACCGCACCGCCGCTCAGCACGCCGAGCACGCCGTTTTCACGCACCAGGAAATCCTGCGGGTTTTCAGCGGCGTGGCCCTTGCCATGCTGATGGCGGCGATGGACCAGACGATCGTCGCGACGGCACTGCCGACCATGGCCCACGACCTGGGCAGCCTGGACGACCTGCCCTGGGTGGTCACCGCCTATCTGCTGGCGTCCACCTCCACCACGCCGATCTACGGCAAGCTGAGCGACCTGTACGGCCGCAAGCGCATCCTGCAGATCGCGATCTTCCTGTTCCTGATCGGGTCCGTCCTGTGCGCGGCGGCGCAGACCATGGGACAGCTGATCGCGTTCCGGGCGATCCAGGGCCTGGGCGGCGGCGGGCTGATGGCGCTGGCCTTCACCATCATCGGCGACGTGGTGGCCCCGCGCGAACGCGGGCGCTATCAGGGATACATCGGCGGCATCTTCGCGCTGGCCAGCGTGGCCGGGCCGCTGCTGGGCGGCATCTTCACGGAAAAGCTGAGCTGGCACTGGATCTTCCTGATCAACCTGCCGCTGGGCGCCGCCGCGCTGGCCATGACCAGCCGGGCGCTGGAACGCCTGTCCGCCGGCCGCGCGCGGCCGAAGATCGACTTCCTGGGTGCGGCCCTGCTGATGGGGACGGTGACGACCCTGCTGTTCGTCGTGTCGCGCGGCGGCGTGGTGGTGCCTTGGACTTCCCCCGCCATCCTCGGCCTCTCGGCGCTCGGCGTGGCGCTGCTGGTCGCCTTCCTGGTCCACGAACGGCGGGTGGAGGAGCCGATCCTGCCGTTGCACCTGTTCCGCCACCCGGTGGTGGCCATCGCCAACCCGGTGGTGGCGGTGTCGGCCATGGTGCTGTTCGCCGGCATCGTCTTCCTGCCGCTCCGCCTGCAACTGGTGCGCGGGGCGAGCGCCACGGCGTCGGGCCTTCTGCTGCTGCCGCTGGTGCTGGGCATGGTGCTGGGGGCCGGCGGCGGCGGGCGACTGATCGCGCGGACCGGCCGCTACAAGGCGGTGCCGCTGGCCGGTCTGGCGCTGGCTGCGGCCATGTATCTCGTGCTCGGCCTGTCGCCCGCGGTGGCGGAGGACGCGCTGTGGTCCACGCTGATCCTGGTGCCGCTGGGCATCGGGCTGGGGCTGGTCATGCCGGTGATGACCGTGGCCGTGCAGAACGCCGTGGACCGCCGCGACCTGGGTGCCGCGACCGCGTCCGTGGGCTTCTTCCGCTCGCTCGGCGGGTCGGTGGGCGTGGCGCTGTTCGGCGCGGCCTTCGCCGCCGATGTCGAGGCCCGGCTGAACGCCGTCGGCCTGCCGGGGATCAGCGGCCGCGAGGTGATGGAGCGCGGCATCGCGGCGCTCGGCACCCTGCCCGACGCCGCCCGCGCCTCCGCCCTGATGGCCTTCGAGCACGGCTTCTCCACCCTGTTCCTGCTGGCCGCCGCGCTGGCGCTGCTGTCCTTCGTGATGACGCTGTTCCTGAAGGAGCTGCCGCTGCGCTCGGCCGCCGAGATCAAGGTCGAGGTGGCGTAGGCCTCAGTCCTCGCTGGGAAAGTGGCGGCCCTCGCCCAACTTGTCTTCGATGTAGAGCATGTTGACGAGCACCAGCGCCACGATGGCCAGCGGGGTCGCCAGGAACATGCCCAGAATGCCGAACAGCAGCCCACCCGCGGCGATGGCGCCGATGGTGATGACGGGCGGCAGGTCGACCACCCGCTTCTGCATCAGCGGCGTGATCAGGTTGCCCTCCGTCTGCTGGATCACGAGGTAGAGCACCGCCACCCAGATCGCGTCCTGCGGCGACTGGGCAAAGGCGATCAGGATGCCCGGCACCGCCGCCATCACCGGGCCGATCAGCGGAATGAACTCCAGCAGGCCGGCCAGGAAACCCAGGGCCAGCGCGCTGGGGATGCCGAGCAGCATCAACCCGACCGTCGTCAGCGCGCCCACGATCACCATGGCGGCGATCTGCCCGATCAGCCATTTCCACAGGGAATCGCCCATCACGTCCAGAACCTCGTGGGCCCGGTCGTGGCCGCGCGGCGGCACCAGCAGGACGACGCCGCGCCGGTAGACCGTCGGCGAGGCGGCGAGATAGACCGCAGTGAAGACCACCACCACCACGTCCCCCAGGAAGAACACGACGCTCGACGCCACCGAGCGCAGCCGGTTGAGCCAGGATGAGGCGTCGCGCCCCTGCTGCGCGAGTTGGTCGCGGACGGGCGCCGGCAACTGGTCGATGCCGCGGTTGATCTGCGTCGTGAGCTGGTCGAACTGCGAGGCGACGGAATGCCCCATCAGAAAGCCGCCGCCGAGCAGCGCCGCCGCCAGGACGAACAGCACGACCGCCAGCGACCATCCCTGCGACAGTGGGGTAAAGCGCTTCAGCCCATCCGCAGCCCGCTGCATCAGGATGGCGAACAGCACGCCCGCGAAGACCAGCAGCAGGGCATCGGCCACCTGCCAGACCAGGAACAACAGGCCGAATATCCCGGCGGCGATCAGCACCTTCCAGGTGAAGATCCTCAGCTCGGCCGCGACCGGCCGCCCGTGCGTTCCAGGCGTTCCAGGCGGAACGTGCTCCAGGCCGCCCGCCGCGGCTTCCGCCGCCTGCCGAGTTGCCGGATTGTCGCGCTGCTTGCCCGCCGGATTGCCCGCTGGCCTGCCCCCTGGACTGATGGACTCCATGACGCCTTCCCGGTTGTATCCACCGGTGAAACGCCGTCCCAAGGCATGAGTTGCACCGAGATACCCTTAGTACCTTGGTGCTACTACACTTATCCGAATGCGCGCCGGCGAAATGCGTCCCATATGATGGAGGACGCCAAGGAGTCATTCTCGCTGATGTCACCTCAAGCCCGCCGGAAACGGCGGGCTCTTTTCTTGTGGATCAGCGCTTTCCGGATCAACGCCGGGGCGTGTCGCCGGGTTTGCCCGATCCGTGGCTGGGGCGCATCCTGACGGGATCGGTTGGGTTGGTGCTGTGGTCGGCATCCCCGGCCACCTGTCCCGGATGGTTGCCGGCCCGGGGCTTGTCCGGGTTGTTGAACTGATTGCGCCCAAGATCCTTGGGCTGCTCGTCGGTGTTGCCGCCAGTGCGGCCACCGACATTGTCATCGCCTGCGTTCTTTTCGTTGGCCATCGTGGTCCTCCTTCCGGTGGAAGGGTTCAACCAAGCGGCGCTGCGAACGTTCCGACCTTTTGTGACCCCGCCTGTTCCTGGGCGGTGTCCGGCGGGAAGACAAGGCTGATCCGCAGGCCCGGCTCGTTGTCCTCCAGCACCAGATGGGCGCCGTGCAGCCGCGCCACCGCGTCGACGAGGCTGAGCCCCAGTCCGTTGCCGGGCGACGCCCGCGCGGTGTCGAGCCGCACGAAGCGTTCCAGCACCTTCTCCCGCATCTCCACCGGAATGCCGGAGCCGCTGTCGGCCACCGTCACGCGGGCGGCCCGGCCAGGCCCGGCACCTTCCAGCAACAGGGTGATGTGCCCGCCCTCCGGCGTGTATTTGACGGCGTTGTCGAGCAGGTTGGACACGGCCTGCGCCAGCAGTTGCTCGTTCCCGCGCACGGTGGCTGTCCCGCGGATCTCCGTGGAGAGGGTCTGTCCCTTTTCCTCGGCCACCGGTTCGTAGAGGTCGGCAGCGAGCCGTACCACCTCCGTCAGGTCCACGGGCTCCAGGTCGGTGCGCTTGGCGCCCGACTCCGCCTCGGCGATGGACAGCAGCGCGGTGAAGGTGGCGAGCAGCCGGTCGGCTTCCGTGATCGTGTCCTGGAGCACCGCGCGGTAGACCTCCGGATCGTCGGTGTCGCGGATCAGCGCCAGCTCGACGCGGGCGCGCAGGCGCGACAAGGGCGTGCGCAGATCGTGCGCGACGCTTTCCGTCACCTGCCGCATGCCGGTCATCAGCCGTTCGATCTGGTCGAGCATGGCGTTCAGGTTGACGGCCAACCGGTCGATCTCGTCGCCGCCGCCGGCACGCGGGACGCGGCCGGTCAGGTCGCCGGCCATGATCTGGCGCGTCGTCCGGTTGATGGCCTCGATCCGCCGCATGGCTCCGCGGGCAATCAGCAGCCCGCCGCCGAAGCCCAGGACGATGGTGACCGCGAACACCCAACGCAGCGAGGCCATCAGGCGCCCGCGCAGCTGATCGAGTTCGCTCATGTCGCGGCCGACCAGAAGGCGGAACTGTCCGGGCAGCGTGAAGGTGACGGCCATGGCCGTGGACGGCCGGTCCATCGTGCCGCCGTAGTCGGAAACCTTGAAATGGGACCAGCCGCCCTCGCCGGGCTTCACGTCAGGCCACCCCGTCAGGTTGCCGGCCAGCACCACGCCGCCGGGCGTGGTCAGCAGGTAGATGGAGTTGGTGTGCGGGGCGGCGCTGCGGTCGCGGACGGCGTCGACCAGCCCGCGCAGGCCGTTGTTGCGGTACTGGTCCTGCAAGCCGGCGACCTCCACCGCGATGGTCTCGCCGATCTCTTCTTCCAGGAAGCCGGCGGTGGTGCTGTAGAGGATCAGCAGAATCACGCTGACCGACACGACGAACAGGCCGAGGTAGAGCAGAGCCAGCCGGAATGGCGTGGTGCGCAGAAGCCGCAGGTGGGGGAAAAACCCGGCGTTCACTCCGGCGCCCGCAGGCTGTACCCGGCCCCGCGCACCGTGTGGATCAGCGGCGCGGGGAAATCCTTGTCGATCTTCTGCCGCAGGCGGGCGATGTGCACGTCGATGACGTTGGTCTGCGGGTCGAAGTGATAGTCCCACACATTCTCCAGCATCATGGTGCGCGTCACCACACTGCCGGCGTTGCGCATCAGATATTCCAGCAGGGCGAATTCGCGGGGCAGCAGGTCGATCACCTTGCCGGAGCGCTTGACCGTGCGCGACAGCAGGTCCAACTCCAGGTCGGCCACCGCCAGCTTGGTCTGGGGCTGCGCTGCGGAGCGGCGGCGCACCAGCACCTCGATGCGGGCAAGCAGTTCGGAGAAGGCAAAGGGCTTGGTCAGGTAGTCGTCGCCGCCGGCCTTCAGCCCCTTCACCCGGTCGTCCACGCTGCCGAGCGCGGAGAGGAACAGCACCGGCGTGTCGTTGCCCGTGGCGCGCAGGATCTCGACCAGCGACAGCCCGTCGCGGCCGGGCAGCATCCGGTCCACGACCATGACGTCGTAGTGCTCCGATCCGGCCAGGAACAGGCCATCCTTGCCGTCGTAGGCAAGATCCACGACGTGCCCGGCTTCCTTCAGCCCCTTCTGGAGGTAGGAGGCAGCCTGCTGATCATCTTCGATGACGAGGACTTTCATGAGCATGAGAATACCGCATCCTTCCGGCTGCCACAAAGTCCCTCTCCAGCGGGGAAAAGGGGCGGAACATGGAATTGGGTGAGGACGCCAGCCCGGGGGCGGGGGCTCGCTCCGGACCGGCATCCTCACCCGGGGCACCGTCTTCCGAGGAGGAAGAGGTGTTGCTCGCGGTTAGGCGTGGCCGAGCTTCAGCGGGACGAAGCTCTCGCTGCCGCCCCGGTTGACCAGCAGCAGCACGGCCTTGCGCCCGTCCTTCTCGGCTTCGGTCAGGCTCTTGGTCACGTCCGACGGGGAGGTGACAGAGCGGTCACCGACCTTCACGATCACGTCGCCGGGGCGGACCGGCACGTCGCCGGCCTTGGGCGAGACCGAGGTCACCACCACGCCCTTCACGTTTTCGTCGAGGCCGAGACGGGCACGCGCGGCCTTGTCCAGCGGCGCCAGCTTCAGGCCCTTCACCGTCTCGATGGCGGAGTTCTCGGCGGGGGCCGCCTCGTTCGAGGCCATCTGCTGGTCGGCCGGCAACGGCGCGATGTTCGCCGCGACGGTCGTCTCCTTGCCGTGGCGCATCACGGTCATGTTCACCGTGTCGCCGGCCTTGGTCTCCGCCACGCGGCGGGTCAGGTCGCGCAACGTGTCCACGGGCTTGCCGCCGTAGGACAGGATCACGTCCCCCTGGTGCAGGCCGGCCTTGGCGGCCGGGCTGTTGGGGGTCACCTCGGCCACCAGCGCGCCCTTGGACTGGGACATGCCGACGGTTTCGGCGATGTCAGGCGAGACCTCCTGGATCTTCACGCCAAGCCAGCCGCGCTCCACATGGCCGTTGTCCTTCAACTGGGCGACGACCTCCTTGGCGAGGTTGGACGGGATGGCGAAGCCGATGCCGACCGAACCGCCGTTGGGCGAATAGATCGCGGTGTTGATGCCGATGATCCGCCCATCCATGCCGAAGGTCGGGCCGCCCGAGTTGCCGCGGTTGATGGCGGCGTCGAGTTGCAGGTAGTCGTCGTACGGGCCGCTGTGGATGTCGCGGCCGCGCGCCGAGATGATGCCCTTGGTCACCGTGCCGCCCAGCCCGAACGGGTTGCCGACCGCCATGACCCAGTCGCCGACGCGGGCGGCGTCGCTGTCGCCCCACTCCAGGGACGGCAGGGGCTTTTCGGACTTCACCTTCAGCAGCGCGATGTCGGTCTTGGCGTCACGCCCGACCAGCGTGGCGGGCAGCGCCGTGCCGTCCTGCAGGGTGACGGTGATCTCCTGCGCCCCGTCGATGACGTGGTTGTTGGTCACCACGTAGCCCGATGGATCGACGATGAAGCCGGAACCGAGCGAGCCCATCTTGCCGCGGGGCTGGGCTTCCTGCTGGTCGCCTTCCTGGTCCGGACCCTGGCCCTGGCCGAACTGGTCCTGGAACTGGCGGAAGAATTCCTCGAACGGGGATCCCGGCGGGAAGTTCGGCATGCGCGGGTTTCCGCGCTCCACCTTCGCTTCCTGGGTGGTCGAGACGTTCACGACCGCGGGCGTGACCTTGGCGGCAAGGTCGGCGAAGCTGGCCGGCGCATCCTGCAACTGGGTGGCAGCGGGAGCGGCCACGGCGTGCGGCGGGTTGGCGATCAGGAACGGGCCGGTGAGCACCGTCGTGCCGAGCAGCAGAGCGGCGAGCGTCTTGCGCATCCGGCGCGAACGCGGTGTGCGGTCGGTGGTTGGGGCGTTGGTCATCGATGGCTCTCCGTGACTGGCGTGCGCTTTTCGTTGGCCAATACTTAGGCAACGCCGGGTCACGAAGGCCTTGCGGCCGGATTAAAAGATTTTCAGGGATGTGGTGAATGCCCGATCCAGAGCTTCTAAAGGGCAGAACCGGCCATCTGTTGGCGGATTTTCATGGCCTGATCGCGCACGCCATCCAGATGCGGGTTGATCGCCAGCGCCGCGTTGAAGGCCTTGAGCGCGCCCGCGGGCTCGTCGATGGCCAGATAGACCAGCCCCAGCCCGGCCAGGGCCCCGAAATGGCGCGGTTCCAGGGACAGGACGCGCCGGATGTCCTGCACGGCAGCGTCGTAATTGCCGAGCAGATACTCGGCGTTGGCCCGCTTGTTCCAGCCCTCGGCGTAGTTCGGGTCCGCAGCGACGACCTGATCGAAGTCGGCGAGCGCCTCTTCGTATCGGTCCTCGTTCATGCTCTTCACGCCGTCGCGCATCAGGACCAGCAGATCCTCGCGCGGGTTTTCCAGCCAGATGTCCCAGATCCGGTCCTGAACGGCATCCGCCGCGACCTGATCGCCGGTGCCCAGCAGGTCCTGGAACAGCGCATCGAGACGGGCATCCCCCTGCCCCGCCAAGGCGAGCGTGCCGGAGAGCGACAGGGCCATAAAGGCCACGAGCAAGAAGATTCGTCGGATCATTCCCAAAATTTGGGACGCGTTACCCGAGCGCAACACTCACCTTTTCGGATGGTCGCCCGAAGAGAGTCGCCCTATCCGGGAGGGGGTACAGGACCGCGACCGCGGTCCCGGCCGCATGTGCGGCCAAAGCCCGGATATGAATCGCGGCGCAAAGAAAAACGGCCGGCGGATTGCTCCGCCGGCCGTCTTCCCTAGAACCAAACCTCAAGGCTGGGCCTGATATCAGGCGGCCTTGCTGTTGCGGCCGGCCACGATTTCCTCGGTGACGTTGCGCGGCACCGGCTCGTAGTGGCTGAACTCCATCGTGTAGGACGCACGGCCCGAGGTCATGCCGCGCAGCTGGCCGATGTAGCCGAACATCTCGTTCAGCGGCACATGGGCCTCGACGGCGATGTTGGTGCCACGCTCCAGCTGGCCGAGCACCGTGCCACGGCGGCGGTTCACGTCGCCGATGACGTCGCCCAGATAGTCGTCCGGGGTGACGATCTCGACCTTCATGACCGGCTCCAGCAGGATCGGAGCGGCGAGCTTCAGGGCCTCGCGGAAGCAGGCCTTGGCGGCGATTTCGAACGTCAGGGCGTTCGAGTCGACGTCGTGGTACTTGCCGTCCACCAAGCGGGCGCGGAAGTCGACAGTCGGATAGGAGGCGAGCACGCCCTCTTCCTTCTGCATTTCCAGGCCCTTCTGGACCGACGGGACGTATTCGCGCGGCACCGTGCCGCCGACCGTCTCGTCCTTGAACTCGAAGCCTTCACCACGCTCGCGCGGCTCGAAGACGATCTTCACTTCGGCGAACTGGCCCGAACCACCGGTCTGCTTCTTGTGGGTGTAGGTGTACTCGACCGGCTTGGTGATCGTCTCGCGGTAGGCCACCTGGGGCTTGCCCATGTTGCCTTCCACGCCGAACTCCGTGCGCAGACGGTCCAGCGTCACTTCCAGGTGCAGCTCGCCCATGCCGCGCAGGATGGTCTGACCGGTTTCGCGGTCGGTCTCCAGACGCAGCGACGGGTCCGCGCGAACCATCTTGCCCAGCGCGATGGAGAACTTCTCCTGCTCGCCCTTGGTCTTCGGCTCGACCGACACGCTGATGACGGGATCGGGGAAGCGCATGCGCTCCAGGATCACCGGCGCGGAGGCGTCGCAGAGCGTGTCACCGGTGTCGGTCTCCTGCAGGGAGACGAGCGCGATGATGTCGCCGGCGCGGGCTTCCTCGATCGGGTTGGCCTGGGCGGCGAACATCTCGACCATGCGGCCGATCTTCTCGCGCTTGCCGCGGGTGGAGTTCAGGA
>Ga0065721_10050245_pt1 | contig 21857 bp, 44 predicted proteins | sample Mesricmetagenome_FD_59108 | JGI IMG/M metagenome (GOLD analysis project Ga0065721, IMG submission 59108) | Mesophilic microbial community from rice straw/compost enrichment Sample: eDNA_1 v2 (version 2) | ecosystem: Engineered > Solid waste > Grass > Composting > Bioreactor | place: USA: Davis...
AGAGAGCACTCTGCCCGGGTGGTGAAACTGGTATACACAGGGGACTTAAAATCCCCCGCCGCAAGGTGTACGGGTTCGAGTCCCGTCCCGGGCACCACGTAAAATCAAGCACTTACGACGCTTTTAGCGTTACGGAAAGTGAAGTGTTCCGCAAATGTTCCTCAAGGCGTTCCGCATTTACCGTACAGCGGATAGCTTGATGCCCTTCATACGGTAGTGCCGTTTAGTGATTCTCGCGTCGCTATGCTGAAGCAGTTTCGATGCTGCTTCATCATCTTCTGCGAGGTCTGCAGCCCGCTTGCGCATGTCCCGAAGGAACATGGCCCGGATTCTCTCGGCCAGTTCTGCCTTGCCTGACATCTCCGCTTTTTTCGCGGCTAGATCCCTCGCCTTGTCATACCGATAGCGCAGCATGTACTCGGTTACAGGCTCGCCCTCCGGTGTGCTCAGAAACATCACATGGTCGGCTTTGTAGTCCTTCCGTCTGGCATACACAGCCGACAGCGCGGCGGACCCGGTGATATCGAAGTAGGCGGGCTTGCTCGTCTTGCTTGCCTGGAATCGCAGGGTGTTATTGTTCGGCATAGTGATCGTGCGAACGTCTGTCAGTCGTAGACCGGTAGCCGTGGCAATGTCCATGCAGTCCTTCAGAACCTGATCGGCCACCTCGTAGACCGCCTCGAATAGATCGTCCGTTACCTCGAAGATGCGGGCGCTCTCTTTGTTCTTCCAGTTCGACCGCTCCATGCCCGCGGCGGGCCACTTCACCGTTGTATACCCTTCACCTATCGCCCAGTTCCAGATGATCGAGAGAAGTGATATCTCTCGGTTCGCTTGCACCTTGGCGGTGCGCTTCTTGAGGTAGGCTTTGAGGTGTGGGACTGTGATCGAATCCCAGGTAGCGGGACCAAACACCGGGCGGATTCTCGCAAGCTGCTTCCGAAATCCGGCGAGGGTGTGTTTGTTGGTGTACTTTGGAAGCGCCTCTTTCTCCCACGCCTCAAACGCTTCTTCCAATGTGCCGACGATGCGCGGGCGGCGGTTATGGATCTCGTCCCACTTCTTGATGGCCTCTGCATAGTCGCAGCCAAGCGGGATATCCGGCTCGCCCGTACCGCGCATGTCGTAAAAGTAATACGTCACCACGCGGCCAGACTTGCGCTTGCGCGTGTGGTGTCTCAATCGCGGGTGTTTGTTCGTCATCATCGCACCATAGAGAAGTCAGGTTCGACACTCTGCCGTACAGGACGGCCCTCAATCCATGCGGCAATGTGAGACGCTAGGACGATTGTCCGGCTGCCGATGGACTTGTAGGGAATGCCGTGGTCGTCAAGCATACGGCGCTGCTTATCAGCTCGAGAATAGCCGGTTAGCTCTCTCAGCTCAGCGGGCGAAAGAATAACGCCGCTCATACTCTACCTCCAAAAAACTGGCGCCCACATCGGGGGCGCTCAACTTCCATTCCAGTGCCGTCACTCTCAGGACGGCTGCGATGCGGTCGGTCATGCTTCCCCCTGTCCCTGCGCTAGCGCGGCGCTGGCTAGATTGACTACAGATGCAAGTAGAGCGTCTGCCTTAGCGCGCCCTGGGGTGGCTTTTATGCTGGCTATCGCTTCCAATACATCTGCAAAAGCATCCCTCTCAGCCAGCAGGGCGCGGATTGTGTCGGGATCATCAATCAGAAGCGCGTGACAGGTTTGGTTCAGCGCCGCCCTCAGTTCTGCGTAGCTATCAGCCATCACACACCTCCCATCAGCGACACGCCACCAGCGCCCACGGCTTCCATCTCGAGCCGAAGCTGCTTGACCTCAGCGCGAAGCTCGACGTTTTCCTCGATCAAGCGCTCGATGGCTTCGTATTTCTTGGCGAGCTGGCCCTCAAGGTTGGCGATCACGCAATTCGCCTTGTCCAGCAACGCTTCCAGTTCTTCTGCCGAGCGAGGGTCGTTGATTCGTGTTTGGGTCATTTCGTCTCCCTATATCCAATCTGCGCCACACCGGCATGGCCGGAGTAGTTGCCTTTGGCCCGGTACGACTGTTCCGCTTCTACCACCTCCCCACGCATAAACACCAACTGACCGATCTTGTCGCCGGGGCGCAGCAGGATTGGGTGGAACTGCGTCAGGTTCTTGAACTCCAAGGTGAGCGCCCCGTTAAAGCCCGGATCGACCCACCCGGCGTCCATATGCTCTAGCCCGATCCTTCCCATGCTGGATTTGGTGCGGAATAGGGCGGCCAGATCATCCGGGAAGCAGCAGATTTCGACGGTGTGGGCGAGGAAGAATTGGCCTGGGTAAATGGTGATTCCCTCGTTGCCAAGCAGAATTTGCTGCATCGTGAGCCGGTCGCGCCTGCGGTAGTCGATGACCGTTCCGGGTGGGGGCTTCACTTCCATGTAGATTTGGCGGCCAAGCCTGATATCCAAGCTGGCGGCATTTACGCAGTCAGGCTCGACTACCTTCATGAAGCCCTGGTCGATCAGGGTGAGGATTTGTGAGTGGTTCAGATACATTGAGTGACTCTTGAAGTTTTGCGGTTATGGCGTCAGCGGAACGCATTGCTCTTGTCGTTTCGCCGATGGTTGCGAAACCGATCAGGTCGTCCATAAGAATGAATGCCTTGCGGATATCGCTTAGCTCGTTCCCTGTTGCGCCAAATCGATCTGTCTTCAGGTAGCGATCGCCGATTCTTGATACCGCCTCGGATGCGGCTTTCAGGTCGCCAGCACGAGCCGAGATGGCGTCCCGGCTTTCGTCGCTCAGTGACGAGTAGGTCTGCGCGAACAGTTCTCCGGCGAAGATCGTTAGCTTAAAAATGTCCGAATATTCGCTTGTCGTGAATGTTCCGGCAGTCAGCTTGTCCAGTGCTGCGTAGGCCCTTCCAGACAGGAACAGGTGAACGTCAGCCGACTGGGTTTCTGTAGAAGCTAGGTGCATTGCCCTAATACTCGCTCCCCAGTTCTTGGTCTTCGGCCTGTATGCCTTGTTACGTCGCTTCTTCATGCCATAACCTGCGCCATCAAGATGCCAAACGGCCCACCGAGTTGCCGAGCGCGGTCGAATAGGGCGGTGGTCGGGTCTGTCATATCAAGCGCCCGAAACACTACAGGACGGATCGCTCCGTCCCGGATGGACGATGCGACAAACCCCTTGCGCTCCAGGCCATACAAAATGCTCATGGCGTTATTGCGTGTCGTGCCCAGATGCACGCCGATATCTGTCGCGCTGCTGTTCGGGTTCTCCTTCAGATAGGCAAGCGCCTTCGATGCGTTGGTGCTCAGCATGCTTTCTCCTTCGGCCTCCATCCTCTCCCGCCTCCGAATCGCATACAGCTACGGTCAACAGGATGGCAGAGGGAAACAACAAGGCCGTCAGTGAATACAACGTGACGGCCTTCTATATAGTCAATGGTTCGGTACAAGGGCTTACCGTGTCGTGTCTCGGGTTTCTTCTGTTTGGTGAGGAGGACGATCCGAGATCCCGGCGAGCAGTTATAGAGGCGAGGCACTGGCCTGCCGCGTGTTTCGTCGAAGCTCATGTGTGAGTGGCCCGGTCAAATCCGGGCGAGTGAGAGTTACCACTTAAACAGCGCGTCGATAATCGACTCGATCAATTCCCATATGTCTGCTGTGTCCATTGGTGTCTCCTAGCGGATTGCTAAACGGAATCCTTGCGACAGCTTTGCCCCGGGAACGTCGAAACCGTCCTTGATTGCCTGGGCGATCAGCTTCTTATCCGGTTTCGGCGCTGGTGGAGGAGGGCTGCTCATATAGTCAGCCGGGATCTGTCGCTCGTCGAAAATCTCGACCGATGGCGGATTCTTTGCGACCTTGATGCTGAACAGTGGAGCATCGATGCTCTGGATCTCACACGCCAGCATGTTGTCGAGCACGTACTTTCGCAGTGCATCCGCCTTGGCTTGGCGGGACTTTTTCAGTTCCTGTAGGCGCTTGATCTCCGCATCGATGGTCGGAATGTCGGCCTCCATCATCCGGGCGACCATTTCGCAGCCCTGCGCCTTCTCTGCGATGGCTTCCGGAAGACCGGACGCTTCAATCGTGTCTCGCACCGCTTCTTCGTCGTAGTCGCCAGCGGCTAGTAATTGGGCTAGGGCGCGATATTCGCCCGACAGGTTGTAGAGAGAGGGTAGGCTCACGCTCTACCCGGGCGAGTTGCCCCGCCCGGTCTCCATGTAGTCAGAACGGAATGTCGTCGTCGAGGGGGTCTGCGCTGGCCGGTTGGGCTGGTCGTGGCTGTTGCTTAGCCGGGGCTGGTTGACCGCCACCCTCTCGGCCACCATGCATATCGATTTCGTCGATCCTGATTTCCGGGCTGAGCTGCTTTAACCCTTCTTTGTTCGTCCACTCACGAAGGGTTATCGTCCCGTAGGCGGTCACTGGCGTGCCTTTGACGAGGTACTGAACAAGGGATTCACCGCGCTTGCCCCAAATCTGGCAGTTAAACCAGTTGGTTGTTTTGCGGTCGCCAAACCCCACATCTGAGGCCATGCGGAACTGGCATACAGGATCACCGCTTTGTGTGTGTCTCAGTTCTGCGTCGGCAACGACGCGGCCTGTTGCTGCGATCTTATTCACGCTTCTTCCTTCTGTGGTTCAAGTTCATTCTTGCGCTGGTCGTATTCGGCTTTGGCTTGTGTCTGCGCTTCTGCGTCGTTAGCAAAGTGTCGATACCAGCCAGCGAATACGTCTTTTAGACTTTCCAGGCTGTCGGCGGCCTTGATCTGCTGCGCGGCTTCTGCGAGGTCTTCTTTCCGCTGTTTATCGGCTTCTCCCTTCAGAAATTCCTCCGTCAGCGCCTGGACATACTTAGAGTCATCCCAATGGCCGCTGAAGATATCGCCCGAGAAGCCGAGGTAAGACATGCATTTCGTCATGGCGTCAGTTACTGACTTCTTCGGCGCGTCTTCATCGACGACTAGCGTCCCTTTACTGGACATGTACGCCGCCTTTGTTTGACCGATCTGCTCGATCCGGCCTGTCTCACCGTCATGTCTGTACCAGAGCTCAACGACTGCCACATGCAGAATGTCGTGCTCGCTCATGCGCTCCATGCGCTCGTTTTTGATGTTCAGCCCCCATCCTAGGCCGCACATCCCGAACTCCTCGGTCATGCGCTCGACAAGGTAGTAAGGTTGAGGGCTGTTGCCCTTGTACTGCTTGCCGGTAATCTGCTTTACCCGCCGTGGGTCGGTTTTCTTTACCCGGTCCCAGAACTCGCGATTGTTCATAAACGCCCTCAATATCAACGTGCTTAACTAGCCCCATCACCCGACCGGCCCCGCCCCTGATAACAGGCTCAGGAGCGCCCGGTACAAAATATTCCTCTGGCCTCATAGCACCAGCCTCGCGGCCACCATCGGCCCAAAAAGAAGCAGCCCTGCGGCTGCTATTCCCAATCCCCATGCGACCGGCCATCCCCAAGGCGGAGACTCGCTATCCGGTATGTACCCAAGCGCCTCGGCTGGCTCAGGCCAGATCCGCTCCTTTAGCTTCAGGGCGACCCACGAGAAGGTGAAGACGAACGCGAGCATGATTGCGTAGTCTGTGATGGTCATCTGATATCCTTCGCGGCCTCCTCGGCCATCTTCTCGAATACTTTCTGAACCTCAAGAGGGAAGCGATTCCAAAGCTGCCCGATGGTTCGGAAAAACAATCGTTCTGGCCTGATGTGAAAGGCGAGTCGGTCGTGGTACTCACCCATCACCGTGTCGTTCATCAGGTCGTTGAAGTCACGCCCTAGTCCGTCCTCGTCGCGTTGTCCGAAGATCACCTCGAGCACCTCGTCTGCGGTGGCCTCCGGTTCGTCGAACTCAGGAGGGCAGGGGGCTAGCTCCATATAGGAAGGCAGGTTCATGGCTGTCTCCATTGGTTGAATTGAAAACCGCTAAGGCACAGCCCTCCGAGTCGCCCGCCCAGGCGACGTACACGTATCAAGGTGAATGGTTGGTTGGAGGAAGGCTGCGGCTTAGGGGTGCCGGGATTTACCGTTGTGGGTCAGGCTCCCGGCTGGCGCTGTAGTTGGGTGCGCTAACGGGGCACCGCCGTACTGCGTGATAGCCACCGCGTACCGTTTCGGCAGAGGCGGTGGCCGTGATGGCGCAACCTTTCAGCCAGCGAGCCGGCCTTTATTGCGTTGCTTGTAACCATCACGGCTGGCGACTGGTATCTCGGCGGGTATGTGCAGGGCACGTTCTAGAATGTCCCATACTTCACCGCCCCATTGAATTCTGGCCGGAACTCAACTCAATCGCCATGCGTGATAGCCCCGCGCTCTTACCCGGCGCGGGTTAGGTGATGATGGCCGGTGCCCTGCAGTAAACCCGGCTTGTAGGAACAGGGAGCGACCCTGCATTTGTCGGCTGATATGCGTTTCCGCCTACACGCTGCACATTACGCCCCACTTGGCAGGTGGGTTCTTCACCATCACGGCGGGCGACTGTGACGCCGAGTTTGCTACGCTGGGTCGGCCAAGCCCTCAAACAATCGCCCTGCGTGATGGCCCCCCTGCCGGATAGGACGGCCAGCAGGGGAGTGGTCGATAGTGGGTTAGGTTGTCGGCTCGACCGGGCCGGAAAGTGGTGGGATCAGGGCGCGGATGGTTAATACCGCCTCACCCAGTGCTATTGCGCGGTCGGCGCAGCTTGTATTCCACCCGTCTTCATCTTCATCGGGCGGGACGCGGGACTTAACAGCGTGCTCATGCATTTCCATGAGTTTCGCTTCAGCTTGCTCCAACGCCTCCCTTACCCTCGCATCAGCGTAGGCTTCGGCTTGGGTGGTGGTGATGAACTTCTGACCAACAGATAGACCCCGCTGCTTGCCGACGGGCGTTAGGTCGAAAATGGACACGTTGCCGACGATTCTTATTTCTGCTGTCGGCTCAGGCATCGTTACCTTGCTCATGGCAGCCTCACCATCAAAAGCATCATTATCGAAAGCGACATAGTGAATGCCGCCTCGGCGTATTTCGTCTTAAATGCGAGGACGATTGACCAAATAAAGAAGATGATTTGCATAGGAGCGGCCAACACAATCGTTAGCGCCTGAACTGTGCTCATGTCTGCTTCTCCATTGCGTCGATATCGTCGTCTATGTCCGCCTTGCTTTGATAGGCATCGGGCGGCATGTTGTTCATAAGGATGAAGTCACCGCTATGGTCGTCATCAAACCAAGCGGATACTAGTTTCCCGTACCGCTCCGCATCCTTCCTCAGTGCCTCAACGCTTGCCTTGATGAAATCCGGCACGCCTCCGGCATCGCTCATAGCCTCCGGCCAGCATTTCTCAGCCTTTGATCCGGCACTCGGTATGGGCATGGCGTCGCGGCACTCCGATATGATCTTCTCCATGTCTTCTAATTGCTGCCTCAGCTCCTGTATCTCTGGCGATTGCAGTACGGATTGCTCGATGGCGCGGGCGAATGGTCGGGGTTTGACCCGCATATCATCGTTTTCACAATTTATGTGGTGCTCCATGATTTGCAGAATCTGCTCGTCCGTCAGCACAGTTTCTGTACTCATACCGTCTCCTCAACCTCTCTCGCATCCTCAAACCGGATCAGATGATGCGTATTGCGGATAAATTCGTCGTCTGTGGGTTGATCGGGCCATACGAAGTATTTGCCTATCGTTGGGTCCGCCTGTGTGATGGTTCCGGTTCTGCCATCATCTAGGTAGATGCGGGTGCCGTTGTGTAGGAGGGTCATGGGGTTGATCCGGTTGCTTTGGCAATGGCGGCGCGGGCGATTCCGCGAATCTCAGCCTGCCTTGAGCCGCAATCTCGGGCCGCATGATCTTCGTTGCAGCAATCAGCGATTGATAGCAGCGCTTCCAGCAACTCAGGCGCGGCGGCGATCATGCGCACGTTCGCTTCCACTTCATTGCCGCGCGGCCTATTCGGCCAAGCGACCGCATTTTTATCTCGAGCGCTGATCACAACCCAGTCTCCAGACCTGCACTCTGCCTCCCACGGCCCCGGCGTGTGCTTGTGTTCCATATTCGTCTCCTTATTCATCCGGCGCGACACTCTGTGAATGTCGCCTCGGATAACTCCGGGGCACCACGCCATCCGGCTACTCCCTACGCTGTAGGCTCCGGCTCCGGCGTGATGCCTCTTCAATCGTCTGCCTGCTTATAGCCACTCCTTGCAGCCAAGCACGGCATCCGATAGCCCCTGATCTTTCGTCTGGCGTAGGGGGTTACCACCAGGGCCTAGCCACTGCGATGCAGTCATCGGCCTGTTCTATGGTTTTCCAAGTTGTTTAAGAGCGATCCGCCGTAGCGGGGTACTGCTTGCAGCATTACTAGGGTGCCGTCTGGGGCTAAGCCGTTCTGTGCTGCTGTTAGGATGAATACTAGCAATGCTAGTTATTGGTTGTCAATAGCAACGCTATTTATTTTGTTAACAGGCAACAAAAACCCGCCGTGGCGGGTGTTGAAGGCAGTTGCCGGGAATGTTTACCTGAGGTTCGTCAGGGCGCGAGATAGGTCGTCTGCCAGCTCGATCGAAAGGTCGCGAAGGGCCGGGCTGAAGTTGGTGGCAAGAAGCGGCACAAGCGCGGCAAGCTGTGCAGATCGCTTCTGCGCCATGTTGAGATCTTCCTCAAGATGAATCGGTGGGGATCCGGTGTAAGGCTTACTCGTTTCGTTCATATCGCTGCGTTGTTGTAATTACTCTTCGGTCATGACGTCCATGCCGGCAGGCTGGCCGCATCCTTTGGCGGGGAAGTGGGATATAAGCACTGTATAAGTATCCAGTAGTTACAGTCAATGCCTCAGCGTTCGCCGCATTCTGAGCGGTAGGCATAAGCCAATAACCATGCGGCCTTGCGGGATTCTCGATGTAGAGCGAACAGGGGAAACCCAACCAGAACAGGCGGGGTCAGATCACAGGGGTAGAGCGCTCGGAGCGGGCAAAGAAAAACCCGCCGGAGCGGGTGTGAATCAACTGCCGGCGAGGCACGGGGAACGCGGAATTTCAGGCCGCACCGGACGCGGTCCGTGTGCTGAAGCCTCGGCCTCAGAATACTGATTCAACCGGTCCCGGATAACGAATGTCAAGATGCCTTTCATGGATTCTGAACAACCAGCAAACGCAAGTCGCGACACCACGGCAGGCCCGTGCTGCAATACCAATGCGCCCACAAGTTCGTCGGTGAAGGACTGCGTAGCTTCAACGCCTGAGAAGTTGATTACCACCTGATGTTGTTCTCTCAGGCAAGCGTTTATTTTGTCCCGTATAGGGCGAGCTGTAATTCGTTGACCAAGAACGGGACTGCGGGCGAATTCTCTTAGATAGACGTCCATTTGTATATCCCCTTGACCGCGCACTACTGTACTGCGCGTGCGCAGTTTTCATGATACTACAGAAAAGTTATGGTTTGTTCGTCGTTGAGCAGGGCGAGGGGCTCTTCCTCCGGCAGCAGCTCGTGTACCTTAATTCCCGGAAGCCGTTGTCTCTCCAGGTCGATAACGACACCTACGCCCCGCCAATGCGGCTTCATGGCTCGAAAACGATGAGCACGCTTGAGGTTCCTGGTGGCAGGCGTGTCGCTGTGCAAACCATTACCACTGAAGATTGTGATCCCACCGCGCGCCTGCTTCGCTATTCTGGCAGTAGTCGTTAGACCCACGCCTTGGTTCTCCGAAAGCCCCAATGGTACGAGGCTCCTGTTACAGCTGACACGAGGCTGCAGAGCGGCACGGATAGCAGCGACGTGCGTTTTTTCGCCAGCTAGCGAAGGGTGGTGGCGTAAAGTATTTAGGAATCCACACCCATTATCTGTGACTGCGATCTTCACTGTTCCGGGTTTGCTATAGAACTGAGCGGCCACCCACACTGCCGCGCGATGATGCCCTTCGCGTTTGGCGTGCGTCACTGCGTTTTCGACTACTTCGCTGAGGGAGTACCGAATCGGGTAGAAGACCTCCATGACATTTTCATCTTCGGTGGTTGCTCCTTGACCTTGTATGGTGCCGGTGGCAGCCCACGCTAGAGTATCGACCGCGCTCTCTGCCTCTATTTCATCAGATATTCTGGTTAGCTCGCATATATATCCGCGCAGATCATTCCGATTAGAAGGCCGTAAGTCAACTCCCTCGATGGCGGGAAAATAGGAGAAAAAATTCATCCTCTCTAAGTAGCTGCATAGATTGACGCCTAAGAAGTCGAACCGAACATGCCTATTCTCCGCGGCGGGTGTTTCGAGCGCGCTGGCCAGCAGCGTGAGTCCGCACGGATCTATGAAAGTGAGGCCGCTACAATCGACCACAATGTCATCAGTGCTCTGTTGTATAGCTTGCATCCGCAGCAAGGCAGACTCAAGGTTGGCGCACGTCATCGTGCGAGGAAGGGTTATGTGCGTCGTCATGATGTTTTTTTGTAGTGTTGCATAATGCCTCCGCTGGTCGTTGCGGGCCATCCGAGTTAGTTCTCTTCCCTAGACGCAGTCCTCACAAAGCGGTCTTCGTTACTCCGCTTCGGCTATACAGCTAAAACAATTGAGTTTCAGCCATCTTTCTAACGTCTAAGTCCACCTCAGTGACAATGCACCTTCCCCGTCTTCTTCTCCATGTGGCAGCACTTGCCCGGCGGTGAGCTCTTTCGGCAGCCGCCACCATGTGCATGCGCGAGCATTGGGGCTGTGACAGACGCGACGAGTAGGGCGGCAACGAGCATGCGGATGTGTCTCATGATCTCCTCCTGATTGTCATTTTTTGTCACATGGTGCCGAAAGTCGTTCCGCTCAGCTATCCGTATTCCCCCTAAACGACAACGCCCTCACTAGGAGGGCGTCTCAGCGTGAGGGAAGAGAAAAAACCCGCCGGAGCGGGTCTGAGTCCTTTAACGAATTCGCCGTCTGGACAAGAACTGCTTGATGACTGCAGCTACGGGGACGCCGAGGAAGGCGATGCTGACTGTGGCATGGGCGCCGATATAAGCCGTGTACCCAGCGCCGCCGATGCAGGACATTACCGTCACCCAGCCGAGAATTTGGCCGATGGCGTACTCTCGTATTGCCGCACGCTGCTCTGTCTGATCAAAAGTGATTCGGTGACCTTGCTCGCGTTCGGCCATAGCAATGATCCGTTCCGCGCTACCAGGAACGACGAGATCAAAGCTTTCCAAGGTGGCGGGCGGCGGCAGGGGCCCCGCCCAGCTAGCCGAAATCAGTTGGCCTTGCTGGCCGTTATCGGGCGTAGTTTCCGTGTTTGGTGGACGTTGCGTTGGTTTTCTTTTCATAGCGCCCAATTGCCGTGGCTAAATCCCTGCCGACGCGCTCTACATCCCCACGCATGCGCGAAAGGTCATCCCCATTCAGCCGCCGATACTCGCGAGGCTCAAAAAGGGATAAAGGTGAAGACATGCCAGCCAGAAAGCCAGCAAGCAGTGCTCTTGTGCGTCGCATGTTGCTGCTCCTATTTAGAAAACCATCTTAACATGCCAACCCACCAGGGCGGCGGCTACCCCTGCATCAACGTCCACCAGGGCGGTGGCTACCTGCTGATTTCTTGGTCAGCTGGCGCTCAATCTCATACCACCGCAGCTATCTCCCGGCCCTCAGAGATGCCCCAATTAAGGTAATGCTCCAGCGGGTTCATGCCTGCCAAGGCGACATCGACATGGGTGTCAAGGTAGTGAGTGGTGTCGAAGCTTGTTGATGGATCGCGACCCTCGCGCCATCCAAAGTTCATGTAGTGTTCGAGCGGATTAAGCCCCGCCGCTGCGACGTCCTGATATGCCGTCAAATACCAATCCGTGTCAAACATGAAATTTGGGTCGCGGCCCTCGCGCCACCCCCAGTTCATGTAATGCGTCGTTGCGTTGATGCCGGCTGCCGCCACGTCGGGGTTTTGGCTCAGGTACCAGGGTTCGTTGACGAACGCGTTGTTGGGAGCTGCTGGGGCAGGTTCTGGCGCTGGTGCTGGTGGCGCGGGCTGGGGGGCGGGTGATGCTCCCGGTGATTGGCCGAAGAGTGCGGCTTCTCGGCTCAGGATAGAGTCGATTTCTGCCTGCATTCCGAGTGACCAGAATTCCTCAGTGCCAAACGCGAACTCTGACATCTGTTGGTATGACACGTCTCCCAGATGCATGCCGTTGGTTCGGATAGCCGACTCCATCCCGAACTGCGTCGTAACGAGGCCGTTGAAGTTGAATGACTCGATTGGGTGCTTCCTACTATCCTCGATCAGTACCATCGTTCCTGTGTTGAAATCTCCGAGGAGGAGATGTCTGCCGCCATCGATGGAAACAGCGTATGTTGACCATGGGGTGATATTGAACGGGACAGTGATCGTGTCATGCCCGCTTGAGTCCAACACAACAGCGTAGGAGCCTCTGCCGAGGATATACGTGTCGTTGCCACTACCGCCGATGAGATAGGCGTGGCTGTTCAAGTTCAAAGCAATCTGATCGTTTCCGGGGCCGCCGTAAACAATGTTGCCTTGTAGTGCGACTAGATAGTCGTCTCCGTGTGTACCTGCATGCTCGTAAAAACCGGTCAGTGCCATATCGAACCCCCTGTTTCAATTCCGTCGTATTGCTCACTCGAACCGGCGTCGGGCAAGACCGAGGTTCGGAATGCATTGACGTGGCAGCGACGACGGACTGCTACATTTCACCAACAATGATGTGTTTAGTTACATGATGCTCGCAATCCGACCTCGCGCCCATCCGTATTCCCCCTACGAAAAACGCCCTCAACTCGAGGGCGTCTATCTATAGCGGTAGGCCGTTAACCGTCCTTCTTCACATCCAGGCCGAGCTGGGCGGCTACCCCTGCGTCAACGTCCACCCGGCTAGGCTCCCAGCAACCTGTCCTTTAGGTGCTTCGGGTCTTGCTCGCAAGTAACCTGCGGCACAGGCTTGAGGCTCTTAACAAGGACGCATGTGCCTGGCGCGAGCCGATCACCAGCGCCGCCAGTCGCTTCCCTTTTCGCAAGCTCCCCATCAGCCAGAAGAATGGTGTAGTAATTCTGGTAGCTCTCTACAGGGGCCGTGTTTGCCGCAGAGCCGACAACGCCGCCAGCAAGCGCCCACCCAATGCTTGACCAGATCGAGTAACTGCCCCGATCAAAGGCTCGGTCAATGTATGCCGCCTCAGCCAATGCTGAGCCCACAGCAGTTCCTGTGTTGGACCCCGGGGACGACCGATCAATCGTATGGACATCTGAGATGACTCCGTAGGATTTTGGGTCGATTTGCTTGATTCGATAGATCTCAGATATGTGTTTCTGATCAGCGGGCGAAATCTTGTTCCAAATATGTGCCCCCACGAGGACTGTGCTGGTATCGCCGCGAACCCTTTCAAGCTGCCGCTCGCGCAAATCCGCAAACTCCGGAAACACCGGCCTCACATATTGTGATTCCCACTTTTCGACATACAGGGCGGGCAATTGTTGCTCAATGAATTTCCTGTCATCGTGTGTCGCCTGATCGCTCCCGGCAAACCTCATCAAGTGATCTATTTGCCGCTCCGATGCATGTTCTGCATTTTGTATTGCCTCAATCGTATTGCGTAAAACCAGCTGGCGTTGCTCTGGTGTGCCAAGCAGACCAAGGGCCTCTGGCTCATCCCTAAGACTGAACTTCACGGAGCCATCAATGTTTGACGCTTGAGCATGACGAGCGATTAGTTGAGTAATTTCGTCAGCAGTTTGGCTTGGCAGCGCCCCAATTCGAGCGAGGGAAAGAACATTGTTTCGGAGGATTGCGACTTGCAGAGGATCCTTGGTGCGTGGCAACAGCATCAACACTCCAGCGCTGTACAACTGGACGGAATTGGGCGAGCTGGCAAACATCTCCTTTACCCGCTCGGGATAGACGGCCCACGCATTGTTGACGGCCCATGCAAAATCGGCCTCATGCTCTTTGGCGAGCGCCACTTTCGCTCGCTCAAGGCTCCCCTCCGACACGCCATAGCCAGACGCGCACCCTGCCAACACGACACAGAGCGAAACAGCCGCCGCAGTGAATTTCGAAGCCATGATTATTACGTTTTCTATTGAAATTATTGTTTCGTTACATGGTGCCTGGACGATGGCTCAAGTCCAATCCGGGTTTCTACTTCCTCACGTCCAGGCCGAGTTGGGCGGCGGTTTCTATTGCTGAGTTTTCGATCAGGTCCAGGCTGTTCTCGTCAAGAGCTCTGACCTTCGCGGCGTCCAGGCGCTTGAATGGCCAAGGCACGGCCTGATCTTCATTGGTGGTCCACGCTTCGGCAGACTTGATGGCCGCTGCTATTGAAGGGCTGAAGTCCTCGATGTTCACGCCAAGTCCAGCGGCAAACCCTTTAGCCGCCTTCATGTTCAGGGGCCGTCTGCCGTTCAGATACTGCCAGACTGCGCCCTGATTTCCTATGTCGAACCGTGCGCCAAATTCGGCCTGCGATAGGTTCGTGCGCTCTTGGTAGAGCGCTTTTAGACGACGGGCGTCGTCGTCAGGCGTGGGAGATAAGGGCTTGCGTGTGGCCATGTGCGAAATATAGCAATGCTATTAATCTGCGCAACTAGCTAAGCTATTGATTACCGCAACTAGCAATGCTAGTATTAGGCCATGCACCCGATAGAACATTACCTCCAAATGACCGGTATGACGCAGGCCGACTTCGCCAGATCGATCGGGGTAAGCCAGTCCCAGGTTTATCAGTTCATCAATGGCATCCGACCTGTTTCGGAAAAGGTGTGTGTCCGTATTGAGCGGGAAACGCACGGCAAGCTGACACGGAAAGATCTCAGGCCCAAGGACTGGGTCGACATCTGGCCAGAGCTGAAGGACTCCGTTCATGCCTAACTCAATGCACCGTCACCGCGCCAGCAGCTCCAGCACCCCAGCGCCACTGCATCACAAGGCGCTGGAACGCCCACTCAATGTGGTCGTCGCTCGTGTCCTGGCCGAAGCGCTGGTAGGCCAGATCGGTAGCTCGCTCAAAGAGCGCATCTGCAACTTGTTCGTCCATGGGCGCATGGTGCAGCGCGGCTTCGGTTTCTTCAATTCGCATTTTTCGTCCCCTGATTTTTATGTCTATGACGTCACTGTAGCCGCTGGCAGCAATAACTAATACGTACGAGAGAGACAGAAATGAACACAACCGATGCCGCATATCACACAGTTCACGATTACCCGGGAGGATCTGAAAGTCTCGGTCCTCGCGTTGGCATCAGTTCAGCGGTACTGCGTAACAAGGTCAATGTACGTACTCCCCGCGAGGAGAAGCGCCACCACCTCACATTTGAAGAAGCGCAGCGCATCGTAGCGTTCACCGGTGACACGCGCATGCTCCAGGCATGGGCTCACGCAGAGGGGTATCTGCTTGTGAAGGCTCCTGACGGTGCCACAGAGTCGGATATGTCCGTCCTTGAGTCTGTTACTGGCTCTGTGATGGAGCACGGCGGGTTCATCGGCTCCATTCACGCATCGCTCGTTGACGGCCATCTCTCGCCGGACGAAATGAACGGTATCGAGGCAGCCGCCAAGAAGGCAATGACCGCAATTGTCACGCTGCTGAACCGTCTCCGTGGGATGGCCGGGTAATGGAAAAGCAAATCTTCCAGCTCTCCCACGCTACGGCTCGCGAGAACGCTGCCCGCGCTGTTCTGGCTGCGCCGGAAGGCTACATGGTTCGCATTGGGCCGCGCAATCGCAGCCTCGAGCAAAACGCCATGTTGCATGCGCTGTTCGCTGAGGCCGCCAAAACAGCTAAGTGGCACGGTCGCAAGCTGACGGCAGAGCAATGGAAGGTTCTCTTTATCAGCGGTCACGCCATCGCTACGGGTCGCGGTGCCGACATGGTTCCCGGTCTCGAAGGCGAGTTCGTGAATATCCGTGAGTCCAGCGCCCGCATGTCGGTCAGCCGCATGACGAGCCTGATTGAGTACATCAATGCCTGGATGGCTGAGAACGTGGAGGTGACGGCATGAAGTTTCCCAAGCTCAAACCGTGGCGCTCTGAGAAACACCGTCGCAACGTAGCGGCTTTGTCCTGCATCGTGTGCGGTCGCTTCGGCCCTAGCCAGTGCGCTCACATCAACTTCTCAAAGGGAATGGCAAGCAAGGTTTCTGACGCTCTGACGTTCCCTGCCTGCCCCTCATGCCATTCAACGCACGATCAAGGCGGAATCAGCCGACAAGAACGTTGGAAGCGTGAGTGGGAGTATGTAGACGCTACCCGGGCGCTGTTGATTCGTAGCAATCAATGGTCGTCTGAAGTCGAGGAAGCGTATCAGCTAGCGATTGTTCCGCTGGCTCGAGTTGTTCACCCGGAAAAAGAAAAAGCCGCCTGTAGCGAGGCGGCCTTAGGTACTGCTGTTTGACAAGGAGATTATAGCTGATATGGCCCGAGCTAGAAACATCAAACCGAGCTTCTTTGCCAACGACGACCTCGCGGATATTCACCCGCTTGGCCGCTTGTTGTTCATTGGCTTGTGGACTTTGGCCGACCGAGAAGGGCGCCTGGAGGATCGCCCACGTCGCATCAAAGCAGAGGTTTTGCCATACGACGAGTGCAACGTAGACAGCTTGCTGGATGACCTGCAATCGCATGGTTTCATCCTGCGTTATGAAGTGGACGGGGATAGGTTTATTCAGGTGGTGAACTTTACAAAGCACCAGAACCCTCACGTTAAAGAATCGGCTAGTTCCATCCCGGCTCCAGGCGAGCACCGTACTAGCACAGTGCAAGAACAGTGCGAGGAACAACCTGAACCGGAACAAGCCGGGCTGATTCCTGATTCCCCTTCCCTGATACCTGAATCCAATACAACCAACCCTGAAGGGTTGGTGTCGGGAAGCGATGCTTCCACGCCCCGCGCCCCCGCCTGTCCGCACCAAGAAATCATCGACCTGTACCACGAGATTCTGCCTATGGGGACACAGGTCCGAGTCTGGAATTCCACTCGAGCCAAGAGCCTGCAAGCCAGATGGCGCGAGGACTCGAAAAGGCAAAACCTGGACTGGTGGCGGAAGTTCTTCACCTACGTTTCTGAATCCGACTTCCTGACCGGTCGGACGCAAACCGCGCCCGGTCGTGACCCGTTTGTCGTAAGTCTGGATTGGCTGATTGCCCCTCAGAACTTCGCGAAGACCATTGAAGGCAAGTACGAAAACCGGAGCGCAGCATGAACCTTGTAGACCAGTTCCAAATCCCACGCGCCCCTGAGGCTGAGCAAAGCGTAATCGGTGGCCTGTGCCTAGACAACGACGCTGTAGACCGAATCGGCGCATTGCAGCCGGATGCCTTTTACAACGCTGAAAACCGGAAGATTTACGCCGCGATTCTGTCGCTGATTCAACGCCAGGAGCCTGCCGATCTGATCACGATCACTACTGCCGATCCGTCAATCGACATGGGGTATCTGAACAAGATCATCATGAACACGCCTAGCGCGGCGAACATTTCGCACTATGCCGAGCTTGTTCGTGAAAAGGCTTTGATGCGCGGGGTGCTGGCTGCAACGACCCGGATTCAGGAGATCGTTCACGAGCCGGGCAAGAAGGCGACCGAGATTCTCGATGCCGCCCAGTCCGAACTCTCCGCGCTGGCCGACACCACGACGACGAAGGAACCAGCACCGATCAACGAGGCAATGACCCGTTATCTGGCTCTGCTGGATGACCGGATGCATGGTCGTGCTGCTGATCTCGGAATGCCTACCGGCCTGACAGACCTTGATCGGATCTTGAACGGCGGGCTTCGTCGCGGTGCGCTGATCACTGTTGGCGCCCGTCCTGGGATGGGTAAGTCGGCATTCGCGGAATCTCTCGCATGCAACATGTCGCCCGATTTCTCGGTCCTGTTCTTGTCAATGGAAATGCCGGAGGCGGAAGTAACGGAACGGGCCATTGCCAATTGGGGCAAGGTGTCCTCGACGAAGCTTGCCACTGCCAAGGAATTGACAGACGCGGACTGGAGCGGGGCCACGAAAGCGGCACTGATGGCGCAACGCTCCAAGCTGTTCATCGACGATATGCCGGGGCTGACACTTCTGGACGTGACGCTCAAGGCTCGGCAGATCAAGCGCCGCCACGGTTTGGACGTTCTGATCGTCGATTACCTCCAGCTCATGTCCGGTAGCGAGGAGAAGCGATACCAGCAAATCGAAGCCATTACCAAGGGTCTTAAGATCCTGGCTAAGACGCTGAACATAGCTGTTCTGGCGCTCAGCCAGTTCTCCAGAGATATCGAGAAACGTCCGAACCCTCGCCCGAAATCCTCAGACTTCCGGGACAGCGGATCTATCGAACAAGACTCCGATGTACTGCTCGGCCTGTACCGCGAGGAGGTTGATAAGCCAGACGTTCACAACCTGAAGGGCTGGGCTCAGTTGTACGTGATGAAGAACCGCCAAGGCAAAACGGGTGAGGTCAATCTCACCTACATGGGCGATTACATGCGATTCGAGAACTTCACAGGAGCGGTGCCAGAGGCGCCAGCCACAACGCAGAGGAGCCGAGGGTTTGAGTGAACGTCGAGGAGTATCGAAAACAGTGCGAGGCAAGGGAGATTCTGAGGTGGCTCAAGAAGCAGCGAACCGAGTATCTGGATCTGGTGGCAAAGAAGCGCGGGGAGCCAGCGTGCGAGGAGTTGAAGCGGGAGATCCTGCGGCAGTGGCGAGCAAGGCAAAGCCAAAGTACCTGAACAAAAAGACGGTAGTAGATGGCATCACTTTCGATTCCAAGAAGGAAGCCAAGAGGTACGGGGAGCTGAAGATCCTCGAAAAGGCTGGCCAGATCGACACCCTGACGCTGCAACCAAAGTTCACCCTGATCCCGAGCCAGCGTCGGGCAGACGGGAAGGAAGAGCGCCCGGTCGTTTACATCGGCGACTTCATGTATCGGGAGAACGGGAAATTCGTAGTTGAAGACACCAAGGGATTCCGCACGGCGGACTACATCATCAAACGAAAACTGATGCTGAAGGAGCACGGCATCACTGTGAGGGAGATATGAGCGCACTAGACACCCAAGTCGGCGGCGACCACTACCAGAAGTTAGCCATCCAGCCTGTCGAATACATCTTTGCCAACCGCCTCGGGTTCATCGAGGGAAGCATCGTGAAGTACATCACCCGCTGGCGCGAAAAGGGCGGGGTGAACGACCTCGAGAAGATCAAGCACTTCGTTGATCTGTTGATTGAACTGGAAGCCCGGACCAAGGGGGCCAAATGAACCTCAACTACCTCGTATGGGCGGCATGGCTAGCAGGAGCCGCCATAGCAATTCGACTAGCCGTGTTTTTCATCAAAGACGCAATGAAGGAGACAACAGAGTGAAGTACGACCGCCGGATCCACATGACGACCGTTCAATTGGCCGACCTGCTCGGAATCGAGGTTTCAAGGGTCGCTACCACGCTTGCTAAGGAGGGTGCTCCTCGCTCATTAGGTAAAAAGTTTTTGGATAACCGGCACCAGAGCATCTACGACCGGGCTCAGGTGATCGCATGGCTGAAGAGCAAGGAAACACCAGAGCCCAAACCCGAACCGGCACCCAAATACCAAGGCGAGATCGTCCCGGCTAGTGACTGGAATCGGATGGAACGTAAGGCATGGGCTCCCGCTGGCCGGTTAGCTGACAACTTCGCCCGAGCAGCGCAGGTATACCCGCATCGCATCCGGTCGCAGGGTGTGGGGATTGGGAATGGCGCTGAGGGCATTCACGGGTTCGGGAGGGGAAGGTGATGAACAACGGAATCGGATTCTTTGGTCTCCTGGCGATTGTGTTTATTGGCCTGAAGTTGGGCGAGGTGGGAGCGGTTGCGCTGTGGTCTTGGTGGTGGGTGCTGTCTCCCCTGTGGGCGCCGGTGGCGATTGCTCTCGGGCTGATCGGGCTATCTCATTTGCTCGAGCTAATGGATAAGTGGCTGAAGCGGCTATGACCTGGGCAGAAGCATGGGAGCGCCGCGATCCCCTAGAGGTTGTGGCGCGTAGGCAAGCACAAGAACGACGCAAGAAAGCGCACAGCAAGGAAGGCCGCAGGCAGAGGGCCAAGCAAGAATTAGAGGCACTTTTCGGGGGCTCGATGACTGAAGACCAAAGCGCGAAGCTAGAAGATTATTTCATGATCTGGTACGACTACGAGCGGGCGTACCGGCCCAATCTAGGAGCGCCTAGGGTCTCGGCCTACTATCGCGGAGCGCAGGATTCAGAAGTCTACGACGACAAGGATGAGGCAGAGTACCGCTACGAGAAGATGATCGCCGAGACTGTGAGCGCGTGTATGGATGAGCTGCCGTGGCAGCAGAGATCAGCAATCACGATCCGCTGCGAGGCGAGGAAGACGGGGGCAAGCGTGATCCGCAATCCGCGTATGACGATTGAGGAGCATCATCGCCAGTATCAGGCGGGGAAGCTGGCGATATTCGGAATGCCGAGGATGAGGGAGTTGATGCGGTGACTCCGATGCTGTATATCTTGACAGTGGATGGATATACAGCGATAATTTCAATGTCGGGGCGTCGTGCGCCCTGAAGAATCGTAAGCCTCGCCTAGTGCGGGGTTTTTTTGTTTTCAGTGCTTACGATTCTTCGGCTTGCCGGCAATCTTCAGCCGGATTTTCTCTAAAGCGGCCTCGAGAGCGGCCCTTGCCCTAGCGGTAGGCGGGGGGAAGTCGAACGAGGCTGTAGATTCGGTAGGGCTCATTTTCCAGAAGCGGCGAGCTACCATGCCCAACTGCCGATAACCCGGACGATGGAGCTCGCAAGCATCGCCGCCCTGAGCGCCCCCCAGTTTGATTTGCCCAGGAAGTTGCGGTGGCCAAGTAAGGTATTTCATGGCGGTCTCCTTATGAGTCCGTAATTGATGCTACACCTAAGTGCTCTGGTCGCCTAAGTATCTTTAGTAACGTTGTCTCCTCCTGCAGCTTCGGCTGCACTTCGCGCCCCGCTGAGTCTTCGGATTCGCGGGGCGTTTCTTTTCCCCGGATTTAACGTGAGCGCGGAAAGGTATACGGGGGAGGTGCTTTGTCGATTTTTTGGAATGAATTAACCAGGTATTCAAAGTAGTCCCGTTGCTCCTCTACGACGTCAGGCAGCAGGTTCTCGGACACCTCGCCCCCAGACAGCGCGGAGAGTTGCAGCTGGAGCCTGTTGTAGTCGGGATGGGTTGCCACCAATGACTCCAGAACGAGCTGATGTGCTTTGAGTGCCGCGAGCATTGCGTCGACGGATCTTCCAAGTTCGTCATAGGCGCGCTGTGCGTCTTCCAAAGTTTCAAATCGCATTTCTGTCTCCTTTGTTGTGGTTTTCCGCACCATACCATTGCCCGCCCGTCATGAGATCGGCGGGCATTTTTTATTGGCTTCACCACTGGAGGTAGCCATGTGGATTCTCACGATCATGCTGCTATTCGCAAGTGGTGAAGCGCACGCGTTCACATTCAGTGCGCCATCAAAGCCGGAGTGCCAAGTTGTAGCGGACAGGGCGCTGAGACTCAACCAGATCGGGCTACATGTGATCTCCGCTACGTGTGAGCGGGCGAAGGAGGGGTGATGCTCTTCTGCCTCTCTATCTGCGACGAGACCCACCGCGTCATCCTCGACCAGGACTGGTACGGGCCGACGCTCGCGATGATCGAGGGCAAAGACTGGCAGGAAGCGAGGGAGGCTGCAATACGCAATCCGGTGATGGATGACTACACGTATGTAGCGGGACATGGATGGTATGCGAGGACGCGAGTATCACAACCTGTACGCAACAGCTCGGTGGAGGTCAGTACGAAAGCATCACCTGAGCATTGAGCCGCTGTGCCGCATGTGCCGACAGGACGGAAGGCTTACACCAGCGACGGTAGTCGATCACATAGAACCTCATAAGGGAGACCTCGCCAAGTTCTACGGCGGGCCATTTCA
>Ga0065721_10050246_pt1 | contig 21856 bp, 24 predicted proteins | sample Mesricmetagenome_FD_59108 | JGI IMG/M metagenome (GOLD analysis project Ga0065721, IMG submission 59108) | Mesophilic microbial community from rice straw/compost enrichment Sample: eDNA_1 v2 (version 2) | ecosystem: Engineered > Solid waste > Grass > Composting > Bioreactor | place: USA: Davis...
CCCCCCTCTCCGTTCGCGATAAGCTGGCTCTTCCCGCCGCTCGCCAGGCGGGCCGCAAGCTCTCGGGAACGCCGTCCGAGCAGGCGGCCGCCCTCGCGCAGCTTCTTCGCGGCGAAGCTAAAGTTCTCTAAGAATCCATATCGATACAAGGAGGCCGTCCCATGGGTCAATCCGTTCTTGTCGTCGCCGAGGTACGCAACGGGAAGCCGAGACAGGTATCATTGGAAGCGCTTCACATCGCTCGCCGGGCGCGGATGCCCGACGACCGGATCTCCGTCCTTCTCGTCGGGCATCGTTTAGAGGAAGCGGCGGAGCTGCTCCTTCCTTACGTGGATGGAGCCGTCTATCGGATCGATCATCCCCATCTCGAGGTTTATAACCCCGAGACTTACGCCTCGGCGATCGGCAGCTTGCTGCGCGTCTTGCAGCCCCGGCTGGTCGCGCTGGGCCATACGGCCTTCGGGCGCGACATCGCCCCGGTCCTCGCCGCCAAGCTCGGGGCCGCGCAGATCTCCGACGTCGTCGCCCTCGAAGGGGAAGGCGCCGAGCTCGCTTACGTGCGGCCGCTTTACGCCGGCAAGCTGTTCGAGACGCGGCGCTTCTCCTCCGCCGGCGCTCAGGTCGTGACCGTGCGCCCGAGCAACCTGCCTCCGGCGGAGCCGCTGCCCGCACCCGGCAAGCTCGAGACCGTCGCCTACGTTCCGCCGGACGACCTTCGCACGGTCGTCAAGGACGTGATCCGCCAAGCCGCGGGCAAGGTCGACCTGACCGAGGCGCGGATCATCGTGTCCGGCGGCCGGGGCGTCCGCAACGCGGAAGGCTTCAAGCCGCTGCAGGAGCTGGCCGCCGTGCTGGGCGCGGCGGTCGGCGCCTCGCGAGCCGCCTGCGATGCCGGCTATTGCGACTATTCGCTGCAGATCGGCCAGACCGGCAAGGTCGTGACGCCGGAGCTGTACATCGCCTGCGGAATCAGCGGAGCGATCCAGCATCTGGCCGGCATGAGCCGCTCCCGCGTCATCGTCGCGATCAACAAGGATCCCGAGGCGCCGATCTTCAAGGTCGCGGACTACGGGATCGTCGGAGACCTGTTCGAGATCGTCCCTCTGCTGACGGAAGAGTTCAAGAAGCTTCTCTCCTCGCCGGCGTCCTGATCCTATCTTTTGATTGAATAGCTATCTGCAGCAGCGCCTGACCATGGCCCCCCGCGCCTCTTCCGAACCGACGGAATGCGGAGGGCCGGTCCAAGGTGCTTTTTTGTTGCTTCTTTACAAAATGGTGACAAATGTCATGGACAGTCCATGATGGCGTTTCCATTGATTTTCTTGATAATGGATATGCAAAACCTTGGATAACTCCTCCCTTCGCTTCGATGATAAGATGATCCTCAATCCAGAAGACGATCGGGGGCGAAAAAAATGTTGATTCACGATTACGACGCTTATACAATATGGAAAATACGCGAGGCGAAGTTGGAGCGAAAAAACGAATTGGAGCGCATGCTCCGAACGGAGGAGGGGCTTCAGCCCAAACGTTCGGCTCGCCGAAAATACGGAATCCAGCAATTCCTTTCGCTCCTCACCCGCAAGTTATCTTAGTTAGACGGGCGGTGATCGGCCATGGACCTTACCACTCTCAAGAGCTTTATGGAAGTCGCAAGGTGTCAAAGTTTTACAAAGGCAGCCGAAAATCTCGGCTACGTTCAATCCAGCGTGACCACTCATATTCAGAAGCTGGAGCAAGAATACGGAGTCATCCTGTTCGAACGATACGGACGGATCATGAGGCTGACCTCGGCGGGAGAGTATCTTCACCACATTTTCGCTCAGATCCTGACGCTATACGACGATTCCAAGCTGCTCATCTCCCGGCAGGTGAACGGCAATCTCACCATCGGAACGATCGAATCGATGTTCGCTTATTTCCTTCCTCCGGTGTTCATGCAGTTTCGACAGGCTTTCCCGCAGGTCTGCTTGAACGTTCAAGCCCTGCACGAGCAAGAGATTCTGCAGATGGTCCGCTCGGGAGAGATCGATACGGGCATCATCCTGGATCGCATGGTCGCGGACGACGATATCGAATCCATCCCAATTCGCGAAGAGCCGCTTGTCTTGTTTACCGAGCCGAGCCATCCTCTGTGCGGGAATGCGAAGATCACCATGAGCGACATGAACGGGCAGAGCTACGTCGCCACCGAGCAGACCTGCACGTACCGCAACGCGTTCGAGCGCCTGCTGGAGAGCAACTCCGTTTGCTACCGCATCCAGCATGAATTCGAGAGCCTGGAAGCGATCAAGCAATTCGTCGGCTACGGACTCGGCGTCGGCTTGCTCCCGCGCATCGCGATCGAACGCGAGCTGGCCGAAGGCAGATTGGTCGCTCTCCCCTTCGAGCATCCGGAGATCGTTTTCCACACGCAGATCGTTCTCCACCGGAAGAAATGGAAGAACCCCGCGATCCGGCACCTGATCGAACTGCTGGAGAACGCGGCAACGATAGAAAAGAGGTTGGCCCTCTAAAGAAAAAGGGGCACAACCTCTTTTTTTGCGCTTAGCGGCGCGGAACGGCGCCTACGGGATCGTTCCGGCGGCTTTGGTCCGCCTCCGTCCCGTTCGGATCCTCGAATTCGGACTTATTTTCTTTCTCGAAATTAAGCTTGTCCGCCACCAAGTACAGAGGCCTGCGCTTGGCCTCCTCGTAAGTGCGGCCGATATATTCCCCGAGCACGCCGAGAAGCGAAAGCGTAATTCCGTGGAAAAGCAAGCTGATCACGACCATCGAGGTCCAGCCCTGCATCGTCGTGTCGGTGAAGAGGCGCTGATAGAGGACGACGAGCAGGTAGATAAAGCCTACCGCCGACATGATAAAGCCTAGCACCCCCGCGAACTTGAGCGGCTTCGTGGAGAAGGAAGTGATCGCGTCGAGCGAGAGGCGAACCATCTTCCGGAGCGGATATTTCGTCTCCCCCGCGAAGCGCTCCTCCCGCACGTATTCCAGCGCGGTTTGGCGGAAGCCCGCCCAGCTGACCATCCCGCGGATGAACCGGCTTTGCTCCCTCATGCTGCTCAGCGCGTCGCATACCTTGCGATCCATCAGGCGGAAGTCGCCGGTGTCGACGGGAATGCTGACCGACGTCATCGACCTCAGCAGGCGATAGAAGAGCGCCGCCGTCCATTTTTTGAACAACGACTCCCCCTTTCTCACGATTCGCTGCCCGTAAATGACGTCGTAGCCTTCGCGCCACTTGGCGATCATCTCCGGAATCAGCTCGGGCGGATCCTGAAGATCGGCGTCGATTAGAACGACGACCCGCCCGGAGGAATAATCCATGCCCGCGGTGACGGCGATCTGATGGCCGAAGTTGCGCGAGAAGTCGATCATCTTGACCCTCTTGTCTTCATCCCCGAGCTTTGTGACGATCTTAGCCGTGTTGTCGCGGCTGCCATCGTTGACGAACACGAGCTCGTAGGTCTCGCCGATCGGCTCGAGAGCCGAGGTCAGCCTGCGGTAGGTCGTCTCGATGACCTCTTCCTCGTTGTACATTGGAACTACGACCGAAAGAAATACGGGTCCGTTCATATTCGAGTTCGTTCCCCTTTTTATTTCGCTTCCATCTTCATTTCGCTTCCGACCGAATCAGAAGCCCCAGCTGTCCAGCCACCGGATGCCGAAATTCATCCATTCGCGGCTTATGGTCAAACCCGTATAAATCGGATAGAACCAGACGAACAAGACGGCCGCTCCCGTCATGGTCAGAGCGGACAGCGCTTTGCCGTACCGCGGCGACTCCTGCTCGGCGAATCGCAATATCCAGACAATGGACAGGATGAGCAGCGGAACCATCGGGAAGTAGTGATACAAGAAAGTAATGCTTCGAGGCGAAACCATCCATGGCACGTAGAACGACAAGTACATTACCGTTGTGACCAGGACGATCCGGCTTCTGCGAATCGCCCCCAGGAACCAGGAAGCCAACAGCGCGGCGAGGCCGCCCCACCAGACGAGCGGATTGCCGATCGCGGCGATGCTCTGAGCATCCCCCTGCGCCAAGTCCTTCCCGCCATAGTACCAGACCGGCCGAAGCATGAGCGGCCAGGTGTACCATTTGGAGGAGTACGGATGCTTCTCCTTGACTCCCTTGTGGTAATCATACATGTTTTTCTGGTATTGCCACAAATCCTTGATGCTGTCGTCGGCTTTGGTCGATTGCAGGAATTGCGTATAGGACGCGACATAAGTGCCGATCGGAACGGCAATATAGAGTACGAGGCATGCCATTATCGTCAGAACGACGCGCTTCAGATAACCGTTGTCCCCGTTCTCCCGCGCCTCCTTCGCTCTTCGGTACAAGTACCAGAAGAACAGGATCGCCAGCCCCGCGCCTCCGTAGAGGTAGTTCCACTTGACCGAAGCGGCGCACCCGAAGAAGAAGCCCGACAGCCCGAGATACAGGAAGCTTTTCCCGAAGCCGCCGTTGCGCCACTTCGTCTCTCCGTAGAGATACATGAAGTAATACATTAGAATCGTAAACGTGACCCCGAAAATGTCGACGTTCGCCATCCGCGAATGAACCAGATGGAAGCCTTCGAACAGCAGCAGCAAGGTTGCCATGAACGCGTAACGGGTTCGCTTAAACATTCCCCTGGCCGCCATGTAGAACACGGGCACCATAAGCGTGCCGCCGACCGCCGCCATGAAACGCCAGCCATACGGAGTCATTCCGAACAGCTCGACGCCCAGCGACAGAATGACTTTGCCGAGCGGCGGATGCGTATTCTCGTACGGCTCCATTTTCTCGATGAATTCATAGGCCGTCCGGCCGTGATAAATCTCGTCGAAGTACATGCTGTTGCGGTAATCCGGACGATAGGGGGCTTCGGACTGCTCGTCGAACGCGAGCGCTCCGCTTCCTTCGGTCAGCGTCCCCTTCTTCTCGTTGTCCGTGACGGACGCGATCGGGATCGGCGTCTTGCTGTCCGGCGAGAAGAACGCCGCTTCATACATCCGGAAGCCGACCCGGGTCGCCGTGTACCGCATGTAACGGGCTTCCACCAGCTTATCCTCGGATTTCCATGTGAATGCCCGGCTTACTTTATGTTCAATCTCCGCGTAGGTCTGCCAGTTCAATCCGTCGAGGGAATATTCGACTTTGCTGTTGCCCGTCGCTCCCGGACCTTCATACAGGTTCAGTCGGCCGACCGAACGCGTTTCCCCGAAATCCACCGTGAAGCCGTCCCCGGCAACCCCCGGCTTCCAGAACGTTTGCGGCGCCGACCGGTTTCCTAAATCGTGGAAAGAAGCCAAAGCGGATACAAAAGTTAATATTGCGACCAGAATCCAATCTATCCGTCTCCATCTGCGGCTGCTCCGCTCCCCGGAGTCGGTCGATCCCCACCCGATGGGCGCCGATCGATCGTCCAATCTTCCTTCCATTCCTGTCCTCGCCTTCCTAAACAGTCTGCTCCTATTGTAGACCAAACAGTACTTGCCGGAAAGTCCTAGACTGTCGATGGGTTCATCCTGCCTCCCTCGGGGTAATAAAGAACAGCCACCCATCGTCTCCTACGCGGAGAGATGAATCAAATCCCGAAGGGAGGAGATAACGATGTGGGGATTGTTACTAAGCATTTTGATGGCGATTCTGATCGGAATTATCGGCGACGCGCTCGTGCGAAGCCGAATGCCCGGAGGCGTGTTCGGTTCCATGATCGCCGGTTTCGCCGGCGCATGGCTCGGCATTCTGCTTCTCGGCGCATGGGGCCCGGTGATCGCCGGCTTCCCGATCATCCCGTCCATCATCGGCTCGGCGCTATTCGTCTTTTTGCTCGGATTGCTGGGCCAAGCACTTCGCAAAGCCGCTTAATCAACCCATCTAAGGAGGAGATCACAATGTCCACAACAAAAGGCATGGTCAAAGGCGTCGTTATCGGAGGAGCCATCGGCGCCGCAGCCGCTCTTCTGCTCGCTCCCAAATCCGGTCAAGAATTGCGCAAGGACATTCGGTCCAAATACAAACAGGCTTCCGAGCGCACGATGCAATGGGCATCCGAAGCTAACGCCAAGACGAAGGAGATCGCAAGCCAGGTTGGCCAGCACGCTTCCGAGCTCGTCGACAAAACCCTCTCCGTCGTTCGTACAGCCAAATCGGAAGCGGCGGACGCGGCCAACTCCGTCAAGCAAGAAGTCACCGCCGCAGCCAACTCCGAACGCGGCAGCTCCTAAGCTTCGCTTCCGCGTCCAGCGCGCTCCCCGACTATGCTCGGGGGGCGGTTTTTCGTTTTTTCTCTCCGGGCCTCCTCCTCTTCCGGACATCCCCCTCTTGGCGCTTTCCAACCATTCTCCCCCCTAGTCCCCTTTCCTCCCTTAACACCCTACCCACCTTAACCACCTTAACCACCTTAACCACCTTAACCACCTTAACCACCTTATCCACCTTATCCACCTTATCCACCTCATCCACCTTAACCCTTAACCTACTATCCCCTCTTGTCAGAACCGCGTTCCCTCGCTTTTCCTCTCTATATTCATTGCCAGCAGCAGCTTAAAAACCACTATCCCCCCTCCTCAGAACGGGGCATTCGCGCTCCGCACCTCCCCAATCAACCGACGCCAAAAAAAACCACTATCCCCTTCTGTCAGAAGGGGATAGTGGTTTTTTTCTGCTTTTCCCATGCAATTGCCACCCGCTCGAGAACCCTCTGAGAACCATTATCCCACGCCCTCAGAACAAACTTCCTCCATCCGGAATTGGATGTCATTTCTTATTTTTATTGAAATAGGAACATTTGTTTGGTATAATAAAAACACAAGATTCAGGAGGTGCATACCGTGTCAAAGGATTCGTCCGCGATGGATGCATTCAACGAAAAGTTCTCAACCGATCAGCAATGCGCAGAGGCTCTTTTTCACGCACGTTGGCCCGACGGTTTCCGTTGTCCGATCTGCCGCCATCCGGAGTATTACCTGACTCGGACTCGCCGTCACCCCCTTTTCGAATGCAAATCCTGCCGTCACCAGACGTCCCTGATCGCCGGCACCATTATGGGAGGCAGCTCGACCTCGCTCTCCAAGTGGTTTAAGGCCTTTTATTTGATGTCTCTACCTGGAGGGATCAGCGCCGTTCGGCTGTCTGAAGCCATTGAAGTTACCTATAAAACAGCTTGGCTAATGGCTCACAAGATTCGCGAAGCCATGCGTACCGCCGAGCAATCCGTCAAACTTGAAGGCGTAGTTCAAGTGTCGACTTTCGGTTATGGATATGCTCTGTTTTTTGACGCTCATCAGCCGGTCTTGTTAGGCGGTTCTTTCAATGAACAAGGCGAACTGCAGCAAATCAAGCTCCAGCAGCCCGATCCCGATCATGTCCGTTTACCTGCTCGAACGGTAGATAAGGAAGGCTATCGAGCATTCCTTGCCGAACATGTGAATAGTTCCGAGGTGACTTCGCTCCCTTACTATGCCAAAGTTCACCCGCAGCTGGGCCCTTTTCGCCTGACGGTGAAGAATTGGTTGAATTCCACCTTTGGCGGCATCGGAGCCAAGCATTTGCACGCTTATTTGAACGAGTATAGTTTTCGAATCAATGCGGAGATGTACGACGTCGAAGGGACTTCCTTTCGTTCGTTGCTCTCCTGGTGCGCCACAACCGCCAAAATCACTTACCGCTACCTAATCCGACCGCGCCGAATTCTTCCCATCGTTTGGAAGCAATTCGAGACGAAAGCCAAATGGATCGCCAGACATCGAGAAGCCTGGAGCTATTAATATCGTAATAACGAGACTTTTAAACGTGGCTGATATGCTCCCTAACAGCTCTGTTCTGAGGCGAGGGGATAATGGTTTTTTGAGCGGTTTTGGGATAGGAGCGTCTGTCCAGGGAAAACGAAGTCTGCGAGAACGAGAGATTAAGCGGCGAGAGAGAGAGAAAGGATAAAGCGGAGGAGGCGGCAGGAGCAAAAAAAGGGAAGAGCGGAGATACCGCTGCTTCCCTTGGGCGTTCTTAGATTAGTTAGTTAGGGAGAGGGAGATCGCGATTGCGAGATTCCTCCTCCAGAAGAGATCGGAATTGCTCAAGGGTTGTCCCATCGCTAAGATGTTCCGGAACGGAGATCGATGAGCACTCTTCCCTGCGGAATTCGCTGCCGTGCAAGAAGTAGCCGTACTCTCTAGCAAGGGTATACATTTGACAGAACCGATCGGCTGCATCTTTGGCTTGGGATTCCGTGTCGTAAATGGCGAGCTGGTTCCCTCGGCCCAATGGATTCGAACGGGCTTGAATGCTTAGCTGATAGGCGTCTTCTTCCTGACGAACCAAAACGTCACATTCGAAGCAACGGAGCTCATATCGAACACTCATCCTTGCCACCGCCTTTGCTGAATAAGAGATTGTGGTGCGTATCTCTTATTACCCGTTAGCTCCCGAATGAATCAAGCTTCTTCGCTTATCCAGCCTCTTAATTGTTCGATCGCTCTTCTTTGTATGCGGGAAATGCTCATCTGGGAAACGCCCAACTGCTCGGCTACGTTGCGCTGAGAGTAGCCTTCGTTATAAAGAAGCAGGACCACCTTGCGTTCTTCCGGCTTCAACCGATTCATGGCCTCTTCCAGGTCCATTCTTCGCTCTGCGCTTATGTAGTCGTCAGCCGGGGAATGAAGCAATTCGCCCAAGGTGGACGTGCTTTCTTCCTCGTTGATAGGGGTATCCAGGGAGACATAATGATACATCTCTCTGCCGGCCAGCACTTCCAGCGTCTCTTCGACATCCATCTCCAGCTTGGCGGCGATCTCTTCGACGCTAGGAGACCGTTCCAGTTGGACGGTAAGCTCGTCGATCGTCTGCTGAACGGTCAGACCTTTCTCCTTAATCCTTCTCGGCACCTGAATGTACCACGACTTATCCCTTAGGTAGTTTTTCATCTGGCCGACGATGCTCTTCATGACATATGGCTCGAACGGCATCCCAAGGGAGGGATCGTATTGCTGCAGCAGCCGAAAGATCGACATGCGTCCGACCTGGAACAGATCCTCTTGAAGATCGGGCCGGTTGCGGGAGATTTTGCCCGCGGCCATTCTGGCCAAAGGTTCGTAATCGCGAACGAGTTCGTCGGCAAGCTCTTTGCTGAGCGTGCGCTGGTACTCCAGCAGCTTCTGCCGGGCATCGTCGGGCTGACGCATACCCTCGCGATTGCTCATACGGTCTCGGGAGCCGCACGTCGCTTGGTCAGCGTGACGGCTGTTCCATTCTCGGTATTCAATTCCACGCGATCCATCAACGCCTGCATCAGGTATAGTCCTAATCCGCCCGACTGGATCTCCTCAATGGACTTACCGTGCAGATTTGACGTTCGGGACGCTTCGGGAGCCTGAAAGCTCTCCCCATGATCGCGAATCGTGATTTGAAGCTCTTCCTCGCCGATCCACCCGAATTCGATATCGATATGGCCTCCCGTTCCTTGATACGCGTGAAGAACGGCATTATTGCAAGCTTCCGACACGGCCACCTTCATATCCTCGATCTCCTCGTAGGAAAATTTGAGCTTGGTGGCTAATCCGAATAACGTCAGACGAACGAGGTCGACGAATTCAGGCTGAGCAGGAACCGTCAGCTTGACGTTGTTATCTGTTACCATGGAGTGTTCATCCTCTACCTTTCATTATTTGAGTGTGCTGCCGAAGCCAGCCGAGATTCAAGCTCTAGCCGAGTCCAGAAAAGGGGAAATTCCCGTCATGTCGAACAGCTTGCGAATGTGATCCGATGCTTCTTCCACGGCGAACGGCGCTTGGCGCGCGTGCCGAGCCTTGACGATACCGATCAGAATGCCTATTCCCGTGCTGTCGATATATTTTAAGTCCTTCAGATTCAGCACCAATTTACGATCCGCCAGCTCCACCAGAGGCTCCATCGTCGTCCTCATCTGGGAAGCGACTTCAAGGTCCAGCTCCCCGGACAAATAAATAACGGTGAGCCCCTCCCGGTTCTCGGTTCGAAAGCTCAATTTATCAGTCTTCATGAGAAACCTCCTCCAACATGGATCAACCTTATTAAATACGTTCTTCTTTCCTTACCCTTCAAACTTTTCCTTGAAACATGTGAACGCTGAAAAAAGCGGATAGTTGCGGCGGCCGGCCACTCCGTTCAATGATGGCAAAGTTGGGTAAATGGAGAATACTTAGGAAGGGCCGCTTGCCGATGCCTGCAGCCCGTTTTATTAACGTTTTTCGGATGGAGGAATCAATCGTGAAGTTGCACTACGGATCGCTCTATTGGCCTTCAACGCGGCCGAATCCCCCTGCTTATCCGCAGCTGCTCGAACCGGTTCGTTGCCATGCCCTGGTCATCGGCGGGGGCATGTCGGGAATCGCATGCGGCTATACGTTAGTTCGAAGCGGCATCGATGCGGTCCTTATCGAACAGGGAACCATCGCATCCGGGAGCACGGCGGCCAATACAGGATTGCTCCAATATTCCAACGATATCATGCTATCCGAGCTCGCGAAGCAGATCGGCGACGAAGACGCCGTCGAATTCTATCGGGCATGCAAGAATGCGGTAGAGCAGCTTGTCCAGGTCGCGAACGGATTGCCTCGCGACGTTGATCTTAAACGCCGCAGCAGCTTCTACTTCGCAAGCAGCGAATCCGATCTGCCTTCGCTGCGCAGGGAGCATGAAATGCTGGACCGACACGGCTTTGGCGTGGAATGGTGGGACGCCGACCGGATCGAGAGCGTCTTCCCGTTCCGCAAAAGCGGTGCCATCGTCACGCACGGGGACGCGGAACTGAATCCGTTCCTCTTCGTGACGTCCCTTGCCGAATCCGCCGCTCAGGCCGGACTGCGCATCTACGAGAAAACCTCGGCTCTCTCCGTTGAGGGAGACAAAGGGAATTTTATCGTTCGAACCAACCATGGCGAGATTCATGCGGAGCATATCGTCTATGCCGTGGGCTATACGCCCGAGTCGGCAGGAGATGCCCGGGTCAACGCCAGGTTCACTCGCACTTATGCGATAGCGACGAAACCGATCCGTCACTCTCTCTCGAATTGGCATCAGCGGTTTATGCTATGGGAGACCGCTCGCCCTTACCTTTATCTGCGGACGACGAATGACGACCGCATTATCGTCGGAGGGCTCGACGAGAACAATCGTCAGCCCGTCTTAACGGATACCGATCTGAAGCAGCGTTCCCGGCGTCTCCTGACGGAGCTTCGTCTTCTGTTTCCCGACCTTGAGGCCGAAGCCGAGTACGAGTGGTGCGGCACATTCGCGGAATCCGCCGACAACCTGCCGTGGATCGGGGAAGACCCCGGGACCCCGGGTCGCTATTATGCTCTCGGATATGGAGGCAACGGCACGATTTACAGCGCGATCGCCGCCCGATTAATCCGAGATGACATCATGGGAATCAAACATCCCATCGCCTCGATCGTTTCCCCGGCTCGACCAAAACATAAGAAGGCCGCATCCCGCTAAGTCGGAATGCGGCCTTCCTTCTATTGAAGGACATCGGAGGCGCCGCAGCTGCGCATGACGCGGGCCGTCTCCTTTAAAGAATCCGTCTCCGCAAGCAGCAGCAGCTTGCCTTCTTCCACGGACGGAGCGCAGTTCCGGGCTGTCGATTCATCTAAGCCTAGCCGTTCCAAGCACCGGGTCGTGCTGAGGTCGTCCGAATCCGCCAAGGAATAGGCTGCGAAAGCGCCAGCCTGTCCGTTCATGCCCGCTCCCTGTACCGAACCCAGATACATGGCCGCCGGCATCGCCGCCCCTTCGTCGAGCAAGCCATCGTCCCCATCCCATCGCTCCGATGCCTCTTTGAGGCCTTCGATTCCTTCCAAACGAAGCTCGTCCTGAGACGACAAGAGCGGAGCATTCTCCTCATTATTGACGACTGCAAGAAGAGAACGGCTGTTATTCCCTCTCGCCTGCAATTCATTCACCGCGTCCAGCACCTGCTGCTCCCGATCAAAAATCCCGATCGTCCAAGTCAAAGCGGCCACCTCCCCAAGGGAATTTCGGCTACGGCAGCGCCGTTGCCTCTCATTTTAGCTATACCCTGGGCAGCCTCATTTGAACCGAAACCGATTAAAGCGAGAGACTCTTTGCCTCCCAAGACGAGAATCCCGCCGGAAGCCAGACTATCATAGAACAAACGGTGAACTCTCTCTCGCACGCTCGGATCGAAATAAATCATGACATTGCGGCAGAAAATCAAATGGAACTAATTGAAGGAGCGGTCGGTTGCCGAAACGTGGCGGGATTGCGGAACAGTTCCGTCACGGGGATGACGAGATCGGACAGCAATCTCTCGAACGCCTCCAGAAGCGCGCGGCGGCGGATTCTTCTGCGCATGGAGGGGTAAGCATATTGGCGAAAGTCATATCCGTACTCGAGATACACGGCTTCCAGCAGCAGCTTGATTTCCAGCTTCTCCAGCTGCTCGTCGTCTCCCGAAAGCCTCCACTCTTCCATCATCGGGACAACCACACTTTCAGCAACGAGAGCAGCTGGTCGATGGACACAGGCTTCGCAAGATAATCCGAGGCTCCGGCCTGAAGGCATTTGTCACGCTCTCCCTTCATGGCTTTGGCCGTCAGGACAATAATGGGAAGGGAACTCCAGTCGGTAGTGCCGCGAATCCGTTCGATCGCTTCGTAGCCGTCCATCTCCGGCATCATGATGTCCATCAGCACGAGGTCGACCGGGATTCCCGATTCGAGCAGTTCCAGGGCTTCCCTTCCGTTCTCCGCCGAGTATACGTTCATCCGATGGTGGTTCAGCAGGCTTGTCAACGAGAAAACGTTGCGCGGGTCGTCATCGACCAATAGCACGGTTTTGCCCTCATAGGCGGTCCTGGCGGTCTCCTTCTCCGTAACGGATTCCTTTAGAAGACCGTGTTCCGGGTTGGCGTCGCTCTCAAGGGCATGCAGCGTCTCCGTCTCCTCCGCCGCCGACGCCAAAAGGCTTCCATCCATCCAGGAGTTCCTCGGCTTGGCATCGGCAGCGGAATCCGGTCCCCTCACCGGCAAATAGAGCGTGAACGCGCTGCCTCGCCCGACTTCGCTTCGAACGGTGATCCATCCTCCAAGCAGCCCGGAGAGATCCCGGCTGATGGTAAGGCCCAGTCCCGTTCCCCCGAACTTCCGGCTGGTCGTTCCGTCCGCTTGGCGGAAGGCCTCGAAGATGATCTCCCGCTTTTCTTCCGCGATCCCGATGCCCGTATCCTTGACTTCAAACGCCAGATATCGTTCCGTGCGTCCTTCGAGCTCTTCCTCGTTTCCCCGCCGCACCGATAGCGATACGGAACCTTCGAGGGTAAACTTCATGGCGTTGGAGAGCAGGTTGCGAAGAATTTGCTTCAGCCGGTGGCCGTCGGTCGGAAAAGCCGCCGGTACGTCTTCGTCGACGTCGATCGAGAAGCTTAGTCCCTTGTCCTCCGCGATCGAACGATAGGCGTGCTCCAGATCGACGGTGATGTCTTCCATGGGAGTCAGCTCGATCTGGATATCCATACGGCCGGCGTCGACCTTGGCGAGATCGAGAATCTCGTCAATCATCTTGAGCAGGTCCTCGCCGGAGGAATGAATCGTCTTCACGAACTCCAGCTGCTTGTCGGTCAGATTGCCTTCCGCATTGTCTTCGAGGAACTGCGAGAGAATGATTAGGCTGTTCAGCGGAGTCCGAAGCTCATGGGACATGTTGGCGAGAAACTCGGATTTGTATTGGGAAGCTCTCGCCAGCTCCGCCGTCTGCCGCTCCAGCTCGAGGTTCGCGGCCGCGACCTCGCGATTCCTTCGCGCCGTCTGGCGGATCTGCTCCTCCAGCTCCATCGTTTTGGCCATAAGCTCCTGATTCGCGTTCTCCAGCTCCTCCTGCTGGCGCTGCAGCCTCTCCTCCGACTTCTTAAGCCTCCCCGCGTGAACCTCGAGCCGCTCGTTGGAATCGCGCAGCTCCTCCTGCTGGGAGATGAGCTCTTCCGACTGCACCTGCAGCTCCTCGGTCATCGCTTGGGCTTCCCGGAGAAGCTCCTCCACCCGGTACCGCGACTGAAGATTCATGACGATGTAAGCGAACTTCTCCGTCAACCGCTCGAGCAGCTCCCGCTCCAGATTGCCCAATGGTCGCAAATACGCGAGCTCCAGCACCCCAACGATCGTACCGTCCGCCTCGATCGGCGCCAGCACGAGCTGTAGCGGCTCCGCTTCGCCAAGGCCGGACCGAACCGGAACGTAGCCGGAGGGAAGCGGCTCGATGACGAGCAGCTCGTCCTTAAGCGCGCATTGCCCGACAAGGCCTTCCCCGATGGCGAAGGTAGACGCCCCATCCGGGCCGGAAGGCCGCTCGCTGTGCGCATAGCTGCCGTACTTCGCCAAACGTTGCGTCGTACCGTCGTCGTCCGTTTCGATAAAATAAACGACGCTGTAGGCCGCTCCGAGCACGGACGTGAATTCGTTCGCGAACGTTTGGGCGACGTTCGCCAAACCTCCGCCGCCGTGGATAAGTTCGGTCGACTTGGCCATCTGCGCGTCGATCCACGCCTGCTGCTCTTTGGATTCGGCATATAGGGCTTCCCGCTCGTTCTTCTCTTGGAGATCCGCGGCGATCTGTTTAAATACCTTCGCAAGCTGCCCGATCTCGTCGCCGGATTCGATCTCCAAGCGGCTAAGGCCGCGAAGCCTGCCTTGGGAGAACTTCTTCGCCATGACGGTAAGCAGATTGAACCCCTTCGTGATGGTGGGAAGTACCCACAGCATGACCCCTAAGCCGATAAAAAGGCCGATCATGGTCAGCGCCGCGAACCAGCGAACCGCATCGTTATACATGCCGCGGGAGGCGTTCGTCTCCTCCTCGATCGTCATTTGCTCGAAGGACGTAAGGGAATTCAGCGAGCTGACCGCATTGTCCTGGCGCGTTCTTCCCAGGCTCTTGTACAGCTCGAGCGCCGCTTGCTTATCCCCTCTCTCGATCAACGCGGCGAAACGATTCAAGAAATCCGAATACCGCTCCAGATCCCGGCTTACTTGGTCTACCGCTTGACGCTCTTGGGAATCCCTCGCCCGGGAGACCATCGAAGCCAATTTGGCCTCGAAGCCGCTCTCCGCGAGCTTCAAATCATCCACGCTGAGCCGATCCGATTCCAGCACGTTCAGCAGCACGTCGCCCACCGCCCGGCCGGTCTGATTCACGGTGCCGCGCAGGTCGATCACTTCCTTGACCATCTCGAACCTGGAGTCGTTGAAGCTGTTCATTCTGTCGTTCATTCGGCTCATTCTGTCGTATCCGAAAGAGGTGATGCCGACTAACAGCACCATTAGAATGATGAATCCGATAATCAGCTTGGTCTTGATCCTCATCCTCTTGGCTCCTTTCCAAGCACTTCGAGCCGAATCAGGCAGCGGTCGTCGGGATGGCGGTCGAGGGAGTCTTGCTCCAATAGCCGCTCCAAGCTGCGCTCCTCTCCCCGCGAGGCCGCCAGCGCTCGCGCCAGCGCGGCCGCCTGTGCTTGCAAATCCCCGGGAAACAGATCCAACAAACCGTCCGTATAGAGATGGATCGTGTCGCCGGCTTCCAGCGAGATCGTATGGGCGGCGAGCTCCACGGTTTCGAACAAGCCGATGGGCGGCGAGCTTGAGCGCATCGAGACCGTCTCCCCCGTGCGCCTGCGAAGCAGCAGCCCGGGAGGGTGTCCCGCGTTCACGTATTCCAGAACGCCATGCTCCAGATCGATCCACACGCACATCCCGGTGCAATAGTAATGAACGAGCTCGTTCTCGTAGTCGAGCTGCAGCAGCCTGCTGTTGAGCTCCTGCATCACCCGCTTCGGGGTAATGTGCGTCCGCATCGCTTCCTTAAGGACGGAAGCCGAGAACATGCTGACGAGCGAGGAAGAGATGCCGTGTCCCATCGCGTCGAGGACGGCGACAATGATGCGCTTGCTGTCGAAAGCATGCCAGGCGTATAGGTCGCCGGCCAATTGCTCCGAGGAGCGGAAGAACGCGCGGATCCGGAAGTTCTTTTCTTCGATCGCGGACGGAAGCACCGCCTGCTGCACTTGCCTGGCCAGCTCGAGCTCCTCCCTCATTCGCTGATCGCGCTCCTTGTGCCAATCCATCTCCTTCTTGAGCCTAAGCGCCGACCGGATGCGGGCGAGGAGCTCCACCTTGTTGATCGGTTTCGTCACATAGTCCGTGGCTCCCAGGTCCAACGCCTCCGCGAGCTTGCGGGAATCGCCGATCGCCGTCACGATGATGACCGGAATGTCGCGGAACCGTTCGTCCCGCTGCAGCATCCGGCACGCCTCCATTCCGTCGATCTCCGGCATCATCAGGTCAAGCAGAATCAAATCGATCGACGACTGGTTCGCCAGCTTCGTCGATTTATGTTCCGGGGAATCGAGCAGGGCGAACATCTCCGCCGCGGAACCGGCGGAGATGACGGAATCGTATCCCGAACGCTTAAGCATCTCCTGCACGACCATTACGTTCATCGGGTTATCGTCAACGACCAATATATTCACGATTGTCAGTCACTCCTTCTGCGAATAGCCAAAGCGCGAATGGCATACGGGAGCAAGGAATGCGGCCGTCGCCGTCATTCCTTGCTCCCGTATGCCTTCCGGCTCTTCGAGCCTGCGGCGTTATTTGCGGGCAAGAACGAGCACCTTGCCTCTGTCCAGCTCTGCCTCATAGGTTACAGCCTCTCCCTTGGTCAGCCCCATCGACTCGATTTTGCCGCGGAGCTCGTCTCCCCGGTTACGAAAGAAATTCGCAACCGACTGCAAAACTCCTTCTTCCGCGGGGCCGATCGTATTGACGTCGGCCGCGTCCGCGAGCCGTTCGGTTCGGTCCTGCTCATGGGCCAGGACGTAAATCTCGTCTCCCGAATAGCCTTGCGACCTTAGGTTCTGAACCGTCTGAAACGCCTCAAGCCCGTTGTCTACCAGCTTCGTATAGGATCTCATGTCCATCTCCTCCTTGATCGTTCGGTAGTGGGTTACGTTTCTTATTTACCCCGCTCCCCCGGAACGAAACAGGCCGTCAGGCCTCCGATTGCGATAATCGCCCGGACGACTGCTCCCGGGAAGCCTTCAGATGGCTTCTTGCCGCGGTAACGAGCCGGACCCCGATCCGGATCCATTCCGCCCACTTGTTCTCCTTCTCCCGGCTCTGCTCCTTCACGGCCTTCGTAAACCGATCCGCCAGCTCCTTGGCCGTATGCGCCGTTTCCTGAATCGTGGCGCCCGCATCGCGCGCCGCGTCGAACAGCGCGTCCGCCGCGTGCAGCTTCTCCTTCACGTTAACCGAAATCTCGTTTACGTTCGTCGTCAGTTCCTCCACCTTGCCTCGGATCGATTCGACGGTGTCGCTGGCCCCTTCGATCGTCGTCTTGAGCGAATCCAGGGTCTGCCTCGCGCTGGTCAGCGTCCGGATCAGAAAGACGCAGAGAACGGCGAAGCTGACCGCGGCGATCAAGGCGCTTGCTCCGTAGAGCGCTTGTGCTGTCATCGGATATTCCTCCTTTGCGTGCATCTTCCGTTACGATTACCCGCTGCTCTATCGCCCGAAACCGCGGACCGCGGCAAAGACGCCATCCCTTTCGAGCCCGTTCGGCTCGCGGAATGGCGTGTTGCGGTCCTTTATCGTTTAACGGGCGAGCTTCCGGAGCTCGTTCTCTTCCATCGATGCCGTGCCGATGCCAGCGAACGGATCGATCTCCTTCACGAGCTCCCGGAGCCTCGCCTCTTCGAAACGATGCACCTTGCAGAAGAGAACGGGGCGGGCGCCGACCCCCGCCTCCTCCGACTCTCTCAACAGAACGGTCTCCCGGCTTAGGCTTCGCCCGATCGCTTCTTGAAGCTCATCGGCGCGATAGCTGGAGATCCACAGCATCCTCCAGGCGGGATGGCCCCGCAGCGACAGCTTCATCGCCTCCGTCGCCGCCAGCAGCGCCAGCAAGGAGTAGAAAGCCCTCTCCCATCCGAACGCCCACGCGACGATCAGCAGCAGCCCGCCGTTGAAGGCGAGCAACGCGGCCAATCGCGCCGCCGAATGATGCCCCCGATCCAGAAAAAAGATCAAATCGACGAGGCTCCCTCGACGGTAAGCGATCCCCGCTCCCGCCCCGAGGAGCGCCCCTCCCATCACGGCCGCCAGGAGGGGATTCGCCGTCCATGCCTCGAACGGATGGAAAAGGAGCAGAGCGGCGCATAGCACGACGAAACCGAGAATCGTCGCATTATCTAGTCTTTTGGTTAACGGCTTATAGAAAACGATCAAAAGGAGAAGTTGAAGCGAAAGCATGATCCATCCGAGCTTAGCTCCCGACAAGAACGCGATAAACGTCGAGATTCCCATCGTACCGCCCGCAACCAAGCCGTGAGGAATGAGGAACATCTCGAGCCCGATCGCGGCAAGCATTCCGCCCGATGCCGCTCCCGCCCATTGGCGGGAGCGGGACAGGGAAGACGAAGTCAGCTTCATCATCATGATACCGTTCCCCCGTTTCTTCTCGTTTTACTGCTCCGGCACGCTCCTTTTCGGCACATCCCACTTGAAAATTTTGTTCAACGCTTTATAAACAAGCTTGGTCTCCTTCGTGAGCAGCGGCCCCAGGATCGCCAGAATGAGCACGTAGAGGGCGGCGAACGGCTGCAGGACGGCGAGCAAGCCGCCGGCTTTGCCCAAATTCGCCACAATGATCGAGAACTCTCCTCGGGAGACGATGGTAAGTCCGATGTTCGTGGAGGACTTCGGCGTCAGCCCAGCGCTTCGGCCCGCGAGCATGCCGGCCACGAAGTTCCCGAGCAGCGTGACGACGACGGCTCCGAGAGACAGCCAGATCGTCTCCTTCGTGAACAAGGTCGTCGGATCGATCGTAAGGCCGAAGCCGAAGAAGAAGATGGCCCCGAAGAAATCCCGGAACGGAATGATCAGGTTCTCGATTCTCTTCCGGTGCTGCGTCTCGGCAAGGACCAGGCCGACCAGCAGCGCCCCGATCGCCTCGGCGACATGAAGCTTCTCCGAGAAGCCGGCGATGATGAATAACGCGGCGAAGATCACCAGCAGGAAAACTTCGTTGGACTTGATATTCAAGTACTTGTTCAGCAGCGGCACCGCCTTGCGGCCGACGAACAGAACGACAAGCATAAAACCTAACGAGATCAGCGCGGACAGCGCCACGCCGCCCACCGAGGTCGAGCCGCTCAAGATCAAACCGGACAGAATCGACAGGTAGACGGCCAGGAACACGTCCTCGAACATGATGATCCCGAGAATCATCTCGGTTTCCGGGTTCGCGGTCCGCTTCAGATCGACCAGCACCTTGGCGACTATCGCGCTCGAGGAGATCGTGGTAATCCCCGCGATGACAAGAATCTCCTCCAGCGGAAAGCCCGATACCCATCCGAACAAGATCCCTAAAGTAAAATTGATGGCGATATAAATCGTGCCCCCGACCGCGATGCTTTTGCCCGACTTGAGCAGGCGTCCGACCGAGAACTCCAATCCGAGGTAGAACAGAAGAAAGAGAACCCCGATCCTTCCCATGACGTCGATGAGCTCCGCGCTGTGAATGAATCGAAGATCGAATGCCCCCCAGTGGAAAGCGTGCGGCCCGACGGCCATTCCGATCAGAATATAGAACGGGATGACGGAGAACCGGAGCTTGGAGGATACCAATCCTCCCAAGGCAATGAGTCCGATCGCCAAACCGATCTCGAAGACGATGTGTTCCATCGGTCAATCACATCCATTTCTAATAATCTGCTTGAACTCGATAATTTGTTTTCTCTCCCCCATGACGACGATTGTCGAATCCTCGCCCAGCACGTAATCCGGTCCCGGGTTGATCTGCTTCGCGTTTCCTTTGCCGACGACGGCGATGACCGTGGCGCCGGACTTGCGGCGGATATCCAGCTCCCCGATCGTATGGCCCGCGCATTTGCTTCCCGCCTCGAGCTTATACCATTCGATGACCAAGTCGCCGAGCGCCATGTCGATATTTTCCAGCATTTTGGGCTTATAAAGCAGTCCGCCGACGATAAACGCTATCTGACGCGCCTCTTCGTCCGTCAGCGTCACCATCGAGATCGATTCGTCCGGGCTGGAATGATCGAAATGATAGATTTCCCGCCTGCCGTCGTCATGGACGACGATAACGATTTTCTCCCCTTGCTCGTTGGTCATTTGAAATTTTCTTCCAATGCTCGGAAGCTCGGATTCACGGATCTCCATCTTTGAATACCTCCAATAATTAAGTCCTCATTCCATCTATGGTTGGAAAATAGTGTGCGCAAACAGAGGCCTGAATAATCGAGGCCATAGCCGGCACAGCTAGCGTATATTCGAGGGTTTTTGAATCTTTTCTCGCAAAAAATAGTTTAAAAACGGCCGTAAGGGGTAAATTTTAGATGTTAAAACAAGCAGGTGCCCTAGGGTGCACTGCAGCGGAATGGAGCTTTCCTAAAAAACGCGGGCGGCTTAAGAAACGTAGTTGGATTGGTATTGAAGAGGTTTAAGGAACAAGCGTTTCAAACGAAGGGGTATCGCCGAGCGGCGATAATCGTGCGGAACGGATGCGGATCTGACGAAAATTCCGGCCGCGGCAAAGACAAGCATCAACGATAGCAATCTGCCGAGCCAATGAAGCTTGTGGACTTGATTCGAATTCGAATGGCCGAGCCCCGTGGAGTTCGACGACAGGAGAAGCTGACCGACCGTGACTCGCCCGCTTTCCGAGGTGCTAACCTCCGATTCCGGGATCGGGACGAACGTCAGGGACGTGAAGAACGAAATCAGCAGTAGCGCCCAGCGCAGGGGAGATCGATTGGTTTTCAAGGGTATCACCTCCATTTCCGCTATTACTACTAGGGTACCATAGGGCAAGCCCTCGCATCAAACCGTCGGTCAACATTTTTACCCAAACGTCTCATTTTCTCTTGTCCAAGCTCTCGGGTTGTCTCGTCGTCGATTCATAATCCAAGTCCTCCATCCGTATCCATGGGGTAGGAGTATCCGGAGCCAAGATTGTGAACACTTCTATTCATATGCAGCTCCGCCGATGATAACAGGTCGGCGGGCAGAGGCTCCGGCACCCTTGGCGCACGAAGCCCCCTATCGGAGTTCTTGTTCGTATATCAAGCGGTCATCAGCCGTATCATGGAGGTGCAGCGCCATTGAATTCACCATCTTTGCAAGTTGCTTACGTTAGCACGTACGTTCCGAAAAAATGCGGATTGGCGACGTACACTCATCATTTGAGGCAAGCGGTCATGGAGGCCAGAGAGGCGAACGCTCCCGATCCCGTCATCGCCATGTGCAATCCGGACGAAGTCGCGAGCTACGGGGAGAATTGGCACATCCCTCTGCTTAAGTCCGAGAAGGACGATTACCGCAAGATCGCCGAGACGCTGAATCGGAGTCCCGTCGACGTCGTCTCCCTGCAGCACGAATTCGGAATTTTCGGCGGAGAGGCGGGAAGCCACGTCCTCGAGCTGCTGCAGCATCTGACGAAGCCCGTGCTCACGACCTTCCACACCGTCTTCGAGAAGCCCGCCGAGCCCTATGCTTCGGTGCAAGCGGCCATCGCGGCCAGATCCGATCACGTCCACGTGATGAATCGCAAGGCGATCGGCTATTTGCACGAGCATTTCTCCATTCCGCTGAGCAAAATTTCGTTTATTCCCCACGGAGCTCCGGTTCCGGTTAAAAGGGAACGCCTGCAAACTCGCAAGCAATACGGTTGGGAGAACCGCAAGATCGTATTCCAATTCGGCCTGCTCAGCCGCGGCAAAGGAATCGAGTCGCTTCTTCGCGCGCTCGCGACGGCCGTTCGCGCGGTTCCCGACCTTCTCTATATTATCGCCGG
>Ga0065721_10004860_pt1 | contig 21843 bp, 20 predicted proteins | sample Mesricmetagenome_FD_59108 | JGI IMG/M metagenome (GOLD analysis project Ga0065721, IMG submission 59108) | Mesophilic microbial community from rice straw/compost enrichment Sample: eDNA_1 v2 (version 2) | ecosystem: Engineered > Solid waste > Grass > Composting > Bioreactor | place: USA: Davis...
TACAATGAAGAGCGCGATCACGATAGTCTTGGCGGGATGACACCCGATGAGGTTTACCGCGCGCACAAACATTCTACTTATGAATGGTCCTCTTGACGGGGGAGCTTACGAAATGGCCTATGAGTTTGACGGAGATCGCCAATGAAATCACCAAGCAAGGCTTTAACATTCCTGACGGCCTACTGAACAACGTCATGCGGGATCACCAGAATAATGCCGCCAATAAGCATTATTTTTATGAGCAACCGCGAGATTCGGATGATTTTCAACCATTCACAATGTCTCTCCTATAAATCAGAAAGGAAACCAATGTCAGAACAGAAAATTATCAAGCGGGCGCTGAATATATTGGAAGCCCGCATGCAAAGACCGGATTATGTTGTTCGGCATAACGAAGATGCGCAGTCATTTTTGAGACTGCAAATGTCGGAATTGGAGCATGAATCTTTTCAGGTCATGTTTCTAAATAATCAACACGGGCTGATCAAGCTAAAGGAGTTGTTTCGCGGTACTATCGACGGCGCGTCTGTATATCCACGCGAAGTGGTAAAAGCCACTTTGCAGTTCAACGCCGCCGCCGTGATCTTTGCGCACAATCATCCATCCGGCAAATGTGAGCCCAGCGCCGCAGATCGCCACATCACCCAGCAGCTCAGAGATGCTTTGAGCCTGATTGATGTCCGCGTTCTGGATCACATCATAATCGGGGATAAAGAGACGTATTCGTTTGCCGAGCATGGACTGATTTAACTCATTTCGCACAGCCCGCCGCCATGGTGGCGGGCTGTATCGTTACCGGCGTTTCCCAATTTCCATCGCGGGACGCTGTAAAAAGGCATTTTAGCACCCCTATTTGTTCAGACGGTTTTACATCATGAAGTTAGATATTGACCATTTCATGCATTTTCTAAAGGATCGTGATATGACCTTGGAGCAAAAAGCGGAGTTAATTCGCGACATGTGGGTGTTCCTTCAGTCCTTGGCGGATGAGGAAGATGGCACTCATCCTGTGCAAAATGTGATCTGCTTTCAGCAGAAAAAGCTTCAAAGGCAACACAAGACAAGTCTAGAATCGAAACAAGCCAGATTAAAACGGTCGTTTAACCGCCGCAAGGGAGTAAATGCGGCGTAGGCAAGAAAGGTATTCATCATGGTCAAAAACCCTCCGTCCAAAACCTCCCCACAAAAAGCCGTCACGTATTGCCGAGTATCTTCGCAGCGTCAATTGCGTGAGGGTCACGGGATCGCCTCACAAGACACAAGATGCCGCGAATATGCGCGGCACAAAGGCTATGAAGTTATAAAGTCATTCCATGATGAGGGACTATCCGGCAAATTGCTTGACCGGCCTCAAATCAAGGAAATGCTGACGTTTTTGCGAAAGCACAAGAATGACCGAGTCATCGTGATCATCGACGACATAAGCCGTTTGGCACGGGATATAGAAACGCATATTCATTTGCGCACTGCCATTACGCAGGCGGGCGGAAAGTTGGAGAGCCCTTCCATCGAATTTGGCGAGGACTCCGACAGCCGTCTTGTCGAACATTTATTGGCGTCCGTCGCCGCCCACCAAAGAGAAAAGAACGCCGAGCAGGTTACAAACAGAATGCGGGCGCGGGTCATGAACGGCTATTGGATAGCATCACCGCCGCTGGGATACAAATACGATAAAGTTGAAGGACATGGGAAGCTGCTCGTCCCCAGAGAGCCTTATTTCTCCATCATTAAGGAAGCCTTGGAGGGGTATGCCAACGGACGTTTCGAGACACATTCGGAAGTCAAAATCTTTCTGGAATCACAAGAGGGGTTTCCCAAGACAAGAGATGGCCAGGTCCGATTTCAGGCCGTTGCCGACATTCTCGCCCGTCCTATCTATGCAGGACGCTTGACCTTTCCTGATTGGGGCATTCATAACCATCCAGGAAAGCATCAGGCCATGATAACTTTTGAGGATTGGTTGCGAATTCAGAACCGCTCCAAGGCCAATGCCAAAGCACCAGCGCGAAAGGACATCAACGAGGACTTTCCCTTGAGAGGCTTTGTGACCTGCGGGGGCTGTGGTGAATCACTTACCTCAGGATGGTCGCGCGGACGGAATAAGCACTACGGATATTACCTTTGCAACCGGAAACACTGCATAGGCTATGGGAAATCCTTAAAAAAAGCTGAAATTGAGGATGCATTTGACAAACTGCTGAGAGGTCTGACTCCAGACGAAAGCCTTTTGGAAATGGCCAAAGAGATGGTCAATATGCTCTGGCAATCACGGAATGAAGCAAAGGCAGAGATAAGCCAGTCTTTAGCTGCAGAAAAGCAGATACTGGAGCGTGGGATTGCTCAAATGCTCGACCGTATCGTGGAGACAGAGAACCCATCTATCATCGCAACATACGAAAAACGCATCACTGAAATGCAGGATCGTATGATTGTTCTAGAAGAAAAATTGGCAAAAGGTACGCGAACTTCGTCTGACCCTAGCAAACTTTTTAGAACCGCTTTTAAGTTTCTCTCAAACCCGCATGAACTCTGGGTTTCAGACAGCATGGCGCACCGGAGAATGGTGCTAAAACTATGTTTTACTGAAAAGCTCCGTTACTACCGAAATGAAGGTTTTAGAACCGCCCCAATCGCACTCCCCATAAGGGTTTTAGACGAATTGAGGCGGGGTCAGTCTTGTATGGTGGGCCCACCAGGACTTGAACCTGGGACCTGCCGATTATGAGTCGGACGCTCTAACCAACTGAGCTATAGGCCCTTGAGAAAGGTCCGGTGCTCGTGGCACCGGTGGCGGGTGGGAGTGAGTGGCTTCAATCGAACCCGCCTAGCTTTAAGAGTCCCGAACCTTGCGCTTGTGGCGTCGTGGTCGGTTGTTTGACTGGCCCGTCGGGCGGGCTGTCAAGGCCGGGCATTATAGTGCCCGGAAACGTTTATGACCAGGGTCAATTTGCCCGATTTTCCTCAGTCGTCGAGGAAGCCGCGCAGGTGGTCGGAGCGGCTCGGGTGGCGCAGTTTGCGCAGGGCCTTGGCTTCGATCTGACGGATACGCTCGCGGGTCACATCGAACTGCTTGCCCACTTCTTCCAGGGTGTGGTCGGTGTTCATGTCGATACCGAAGCGCATGCGCAACACCTTGGCTTCCCGCGCGGTGAGGCCGGCGAGGACTTCGCGGGTGGCTTCCATCAGGCCTTGGGTGGTGGCTGCGTCCACCGGCGAGGTGATGGAGGTGTCCTCGATAAAGTCCCCCAAATGCGAATCTTCGTCGTCGCCGATGGGCGTCTCCATGGAGATAGGTTCTTTGGCGATCTTCAGCACCTTGCGGATCTTGTCTTCCGGCATTTCCATGCGCTTGCCCAGTTCTTCCGGTGTCGGCTCGCGACCCATTTCCTGCAGCATCTGGCGGGAAATGCGGTTGAGCTTGTTGATCGTTTCGATCATGTGCACTGGAATACGGATGGTGCGCGCCTGGTCGGCGATGGAGCGGGTAATGGCCTGACGAATCCACCAGGTGGCGTAGGTGGAGAACTTGTAGCCGCGGCGGTATTCGAACTTGTCCACGGCTTTCATCAGGCCGATGTTGCCCTCCTGGATCAAGTCGAGGAATTGCAGGCCGCGGTTGGTGTATTTCTTGGCGATGGAGATCACCAGACGCAGGTTGGCCTCCACCATTTCCTTCTTGGCGCGGCGGGCGCGGGCTTCGCCGATGGACATACGGCGGTTGATCTCTTTCACCGTGGCCAGATCTATGCCCACTTCCTGCTCTATATCCGCCAGGCGCTGCTGCACCTTGGTGATGTCATCCACCACGCTGCGCAAGGCATCTGAGTAGTCGCGCTTCTTCTTGATGATGCCCGGGATCCAGTTGAGGTTGGTCTCGTTGCCCGGAAACTCCTTGATAAAGGTTTTGCGCGGCATCTGGGCGCGGCGGACGCACAGGGCCATGATCTCTTTTTCGCACTCGCGGATGCGGGCGAGCACATCGCGGGCGCGGTTGTAGATGGGGTCGAACTGGCGGGGCGGCAGTTTGAAGAAGCGGAAAACATCGCCCAGGGCTTCCAGCTCTTTGGCGCTCTGCTTGCTGTCGCGGCCGTGCTTGTTCATGGCGGCCAGGGTTTTCTGCAGTTGTGCGCGCAGTTCCTCAAAGCGCTGGCGGGCCACTTCTGGATCTATACCGGTGTTGGTCTCTTCCTCTTCGGTGGTGTCGCTGGTTTCCGCCTCGTCATCCTCTATGACGTCGGTGGTCTTTTCCTTGATGGGCAGATCCACCTCGACTTCCTGGACTTCCGCTTCGAAGGGGTCCAACCAGCCGCTGATCACATCGGACAGGCGACGCTCGCCTTTTTCGATGAGGTCGTATTCGTTCATGACGTTTTCGACAGCGCCGGGCCAGAAGGCGATGGCGTGCATCAGCTCGCGCAACCCTTCTTCTATACGTTTGGCGATGGCGATTTCGCCTTCCCGGGTCAGCAGCTCCACCGTGCCCATTTCGCGCATATACATGCGCACCGGGTCGGTGGTGCGGCCGGCTTCAGTTTCCACCGCGGCCAGGGCGGCGGCGGCTTCGGCGGCGGCGATTTCGTCGGTATTGTCACTGTCGTTCATCAACAGCTCATCGGCGTCCGGCGCAACTTCGTATACGCGGATGCCCATGTCGTTGATCATCTGAATGATGTCTTCCACCTGATCCGGATCGGAGATGTCGTCGGGCAGGTGGTCATTGACTTCGTCGTAGGTCAGGTAGCCCTGTTCACGGCCACGGTTGATCAAGTCTTTGATGCGAGACTGTTGTTGATCGCTCATTCAGAATCCTGCGAAACGGTGGGGGGTGCCAAGAAAAAGGCGGCGATTATAGCGTTTTATGGATGTGCAATCCATAAATTCAAGCCCATATATCAGCTTATCTTAGTAACGCATTGGAATAAGAAGGTGCCACATTTTCAGTGTCGAGTGAGTTTAGTCTGTTGGTTGAGGATTACCAGTTCGCGCAGGCGATGTTGCTGCGGCTCACTCAAGTGGTCGTATTCGATGCTGGCGAGGGCCGCCAGTTCCTTCTTTCTTTCCAGGCGTTCATGGTCCTGACGGATGCGCGCCAAGGCGTCCTTGAGTTCCTGCAGGCAGTCGTAGGAAGGGCTGCGTTTGGCGGCCGCCAGCAGCTGGTGGGCCATGAGCCCGGTCAACTGCTTCTGTGCCTCCATGCCGTAAATGCCGCCCCAGTAACCAAGGATGCTGTGAAAGTTGGCGTTGGGACGGTTGCGCAGCAGTTGGATCAGGGTTTTCAGCTGGGTGAGTTCGCCGTTGGCGTCGGACTCCCCCGGCAGTTCGCTGTTGATCTCCGGGTGATGCAGCAATTCCGGATGCTCCAGCAGCAGGCTCAGGGCCAGGCGCGCCGGGCTCAGCTTGGTGCGGTTGCTCTGGGGTGCGGGCGCCGCGTACCGGTTGGATATAGGAGGTGGAGGTTGTCGGACCGGCGCTTCCATGGGTTCCGGTGCAGCCGGCTTGGGCTCGGACAGGGTGGCAGGTTCATGGATCAGCTCCAGCAGCACATCCAGGCTGAGCCCGGTCCGCTGGGCCAGCTGCGCAAACATCAATTCCCGAAAAACCCCTTGGGGCAGACGCGCCAGCAGCGGCGCCGCCAGTTTGCTCACCCGCGCACGGCCTTCCAAAGTGCGGGTATCCACGCCCTCGGACACGGCGGAGAAGAAAAACTCCTCCAGAGGTGTGGCGCTGTCCAGTTGTTGCATGAAGCGTTCGGGGCCTATCTGGCGCACCAGGGAGTCCGGGTCCTGTCCTTCCGGCAGGAATAGAAACTGGATCTTGCGGCCGTCCTCCATGGCGGGCAGGGCATTTTCCAGGGCGCGTCTGGCCGCCTTGCGCCCGGCGTTGTCGCCATCGAAACAGAAGACGATGGTGCCTGTGTGGCGGAAGGCCAGCTTGAGATGCTCCTCGCCACAGGCGGTGCCCAATGTGGCCACGGCATTGCGTATACCGAACTGGGCCAGGGCGATCACATCCATATAGCCCTCCACCACCAGCAGATTGTCCGGGCGCCGCTTGTGTTGCAGCGCCTGGTACAGCCCGTAGAGCTCCTGCCCTTTATGGAATATGGGGGTTTCCGGGGAGTTGAGGTATTTGGGGCCGGCGCCGCGCTGCTTGCCGGAGGTGTCTTTCTCGGTACCCAGAACCCGGCCGCCGAAACCTATGGTGCGACCGCGCAGATCCAGAATGGGAAACATGATGCGGTGGCGGAAGCGGTCGTAGAGGCGACCGGTTTCCTCATTGACTATGGCCATGCCGCTGTCGGCGAGCAGTTGGCGATCTTCTTCGTTGAGGCCGAGCTTGACCAGCAGGTTGTCCCAGCCCGGCGGCGCGTATCCCAGGGCGAACTCCTTGGCTACGGCACCTGTCAAGCCGCGGCCTTTAAGGTAAGTGACCGCTTCCTTGCGCTGCGGGTGTTCCGCCAGCTGGCGCTGATAGTAGAGCTGTGCCTGATGCAGGATGGTGTAGAGATTTTGCCGGGATTTCTGCGGCGCAGCGTCCAGCTGTTCCCTGGGAGCGCTCAGGCCGACGCTGCCAGCCAGGCTTTCCACGGCTTCCACAAAACCCAGGTGCTCGTACTCCATCAGGAAGCCCAGGGCGGTGCCCGAGGCGCCGCAGCCGAAGCAATAGTAGAACTGCTTGTCCGGGCTGACGGTGAAGGAGGGGGTTTTTTCCTTGTGGAAGGGGCAGCAGGCGCTGTAGTTCTTGCCGGTTTTGCGCAGTTTCACTCGGCTGTCGATCACTTCGACTATGTCGAGGCGATTGAGCAGGTCGTCGATGAAATGCTGCGGTATGCGGCTCATGGATGAAATCTGGGTGTAGCGTTCGAGGCCACAAGCTTAAGGCAAGGCTTGGGGTGAAGGTACTGATTTCAGCCGGGAGTGGGGATTATTGCAGCTGGGCTTTGACCAGTTGGCTGACCAGACCCATATCGGCGCGGCCCTGCACCTTGGGTTTGATGGCGGCCATGAGTTTACCCATATCGGCGGCGGTCTTGGCTCCCAGGTCCTGGGCGGCCTGTGCAACCAGAGCGCGGATCTCTTCTTCGCTGAGCTGCTGCGGCAGGAATTCCTGGATCACGCTGATTTCGAACAGTTCCTGCTCTGCCAATTCCGGGCGGTCGTTTTCGCTGTACTGCCGGGCGGATTCGCGGCGCTGTTTGACCATCTTGTCCAGCACGGCCAGCACGCGCGCGTCGTCCAGCTCAATGCGCTCATCCACTTCAATGCGCTTGAATTCCGCCGTGATCAGGCGCAGAACGCCCAGGCGCTCTTTGGCCTTGGCGCGCATGGCGTCTTTGACGGATTCGGAGATGACGCGTTGTATTTCGCTGGGCATGGTGCGGCTATAAGAAGTGGTAACTGCCGGGGCAGGCCAGGGGATGGCCCCTGGAGCCCGATCAATACATGCGCTGGAATTTGCGGTTTTCGCGTGACAGCTTCTTGGCGTGACGCTTAACAGCGGCAGCGGCTTTGCGCTTGCGAACAGAAGTGGGCTTTTCGTAGAACTCGCGGCGACGGACTTCAGCCAGAACACCGGCTTTTTCACAGGAGCGCTTGAAACGGCGCAGGGCGATATCGAAGGGTTCGTTTTCTTTCAGCTTCACTGAAGGCATAGGTTTACCTGTTGGTTTTGGGCTTTGCCCGGATTCGCGGCCCCGGGCGTGGTATTTAGGGGCGGGGATTTTATACGCATCCCACGCCGGTCGCAAGGTCTGCGGGGAATCTAAGTCTAGACCAGAATGGCTGATACAGCCGTTTTAATGGCGCGAAACATTTGGAGGCACGCCGGTCCCTGGGTAATATGGCCGGGTTTTGCGATCCGAGGACTGACTTGAATGCGGGTATTGGGCATAGAAACCTCCTGCGATGAAACCGGTGTGGCCGTGTATGACACGGAGCGCGGGCTGCTCGCTCACCGCCTCTACAGCCAGGTGGCGCTGCACGCGGATTACGGCGGTGTGGTGCCGGAGCTGGCCTCCCGCGACCATGTGCGCAAGCTGCTGCCTCTGATAGAGGAGGTCATGTCCGCTTCCACGTCCACTCCCGCAGATATCCAGGGCGTGGCCTATACGGCGGGCCCCGGCTTGATCGGCGCCCTGCTGGTGGGCGCCTGTTTCGGCCGCAGTCTGGCCTATGCGTGGGGGGTACCGGCCATAGGAGTGCATCATATGGAGGGACATCTGCTGGCGCCCCTGTTGGAGGATGAGCCACCGCAGTTCCCCTTTGTGGCCCTGCTGGTGTCCGGCGGTCATACCCAACTGGTGGATGTGGAAGGCATAGGGCGCTATAGATTGCTGGGCGAATCCGTGGATGATGCGGCCGGCGAAGCCTTCGACAAGACCGCCAAGATGCTCGATCTGGATTATCCGGGCGGCCCCCTGGTGGCGCGTATGGCCGAGCAGGGCACGCCCGGCCGTTTCGAGTTTCCCCGTCCTATGACCGACAGGCCCGGCCTGGACTTCAGCTTCAGCGGTTTAAAGACCTATACCCTCAACACCATCAGCGCCCACGCCCAGGCGGATGGCTTGCCCGACGATCAGACCTGTGCCGATATAGCCTGGGCTTTCCAGGAAGCGGTGGCGGATACGCTGGTCATCAAATGTCGACGCGCATTGGAGCAGACCGGCAAGCGCACCCTGGTGATTGCAGGCGGTGTATCGGCCAACCGGCGCCTGCGGGAAAAACTGACCTCGGCCTTGGCGAAAATCGGTGGCAAGGTGTTTTATGCGCGGCACGAATTCTGTACTGACAATGGCGCCATGATCGCCTTCGCCGGCGCCCAGCGCCTGTTGGCCGGTCAGGCTGAGTCCTTGGTGGTGGAGGTTTTTCCGCGCTGGAATATGGAAACCCTGCTGCCCCTCTCCTCTCAATAGTCTCCTTTCAGTTATCGGCAGGAATAACCCGTGGACCGGATTTTTATCAGCGATTTGCGCATAGACACCATCATCGGCATATACGACTGGGAGCGGCAGGTGCGCCAGACCATTCGTATAGATCTGGAGATGGCCCACGATATTCGCCGGGCGGCGGAGACGGACGATATTCAGTACGCGCTCAATTACAAAGCCGTGGCCAAGCGTTTGATCGCTTTTGTCGAGGCCAGCCAGTTTCTTTTGATCGAAACCCTGGCGGAGGATGTGGCGCGCCTGATCATGACGGAATTTTCCGTGCCCTGGCTGCGCCTGACCCTGCACAAGCCTGGAGCCCTGCGCGGCGCCAGCAGCGTCGGAGTGATCATCGAGCGGGGCAGTCTGCCATGACGGCGGTCTATCTGGGATTGGGCAGCAATAAAAATGCCCCTTTTTATCTGGATCGCGCCCTGACCGCATTGGAGGACTCTTTTGGCCAGCTGCGCATATCGCCTGTGTACGAAAGCGAATCCGTCGGCTTTCAGGGTTCCAATTTTTTCAATCTGGTGGTGAGAATCGAGACGGCGCTTTCGGTAGGGGATTTATTGCGCGAACTGCGCGCCATAGAAAACGCCAACGACCGCGACCGTTCCGCCCCCAAATTCAGCAGTCGCACACTGGATATAGATATTCTGCTCTACGGCGACTGGGTGGGAGAATTCGACGGCGTGCTGCTGCCGCGGCAGGAAATTCTGGATAACGCCTTTGTGCTTTTGCCGCTGTGCGAATTGGAGCCGGAGCTGATTCACCCTGTGCAACAAAAATCCATGGCCGCGCTCTGGTCGCAGTACGACAAGGCGAAGCAGCGCTTGTGGCGGGCGGAGTTTTTCTGGCGCGGTGCGCGCATTTCCAGCGCGCACTAAGAGATATAAAACCCGCCGTCTCGGCGGGTTTTATTATTGAATTTCGATGCGTCTTGCGCTCGAAGTTTCCTGACTGACTTTGGGTGCTACAAGGGTCAGTATGCCGTTGTTGTAGTGGGCCGTGATGTCTTTTTCATGGACCTGGGTTCCCAGATCAAAGCTGCGGAAGAATTTGCCGTAGCGGCGCTCCTGGCGAATGATTTTGCCGTCTTTTTCCTCTTTGTTTTCCTGCTTGGTCTCCGCCTCTATGCTGAGGACGCCGTTCTGCAATGACACATGCACATCCTTCTTATCGACACCGGGCAGTTCGACGCTGATTTCGTAAGCCTTGTCTTTTTCTTTGATGTCGACGCGCGGGGCAAAGGTGCCGAGTTTGTTGTTGCTCTCCCAGGGAGACCAGCCGCTGAAGAAATTATCGAGATCGAACAGAGAATTACGTGGAATAAGACTCATGACACACCTCCTCAGTGAATTGTTGCGGTGAGAATAGTGTGGTCCAGTGCGGGAAATCCAATTTGCTTTATGTCAAATAATTTCGCTGCGGAAGTAAAATTGGCGCTTATTGTTTCAGGCTGCGGCCGCCGTCAACCGGGATAATTTGTCCTGTTATATAAGGTGCATTTTTAATTAAGAATAAAACAGTATTCGCAATGGCCTGGGTGCCTCCCAGGGTGCCGAGGGGGATCTGCTGCAATTTTTCAGGATTCACCACTTCCGAGCCTGAAATGTCTTCCGGCCAGAGAATCGCGCCGGGCGCGACGCCGTTGACGCGCACCTCCGGCGCCAATTCCAGTGCCAGGCTTTGGGTCAACATGATATTGCCGGCTTTGGCGATGGAATAAATGCTGTATCCAGGCATGGGGCGCATGCCGAAAATATCGCTGATATTGATGATGCAACCGCGGTTGCGCCGCAATTCTTTGTGCAATTCGCGACTGAGAAAAAATGGCGCCCGCAGATTACTGTTGATCAAATTATCCCACTGTTCGGGCGTCGCCGTTTCCAATGGTGTGGGGAAAAAACTGGAAGCATTGTTAACCAGTGCATCCAGGCGGCCCCAAGTGGCTACGGCTGCGAGCGCGAGTTGTTGAATCTGCGCGTGATCATCGAGATCCGCCTGTAAGATACGGACGCTCTGCGGACGGCGCTGATTTAATTTTTGCTCCAAAGCCTCTGCCGCTGCGGTCGAATGGCGGCAGTGGACGACCACATTGAAGCCCTCGCTGTGCAGGGTTTCGCAGATGGTGGCACCTATGCGCCGGGCCGCGCCTGTGATCAATGCGACAGGTGAGTACGCTGCGCTCGTCATGGGGAATTCCGCTGCCAGTGTTCTTGAAATTCACGCACCGCTCTCACCCGTTCCTGGTGCAGTTTGCGACCCAGTTCCGCGCCTTCGAATCCCTGCTCCAGCAAATCCGGAATATTGACGCAGGTACAGGCATCGAGTGCGCGGGCAAAATATTCCGCCTGTGGATAGGCGCGATCTTCGAAGCCGGTGCGGCCGCGGGCATCGGCTTCGCAGCACAACAGAAATTCCGCAAAACGGTCCGGGCGGCGAAAAGCATCCAGTGCCTCCAGGGTTTTCACCAATGTGGCCGGGTTGAGTTCCAGCGCCCGGTGGCAATGGGTGTGATATTCGGCCATCGCCAGGGCGAGGTCGCGCGCCGTTTTGGGCACCGCCAGGCGCTGACAGAAATCCCGGATCAACGGCAGGCTGCGCTTTTCATGGCCGTGATGGCGCGGCCATTCCTCCCGGGGTGTGGCGCCTTTACCTAGATCGTGCAACAGAGTGGCAAAGCGCACCTGGCCCTCCTGGCTGAGTTTGCAGGCCTGTTGCAGAGCCATAAGCGTATGTACGCCCGTGTCGATTTCCGGATGATATTCCGGTCGTTGGGGCACACCAAAAAGCGCGTCCAATTCGGGCATGATGCGCGCCAATGCGCCGCACTGCCGCAACACCTCGATAAAAATTTCCGGATTTTTTTCCAGCAGGGCGCGGCTCATCTCCTTCCATACGCGCTCGGGCACCAGATGGTCCGCTTCTCCGGAGGTCACCATCGCGCACATCAGCTCAAGGGTTTGCGGAGCCACCACAAAGCCCAGGTGGTGATAGCGGGCGGCAAAGCGCGCCACGCGCAATATGCGCACCGGGTCCTCGGCAAAGGCGGGAGAGACATGGCGCAGCAGGCGCTGCTCCAGGTCTTCGCGGCCGTGAAACGGATCTATGAGATTGCCGTCCGCGTCCTCTGCCATGGCATTGATGGTGAGATCGCGGCGGATCAGGTCCTGCTCCAGGGTGACATCGGGAGCGGCGTAAAACTGGAAGCCGGTGTAGCCGGGGGCGGTTTTGCGCTCGGTGCGCGCCAGGGCGTATTCCTCCCGGGTCTGCGGGTGGAGAAATACCGGAAAATCCTTGCCGACGGCTTTATAGCCCAGCACACTCAATTCCTCCGGTGTGGCGCCGACTATGACCCAGTCCTTTTCTTTGACCGTCTGGCCGAGCAGCTTGTCGCGCACGGCGCCACCCACTAAAAACACCTGCATATAGGGAAGTCTCATTCGATGCCAATGCGTAATAAAAACGTCTTGCGGCATTGGCGCTGCGGCAGTTGTCGCATTGTAACTGTGGTGCGCACAATCAAACAGCGCACATACGCCATACCCGGAAAATCCAGGTATAGGTTCACAGTCTGGCGGTTTACCGGGGCGCCTGCGTTGACGATGATCCTCGCCTCACTATACTCAGTGCTCCGGTAGGCCCAGCACACAGAGACGCATTCCGCGTCCGGGTTTATCGATGATTTTTTGTCAGTGAATCCATATGGCGCGCGTTGTACTGCAGGGAGGTGGCGCGGCATCGACTGTGTGGATGTGGAAATTGTATGCGTCGAATTTATCTGATGCTTGCGGTCATGGTGCTCTGCGGAGCCTGCTCCGATCGCAAGAATTCTTCCTATTCCAAATCTCCTCCCCCGGCAATGTTGCCCTCCTCCTCCGGTTCCGGAGCTGAGCCTCCTGCGCAGGGGACTGACACCCAGGCACCCTTGGAGGCGCCTGCGCAGTTGAGCGCGGAGATCTCCGACAAAGGCATCCTGTATCGCTGGTCGCCCGTGCAACAGGCCTCCGGTTATGTGGTGTATTACTCCACCGAACCCGGAGTGGTACCGGGCGATGAGTCCGCCCAGAGCATCCTGGTGCGCGCCAGTCAGGTGACCTTGAGCGATGTGGAGCCGGACACCACCTATTACGCTGTGGTGACGGCCCTGGACCGCTCAGGTCGCGAGAGCGCCGCCAGCAACCAAGTGACAGCTGCGCCCCCCCCTGAACAGGTTTTCCAACTGAATTTCGATGAGATGCCTGTGACCACCGGATACGCCGCGGAATACCACAGTGAAAATCTCAATTTGAGCATTGAGGAGGAAGACAGCTCCCATTATCTGCGGGCGACCTATATCCCCTCTGAAATCGGCAGTCCGCGTCTGACCTTCATGCGCGACTTCAAAAAAGGGCGAGCCTATACCCTGAGCTACCAAGTGTTGTTTGAAGAAGGGTTTGATTTTGCCAAGGGTGGCAAGCTGCCCGGACTCGGGCCCAAGGTGCCGGTGACAGGGTGTGAAAGCAGTCTTTTGAATGGCTGGAGCGTGCGTCTGATGTGGTTGCCCAAGGGGCGGGTGGGAATCTATTACTACGACCAGGAACCCGACAATGCCTGCGGCAAGACGGCCGTGGCACCGGATTTTCAGTTTGAGCCCGGTCGTTGGTACGACATATCCATCTATGTGAAGCTCAACAGCCAGAATGAGCCCAACGGCCATATGGCTTTATATATAGACGGCAGACATGCGGTAAGCCGTAAGGATGTGCGCCTGCGGGCTGTGGATGAGCCGGATTCAGAAATCCAGCGGCTGTTGTTTTCCACCTTCTTTGGTGGCAAGAATGCCGATTGGGCGCCGCAAACTGTCGTCCACTCGCGCTTCAATCATTTTGAGGTGCACCGCGGATTCCATATCCGGGCGTTGGAGCAGGCAGATTAGGGCCTGACAACAGGCCCCAGACATTTATCACACCTGATCTACCACCGCTTCGCGCCGGCCGGGGATGAGGGTGAAAACCGTGGCGTCCCCCCGGTTTTCCGCTTTGCCGATCTCCTTGTTGCTCTCCCGTTTCTCGGCCTTTTTCAGGCATAGCAGATCGACGATTTCCCCCTGGGGCTGATAGGCGAGGGGAGCTTCCAGCAGCAATTGCCGGATGGTCGCGTGATCATGGGCGCGGCAGGCCGCCAGCAATTTTTCGATCAGTCCCTGCAGTTGTCCCCAGGACAGATAGACTTCGTGGGCGGTCATGATGCGCGGATGGGAGGTGCGCTGTACGTTTTCACCGATCAGCAGCTCTTCGTAGAGCTTCTCTCCCGGCCGCAGACCGGTGAACACGATTTCGATATCGCCTTTGTGGCCGCCGGCGGGTTTGGGTCGGTTGGGCAGAATGGGTTCCAGACCGGACAAGCGGATCATATGCTCGGCCAATTCGGCGATGCGCACGGGAGCGCCCATATCCAGCACGAACACATCTCCGCCCTTGGCCATGGAGCCCGCCTGGATCACCAGTTGGGCCGCTTCCGGCACGGTCATGAAATAGCGGGTGATTTCCGGGTGGGTGACCGTCACAGGGCCGCCGGACTGGATCTGGCGGCGGAACAGTGGCACCACCGAGCCGGAGGAACCCAGGACATTGCCGAAGCGCACCATGGAAAACCGGGTTTTGCTCTGCGTCTGCGCCAGGGCCTGACACACGAGTTCCGCCAGACGCTTGGTTGCACCCATGACATTGGTGGGGCGGACGGCCTTATCGGTGGATACCAGGACAAATGTTTCGACACCGGCGGCCACTGCCGCTTCCGCGGTCTGCAATGTGCCGAACACATTGTTGCGGATGCCCTCGATCATGTTGTGTTCCACCAGGGGAACGTGTTTGTAGGCCGCCGCGTGATAGATCGTCTGCACACCGAAGGTTTTCATCACCGCCTCCATGCGGCGGCCGTGTTGTACCGAGCCCAGCAGGGCTTTGATGGGCACATCGCAATTTTCCTGCCGGCAGAGTTGCCGCAGTTCCTGCTCCACGCTGTAGAGCGCATATTCGGACAGCTCCAACAGGAGCAGCAGGCGCGGTTTCTGGCGGAGGATCTGGCGGCTGAGCTCGCTGCCTATGGAGCCGCCGGCGCCGGTCACCATCACCACCTTGTCGTGGATCTTGGCTCCCATCAGCAGAGGATTGGGTGGCGTGGGATCACGGCCCAGCAGGTCCTCCTCGGAGACATCGCGTATTTCGCTGATTTTGGCCCGACCGGAAACCACATCCGTCAGACCCGGCACTGTTTGCACGGGTATATCGAACCTCTCCAGACTGGTGAGAATTTCCCGGCGTCTGCCCAGGCTGGCGCTGGGGACGGCCAGCAGAATTTTCTGTACGCCGTAATTCTCGATCAGCTCGGGAATCTGGTGGGGTGCATAGACATTCAGGCCGTGAATGGATGTGTGTTGCAGATGCACGGCGTCGTCGACGAACGCCATGGGCTGGTGCTCGCTGCTCTGCTGCAGGCACGCAGCCAGCTGCCGGCCGGCGGCTCCAGCGCCGTAAATGGCCACCCGGGTTTTATAGCGCATCTGGCCGCTCCAGTAGACGGCGCGCAAGAACATACGCACACCGCCTATGGCAAATATCGCCAGCAGCGCATAAATAAAAGGCACAGAGCGCGGAACGCCGACATTAAAAAAGTAGCTGACCAGGGCGAGAGACAGGGATGAGGCGGCGACACCGATCACCAGTGCCTCCCCCATTTTGTAGGTCATGAAGCGCACCACAGCCCTATAAAGACCGAGGCGCAGGAAAAAAAACAGGCTGATGGGAATGACCGAGGCCAGGACCAGCATATCGTGCGTGTCCCGCAAAAAATCCCAGCTGTCGAGCCGCAGCAGCATGGCCATCAAAAAACTGAAGACCAACAGCAGGGAATCGGTCAGCATTTGCAGTTGGGTTTTGCTTCGACGCGGCAGGCAAAACAGGCTGGAAAGCCAGCGGTTTGTTTGCTCCAGGTGGGGTGCGTGAGAGCGCGACAGAACATCATTACGGGAATGTTGCATGGGCGACCCTTCTCTATGCCGCGACTCTACGGCGGGCGAAGTGTCAGTCCATCACCGGCCAAGTCTAACGGCTTATTATTTTTTCCAGATTTCGCATTCTTTCGGCCTTTTCCAACTCATTTTTCGAGTGGAAGCCACCAACTGCGGGGGTGGATGGTAAAAGACGCGATATCTTTTCTCAATAGAAGACAAGCGTACTCCCGGCCGTTTGCTTAACTTCTTTGGCGCGCCTGGAAGAGCGCGCATTGTACATCGTACATCCAGTGCACTGAAGCGCCATGTGAACTGGGCCAGAAAATGATCACAATGCAATGGGAAATTCACTTATATCCATCGCGCTGCAAAAATTTAGGTTCTCATCCCAAAAGGGAGATCTCTGTGCGGCGCACCGCAAAAATAATGTGGAATAGAGCGGGTATGATTATTTTTTGTTCGATCAATAATTTTGCCAACCAATGCCGGTATCTCGGTGTCGACGATGACAGAGGCGCCTTTTTTTGGGAGAATCGGCGCCGCAATACGACGGTAACCCTAATTACATAACAATATTATGAGTCTATTCCCAGTCACTACCTTGCGTCGCCTTTTGGTGATCATCCCGGTTCTTTCATTTGGTTTAAGCCTGACCGCCTGTAGTGTTCCGGGCGGACACGTCAAGCACAAGAGCCGTTCCGGCTCTCTGTCTTCCAGCGTGGACATCAGGCCGATAAACCACGCCCTGGTGCAGGAAATGAAAGCCGAGTCCTTCGCCGTTTCCCAGACGATCCAGATGGCCCAACGCGCATCCGCGCCGGTGAAATACGATTATTTAATCGGTCCGGGGGACATACTCAGTGTGATTGTCTACGATCACCCTGAGCTGACCATTCCTGCGGGCCGGGAGCGATCCGCAGCCGAGTCGGGCAATGTGGTTCACTCGGACGGCACCATCTTTTATCCCTATATAGGTATTGTCGAAGTGGCCGGGCGCACGGCTCGCGATGTCCGCAGCGAGATCCAGGTGCGTTTGCGTCGGTTTATCGCCGATCCTCAAGTTGAGGTAAGGGTCGCCGCTTTCAATGCGCGCAAAGTCTATGTGACCGGCCATGTCCAGCACCCGGGTGTGCTGCCGATCACCAACGTGCCCATGCGCGTGTTGGATGCCTTGAGTGCGGTGGGTGGTGTTACCACCACCGGCAATACCCACGAAGTGATACTCACCCGCGACGGCCGGGATATTCGCTTGTCTGTCTACAACATGCTGACGCTGGGCGATCGTTCCCATAATCTGCTGTTGCAGGATGGCGATGTGTTGCATGTGCCCGATGCCGGCACCCATCAGGTATTTGTGCTCGGTGAAGTGACCCGTCCTGTGGCTCTGCCCGTGACCAGCAGCCGTATTTCGCTGACCCAGGCCATATCCCAGGCCGGCGGAATTCGCGAAGGCAGCGCCAATGCCTCGGGTATTTTTGTGATCAGACGCAATGCACCCAATCACGAAAAATTCGCCACCGTCTATCAGCTGCACGCGCGCGATGCCACCGCATTTATTCTGGGGGCAGAGTTCATATTGCAGCCCACGGACGTGGTCTATGTCACTGCGGCCCCTGTATCGCGCTGGAATCGTGTCCTGAGTCAGTTGATGCCGTCGCTCACGTCGATTTATCAGATTTCGCAGATAGGTCGTAACGTGGATTACATCAACCGCGACTACTGACCGGCGTAGATTTCGGGGATCCTACAGGTAAACATCATGTCATCTACTCATGCATCGGCGCCGCCAGTCCAGAAACGACAGGGCGTCGATATTGATCGACTGCTTGGCATAGTGTCCGACAACAAATGGACCATTGCCGTGGTCACGGCCATTTTCGCCGTGGCGGGATTGATTTTCGCGTTGATGGCGGAGCCCGAATATCGCGCGGATATGCTGGTGCAGATCGAATCCTCGCGTGCGGTCAATCCCCTGGAGGAGGTGACCACCCTGTTGGGCAAGGAGCCGCCCTCGCAATCCGAAATCGAAATCATCCGTTCGCGCGGCGTCCTCGGGCGCGCGGTGGATATTCTTGGTCTGACTTTGCAGGTGGAACCCAGGCGTTTCCCGGTGCTCGGCGGATTTCTGGTGCGCCGAGGTGTGCAGCGCCCCGAGTTCTTGAAATCAAGTCCCTACACCTGGGCGGGTGAGAGCATCCATGTGGCGGCGCTGGCGGTGGATAGCGAATATCTGGGCGTGACTTTCGTGCTGGAGATCGTCGACAGCGAAAGCTACGCGCTTTACAAAGATAAAGAGCGTCTTGGCGTCGGTGAGATAGGCAAGCCCCACGAATTTCTCGGCGGCAGTGTCAGTGTCACCATCGATGGCATAGAGGCACCGCCGGGGGCGCAATTCCGTCTCACGCAGTTGCACCGTTCACTGGCCATCAGCCAATTGCGTGAATCCCTGCGCATCAATGAACAGGGCCGGGATACGCGCATCCTCTACTGGAGCCTGACCAATTCCGATCCGGAGGCAGCGCAGCTCACGCTGCAGACCATCGCCGATATCTATGTCTCGCAAAATATCCAAAGACAGTCTGAAGAAGCTCATAAGACGCTGGAATTCCTCAATCAACAGGTGCCTTTGGTGCATGCGGAACTGGCCAAGGCGGAAGAGCGCTTGAACGCCTACCGCGCGGGGCGCGAGAGCGTCAACCTGTCTTTGGAAACCCAGTCGGTTCTGCAGCGATTGGTCAACGTTGAAGCGCAATTGAATGAGCTGCAATTTTCCGAGGCGGAAATATCCCGCCGTTTCATGCCGAACCATCCCACCTACGATGCTCTGCTGGAAAAAAAGCAACAGCTGCAAAGACAGAGAGCGAATATCGAAGGGAAAATAGACAAGCTGCCGGAGACCCAGCAGGAAATGTTGCGCCTGGAGCGGGATATTTCCGTGACTCAGCAGATTTATGTGCAGCTGCGCAACAAAGTGCAGGAGATGCAGATAGCCCAGGCGAGCACGGCGGGCAATGTGCGGATTCTGGATACGGCGGAAGTATTTCCCAAGCCGGTGGGGCCCAATCGCAAACTCATTCTGCTTTTGTCCATAGCGGTGGGTGCGGGCCTTTCCATAGGATTTGTCCTTTTGCGCGATCTGTTGAACGACGGCGTGCAAACCCAGGATCAACTGGAGGTGCTGGGCCTGCAGGCACTGGCCACTGTGCCGGTTTCGAAGCGGCAGCGTAAGCTCACGCGCAAAGTCAAAGTAAGAGGGAAGTCGCTGCTGTTACACACCGGACTTCTGGCCCAGGGAACTCCCGACGATCCTGCGGTGGAAGCGCTGCGCAATCTGCGCACATCCCTCAACCGCTACCTGGAGCAGGATTACACTGCACTTTCCGGTGGAAAATGCATATTGATCACCAGTCCAGAACCCAGAGACGGCAAGAGTTTCGTCGCCCTGAATCTGGCCTATTTGTTCGCGCAGATCGGCAAGCAGGTTTTGTTGCTGGATGCGGATATGCATGAAGGTCAGGTGCACAGGGTGTTTCGCGAGGACGCAGCGCCTGGACTTTGTGAGCTGCTGCGGGGAGAAGTGGATCTGCGCAGCGTGGTGCGCCCGGCGCCCGTGGTCGAAAAACTGCATTATGTCAGTCGGGGCGGCTCTCTGACGGATCCAGGCGAGCTGCTGGCCAATGCCAGATTTGCCCGTGTATTGGCCGTGGCGCAGCAGCATTATGATGTGGTGGTCATAGACTCAGCGGCCGTCCTGAAATACGCCGACGCAGCCATTATCGGCACTCAGGTTGCCAATACGGTTCTGGTTACCCGATTTCAGCGCAGTTCTCCGCCGAAAATCGATTTGGCGTTGCACAGGTTGTATGTGGCCGGCGTGGCTGTTACCGGCGCCGTGTTGAATGCCCAGGAATCCACTTCGGCCGTGGCCGCGAGCTATTGGCACAATAATCCGGTCAATCGACAAAATAATCCGGCTAATACCAGTCTGGTCGATAAATCGGTTGTATGACCTCGGCCAGGTTTGAATCTCTTTCATGGTCCATAAGCAGGTGGCCGGGTGTTGCGGGATATTCTTCGTAGCAAGTTTGCGCGCAATGTCGCCATAGTTGCGACGGGCACGGCGGGTGCGCAAGTCATAGGCGTGATTTTCACTCCGATCGTTACCCGTATTTACGGGCCCGAAGCCTTTGGTGTGCTGGGCACCTTCACTGCAATATTGAACATACTGACGCCCATGGCGGCGCTCAGCTACCCAATCGCCACTGTTTTGCCAGAGCGGGATGAAGATGCTGAGGTTTTGATTCAGGCATCAGTCATTCTGGCCGTCGCTACAGCCCTGTTGACCGCGCTCATTCTGTGGGTATTTAAAGCCCCCCTCGTCAACATCTTCAATTTGCAGGGTGTCGAGCCCTATCTTCCGCTGCTGCCTTTATCCATGTTTTTTTCCGTGCTGGTGGCCACGGCCACGAACTGGATCTTGCGCCACAAGCAGTTCAAGATTACTGCCAGCGTGGCTATATGGCAGGCATTGTTGTCCAATCTTGCCAAGGTTTTGGTGGGAGTGTTCTATCCACTTGCGTCCACATTGATCGTGGTGTCATCGCTCGCCACTCTCATGCACGGATCCATGCTGTGGCGAGGCATTGGTAAACGAAAGCCCGCTTCGCTGGTGAAAAAGTCAGGAACATCCCTGGGCGAAAATATTCGCCAGATGCGAACGCTTTTGCTGCGTCACAAGGATTTTGCGCTGTTCCGCACCCCGCAGATAGTGGTGAACTGTGTGGGCCAAAGTTTGCCGGTACTGATGATTGCCAATCTATTCGGGCCAGCAGCGGCCGGGCTCTATGTGTTGCCGAAAACCATATTGGGGTTGCCAACCATATTGCTTGGCAAATCCGTGAGCGACGTATTCTATCCACAGTTTGTCGAAACCATCCGCAATGGCGGCCGGGCCGGAAAAATATTGATGAAGGCCTGCGGTGTGCTGCTGCTGCTCGCGGTAGGCGCTTACTCCATAGTTATATTGTTCGGCCCCTGGCTGTTTGCCTGGGTATTTGGTGAGCAATGGCTGACGGCGGGAGAATATGCCCGTTGGATGGCGTTGTGGTTTATTGCCGTGCTCGCCAGCCGCCCCATTATTGCTGCCATACCTGCGCTGTCCATGCAGGGATTATTTTTGGTTTTTGAGTGCTGTACTCTGGCATTGCGGGCTCTGGCGATATATCTTGGGTACCTTTTTACCCAGTCCGCATTGGGTGCCGTTGCGGCTTTCAGCCTGGTGAGCGTAGTGACTTTTGCGGGTTTATCCTGCTTTGTCATCAGGCGGGCGAACCGTTATAAAACCGTGGCGGATATGGGTAATTGAACCTGTCCGGTTTCAGGACGCCATGATTTATGTCATGGGGATCCGGTGCAAGCATCACGGTGAGGTGCGATGGCATATCAAATGATCAATGAAATCAACGCCTGTTCGGCGGTATTTTGCAAAACATTGCATAAGCCGCACATCGCATGCGCAAACCCCGGCTTTTTGCTTGGCATGTCCTTCTCCGGGGAGCACTACAAAAAGTGAGCGATCTGTTTTATTCCACTGGGCTGCTGCAGTCGGCGGCGGTAGAGGCGGCCTATAACCAAATATATGGACAGGATGCGCCCGAAGTACATTTTTACTGCGGAGAGTGGGGATCTCTGGCAATCGGGCGTTCGCATTACGGTGGATATCAGCCTTACGAAGACGCGCAGCATCTGTGCGTTGTCATCGGTGGCCCCGTTCTGAATTTCACGGAAAATCATTTCTTTTCCCAGCGGGAATCCTCGGAGGGCGCGCGCGCGATACTGACGCGCTGGCGAGCAGGCGTCATGCGCTGGGATGAAGATCTCAGCGGCCCGTTTGTTGTATGCATAGTCGACAAGGTCAATCGCC
>Ga0065721_10005637_pt1 | contig 21841 bp, 19 predicted proteins | sample Mesricmetagenome_FD_59108 | JGI IMG/M metagenome (GOLD analysis project Ga0065721, IMG submission 59108) | Mesophilic microbial community from rice straw/compost enrichment Sample: eDNA_1 v2 (version 2) | ecosystem: Engineered > Solid waste > Grass > Composting > Bioreactor | place: USA: Davis...
GTGATTCAGAATCTTTGACACCAGTTGCGTTGTACCCAGCCCACCCGTCCACCTGAATCAGACGGACAGAGGTTTTCACCCCGTTTTCATCAACGGCTCCCGCAATCAGTACCCCTTCACCGTCCGGCGCGGTGACATTGTTCCATGGGCCTTTTGTTGTGCCTTGCTGAGAACCGAAATCAAACTGAACACTCCGGTCTTTGGCAAATAACGAGTTTTCAGCAGTGGCCAGCAGGGTCAAACAGACGATCACGCGCAATGCGGAATCGAAACAAGTCAGCGCGCAGCGAAGAAGCATCGGCTTTGGTCCAGCAATCTCACGAGGGGCATGGAGACACGCGAGCAATGTCTCGCTGGATCATTGCAACCAATCGCTCCACCGGCTTCAAGTCGAACGACCTGAAACCGATGAATTTCGCCAAGACGTGGGAAGCCTACGTCTGCCGTCTGAAGAGAGTGGCTTCCAGGAAATCCGTCGGATCAAAGCCGATCAGGCGTTGAAGTGGCCCCTCTCGGAGAGCTGGAACGCATCGTTAGTGAGATGCCGACCAACAAGAGTGCTGTTCAGGAAGAAAACAGTACGCGGAATTTCTCCTTGATGGCGACAATCCCTTCCTGAAAGGTTCGAATGTCTGACGTCATCGAGATCAGCCGACACCCCTTCTCAATCAGAATTTCTGCCTGCTCGGGGGAAAATGAAACGGCTCCGAATGTCTTCCCATGACTGCGGGCCGCCTCAGCGATACGTGAAATGGCATCCAACAAAAGAGGATGCGTCATCTGACCGGTAATGCCGAGCGCCTGGCTNAGATCTGCGGGACCAATAAAGAGATGATCAACTCCGTCAATCGCAGCGATTTTCTCNCANCATTCAACGGCCTCTGCCGTCTCAATCTGAATCGCAACGAANGAATTTTCNTTGGAGCGACGACAAAATTCGTCAATCGGCATCAGACTGAATTTGCCATCGTATCCCCAGTTATTGAGCCCCCGCTGACCACGCGGAGCGAACTTCGCCCACTGGACAAACTGTTCCGCCTGTTCGGGAGTGGAAATCTGGGCGGCCATCACCCCGCCTGCCCCCGATTCGAGACATCGGGTGACGAGTGCGTAGTCGGTAGGAGCCAAGCGGACGAAACAGTCGAGCCCGCACGCACGCCCGGCCCGGGCAGCCTGCTCGATCTGGTCAATCGTGAATCCTGAGTGCTCATGGTCGATCCAGAATCCGTCAAAGCCCCCCTGCAACGCGTACATTTCGATCTGGTTCGGATGAAATGATCGACTGACCGTAAACAGATTCAGTCGCTCTCCGGCTGCCAGACGTTCCTTGATCGTCACCAGTTTTGAAAAATGATTCATTCGAGACCTGTCAGTATCAGTGGGAGCATCACGCAATCAGACTGCCAAATGACAACTAACTCAGCAGTGCGGCAATCGGTCGGCCATTATCGGTAATCGGAACCGGGCGATCTCCATCATAGAGATAGCGAGTGTAATCAATTCCCATGGCAGCATGGATGGTCGCGAAGAAATCAGGAACGCTCACCGGATTCTGAACGATTTTCTTCGCAAGGTCGTCGGTTACGCCAAACGCTCCTTTGTGATTCAGCCCCCCACCAGCGAGGACGCAAGTGAACGCTGACCCTTGATGCCCTCGTCCTCCCCCTGCATCAAACTCGGGGGGACGACCAAATTCGGTCGTGATCATGACGATGGTTTTGTCCAGAAGGCGTTTTTCTTCAAGATCAAGGATCAATGTGGTGAACGCGGAATCAAGTTCCTGAATCAGTGCATGCTGCTGTAGAATTCCCTCGTTATGCACATCCCACCCTGTCCCGTTCAGAAAGTTCAGGTTGTGGGACACCTCAACAAAGCGGACACCTCTCTCGACCAGTCGGCGCGACAAGAGGCATCGCTGACCGAATTCCCCTCCATATCGATTTCGTAGATCGTCTGGCTCCTGATCCAGCTGAAAACTCCGGTTGAACGAGGGGCCACTGAGCTTCAGGCTCATGTCAATTGCCTCTTCGTAATCCTTCAGGTCCCTTGTTCGGGATTCATTCTGGCGTTCTCTGAGGGCCGCCAGAATCGATTCCCGTCGAGCGTGACGCTGAGGGGGGATACTTTCAGGACGAGAGAGCCCGGCGGGGCCCTGGCTGGTATCTGTCAGATAGAGATAGCCATATTTTGCACCGAGAAATCCCGGGCCACGGGTCACGTTCGGATAACCAATCAGGACATACGGTGGGGCATCATCTCCGGCGGGTCCCCGTTCATGGACAACAATTGACCCTAGAGAGGGATACACAACCGTCCCGCTGACCGGCCGTCCGGTATGCATGAAATTCGTGGCAGCGGCGTGTTCATCAATGACGTGATGATGAACCGTCCGCACGGCTGTCACACGGTCCATAATCTTTGCGGTCTGCTTCAGATGCTCGCAGACCTGCACTCCCGGAACGACAGTATCAATTGCCGGATAATAGGAACCGGGAGTTTTCTTTTTGGGGTCTCCCAAACGTTTGGGGTCAAATGTATCCATCGCCCCCATCCCACCTCCAAGCCAGATCGAGATGACATGCTCAACTTTGTTAGTACGGGAGACATCTGCAGGGAGACTCGCAGCCAGTGCGGAAGGAAATCTTGAGACCGAAGACAATGCAACGGTCCCTGCGCTCGCTTTTAAAAAATCACGTCGGTGCATGGTCTTTTCCATTTCTGACTGCGGACCTTATGAATGACTGCGAGAGTCAGGGGAATCTTACCGATGGACAGGTCTGTCGCTGAAATCGATATCAAACAAGGTCAATTGCCTGTTCCAGAATCATTTCGCTCTCATCAATACCAGTGACCTGATATCGCACAGCCAGCGATACAGAACATTTCGATAACGCTATGGAACCCATATAAACTCGCTCGTATTGAGCATCCCCCAGACAACGTCTTCGTAACATTCCCGCCATTGGGGGCGGAGACGTGGGTCCGCTGGGGGGCCTTTACGGGCTCGCTGCTCCAGTTCCACAGCAATCGTATTGGCTTCCGGCTGAACGTGGTTGGACCATGTGACTACAGGAAGTGGTTTCGGCCTGGAGATGCTTTCCCGCTCCGATTCCGGCAGGACACGCTCAGTGAACCCTTCTGCGAGAAGAGGAACCAGAAGTTCTCGCTCTGCATCGCTCGGGAATCGACTCAAGATCTGTAAAAAGAGCGACTCAAGTAGCTGATCTGGTGTCGTGGCATTCACGGCCAGATCAGCCAGGCCACTTCCAACTGATGCTCGGGAGAAGAGAACAGCTGCATCACTGTTCTGCAGGACTCCCGGTTGCAACAGATTCGGTTCGACCTCCCGATCTGTTCTGGGATTTTGTCTGGCGCCGTTCCAGCCGAATGCTTCCATGATGTCGGCGATGGCCCGCGCTCGAGGAAGACTTAAACTGGGACGATCTCGCTCATTCGCCAAATTGACAAATTTCCATGCTCGATCGGGAACACCTAGGGTTATTCGAACTCCGGGGGCGCGCCCCCCTTCAGGTGAGAAGGTCAGCTCCTCAACATCCATCTTCTTTCCGACGGCGACATGCAGCGAATCGATGACCTGTTCGGCGCTCATTCTCCTTCGGATCGGGGCATTAAAGAATTGCCGTTCCGGAGAGACTGCCACCATCGGTCGGACCGGCTCTCTCTGGTAAAGCTGCGACGTCAGGATCAGCCGGCTCAGGTAGCGAAGATCATAATTGTTTGCGACGAATTCCCGTGCGAGCCACTTGAGCAGATCGGGATGGCTTGCTGCCTTTCCTTCCCAGTCATCTGCAGGTTCGACAATCCCGGCCCCAATCAGCCGCCTCCAGACTCGATTGACCATCACCTCTGCGAATCGTTCGTTCTGCGGAGCAGTGATCAGCACTGCCAGCCTCTCCCGCGTATCCTTGGGATTCCACATCAGCGCATCCAACTCGGCACTGTCCTGACATCCGGTTGCTTCCGCAAAAGGCCAGACCGGCGGGACAGGTTCGCCTGGCTTCAGGGAGACCTGAATCAGTGACGATCTTGCCTGCTTCTCAAAGAAAGCTGCGGGAACACGACTCGATGCAGGAACGGTGACCGGCTTTCGCTCCATCATGGCAGCGAGTGCATAAAGATCACTCTGCTTTGTGCTGTGATATGGAGAGTCGTGACAGCGGGCACACTGAAGTTCGATTCCCAGAAAGGCACTCGAAAGGATCTGCCCTTTCGCTGCAAACGGAGAGTCATTCTCTGCAGCAATTCCAAAGCCGGCGCTGCCGCCGGCGGCGGACGTTCCACGCAACAGGACGAGTTCGGTGACAAATCGATCGATCGGCTTGTTGTCTCGAAGTGATTCGTAAACATACCAGCGGAACGGTCCCGTTGTATTCAGGCTGGGATTAATCAACGTGGGATTTTCCGCGAGAACGTCGAGCCAGTATCCCATCCACTGATCTGCCCAGCGATCGTCGTGAAGAAGGCGATCAATCCAGACCGTCCGCTTGTCAGGAGACTGATCCTGCAGAAATTCACGAACCTCCTGCTCTGTCGGGAGAAGTCCGACAGTGTCCAGATAGAGCCGTCTGATGAACGCTTCATCAGAAACGATCGGAGTGTATGCGACTTCCTCAGGACGAACCGGGAATGCGGGCCAGCGTGCTCCTTGAGCGATCCATTCTTCCAGAATCGTAATCTGGTCTTCAGTGAGTCCATCTCCTGTGGGAGGCATTCTTTCGTCGGCAGAAGTCGAGCGAATCCGACGGATCATCTCGCTGTCATGCGGTTTTCCGGGTTGAACAGCAGGAAGACCTGAATCCCCTCCTCTCCTGGCAGCTTCAAGAGAGTTCAGTTGCAGCCCCCCTTTGACCCGTTCTCCGTGACATCGAAAACAGTGCTCACGGAGGATTGGCAACACGTTGTTATAAAATTGCTTTGCCTCTTCGGCTGTCGTCTTTGATGATGCTGTGAGAGCAGATTGAATCTTTGCATCCAGAAACGCATCTACCGGATGGCTTGCATTGTTTGGGACGGCAGGAGCAGGATTCCTTTCGACCCATTCCCGGGCCAGATCGTGTCGTTTCTTCCAGTAGGAATTTTGACTGGCTGCTGCAGCTCGACGACGCTGATCGTCCAGTCGGGTCAAATCCGCTTCCTGCTTCGCCAGCAGCGATGTCACGGTTTCATCGGTCAGCGGGAGGGCATTGTCTGCCGGTGACAGCAGATTGAATGTCGATCCATCGACGGACTCGACTGCAACGCAGGTTTCACCGGGATCGGCCCGAAACGCCTGTCCTCCTGCCAGCGTTTCCAGAACGACGCGGCATGGTTCATCCCCCTTGACCTCGTACTCTCCAAAGACTTCCTGTTGGCGATGCTCAAGAATTCGCATTCCCGGCTTTGGCGGAGGGGAAACAGGGACCATCGGTTCGAATCCATCCTGACTCGCCTTCATCGGACCGCTGCGCGCGATCAGCTTTCCGTTGACCCAAAGGCGACTTAGCCCCCGAACACGCATCAGAAAACGGTGCTTCCCGGGAGGAAGTGAGATGTCCGATGCCATCCGCACAAGAACAGGCCCCTTCCAATTATCCCGGATTCCCCAGTTGTCGTAATGATGGGGGAGCCGATCGAGAAGGTATGCGTCCGTCTCCCACTTGAGTTCCGGATCAGGAATGCTCTCTCCGTCATTTAACCAGCGGAAGTGGGCCGGCATCCCCTCATGGAAGGAGACCGAAACCCTCCCTTGCGGAAGTTGTCCCAGCTCTGGCATCTCTTCAGGGAGTGGTCCCTGTGAGAATTCGGTGTTCGGTCCCCGATAGCGGGACTTGAGTACGGCGACCGGGAGACGACTGCGGTAAATCCCGATATTGTCCAGATCTCCACGCATACTGCATGCGGGGGCGCCTCCCAATGCAGAGCCAATCCAGATTTCGTCGTCGTCAACAGTCGGTGGCTGAGTGGTTGTTCCTCCCGCATCCCAGTATCCCGTCACTTCTTTCCCGTCGATCACCCCAACGAGACTTTCGGGCTTCCCGAATTCATAAGCAATTGCGATGTGATGCCACTCTGGCCCCTTCTTGAATCCTTGATGGGACGTCCAGCGATGCCAGTTGGATTCGCCAACAGGAGTTGTTCCTGCCGGGGGAATGGAGGAAAACAGAAAGCTGATGCAGATGCGGCCGTCACGTTCGCAGACACGTAATGCCCAGTTCTGGTTGTCTTTCTGAAAGCCGGGATTTCCAGTGCGTCCCTTTCCGATGACATAGACATTGTCTCCGCGTCCGATCTGGTCAATGCGGACCCAGGCTTCCAGCGTAATCTGGTCTCCGTTTGTGAAATCAAACGGGCTGTCTGGCCCCGGATCGGCAAAAGTAAAACGGGCCCCCTTCCCGTCCAGTCGGACCGCAGTGTTGTCCGGCGCGAAATCAGGATAGGTATCGGGGCGTGGTCCGGGGATATCCCGGTGAACACCCCCGTGAGAATGTAATGGAGTCGATTCCTCCTGACCGAATCCCCAGAAGGCGACAGGCTTCACTTCATCTGCAAATCCGAGTGAAGTGAATAGTGCCAATCCCATCACCCCCATCGACAACGTTGCCATCATCGACAAGCGACGGTGAATCTGACAATTCTGGCTCACGCAGATGTGTGAACGAGATTCCTGATTCATAACTCACTCCGGTCAATCGGAGTCGTCCGGCATTCAGACGACCATTCAGGCGGGATGCCGTTCAGCAAAGGAACAGGGCCCGGCACAACTCAAAGGGGGGGATGAGTAAGGGGGAGATCAAGTTTCGGGTAATGGAGGAAGACCAACGATCATCGTTGGATCGACCTTGGGCCCATCGACCTCGGATGCATGCTGCAAAAAGAGTTCTTCGACCAGTTCTCCATCGGAATATCCCATCTCCGACAGGTCAATTCCGACGGCAATGACGTGGAAGTGCAAGTGTCCCACTTCCACCTTCACCTGAGCCTCCAAGCCCTGAATGTCTTCAATGGACTTGGCTTCGTATGCATATCGTTGTGACCAGACAGGGAGAACCTTTCGCACTCCCCCGGAGTCAATTGTCAGGTCATATTTCGTCACGGTCATAGGCCTGAGATCCTCCCGATCAGATACGGGATAGATATGGAAGGGATCTCCATCAGCCAGATTGACCGGCGACTGAATTTCAAACACAACCAGATCTGGGCCGGGATGATTCACAATCGGCGTCCGAAATCGAATCCCCAGCCCCGGCGGGCGGGAGGAGACGTCTGCATAGTCGTTGGGATGGAGCGCGCGATTCGTCAGCGGAGATACCCCACCACCAAAGTTGATCAGCCCCGTCACCAGTTTGCGATCGTTCAATGCGTCGCCGGGAAATGGGGGGACTTTTTCATAACCACACAGATAGCCATTCGGTTCTGGGCCGGGGTCCGCACGAAACGATGTCACATCGATCGGAATAAGGTCTTCAAACGAATAGGTCCAAACCTGTCCGTTTCGCTGAACCGTCAGTGAAATCAATTCATCAGCACTTCCGTTGCTAAGCGAACTGGCCTGATATCCAATGAGCCGATCCGGAATTTGCCCACGATACTTTTCAGGGTTGAAGCGAGTCGGTATTCCGGGTTTTGGTGCAAATCCACCGAGGCGAACCGCTTCACCATCTCCGAGTCGAACTGCCTTTAATTCTTCGGTCTCGTGGTTTAGCGTGTCCGAAGAACTGGAACTGTCAACGAAGCTTTCGCCGGCGTAAAGGTCAGCGGCACCTTCGACAACGTGAACTTCAGTCTCACTGTTGTCTCTGACGTTGACATAAAACCGTGTCCCGCGGTCCACAACCTTAGTCAGAGGTGTTAGAACCTCAAACCCTTCCGCACCGGGGGGGGCGTGAACGGAACAGCCTCCCGACTTTAAAATCAACTGTTCTTCGTTCGCGACATTAAAGATGGAAGGGCCTTCCAGGATGGTCGTCGCTCCATTAGGGAATTTCAGTTTGACCATCCCGCTCTTCAGGATGTAGTCATTCTGAAGGACAACCCCCTCACCAATCGACAGCGGCGTTGTTAAAGAAAATTTTGCCTGCTTCATCTCATCCAGAAGCACGGAAGAGCGAACCGGGGCAGTTGAAGCCACTTCTGCTAATTCCGGACTGGGGCCAGGCTGATTGAAAAACCAGATTCCAGCAGCGAGTGTCAGCCCCAAGGCGAGGCCGCCGCCCCAGCGAAATGCCGATTGAATTGATCTCGCAATTCTCCGGCCTGATGAGGGAATGCCCTCGCTGCCAGCCGAACTCGTCGCGTCTGATTTTTCATCCATCAGCTGGCTGGAACGACCGAAAGCGTCGATACGCAAAAGATCATGGATCGCAGCTGTGCGCCACTGAATCTTTCGAAAGACTGCCCGTTTTGCTGGGTTGCTTCGAATCTGCTCGCCCAGTTTGCGCACCCCGTCGGGATCAAGCGTCCCGTCCTGATAGCGCATAATCGCTTCCAGAAACTCGCGATCCTCAGCTGCGCCTCCATGGGCATTGTCATCAGCAAGAGTCATGATCGTTCATCTCCAGCAAGAGCGAGTCTGACCTGAATACACCGTTCCAGAACACTATGAATCCTTGCCAGAGCCTGATAAACCGTCGCCGGCTTTCGTCCCAGCTGTTCGGCGACCTCAATTCCGGATCTCCCCTCGAAGTAACGAAGCTGGAGAATTCGACGGTTATTCGCTGTTAACTCTCCGAGACAATGTGCCAGTGCGTCCCGAGTCTCAACACTTTCCTCGTCGCCCTCTTCGTCCCATGAGTCAATCAATGAATCGATGACATCCTCTGGAAGTCCGCGGTAGCGACCGTCCCGGGACCGGATGACATCAATTGCTCTGTTCCGGCAGGTCACCCGAGCCCATTTCATCAGTTGTGAGCGTGAAGCAAACTCCCCTTCATGGAGCATCGCCTTCACGCAGACATCCTGAAAAATATCCTCAGCAAGATGAAAACTCCGCACGATTGTCAGGACAAACGATGTCAACGACAGTCGTTCTTCCAGCAGGATTGCAGTCGCTTGTTCTCTCGAAATCATCAAATCTTCAGCCTGCGTTGATGCACACTTCTCCAGACGAATCGTTTCCGGTTCTCTCGACAATTTTTGACGGGCCGCGAAAAGGCCTCTCCGGGAAAGAGTTGAAATTCAGCGAACATCTTGTGCCGCGACCAGAAATCGCCATCCGCTTTTACACATGGTGAGACGAAACCTTAGGTGTGACGTAACAGACTTTTTCATCGCAGGTTGCGGCAATTCTGGGAAGCTCCCGGAAGTGAAATTCTGAAAAATTGTCGAGAAAACACGTCTTGATACGTCCGAAATACAAATTGAATCCAATGACCCTCCGACCATGAGTTCGGGCCATCAGGTGAGGCAGGGAAACGGTTCGTTCTTGGCACTCGTTCCAGATTTTTTCAATTCCCTGATTGAATGCGCCAGCCAGGCGCCTGTTCGGTCCAGAGTGCGGCGCATATCCGTGCTTTGAAACTCATGAAGGAATCGTCAATGAAATCCGATCGCCGGAAGGGATTTACGCTCATCGAGCTGTTGGTCGTGATTGCGATTATTGCTGTTCTGATTGCACTGCTTCTCCCCGCGGTTCAGCAGGCCCGGGAATCCGCCCGCCGATCGCAGTGCAAGAACAATCTCAAGCAGATTGGACTGGCATTTCACAACTACCACGAACAACACAACCGACTTCCGCCGACCTGTGTTGCCGGTGGGCTTGCACCAAATGCCAGCCAATACGTGCTACGTTCCTGGGGCTATCAGGCAATGCTCTTTCCCTACCTGGAACTGACGAACCTGTTCAATGCGATTGGTGTTGGAAACGCTCCGCTTGTTCCGAACGCCAATCTGACAAATCCGGTGGACTATACGACGGCAAGCTCCGGATCGGTCGAACAACTCCTCACCACAAAAATTCCAGTTTACCTTTGCCCCTCTTCCACTGGGGATCATGTCAACAAGTATCAGGCCAAACTGGGAACAATGATGTATGGAGCCAATAACTTTCTTTGCCCTCTTCCGACCGCAACTTCACCGGCTCCTTGCGCGTCATTCGCAGATGTTAAGGATGGAACATCCAATACGGTGCTGATGGGCGAAAAGGCACTCATGGATGCCCCATTTGTCGCGATCGGTTCCAACTGGATCGCCACAGTAGCCTGTACTGATTCAGCAAATGTGCGCTACAGAATTAACATTGTTTCCGCAGCAACCCGAATCAATACACCATTTGACGGGGTCTGGGAGGAGGCGAACAACTGTTATAAAGAAAACAACCCACAAATCGCAGGGCGAAACACTGTTGCCAGTCCTCATACTGGAGGCGCACATATTTTATTATGTGACGGGTCAGTCCGTTTTGTCAGCGAAAACATCTCGTCCAACCCTGTTCAGGGAGATAATTCAATTTTCGCTAGCGCTAATTACACATGGCAGAACCTGTTTGGGATCAACGACAAGAACGTTGTTGGAGAATTCTGAGCTGCGGGCGGAAGTGTCTCGATGATGCGATCAATTGCTGTCATTCTGCCCAGAGATCCCTTCATGAAAATTCATTTGAACATGGCCCCATATCGTATTGCTTTTTTAACGTTCATTGTTGCTGCAGGAATTCTGGCCGGTTGTGGTGATGGGCGTCCCTCTTTGGTGAAGGTGACCGGGAAAGTCACGTTGGATGGTCAGCCTCTGGAGGGAGCACAAGTCGCCTTCCAGCCCATAAACACAGATCCGAAGGACACCTTCCATCGCCCGTCTTCTTCCATTTCAAACGCTGCCGGGGAATTCACTCCGCAGACCTATCTCCCCGGGGATGGACTGCGCGTGGGCAAGTACCGCGTTGCTGTAGTGAAACAGGAACTTGTCGGGACTCCGCCTCCCGGATTGAATGCAGAAGAGATTCAGCAGCTAGGGATGAAGCGAAAGTGGATTACCCCCAAAGCAGCCTCCTCCCCGGAAACATCCGGAATTGAAGTTGAGGTCACCTCCGCTGGAATGACTCCGAATGTGATTGAGTTGAAGTCGGTCCAGCCTCCCGAGATTGAATGAATCACTGATTCAGACTGTTCACGTCGCTGAGCTATGGCCATTGTGAATAGCCCCTTCATTAATCGAACTTGCTTTTCCTGTTGTTATTGTTGTTCTCCTGTTTTCAGAAGGATGGTCCTATGAAACATCAACGTAAGGGGTTCACGTTAATCGAACTTCTCGTTGTGATCGCCATCATTGCGGTCCTCGTAGCACTGCTTCTCCCGGCGGTGCAGCAAACTCGTGAAGCGGCACGCCGTACCCAGTGCAAGAATCATCTCAAGCAGATTGGATTGGCCCTTCAGAATTACCACGATTCCCACTCGACCTTTCCGATCGGTGCGGGCTATGGGAACGCCAGTTATGCAGCAAGTGTCCCTGGAGGAGTTGGTGGTGCCCCCCGCAGGGCTCCATGGACGGTACTGATCCTTCCCTATCTGGATCTCGCCAATTTGTATTCTCAGTTTAACTTTTCGGAACGGTTCGAGGCGGTCTACAGTGAATCACCTTCGACAACAGAGGCAAGTCATGTCGCTCAAAATCATTTCGCGTCACACACACCCGTTCCGGTTTATCATTGCCCCTCCTACGGTTATCCTGACGATACGCTGAGGACTAACTATTTCGGGGTGATGGGAGGTGGCGCCGATAAGGCGGTCTGGGCCCATGCGTCAAGTCACGGTCGGGCATTCTGGGAAAACGGAGTCCTGTACATGAACTCCAAGGTCGCGATGCGGGATATTACGGACGGTTCAAGTAACACGGTGATTGTTGGCGAGACCAAATATCAGCTTGGCCCCAAATCGCCAACCAATGGCGCGAACCGATTCGGATGGGCGTCAACAGTGCGAGGTGATGTCAATACAAATGGTGGCGTTCTCGCCGCTGTTACGGATGTCAAGATCAATGACTGGAATGGGGATGGCAACGAAGACGACACTTCTTTCACGAATCACACCGATCCAAAGAAACCCAACCGTCGGGGAACAGTGAATGGTAATGCGGCCACACAGAACCTCCAGGGGCGCGCGTTCAGCAGCGCACACACGGGAGGGTGTCACTTCACCTTCGTCGATGGATCGGTGCGGTTCATTTCTGAAACCATCTCCATGACAACTCTGCAGAATCTGGCGATACGAAACGATGGCGAAGTGCTCGGCGAGTTCTGATTGAATCTGCCGAAAGTCTTTCCCGAACATCATCCGGCCGGGTTTCGGAGTAATCGTCCCCTGCCAGGAGAGGGTGGACTCCTCTTTCTGAGGGAAGGGAGAATCAGATATCATCTGCCCAGATGCGCGCATTGACGCTCTGGGCAGTTTGCGTTCTCCCGGTTTCAATCAGGAGGAAGGCCGTTCGTGGAACAGGTCCATTTTCGCCACCAAATCACATCCCGAAGCTCACTTCATCTCCAGGTTCCAACGAGCCGCCGGACCAGCGTTTCTGCAGCCACAACCATCGCTGCGGCGATTTTGTTTGTCCTTCAATGGAACATCGTCGCGGTTGAGGCTCAGGATAATTATTCAACTCTGGAACCTCGCATTCGGGCTCACATTGAGTACCTTGCCAGCCCAGAGCTGCGGGGGAGGCGGAGCGGTTCCGGGATGGCGGCGGCCCGACAGTACATTATCAAGGAGCTTGAAAAAGCGGGGGCACGGCCATTCTTCAACGGAGACTGGGTCCAGACCGTCCCAGGGCAAACAACTCTGGCCGGGGATCAGCTACCGGATGGAGAAAACATCGGAGGCTTTGTTCCCGGGACCGATCCAGAGCTCCGCAATGAATGGATCATTGTTAATGCCCATTATGATCACTTGGGGGTGATTGGAGGGCGAGTCTACCCCGGAGCGGATGATAATGCATCTGGCGTTACCCTGTTGCTCGAGGTGGCACGAGCCGTCGCCGCTCGGCCGCTGAAGCGAAGCGTTGCATTTGTTGCGTTCGATTTTGAAGAGCATCTTCTCTGGGGATCTCGATGGTTCATCGGGAATACTCCGATTGATCTGGATCGGATTCGCTTCTGTCTGACAACCGACATGATCGGGCGATCACTGGGAGGATTGGGACTCCCTACCGTTTTTGTTCTCGGTGCGGAACATTCATCGCTACTGCGAGACACTCTGGCAGAAGTGGACATTCCAGCGGGGTTGGAGGTGGCCCAGCTAGGGACGGACATGATCGGGACCCGTAGCGACTATGGCCCGTTTCGGGACCAGCGTATCCCCTTTCTTTTTTTCTCGACCGGCGAGCACCCCGATTATCATTCCCCGGCCGATACCGCCGACAGAATCGATTACCCGAAGGCAACGCGGATCGTGCAGCTGGCAATACGGGTTGTCACTTCAATTGGAAATTCTGAACAAACACTGGAATGGGAAGATCCGGTGTACCAGAAGCTGGAAGAAGCCCAGGCAGTCCATCGCATCACTGAATTGCTGACGGAAGCGGACAACGCAGGAACGATTCAGCTCTCCTCAACGCAGCGGTTCTTTGTCTCGCAGGTCCGTTCCAAAACGGGCTACATGGTGCGGAAGCAACGGGTCTCGGATGAAGAACGGAAATGGGTCGCTCGGGCCGCAATGGTCTTGCTCCTGTCCGTATTTTGAGTGGATTTCATGAACACATGGCATTCCAGCAGAGATCAACACGGTGTTTGAGTAGATGTTCACCAGTCCATGCTGCTTCATTCTGAGAGGAGGGATCACGGTGTTCCGCCTGTTTTTCAAAGACGGACAGCAGCGTCTAGAGGCCATCCGTCCTGATTGACAGAACCCCAAAAAATTTTTTGAACGGATTGCCCCCGTCGCAAAGAGATTTCTACACCCTATTGTGTCACAAGGACTTACACAAATTGGCGGGGTACTCGAACTGCAATCGAATGCCGAACGGATCACTTGCAAAGTTTCGTNANCNNTTCTAGAATGTCCCGCCTTACGATACTCGTAACCATTGACGGTATCAGTNTTTTCGAACAATCCAGCACCCCTAGCTCAATTGGATAGAGCATCGGTCTACGGAACCGAAGGTTTCAGGTTCGAGCCCTGAGGGGTGCGCTATCTTAAAGCAAATCCAGCAAAGACTTTAGCTTAACGATCTCCTCAGCAGACAGCTGAGGAGATTTTTCTTTGCGCCCCACAAAAGAACCCACTAATTCGTCATTTTTGCAGTCAATCAGCTTCTCTTTGATCTCCCGGGCGGCCGCTTGGGCGGTTTTCTTCGCTCCGTAGAACTTCCTTGTCGTCGAAAAGTCCTGATGCCGCATGAGGACCATCAGCGTTTCCGCTGAGATGTTCATGTTGAACAAACGTTCTGCCAGGCTGCGGCGGAGGTCGTGGGCGCTGGCATACTTGATCCGGATCCCTCGCTTACGATCTTCCGGGCAGACAACGATTCCTGCGCTTCGTCCGATCGCGGAGATGATTTTGCTGACTCGGTCCTTGGACAGTCGGACTTCCCTGAGTTTCCGATCCGCTCCATTGGTTTGTTGGCGCAAGGATCGAATGATATCCACCGGGATTTCCCCAGACCGGGCTGCACTCCCCTTCGGGCGATGGAGTCCGTACCGAGTGAGCCATTTCCGGACCGCCTGTTCGCTGGCTCCGAAGGCGCGAGCGATTGCCGAATTGCTGTAGTTTTGAACCAGCTCGTCAAGCTGATCAGGACGTGGACGGGACCGCCCCATCGACGTTTTGGAAATCGCTCGTTCAGTCCAGAGGGGACCGACGACACTGCCGGTCCTCTGCTCCGCGGGGACCTGTTCCAGGAGCGCTTGAAGGCCCGGTAACATTGGAATCTCTTCATGCTTCCCGTTTTTCTGAGTGGAAGGTATCACGATGACAGGAGTGTCGCGGTGACGAATCGGCCAGACGGGATGAATTCGGGTTGGATCGGTCCAATGGAACTGGAGTGCATCCGCTACACGGAAGCCACTCTCCCACAGCAGCCGGAGCAAGAACCGCCAGCCCTCCGCCGACCCGATTCCAACGACGTCTGGAACCGCGTCCAGCATCCGTTCAAACTCTGCAGATGTCAGCGGTCGACCACGGGGAACTTCGTTCAACTCCAGATCTCGGATGGTCGGAATTTTCGCGATCCAGTCACGTTCCTGGCAGTATCTGGCGAACGTCAGAACTTCCCCGATAATGCTGTTGACTGTCATCGGCGACCGCCTCGAGTACTTCCCTTCGGCGCCATTCAGAAGTTGTACTTGTAAATACTCCAGACTCCCTCCTGACAGCGCACAGGCGATCGCCAGTGCGGAGGCATCCTGCTTGGGGCGACTGCGGGAAGCAAGAATCCGCCCGCAGATCTGCAATCGCGATCTCACATTCGACAGAGAACTGGCCCTCAGCCGAATTTCACAGTGAGAAAGGTATTTCTGAACACAGTGATCCCACGTTGAAACGCTCGATGCTGTCGTTTCTTTTTCGGCCCTGTCCGGTAGGGCTGATAATGCCTCGGTTAGGGCCCCGCCTGACGCGATATATGTTCCATTAATCAGGCGTTCCTGAACTTCCCGCTGGATTCGCTTTGCCTCCCGCCGATTTCGGGTTCCGCATCTCCGTCGAACCCGCTTGCGCTGGATGGGGCAGTAAAACTGAAGGACGTATCCCTGGTGGTCACTCGGTCTTAAGGGGCGGTTGGGATAAAGTTGTACGTTGCCAATTTCAGCCCGTCTTCCCATTCACTCTCCTTTCTATTAAGGGGCCGATCGATAAGGGACAGATCATGTCTTCACTGCACGAAGCCCTGCTGGACGGATGACGACGCTGGCGGTTTGCGATCCGTGGACTTGTGCGACCTACGATGAAAGAAGTCGATCAGGTCGCGTCCACTGACCCAGCGCGATTTCCCAAGTTGTGCGAAGGGGAGCCCGGATTGAAGCATTTCGTCCCAGGATTTCTGGGAGATCCCCATTCTGCGTAGCAATTCCTGCTTCGAATAAATTTCGTCAGACCGGATGACGCCGCACTCTGACCGCTGCTTCATTGTTCGCACCTCCTATACCTAGATCAGTTGGCCATCAATGGACTGTCACACTTCTGAGGTCGTTGTTGCCAACTCCTTTCTTCCAGCCCGAACTTGAGTGACCTCCCCGGCATCTGCATCCATCAGGCGACTTAAGACAATGTAACAGGGAGCACTTCGAGCGAATGGAATCTGTGTTCGCTGTTTTATTGATTCCAGTGCCACAGACCATGGATGAACCCTGTAAGCACCCTGTGAGCGCAGCACGCGTTTCAGAGGTATCTTCGAGACTGCCAGAGGATCGAGAGAGCCAGGTCCTTGTCGTCGTCGCTGTCTTAGAGCAAGTTGGAACAGCGTCTGCATACGTTTGCAGGCAGCGATCGACTTATTCGAGGAGTTCATAATCCAACGAAGGATCACGGCCATTGCATGACGCAAACGTTATCGCGACCTGTCAAATCAGCATCTGAATAGACGTGCACTGCCAGCTTTGGCGAGAGGATCAGACTGGTGCTTTATTGATAGGCGATCGATACCAATCAGTACCGGTATTGTCGGTGGCTCAATAGAGATCGTCCCTGCCGCACGTCACGCATTGGCGAATCATTTATACAGAATGGGGCGAACCAAAACCCTGCGGTGAGGGCGTCAAAACACGATGCCCTGAGGAGAGAACTCCAGAAGGCGGTTCACTCGATCTCCCATTCGCCGTCGGTAGAAAGATGTGACAGGCTCCTGCGGCAGGTAGGCTCGGTCGGATCAGGTCCAGAAGGGAGGGTTTATCTCCCGGCCAGCATACTCTCCGCGAAATTCCAGCGATGATAAGCAAAAGAAGGTGTCGAGAAAATCAAGCAGTTCATCGACTCGATGATGCCGGGTATTCAAAAAAAATCCCAGCACCAGTTCCATCTGCGTGAAAACGGATTCCTGTGAATCCACGATTTAGGCTTCGAATCGTTTGGTTCAGGCGTTCGGGATCTCTCCGGCCCGGAAGTGGATCCGGAATTCTTCGGGGCCATCTCTTGCGTTGAAACGCGTTCAGCACTGTCACCTGATTGGTTGCTTGTGCGAGTTGGACGATTCGGCCAACAACCTCACCATCAATCATCAGCGTCCCAGTCTCCACGTCCCAGAGAATCGAATCTGTCCCGGATCGAAGTTCCCTTTCCGAGATACAGAATTCCCTGCAGAGCCAATTGAACTCGAAATCGCGAATCCATTGCAGATGCCTGCCCAGCTGAACGATCGCGACTTGGATCTCCAAGTTTTTAGCAATTGCCCAAAGTCCCGCACCTCCAAGCGTATGTACAACTTCTCTGAGATCGTCTCTTGCCTGTAGACATTCGCGTTCCTCTTCCGTTAGAAGTTGCCACCACACCGTATCAATGTGTTGAGGTTGCTTCAAATAGAGATTGATGCGTCGCAACCTCTCAATTGCCCTGTTCCTGCTGGGATGGAGATTGGCTTGTGAGTTCTCAATTGCGATCATTCCAGCTTCCTTTCTGGATGGCAAATCAAAAGCGAGTTGCTCTGGTATCGCATCGAAAGACTGATAGAAGCCGATGCCGCTACGCGAGCAATCGTGACAACACTGTCAGAAAAATTTATGCCTACATGGGCGCGGATTCAAGTCAGTTATTTGCTTTGTTCATGAATGTTACGAAAATTCCATTCGACAATGGCCATGCATAATAACCGAAGCCACGCTATCTGGGCTCGGGCGATCTGGGTAGAAAAATTGCCTGATGGCCGTCTTGACGTTTCGTGATTTGCGGAGCGCACTGTATCAGAATCCTGTGTATCTATTTGAAGTTGATTGACCATTGTTTTCGATCAGTTCAGATGACAATAAATTCAGAAGAAGGTCGAACTCAGGGGGGATGCCCCGCAGCCAGCGGGTGAACTGGTGGATCATCAGTCCGGCGGCGATGGTGGCTGCGTAGAGGGTGGAGCGTGCGGTGCAGCGGCCGGTCTGGGCCTCGGACGACGTAAAGAGACTCGCTGCGTAGTGCTCGCGTGACGAGGCGTCTGTCGCGGTGAGGACTCGCAGGGTTTCGCCGAGCATCCGGCCATCACACCAGAACCGGCAGCTGGCAATCACCGATCGCCAGACCGCCTTGCGGCTGGCAATGGAATCAACACAGCAAAACACCACCTCTCCTGTTGCCATGGAGGGACGATATCGATCCCGGACGGTCTGCACGCACAGATCCGGCTCAATCCGGAGGAGCTGATTGGCGGTGGCATCCACCTTGGGCTGTTCGACGTCTTCGGCAAAGTACCCCTGTGTGGTGATGTTGGTCGGGTCAACGCAATCAAAGTCGATCAGCTGGAGCCGGGCAGCCCCGAGTGCTGCCAGCTGAAGGGCCACCTGCCGGCCAATGGCTCCAACGCCAATAATGGTGATGGAGACAGACGTCAGTGGATCCAGCGGGACCAGATCCTGCTGGCGGACAAATCGGTTCTCAAATGTGGTCATGACAACTCCAGTCAACACAAGGGCCTGTTCGGAAACAGCGGGAACAACACCAATAGCGGACTGGTGAGGAGGGAGCAAAATGCCCCCTCCTCGACCAAAGTGCCGCTCAGCCGATGGTGGTGAGGGGAACTCCCGCTAAAGGGGGATGATCCCTTCGGAATCGCAGTCATCGGCTGGTCCGGAGGACGGCTCAGAACAGAGAAGGTCCAGTTCCGCAGGAAAAAGCGGGGAGATATCAGGCTCGGGGTGGACCCGGGAGAGGTACTCCTGTTCCCAGGAGTCGGGATCACTCCCTGCGAAGATCCCCTTAAAATCGACCTCCACACGCATGGGGATCAGGGCGGGGCCTCCTGCTCTCCAGTGGAGTTCGGCACGGGTCTGCCCCCCACGGGCGAGGATGAACATCACCGCCCAGTCACAGGGGCCAAAGACCTGCGCAAAGGTCCTGCGGTCCGTCGGACTCGGCTGCGGGGAATCGCCAGGATGGGTATGAATCCAGATTCGCCCAAACTCCATCGGCACCCGCTCCTCGGCAACCTGCTCTTCAAAAAACTCTGCGACTGCAACGTCGTCAAATGTGACGAACGTCTCGGTGCACTGCTGGGTGGGGAGCTGGATGTCCTGCACGCGGAGCAGCGACTCCCGGGAGCTGATTCCGAACCCGCCGATTTCGGTTGGTCCACGATCACGCAGATACAGTAGCTTCGCCCACGCGGTCGGGGTGAACGTCAGGGTGGGACGACGGAGTCGCCGGGAGGGACTCCGTCGTCGAAGAAGTGGAGAGTGATTCCGTCGGACGGGCTTCATTAGAAGACTCCTCAGAGAGCTGGGAACAGGAAAAACAGCAATCATCGATCTGACAATGGCGGCAGATCGCATCTTTACAGGAGGCACACTGGGACATGCATTCGTCACAGCACATGGCATCACAGGCTTCGCAGCGGTGGGTGCAATCGGAACAGAGATTGACTTCACACCCCGCACAGGTCTGGAGGCAGCTGTCACACAGGCGGGAGGGACAGCACTCGCACCGACACAGGTCCTCCTCAGCGACACTGTCACCGCATTCCGGACAGGGGGTGGAGAACCATTGCGAGAGGGGTTGATAGGGGGATGAGGCGTTGTAGGTCCGCAGGACCTGTGCGACCAGCAGGAAGAACTCACCGATACGCCCCTCCTCCAGCGCCCGGGCAATGGCATGTCTCCCCTCCCCTTCACATAGACTCGTCCCCTGAACATGGGGATGGGGGATCTCCTCGTTTTCGGAGCAGGGATTGGGATCCAGCGCGACTACGGCATATGGAGATGAGGTCCCGATTTCCTGAAGAAAGAGACGAATCTCAAAGGGGCCCAGATCAATTCCCCCGAGTTGAATCCGGGCCGTCTGGACCGACAGTGTCTTGTCTGGCCAGTCCAGGCGGACATGATCAAACTCTTCTGAGAGCGATACCAGTTCCTCATAAAGCAGCCGCAGCGACGGTGACTGAGGACGTGGTCGCTGCAGGCTCGCTCTCAACTGGGAGCACTCCCGGATCAGGTCCTCCATTGCATTGTGCATCTGGAGCAGAAGTGTCCGCCGGGTCGCTGGAAGTGGATGCCGCGTCGCCAGAGTGAGCCGGTGCTCCAGACACTGAAGTCTGTTCCACGCGTGATGAGGGAGTGAGGGGAACGTGTGTGGTAAGGCGATCTGCTGGTAGTGGTCCTTCAGCCACACTGCAGCACGCAGAAGTAGTTGATGGGGGGATGATCTCATGGCTCTCTCCAGAATGGAAAAATCCCCACCGTTCCGGAGAACGGGGGGATGACACGGACGGGGGGACATCAGCGACGTGGGGCAGGCGGCAGGAACAGCAGGAGGAGGCTGCCTGCCAGGGTAATGGTTTCCCAGCTGCGGCTGGTCAATGCCACAACAGCCAGACCGAGGGCCACAAAGGAGAGTTGGGTGATGCGGATCTGTTCGGAAGGGCTCATGGGGACTCCTTGTCAGAATGAAAAATGCCAGTTTCTAAGGGACGTTTCAGAGGGAACTTCAGTCAGCAACCAACGAAAAACCCCCGCACCGGGCCGTGCGTCAGCCCAGTGCGGGGGAACAGGATGTGAGTGAAAAAAGGTTCAGCGAGAGAGGCGGAATCGAGCGAGGGGAGCGGAATTAGACATTGTAAATAGACATTAAAAGGACAGGAGTCTTTGCCGGGATGACACGATCGGGAGAGACTATGTGCATCTTATTCTTATCATTAATCTTTCTCATTTGTCTGTTCCTTGTTCTTCGTACTATTCACCCTTTATATGCCGCAAAAAACGGAAAATTTCAGGAGGACGTACACTCTCCTGATGCGGAGCTGCAGTGGGTGGGATTGATTGTGAGCCGGAGCAATCGTTTTGCTCTGTTGAAAGGTCGTCGATTTAATACGATTGACCTAACGCCGGAGGGCGTAGGCCAGGACCCGGAGGGCTGCTTCCACGAACAGACTGCGGTCGTTGCGGCTGGTGAGTGTCGATCCCGTGGTCCGCTTGAGCCCGCTCATGAAGGATTCCACCAGCCAGCGTTTCCCGTAACCCTTTTCCTTTAATGTCTCCTCAGTCATCTGCGAGCGGTATTGACCATTCAGGCCTCCATCTGCTCGATGGACAGCAGGCTTAATAACACTCTCGACCTGCCAGCGGTCTCGGCAGAATTCATGAACCCATTCAGCGTCATACCCCGCATCTGCAAAGAGCCGCTTTGGCTGCGAGCTGGTCGAGGCTTTCGCAAGCACATCGGGAGCTTCCGATTTGTCATTCCCCGGCCCCCAGCTCACTGCCAGTCCGCTGGGAATGAGTGAACCGACCAGCACACAGACCGACAGTTTCACGTATTTCGTCCGCTTCTTCCCGCTGCGGGACTGAAAGTGAGCACTGGCAGACGTGGTCTCCATACCGGTGGAGTCCATGGCCGCTTCCTCTTCATCCAGGGCGAACTTCTGCACCAGTTCATGCAGCATCACATCGACAATGTCGAGTACGCTGGAGCGGTCGGCGAACTTCTTGAGCGTGGAGTAATGGGGCAGCGTGGTCACCCCCAAACGCTTGCGGACAGCGTCAGAAACTTCGAGAAACTCAATCAGGCCCCGGTAGGTCGTCTTCAAATAAGCCCGTAGGATGAGGCAGGTGAGAAGCTGCTCCTGCGTAAACTTCTGAGGCGAGTTGCGATGCGAATAAGGAGCCACGTACTTGCGGGCAATCCGCAGCGAAAGGGAAGTCACTTCCAGAAGAATGTTCGTCCGTGATGCAGTGCTCATGCACCAGTTTTAGCGCCAGCAAGCATGATGTTCAAGGTGACTTTTCAACAGAGCA
>Ga0065721_10050247_pt1 | contig 21833 bp, 13 predicted proteins | sample Mesricmetagenome_FD_59108 | JGI IMG/M metagenome (GOLD analysis project Ga0065721, IMG submission 59108) | Mesophilic microbial community from rice straw/compost enrichment Sample: eDNA_1 v2 (version 2) | ecosystem: Engineered > Solid waste > Grass > Composting > Bioreactor | place: USA: Davis...
CGGCCTCGTCGTCGTCGCCGCGCCGGCCGAGGCGGTGCCGGTGGTCGCCGCCTCGCTCGCCGCGCTGATCGTGCGGCGGGTGGACGACCCGGCGGCCTTCGCCGAGCTGCTCGCCGACCCGCGGATGCGGGCCGTCGTCGTCGGGCCGGCGCTCGGTGTCGGCGAGCGGACGCGGGCGATGGTGACCGCCGCCCTCGCCTCTTCCGCCGGGGTGGTACTCGACGCCGACGCGCTGACGAGTTTCGCCGGCGATCCCGCCTCCCTGTTCACGGCGATTCGCGGCCGGTCGGCGCCGACGGTGCTGACGCCGCACGCCGGGGAGTTCGCCCGCCTGTTCGGTACGGGCTTCGCGGTGACGCCCGGCGGCGATGCGTCGAAGATCGAGCGGGCGCGCGCCGCGGCCGCGGGTTCGGGTGCGATCGTCGTGCTGAAGGGGCCGGACACGGTGATCGCCGCCCCGGACGGCCACGCGGTCGTCAACGACAACGCGCCGGCCGACCTTGCGACCGCCGGCTCCGGCGACGTTCTCGCCGGCATCGTCGCCGGCCTGCTCGCCCAGGGCGTCGCCGGATTCGCCGCCGCCGCGATCGGCGTCCACATGCACGGCCGGGCCGGACGTCTCGCTGGCCCCGGACTAGTCGCCGACGACCTGCCGCCGGCGCTGCGGACCGTCGTCGCCGAATGGCGCGAACGGGCGGCGACGGGCGGCGGCGGCGGCGAAGACTAGGTTTTGCCCGCGTCGGCTGCTAGGTCCCGTCCCCCGAGCGATCCTCACCGGGCAGAGACCGGCCAGGCGGACAGAAGCGACGTCCAGGACAGGGCCGATCCTGACGAAGGGCGCTCCGCAATGGCTTCGCCCCCTTCGCCGGCTCACCGTCCGGTCGGTCCCGCGACAGGGTCGAGGGCCTCCGCCGGGCGCTGTCGCCGCCCGTCGCAAGGCGCCGAAATGCGCCGGAAACGCGGCTTTCTTTTCGCTTCCGCCTCGTCGGCACTGGTGCTATAGAGGCGGCGCCTTTGGCCTTCGGAGGTTCCGGAGGGCGCGTCGTCGCGGGCGTGGTGGAACTGGTAGACACGCTGGATTTAGGTTCCAGTGGCTCACGCCGTGGGGGTTCAAATCCCTCCGCCCGCACCACGCCGACGATGCTCGCACCCTTCCGGCCGAACGCCGCGGTCCCCGGGGACCACGGACCAGGCATCGCAGGCCGCCGCAAGGCGGCCGACAGGTTTCGCCCGCGCGACCGACCGTCCCTCCATTCTGGAACCGGGCACGGCGGCGGCGAGGGACGGCGAGGCGGTCGCCGCGCGGCCCGACGTGGCCGGGTCGTCGGCGCCATCGACCGCAACACGACAGGGATGAAAGTTTAGACCGATGCAGGTGACCGAGAAAGTTTCCGACGGACTGAAGCGCGAGCTCGAGATCGTCGTTCCCGCGAGCGAGCTGGCCGAAAAGCTCGACGTCTACCTGAACGATCTCAAGGGACGCGTTCAGCTGAAGGGCTTCCGTCCCGGCAAGGTGCCGCTCGGTCACGTCAAGAAGCTCTACGGCAAGTCGGCGATGGCCGAGATCGTCAACCGCACGATCGGCGAGACCTCGACCGACGCCCTCAAGGAGCGCGGCGAGAAGTCGGCGATCCAGCCGGCGATCGACCTCACCGACGAGCAGGCCGAGAAGGTGATCGACGGCGCCGCCGACCTCGCCTTCACCGTCACCTACGAAGTCATCCCCGACTTCGAGATCGCCTCGCTCGACGGCATCGCGATCGAGCGTCCGATCGTCGAGGTCACCGACGAGGAGATCGAGGAGCGCATCCGCCAGATCGCCGAGGGCTCGCGCAGCTACGAGCCGCGCGAGGACGGCGCCGCCGCCGAGAATGGCGACCGCATCAAGATCTCCTACGTCGGCAAGCTCGACGGCGAGCCCTTCGAGGGCGGCAGCGACGACGCCGCCTACCTGATGCTCGGCTCCAACCGCTTCATCCCGGGCTTCGAGGAGCAGCTCGTCGGCATCAAGGTCGGCGACAAGAAGACCATCGAGGTCACGTTCCCCGAGGACTATCCGGCCCCGAACCTCGCCGGCAAGGCGACGACCTTCGACGTCGAGGTGTTCGAGGTCGCCGCTCCCGGCGAGCTGGTCCTCGACGACGCCTTCGCCTCCGGCCTCGGCATCGAGTCGTTCGACCGGCTCAAGGAGCTGGTCCGTGACCAGATCCAGAGCCAGTACGGCATGCAGACCCGCCAGAAGGTGAAGCGGCAGCTGCTCGACGCCCTCGACGGGCGCTACGCCTTCGAACTGCCGCCGACGCTGGTGTCGCAGGAGTTCGACATCATCTGGCGCCAGGTCACCGCCGACATGCAGCAGGCCGGCAAGTCCTTCGAGGACGAGGAGACCACCGAGGAGAAGGCGCGCGAGGACTACACCAAGATCGCCGAGCGCCGCGTCCGCCTCGGTCTCGTGCTCTCCAAGATCGGCGAGGACGCCGGCGTCAAGGTCAACGAGCAGGAGCTGCAGCGCGCCCTGATCGAACGCGCCCGCCAGTTCCCCGGCCAGGAGCGCGAGGTGATCGAGTATTACCGCAAGGACGCCAACGCTCTCGCCTCGTTGCAGGCGCCGGTGTTCGAGGAGAAGGTGGTCGACCACCTGCTGACCCTCGTCACCGTCACCGACAAGACCGTCGACAAGGACGAGCTGTTCGCCGAGGACGAGGAAGACGTCGCGGCCTGATCGCGCGTCGAGACCGGCTTCCCGCCGGTGTGAGCGTTCACGAAGCCGGCCATCGTCGCGATGGCCGGCTTTTTTTGTCGTCTTCGCCGGGCGGGGATTTCCGGCGGAGCGATGATCGGGCGGTGTGGAGCGGCGAACGGCGTGGATGAGCCCTGCCTCAAGGGGCGGCGCCGGGCTCCACCGCCATTGGCTGGTATCGCCCTCGTCGCTCTTCGTCGAGAGGGGACGTTCGTCGACGATCGATCGACTGGCTCGGAGGGTGACAGCCGGGATCCGTCGCCCCGGCCCCGGCCCCGGCTTTTCCCTCGTCCTTCGAGACAGTCGCTCCGCGACTTCCTCAGGATGAGGAAAAAGTCAAGCCTCTGCGGTCAAGAGAGAAATTCTCGCAGCCCTCATCCTGAGGAAGCCGCGTCCGCGGCTGTCTCGAAGGACGAGGCCGGGTGCTCCGATGCCCGAAACCCGGCGCACCGGACGCCAATACCCCACGCACCGGACGCCAGGGTCACGGCCTGGATTGACTCGTGTGCTTCGCACCGATCCCGCGAAGGTCGACCGCGTCGGCGCGGGGAGTCGACCGCCGCCGCCCTCGCCCTCCGGAAAGCTCGCCCTGCGCCCTCGGCAACCGTCAGCGGCGGCGGGTGATGCGCTCGATTTCGGCGCGAACCATCCGCTCCACCATGACCGGCAGGTTCTCGTCGAGCCATTGCTTCAGCATCGGCCGCAGCATGTCGGAAACGAGGTCCTCGAGGGTGCGGGGATTGCTGGCGAGCACGGTGTGGGCGAGCGAGCCGAAGGCGGCGTGGACGGTGGCGTTCACCGCCGGCGAAATCAGCTCGTCGAACTCCCGACGTGGCGGGGCGGCGAAGGCCGCCGGATCGAACGGCGGGTGGAGCGGTTCGGGGTCCGGTTCGACCTCCGGCTCCTCGGCTTCGAAATCGGCGGTCAGGAACGGATCGGCCGGAGCCAGTTCGGGTTCCGGCGCCACGTCCGTCGCCGGATCGACGAAGGCGAGGTCGTCCTCCTCTGGCGAAAGACCCTCGACGAGGCCGAAGTCGTCCATCGGGTCGGCGGCGCCGGCCTCGGGCTCTTCCTCCAGCGTGAGGTCGAGCACGTCGTCGAGGTCGCCCGCGTCGTCGTCGGTGGCACCGGCTTCGGCGAAGAGACGATCGAGGTCCTCTTCCGAGATCGCCTCCTCGGCGGCGGCGGGCTCCGGTGCCGCCGGCGGGGCCGACGTCGATTCGTCGGCGATGATCCGACGGATCGAAGCCAGGATCTCCTCCATGGAAGGTTCCTGGGTGCTGCTCGCCTTGGCCATACTCTCCGCCCCTAGAGCCTGATCCGTCCCACGCCGCCGAATACTCCGGCCGCTTCCGCCCTGCCCGAGGCCCCGTCGTCGCGTCCGGTGTGCCGCCGGCACCGCGATGCCGGCGTCCGCCATGCGGTCACGCCCGATTCGCGGGTGGTCCTCATTCCAGTATAGGCCGGGTGGCCGCCTGCGCGAACTGCAGGGGCCGGCGGGGATTGCGGTTTTCCACGTCGCAGACAGCGCCGCGACGCCGGTCCGGGGCGGAAACGATCAACGTCCGTCCGGGGTACGCAGGCCGCCCCACTTGTCGCGGACCTTCTCGTAGTGGACCTCGGGCTTGTAGGCGACGACCTTGAGACCGAGCGTCTCGGCCGAGAGTTGGCCGACCGTCGCGAGCACGGTATAGCCGGCGACGACGGTGTCGCGCTCGGCCTGGACCAGGGCGACCTGGGAGTCGACGAGGTCGGTGCGGGCATTGAGGACGTCGAGCGTGGTGCGCTGGCCGACCCGCTGCTCCTCGATGACGCCGTCGAGGGCGAGCCTCGTCGCCTCGACCTGGGCGCGGGCGGCGACGACCTGGGCGCGGGACGCCTCGAGCGATCCCCAGGCCGAAACCACCGCGGCCTGGACCTGGTCGCGCAACACGTCGACCTGGATCTTGGCCTGGCCGAGCGACTCCTTGGCCTGGCGCACCGCCGAGTGCACGGCCCCGCCCTCGTAGATCGGAATGGTCACCTGGCCGATGATCGAGGCCGACGGGCCGGTCGCGGTATTGGTGTCGCCGTTGGCCCAGGTGTTCTGCACCGTCGCCTGCAGCGACACCGAGGGAAGCAGTTCGCCCTCGGTGATCCTGACGTTGAAGGACGCGACGTCGGCGGAGTACCGCGCCGAGAGGATCGCCGGATGGCGCTCCCGCGACAGGCTCTCGGCCCTGGCGAAGGACGCAGGCAGCATCTTGTCGACGGGCGCGGCGGGCTTGAGGCCGTTCGGCGCGCGCCCGATCACCTGGACGTAGATACCCTCGCCGGCCTTGACGTTGGCCTCGGCGAGGCTGAGCGCCGAACTGGCGGCGGCGAGTGCGGCATCGGCCTGGGCGACGTCGGTGCGCGTGCCCTCGCCGACCGAAAATCGGTCGTTGGCGGCGCGGACCTGCTCACGCAGGAAGGTGACGTTGCTCTTGCGCAGATCGACGATCGCCCGGTCGCGGATCACGTTCATGTAGGCCTCGACGGCGTCGAGGAGGACGTTCTGCTCGGTGTTGCGCAGGGATTCGCGGCTCGCCTTGACCCCGGCTTCCGCCGCCTTGACGCCGTTCTCGGTGCGGAAGCCCCGGAAGATCGGCTGCGTCAGGGTGATGCCGGTGCGGGCGACGCGCGATTGCAGGCCGTTGGAATCGTTGAACTGCCAGCTGCCGCTGGCTTCGATCTGCGGCCGGTAGCCGGCCAGTGCCTGGGGCACGTCCTCGTCGCGGACGCGGGTCGCGGCGCGGGCGGCGTTGAGCGTCGCATTGTTGGAATAGGCCGCGGACAGGGCTTCGGTCAGCGTGTCGGCGAGTGCCGGGGAAGCGAAGGCGGCGGATGCGAACAGCAGCGCGGCCAGCCGGACGGACAGGCGAACCGTTCGCCGTTTCGAGGTCTTCGCCGCCATGAGGTCGCCCGTCCCTTGCGATCGGCCGGTTGCATCCGGGCACCGTCTCCCGTTTCCGCGTCGGCGCGGCGAGTGGCGCGCCGTTGCGGACCGCGTGCCCTCACCCTGCCGCCGGCGGATGTGATGGTCCGCCCGCCGTTTCACGATTCACTCGGGGGGAGACTAGGGGCCTGCCGCGGTCCTGCACAGGGTGCGCGGAGACTTTTCCGCACGATAGGCGGCGCGCTGCGGCCTCGGGGCAACACCTCGCCGTCGGCGAGGCGTGGTTGGGGCGACCACGGGGACGGCCTTGCCGATGCGCGACGGCGCGGCCGGAGGGTGGCCGCCCTCCCCCTGAACCGGTGACCGAAGCGAGGCGGTCCCGCGCCTGCGGAACGCGGCGTCGTCAGAACTCGAATTCGGGAAGACGGGCGAAGCCGGGCAGCACCCGCGCCGATGCGTTGGCGACGATGCGGCCGGCGAGGTCTTCGCCCGACTTGACGTAGAGCATCAGGCGGCCGGCCTGTCCGGTGCCCTCGATGACGACGAGACGGCCGCCGTCCTTGAGCTGGGCGCCGATGTCGTCGGGCATCACCTCGACGGCGCCGGCGATGACGATGACGTCGTAGGGCGCCTCGTCCGGATAGCCCTCGGCGAGCCGGCCGGTGACCACCGCGACGTTGTCGATGCCGAGCTCGACGAGGGTCTCGCCGGCCCTGGCCGCCACGGCGGCGTCTTCCTCGAGGGCGACGACGGAACTGGCGAGCCGGGCGATGACCGCCGAGGAGTAGCCCGGGCCGCAGCCGAGATCGAGGACGACGTCGCCGGACTGGATCGCCGCCGCCTGGATCAGCCGGGCGAGCGTCATCGGCAGCACCATCTCGCGGGTGCCGTCGGAGAATTTCATCGGCAGGTCGGAATAGGCCAGCGGCTTCTGCGACGGGGTCAGAAACGCGTCGCGCGGTATGTCGAGCATCGCCGAGATGATCCGGTAGTCGGTGACGTCGCTCGGCCTGATCTGGCCGTCGACCATCTTGGTGCGTGCGCTCGCGTAGTCGACCATGACGCGGCCATCCCCCTGGCGTGGGCCGACCCGCAGGTGAGCGAATCGCCCCGGACTGTCCGAAGCGGGACGAGGCGCCGAAGCCCGCATCCCCGGCTGTTTCCATATCGGCAGCGCCCCCGACTGACAAGTCCGTCCGCCTCGCGAGGACGTCTCGTCGCCGGAGCGATCCGGCGCCCGGTTCGCGTGCGCGTTGCGGCGTTCATCATTCCGCAAGCGGTCCCCGCTTATGGTCCCGGGCAGGCGCCGATTGCCAGTTGAGCCCCCTCGGGCTCTCTGCTATTGAGGCGCCACGAACGGGCCCGCCCGTTCCCGGATGGCCACGTGGCGGAGTGGTTACGCAGCGGATTGCAAATCCGTGTACGGGGGTTCGATTCCCTCCGTGGCCTCCAATCTCGATCGAAGAGGACGATGACGGCGGAAGCGGCGAGGTCGCCGCTCCGGACACGTTTCACCTGCGCCGTCACCGCTTCCCCGAGCACCGGCCCGTGCCGATTGCAGGTTCCCTGGAAATTCAGTTGTTCGCGACGCCGGGGTGCCCACACCGTCCGTCCGGTTGCGGCCGAAGCCTTGCGAAGAGGCGATCACCTCATGGCCACCTTTCTCGTCTATGCCGGCGCGGCGGTCGCCGAGATCGCCGGATGCTTCGCCTTCTGGGCGATCCTCCGGCTCGGCAGGTCGCCATGGTGGGCCCTGCCCGGCCTCGCCTGCCTGATGATCTTCGCGCTCTTGCTGACACGGGTCGATTCGCAGGCCGCCGGTCGCGCCTTCGCGGCCTATGGCGGCGTCTACATCGTGGCTTCGCTGGTCTGGATGCAGGTGGTCGAGGGCGTGCGGGTCGATCGCTGGGATGTCGCCGGGGCGGCGCTGTGCCTCGCCGGCGCCGCCGTGGTGCTGTTCGGGCCGCGGGCCTGAATCGGACCACGACCGCCTTGCCGACGAACGAAGGAAGACCGCGGATGGACCCTTTCCGCCTGTTGATGCGCATGGCGATGTGGAGCCGGCGCCCGCCGTCGCTGCGGCGCGTCCTCGTCGCTGCGGCCGTGATCGCGATCGCTCTCGGCGTCGTCGCCGCCGAGAAGGCCGGCTACTGGCCCGATTGGGCCCGATCGGAGCGGGTGCCGCACAGAGGTGTTCCGCAGGGGCTCTGACCGCATTCGTCGACGCCCCCGTCCCCTGCCACCGCCGGCTGGCGTCATGGGATCGTCAAATTCCTCCAGCCTTGTGCATCCGCGGCGACGGGCTCGGGACTTGCCATCGTAACGGCCTTCGTGTTCTGTCGGCGACGTTGAAAGTGCCGGAGCGATGATCCTCACTCCTGGATCGAACATCTCCGGAAGGTCTCGAGGTCCTGTTCGCTGCAGCGCAAGGGCGCGCGGTCATCGCATGGCGCCTCCGTCGAGAACGAAGCGATGCGGCATCCTTTTCTTCCTGTTCTTCTGCTCGTCGGCGCCCTCGGGGCCTGCTCCGGCGGCTTCTACGACGCCAGCGAGTTCGCGGCGGTGTCGCTGAAGGAGCGGACGGCGGAAGCCAAGGACGCGTCGTCCTCCGACCCCGCCGATCCGACGATGCCGGCCGACCCGGTCGATGCGGAGACCGCGGCGGCGAAGACCGACGTGGCGGCGGCAGAGGCGGACGCGACCGACATGAAGGCCGACGATGCGAAGGCGGCGGCAGCCGACGCCGCGGCGTCACCGACGGCCGCAGCCGGCGAGACGCCCGGAACGCCGGCGAAGGCGGAAGCGGAGGTCGCCGCGGCGGCGTCTTCCGACGCCGCCGCCGAGAAGGCCGAAGCGACGCCGGCCACGTCGGAACCCGCGGCCGTTGCCGCCTCCGGCCCGGCCGCCGAGGCCAAACCCGCCACCGAGGCCGCCAAGGCGGTCGCCGCGGCGCAGAACACCGCCATCACCGATGCGCCCGCCGAGGCCCTGCCCGACGACGACGAGCCCGAGGCGATCGCCTTCCAGCGCCCTCACCGCCGCGAGAAGATGGACAGTCTTCCGGGCGTCGAGTGGCCGGAGGGCATCATTCTCGTCTCCCGCAACCCCGACGAGGACGCCGGCAGCTTCTTCCGCAACGGGCCGGTCCACCCCTTCGCCGGACGGATCGCCGGCGTGCCGCGCACCGCCGTGGTGGCACCGAACGGACTGCTGCTCGCCCATTCGTCCATTCAGGTCGGTTGCCTCAAGCCCGGTCTGATGTCGCTGGTCCGCCGCGCCGAGGGCCACTTCCGCAAGCGGGTCGTCATCACCTCCGGCTACCGCTCGCCGCCGCACAACAGGCGGGTGCGCGGCGCCCGCAATTCGCAGCACATGTATTGCAGCGCCGTCGACCTCTACATGCCGGGCGTCGATCGCGACGCGCTGGCCCGCTATTTCTTCTCCCAGCCCGACCGCGGCGGCATCGGCCTCTATTGCCACACCCAGTCGATCCACATCGACACCGGCAGCCGCCGGGCCTGGCGCTGGCCCTGCTACAAGCGCAGCAGCTGACCCTCTTCGCTCGGCCGGAAATCCCTTTGAGCGTTCCAGGGGGCGGAGCGGACTTCGGACCGGTCGCTCAGGGCGTGTCTGTCGAAAACTCCGCCGGTCCGCTGTCGCCGAAGCCCTCGCCGTGGGTCGCATCCGTCTCCTGTAACGGTCGACCGATGCAGTCGGCGAGGGCCGCGGCGAAGATCTCGAACTCCGCCCCGCGCGGGTTGCTGCGCCGCCAGGCGACGCCGACGTGACGGCAGGGCTCGGGATCGGCGAAGCGCGACAGGCGGATGGTGTGCTCGTCGATCGGCGAACTCGACAGGAAGATCTCCGGCAGCAGCGTGATGCCCTGCCCGGCCGCGACCAGCTGCAGGATCGTCGTCAGGCTGGTGACGCCGCTGGAGCGCAGGCGCCGGGCGTCGAGCGCGCCGCAGACCGACAGCGTCTGGTCGCGCAGGCAGTGGCCGTCCTCGAGAAGCAGCAGCGATTCGGGCGGGATCTCGTCGGCGGCGGCCACCGCCAGGGAGAACGGCCCGCGTCGCGGCGTCGCCAGCAGGAAGGCGTCGTCGAACACCGGGACCTCGCGGAAGGCGTGATGACCGAGCGGCAGGCTGGCGACGACGAGGTCGAGCGAGCCGGAGGCCAGTTCGTCGATCAGCATGGCCGTCATGGTTTCCCGCACCGACAGCTGGATGCGCGGATAGAGCCGGGAGATCTGCGGCAGCAGCTTGGGCAGCAGATAGGGTGCGATCGAGGGAATGACGCCGAGGCGCAAAGGCCCGGCGAGTTCGCCCGGCACCCGGCGAGCGAAGGATTCGAGATCGCCGACCTCGGCGAGGATCCGCCGCGCCCGCGTCACCACGCCCTCCCCGATCGCCGTCAGCCGGGCGCCGCCGGCGGTGCGCTCGACGAGGCGGACGCCGAGCGCCGCTTCCAGTTCGCGGATCTGCACCGACAGAGCGGGCTGGCTGACGGACGCCCGGTCGGCGGCGCGGCCGAAATGGCCTTCCAGCGCAAGAGCATCGAGATAGCGGAGCTGGCGAAGCGTGAGCATCATAGGAAAAAATTATCACGCTGCGCAGAACTTACAATTGGAACTTATGCCGTGCGACCATTAAGAACGGTTCCAGGGACTTTGGTGACCCGCGGCACGCCGCGGACCCAGGCCGCGCGCGGAGGGTGAGCGTCGGCACGATCGAACCAGGGAGGGAGCACGACCGATCCCGGATCCGCGGCGCGCCTTGCCAACGCACGGCAGCCGCATCTTGTTCCGGACGGCCTTCTTCCCGAAGACAACCGATAGAAGAGGCGGATCAGGACATGGATGCGATTCTTGCGGAAGTGAATGACGGCCACGCCGAAAAGACCGGCAAGTGTCCGGTGTTCCACGGGGCGATGACCAGCGCCAAGAGCGCCGGCACCGCCAACCGCGACTGGTGGCCGAACCAGCTCAATCTCAAGATGCTTCACCAGAATTCGGCGCTGTCGAGCCCGATGGGCACCGCCTTCGATTATGCCGAGGCCTTCAAGGGTCTCGACTACGAGGGTCTGAAGAAGGATCTGACCGCGCTGATGACGGACAGCCAGGAGTGGTGGCCGGCCGACTTCGGCCACTACGGACCGCTGTTCATCCGCATGGCCTGGCACAGCGCCGGCACCTACCGCACCGGTGACGGCCGCGGTGGCGGCGGCACCGGCCAGCAGCGCTTCGCCCCGCTCAACAGCTGGCCGGACAACGTCAATCTCGACAAGGCCCGTCGCCTGCTGTGGCCGATCAAGCAGAAATACGGCAACGCCATCTCCTGGGCGGACCTGATGATCCTCGCCGGCAACGTCGCGCTCGAGTCGATGGGCTTCAAGACCTTCGGCTTCGCCGGCGGCCGCGCCGACGTCTGGGAGCCGGAAGAGCACGTCTACTGGGGCTCGGAGACCGAGTGGCTCGGCGACAAGCGCTACACCGGCGACCGTGAGCTCGAGGACCCGCTGGCGGCGGTCCAGATGGGGCTGATCTACGTCAACCCCGAAGGTCCGCACGGCAACTCCGATCCGATCGCCGCGGCCCGCGACATCCGCGAGACCTTCGCCCGCATGGCGATGAACGACGAGGAGACGGTGGCGCTGATCGCCGGCGGCCACACCTTCGGCAAGACCCACGGCGCCGCCGACGCCGCCAACCTCGACCACGAGCCCGAACTCGCCGGCATCGAGGCCCAGGGCCTCGGCTGGATCAACCGCTTCGGCTCCGGCCACGGCGACGACACCATCACCAGCGGCCTCGAGGTCACCTGGACCCAGAAGCCGACCGAGTGGAGCAACCTGTTCTTCAGGAACCTCTTCGAGAACGAATGGGAGCTTGAGACGAGCCCGGCGGGGGCCCGCCAGTGGGTCGCCAAGGACGCGGAGGCGAACGTGCCCCTCGCCCACGACGGCACGAAGTTCCGCAAGCCGACGATGCTGACGACCGACCTCTCGCTGCGGATGGATCCGGAATACGAGAAGATCTCGCGCCGCTTCTACGAGAACCCGGACCAGTTCGCGGACGCCTTCGCCCGCGCCTGGTTCAAGCTGACCCACCGCGACATGGGTCCGAAGTCGCGCTACATCGGTCCGGAAGTGCCGGCGGAAGACCTGATCTGGCAGGATCCGGTGCCGGCGGCAGACCATCCGCTGGTCGACGCCGCCGACGTCGCCGCGCTCAAGGAGAAGATCCTCGCCTCCGGTCTCTCGGTTTCCGAGCTCGTCAAGGCGGCCTGGGCTTCGGCCTCGACCTTCCGCGGCTCCGACAAGCGCGGCGGCGCCAACGGCGCGCGTGTCCGCCTCGCCCCGCAGAAGAACTGGGTCGTCAACGATCCGGAGGAGCTCGGCAAGGTCATCGCGACGCTGGAAGGCATCAAGGGCCTGTTCGACGTCGCCCAGACCGACGGCAAGAAGATCTCGCTCGCCGACCTGATAGTGTTGGCCGGCAACGCCGCCGTCGAGAAGGCGGCCGCCGAGGCGGGGGTGACGATCGAGGTGCCGTTCGCTCCGGGCCGGACCGATGCGACCGAGGAGATGACCGACGCCGCCGCCTTCTCGGTGCTGGAGCCGATCGCCGACGGCTTCCGCAACTTCGCCAAGGCCCGCTACACGATCTCGGAAGAGGAACTGCTGATCGACCGCGCCCAGCTGCTGACGCTGACCGCGCCGGAGATGACCGTCCTCGTCGGCGGCCTGCGCGTGCTCGGCGCCAACACCGCCGGCAAGACCCACGGCGTCTTCACGACGCGGGTCGGGGCGCTCTCCAACGACTTCTTCGTCAACCTGCTCGACATGTCGACGGTGTGGAAGAAGGCGCCGGACGCCGAGGACGTGTTCGACGGCGTCGACCGCAAGACCGGCGAGAAGAAGTGGACCGCGACCCGGGTCGATCTCGTCTTCGGCTCGAACTCGCAGCTGCGCGCCCTCGCCGAGGTCTACGGCCAGTCGGACGCCGGCGAGAAGCTGGTGAAAGACTTCGTCGCCGCCTGGACCAAGGTCATGAACGCCGACCGCTTCGATCTCGCCTGATCGACGTCGCCCGATCGACCGGGCCGCGAGGCCAGAATGAAGCCGGGGCCGGATTCGCCGAGTGCGAGTCCGGCCCCGGTCCGTTTCTGACCAGAACCTCTGCCGACGGGGACGGAGGGCGCCGAAGCTGGACGAGCGGATCACCGCCCGAACGGCGCGGTCGGCAGCAGGTCGAAGGCGATCAGGGTCAGGACGCCGGTGACGGTGAAGACGGAGAACACCGTGGAGAGCACGATCGCGGTGGCGGCGCGGCCGACGTAGACGTCGTATTGCTGGGCGGCGACGAAGGTCGTGGCCGCGGTCGGCAGGCTCGCCATCAGGACCGCCGTCTTGATCCAGACCGGGTCGAAGCCGCCGATCCACGTCAGCATCAGCCAGGCGATCAGCGGGTGCAGGACCAGCTTGATTGCGATGAGGATCGGCATCTCGACCGGGATCCGCCCGACCGGCTGCAACGCCACGGTGACGCCGAGGGCGAACAGCGCCGTGGGCGCCGCCGAGTTGCGCAGGAAGGTCACCATGGTGGCGAAACCCTCCGGCAGTTCGAAGCGGACGGCCGCAGCGGCGACGCCGACGAGGGTCGCGAGGATGAACGGGTGCAGGAAGACCCGGCGGGCGACCGTCGTCGCGGTCTTGCCGAGGCTGATCTCTTCGGTGCCGCCGAGCGCCATCATCAGCGGCGTCAGGGTGAAGGCGAGCGCGACGTCGAAACAGAAGATCAGCGCCGTCGGCGCCGCCGCCGCCGTGCCGAGGGTCGCCAGCGTCAGGCCCGGTCCCATGTAGCCGACGTTGGCATAGGAGCCGACGAGGCCCTGGATGGTGGCGAGCCGCAGATCGCCCCGCCCCACCATCGTGCCCACGGCGAAAGAGATGGCGAAGGCGGCATAGGTGGAGAAGGTCGTCGCCATGATGAAGGCGCCGTTGGCGAGTTCGCCGATCGGCGTCTTCGACATCAGATCGTAGAACAGCGCCGGCAGGGCGACGTAGACGAGATAGAAGTCGAGCCAGGCGAGACCGGAGCGCGGGATCTTCGCGATCCGCCCGGAGGCGAATCCGAGGAAGATCAGGCCGAAGAAGGGCATCGCCAGGGTCAGGACCGCGGTCATGGTGTCCTTTTTCGCGGGATCGACGGGGAATCGTGGTGTGCGGCCGCGGGAGAGGCTTCGGCCGGGGCGGCCACGCCCCGATCGGGACCACGGCGCTGGCATTTCACGCCGTAGACGGTTATCGGAACGGGGTCAACGCCAGCCCGTTCCCCCGATCGCCCCGCACCGGTTGCCCGCATGCCGACACCGCCTCTGACCGCCCCTTCCGGTACCGACGAGGCCGCTCCCCCGGTCGTCCCCGCTCCGACCTTTCGCGACCGGGTCGAATACGTCGGCCTGCGTGCCGTCGCGGGCTTGCTGCGCCTGATGCCGCTCGAGACGGCGTCGGCCTTCATGGGGCGGGCCTGGCGGGCGATCGCGCCCTTCAACGCCCGCCATCGCCGGGCTCTCGCCAATCTCGCCTTCGTGATGCCGGAGCTTTCGGACGGCGAGCGGCGGGCGATCGTCGGCGACATGTGGGAAAACCTCGGCCGTGTCACCGCGGAGACGGTGCTGATCGATCGCATCCTCGCCGAACCCGACCGGATCGCCGTCGCTCTCGATCCGGCCGATTTCGCCGGCGTCGACCTCTCGCGAGGCGCCATCCTGGTGTCGCTCCACGCCGGCAACTGGGAACTCGCCGCCGCGGGGACGCCGACGCTCGGCCTCGCCGCGGGCGCGGTCTACCGCAAGGTCCGCAATCCGCTGGTGGAACGGTATCTGCTCGACCTGCGCCGCCCGCTCTACCCGGCCGGTCTCGTCGCCAAGGAGGGCACGACGGCGCTGCGGCTGCGCCGCGTCGCCCGGCCGGGAACCGCCCTCTGCGTGCTCGCCGACCTTCGCGATTTCACCGGCATCACCATCGACTTCATGGGGCGCCCGGCCAAGGTCGCGACCTTTCCGGCCGTCTTCGCCCGCCGCCTCGGCCTGCCGCTGATCGCGGCTCGGGTGATCCGCGAGGCGAACGTCCACTTCCGCATCGTCGCGCGCCCGCTGCCGGTGCCGCGCACGGCGGACGTCGACGCCGACGTCGAAGCGGCGACGCACGCCATCAACGACGTCTTCGAGGAGTGGATCCGGGCGGAGCCGGGGTCGTGGATGTGGGGCAACCGCAAGTGGATCAAGGTACCCGCCGCCTGATCGGCGACACGCCTCAAGCCGAAGCGACCATCTGCGCGCGGGCCTGGCGAATGTCGCGCGCCGGCGGCTGCCCGAACATGCGGCCGTATTCCCGCGTGAACTGCGGCACGCTCTCGTAGCCGACCGCGTAGGCCGCATTGCCGACGGGTTCGCCGAGTTCGAGCATCCTGCGCCGCGCCTCGATCAGTCGGAGCTGCTTCTGGAATTGCAGCGGCGACAGGGAGGTGATGCCGCGGAAGTGGACGTGGAAGGTGGAGAGGCTCATCCCGGCGACGTCGGCCAGAGCCTGGATCGCGATCGGCTCGGCGAAGTGACGGCGGAGCACCGCCACGGCGCGTGCGATCCGCTGGGCGTGGCTGTCGGTGACGCCGAGCGCCCGGATGGCGCCGCCATGCCGGCCGGTCAGCAGCCAGAAATGCAATTCGCGGAGATACTGGGGACCGAGCACCGCCAGCGTGTCCGGACGGTCGAGGAGCTTCAGGAGACGCAGGGCCGCGTCGGCGATCTCGGCTTCCGTCGGATCGACCCTCACCGGCCGATCCGCCTCGAACGGTGCCGGTCCGATCCTCTCGACCAGGCCGGCGATGATGGCCGGATCGAGTTCGAGGACGAGCGAGTAATAAGGCAAGGCGCGGCTCGCCCGGGTGATCTGGCTGACGGTGGGCACGTCGGTCGTGACGAGAAGGGAATCGCCCGCGCCGAATTCGAAGGTGCGGTTCCCCATCGTCACCCGTTTGCCGCCTTGCAGAACCAGCGCCACCAACGGCTTCGACACGGCGAACTGGAGCATCGTCGGCGCCGTCTCGCGCAGGATCACCAGCCCTTGCACCGGCGTGGCCGCGACGCCGCCGCGGGCATGGACGTCGGCGTGCCGCCGGGCGTGGTCGAGGAGGTGGTCGTTCATCGCGAGAGCATAGGGCCGACCGGCGGAGGTCGCAACCTGCCTGGAGGATCAGGCAAGTCTTCGGGACGATCGCGCAACATCGACGGCGGCCCTCGGCCCATAAGGGAGCACCACCAACCGGAGGCTCCCATGACGACCATCTCTCTCGTGACCGGCGGAAGCCGCGGCCTCGGCCGCAACACCGCGATCAGCATCGCCCGCCACGGCGGCGACGTGATCCTCACCTACCTGAAGGGCAGAGACGCCGCCGAGGCCGTCGTCGCCGAGATCGAGGCGCTGGGCCGCAAGGCGCTCGCGCTTCAACTCGACACGGGCGAGGTGTCGACCTTCCCGGCCTTCGTCGCGACGCTGCGCGGCGCCCTGAACGACACCTGGGGCAAGGACAGGCTCGACCACCTCGTCAACAACGCGGGTCACGGCGAAATGGCGGATTTCGCCGCCACCACCGAGGACCAGTTCGACCGGCTGTTCGCCGTTCACGTCAAGGGCGTGTTCTTTCTGACGCAGGCGCTGCTGCCGGTGCTGGCCGACGGCGGCCGCATCGTCAATTTCTCCTCGGGCCTGACCCGCGTGTCCTTCCCGGGGTTCTCGGCCTATTCGGCCGCCAAGGGTGCCGTCGAAGTTCTGACGGTCTACATGGCGAAGGAACTGGGCGGCCGCGGCATCACCGCCAACACGGTCGCACCGGGCGCGATCGAGACCGACTTCCTCGGCGGCGCGGTGCGCGACGTTCCCGACTACAACACCGCTTTCGCGGGGATGACCGCGCTCGGCCGCGTCGGCTTGCCCGACGACATCGGTCCGATGGTGGCGAGCCTCCTCGGTCCGGACAATGGCTGGGTCACCGGCCAGCGCATCGAAGCGTCGGGCGGCCAGACCATCTGACGCCGGCCGGCGGGTGCCGTGACCGAGCACCCGCATCCTCGGTTGCGGAAGCGGCGCCGACGCCACGCCCTTCCGCACGATCGCCACCCTCGGCGGATCGGACAGCACTCCCGCGGCGGATCGCTGGCAGGATCCGGGCGTGCGCGTCGGCAGCCAGGTCCGGGGCGGCGCAGCGCGACCACGAGCGTTTGCGCTCGGAGCGCGCGCCGTCTGCGCGGCGTCGGGAAAGCGGACCGTCCGCTTCGGCTCGGCGGACCGACCACCCTGCCCCGGCCCGGCTCGCGCGGCCGTGCCGCTCCAATTCTCAGCGGACCGGGCCGATCACCTCGACCCGCCCCGTGTCCGTCCACGCCCGGCGTTCGGGGCGGTACATGTCCTCGACCAGCGCCGCCGGATGGGCGAAGGCGCCCGGGGCGATGGCGCGGACCATGTAGGCGAGCTGGAACCGCGTCGGGCTCGATGCGTCGCGGTCGAGGGCCGCGACGAAGCGGTCGGCGCGGAACTCGGTGCGGGCGGCGGCCTGCTCGAGCATCAGCCCATCGATCTTCGGCACCTCGCTGCCGGCGAGGAGGTTGGGGTTGTCGATGGCGAAGCCCGCCGGCAGCGGATCGTCGACGACGAGCCGGGCGGCGACCTCCTCGCTCGACGTCACCGTCAGCACCGTGACGAGGCGCTCGCCGAGCGGGATCGCCTGCGGATCGACCTCGTAGCCGTCGAGATCGTAGTAGCGCCGCTCGATGGCGTAGCCCTCGCCGCCCGCCGGCTCCGGCGTCGCCGGCGCGCCGCGCACGGTCACGGCGGCGGTGACCGCGGCGGCGCCGCGGTTCTCGAGGGTGATCGGCGATCCGGCGACGTCTTCGACCGAGAAGGCGGCGGTGTAGACGCCTTCGTGGCGGGCGCCGCCGACGGCGAGGTCCGGCTTGCCGGCGCCCGACAGCATGCCGTTCACCGCCAGCAGCATCCAGGCCTTCTCCTGCGTGCTCGTATAGCGCTGCGCCGACTGGGCCGCGACGACGTCGCGAGCGAGCTTGCCCGTATCGAGCGCGTCGACGCCGGTCTCCGAGACGAGGGTCAGGATCGCGGCGCCGTCGCGCAGCGTCGAGCCGTAGTCGGCGCGGTAGCCGCGACTCTCGCCGCCGAGGCCGCCGACGGCGTTGCGCAGCACGGCGGCGGCGCGGGTCTTGTCGCCATAGAGCGCGAGCGCCGCGCCGATCTGGGCCTTGGCGAGGGCCGTGCCGAAGGCGTCGATCTTGACCTCTGCGTAGTAGCGCAGGTCGCCGATCGAGGCGCGGCCGTTGCGGGCGAGCACGTAGAGCGCATAGGCGACGTCCTCGCCGCCGTTCGAGAAGTCGGAGGCATAGGCGATCGAATTGGAAAGGTTGGTCACGGCGAGGTCGTAGGCGATCGAGGGCACCCGGTAGCCCTTCTCGCGCGCCCGCGTCAGGAAGTCGGCGACGTAGGCGTCGAGCCAGAGGTCGCCCGAGCCCGGCCCCCAGAGCCCGAAGGAGCCCGAGGAGGACTGGTTGGCGAGCACGGCGGTGATCGCCTGCTCGACCCGCTCGCGCACCGGCTCGGCACCGGCGAGGCCGGCGGCGAGGATGACGTCGTCGAGATAGACCAGCGGCAGCGCCTTCGACGTGATCTGCTCGGCGCAGCCGTAGGGATAGGTGTCGAGGGCACGGACGAGGCCGGGAAGATCGATGCCGGAGACGCCGCCGACCATCACCGTCGCCGCGGCGTCGCCGGGGACGAAGTCGGAGAAGAGATCGGGCCCGAGTGAAAGCGTGCCGCCCCGCGGATCGAGCGCCACCTCGCTGCGGCGGACGATCTCGGGGTCGCTGGCGCGCACACCGAGGGCGAGGGCCTTGGTGAGGGCGGTACCGTCCGGTGTCGTCAGGACGACGTCGATCGCGGCGTCGCCGACATCGACGGCGGTGACGGGTACGAGGATTTCGGTCTTGCCGCCCTCGGCGAGGGTGACGGTGCGGCGCGCGGCGTCGCCGTCGAAGACGACGGCGCCGTCGCGGCTCGAGACGTCGAGGCGCATCTCGCCGGCCGGCCCGTCGACGTGGGTGACGTCGAGCAGCAGGCGAGAGGCGTCGCCGGGAGCGAGGAAGGCCGGCAGGTTCGCGGTGACGACCACCGGATCGCGGATGACGACGTCGCTCGCGCCGTGGCCGACGGCGGTCTTCGACCAGGCCATCACCATGATGCGGACGGTGCCGTTGAAATCGGGCACGTCGACGTCGACGTGGACCTTGCCGTCGGTGCCGACCTCCGTGACGCCCTGGTAGAAGGCGAGCAGCTTCTCGGTCGGCGGCGGACCGTCGAGCCGGGTCAGACCCGAGCCGTCGCCGCCGGAGCGGATCACGCCCGGCACGCCGATCATGCGGTCGATCAGCTGGCCGTAGAGGTCGCGCATTTCGGTGCCGAGCCGGCGCTGGCCGAAATACCAGGTCTCCGGCGCCGGGGTCTGGTAGCGGGTCAGGTTGAGAATGCCGACGTCGACGGCGGCGAGCGTGAGATAGGCGGTCTCGCCGGCCGGGACCCCCGCGAGCGTGAGGTCGATCGGCAGCGCCTCGCGCGGCCGCGGAGAGGCCGGCGTCTCGATCGAGACGCCGATCACCCGGTCGGCCGGGTCGACCTCGGCGTAGGAGAGGCCGATCGCCCTCGCCGGCATGCGCCTGGCCTCGAGGTCCATCGGCCGGATCAGCGTCGCGGTGACGTAGGCGCCGGGACCCCATTCGGCCGTGACCGGAAGTTCGACGCTGGCACCCTCGATCGGCACCTCGACGGTCTTCATGGCGATCAGCCGGTCGTCGACGACGGTGACGAGGGCGACGCCGGCGAAGCGCGGCTCGATCCGCGCGACGACGTTCTCGCCGACCGCGTATTTCGCCTTGTCGAGCGAGACCTTGACCGCGTCCGGGGTGTCCTCGGCGGTCGGCGCGACATACCAGCCGGCCTCGAAGCCGTAGGAGACCGGCAGCAGCGTGCCGGAGGGGTCGCGGATCTCGAGGCGGTACTGCCCCCAGGTCACGGACGCCTCGACGACCGGCCGCTCGCCGGCCACGACGTCGATCGTGCCGTCGGCGACGCGGCTGGTGACGGCGACGCTCTGGTAGTTCCAGGAGCCGTCGACGTTGTACCACTGGAAGCGGTTTTCGACCTTCACCAGCGTCCACCTGAGCCCGGTGGCCGCGGCGGCCTCGCCTTCCGCGTCGACGGCGACGACGGCGAAGCGGGCGCTGCCGCCCTCCTCCACCGCGCCGTCGAACTGCGGGTCGACGCCGATCCGGCCGACCTCGGCGAGGACCGGCAGCGTCGCCGTGCGCTGGACCGGGCGTCCGCTCGAATCGGTGACGTCGACGACGATCTCCGCCTCGAGCGGCCGGCTCGAGACGAGGCCGTCGGGGGCCGCGAGCGGCAGGTCGGCGCGGCCCTCGTCGTCGGTCACGACCGCCTGCAGATAGGCGGTCTGCGGCTCGAACTCCTCGTCCGAGAGGCCGAAGGCGACGCCCGGGAAGCCGGGAACGGCCGAGGCGGCGCGAACCCGCACGCGGCCCTCGACCGACAATCCGGCCGCCGGGGCGCCGTAGAGGAAACGGGCCTCGACCGGGACGCTGCCGGGGGCATCCGGATCGAAGCCCGTTCCGGCCGGCGCGAGATCGAAGGTCAGGCGCTCGGGGACGAAATCCTCGACGAGAAAGGTGGTCTCGGCCAGTGGGTCGGCCTTCGGATCCGTGTAGGCCGAAACCCGCCAGCTGCCGCGCATCGCCCCCGGCAGCAGGCCGACGGCGAGGTCGTGGCCGCCGGCGCCCTTGCCCGGGACGAGCTCGCGCGACTGCTCGACGCCGTCCGGACGGCGGACGACGAGGGTGAGGTCGAGGCCGTCGATCGCGGTGGCGGTGGCGTCGCGGGCGAGCGCGGTGACGTTCACGGTCTCGCCGGGGCGATAGACGCCGCGCTCGGTGGTCATGAAGACGTCGACCGGTTTGGGCGCCGGCCGGCCGTCGACGCCGCGGTCGGTGAGGTCGAAGGGCGCCTTCGTGAGGTCGAGGAAGGAATAGTCGCCGCCCTCGCCTTCGGCGACGACGAGCGCGGGCGCCGAGCCGCCGGTGCCGCGCGTCAGGCCGGCGTCGAAGCGGGCGTAGCCCTCGCCGTCGGTCGTCGCGGTGCCGAGCACCTCGTTGTTGACGGCGACGAGGCGCAGCGCCGCCTCGGCGACCGGGCCGGCGGTCGATAGCGAACGGGCGAAGACGTGGAGGCCGTCGGAGGCCGAGAGCGTCGAGAGGCCGACGTCGGTGACGACGAACCACTGGGTGGCGTCGGCGCTCCAGGTCTCGCGCTTGGTGGTGGCGCGGGCGGAGAGCGCGTAGACGCCGGGCTCCAGCGTCTCGACCAGTTCGCCGACCGGCACCGCCGTCGTCACTTCGCGGTTGAGGTCGCGGGTGACGTCGATCTTGCCGGACCAGACCTCGGCGCCGGAGCGGTCGGCGATCTGGTCGACGTCGTAGCCGGCCATCTGCGAGAGGAACCGATCCTCGGCGATCGTGCCGGCGAGCGAGCGGTCGCCGATGCGCACGACGCGGGCGTCGATGGTGTCGACGTTGACGGACACCACCGGAATGGTCGCCTCGCCGCCGGCCGGCAACACGTAGGCGCGGCCGACGAAGCGCACCAGCGGATCGCGGTCGCGCACGTAGATGTCGAGATCGACGGCGCGGGCCAGCGTCTCGCCGTCGCGGGCGGTGATGCCGGCGCGCAGCGTCATCCGGTAACGCTCGCCGTAGGCGACGCCGTCGGCGCAGACCTGGTTTGCTTCGACCTCGACGGGAAAGTCGTGGCCGCCGTTGACGGTGACGAAATCGCCGATCGCGTCCGACGAGGTCGCCAGCGGATCGGTGAAGACGGCGCAGATCCGCGGGCTGGCGGAGGCGGTGTCGACGGTGTTGTCGGTGACGCGGAAGCCGTGTTCGGCGACGAGCTGGTCGAGCGCCGCGGCGAGCGGGGCGTCGCCCGGCGTCAGCGCGAGGCCGGCGCGGGCGGCCTTGATCGCCGGCCGCCAGGCGTCGCGGCGGG
>Ga0065721_10005647_pt1 | contig 21832 bp, 19 predicted proteins | sample Mesricmetagenome_FD_59108 | JGI IMG/M metagenome (GOLD analysis project Ga0065721, IMG submission 59108) | Mesophilic microbial community from rice straw/compost enrichment Sample: eDNA_1 v2 (version 2) | ecosystem: Engineered > Solid waste > Grass > Composting > Bioreactor | place: USA: Davis...
GCTCTATGCCATGCGCGGTACGTTCATGGTTCGCCAGGTGGATGAGCGCGAGGCCGTGGCGGCAGCGATGGCGGCCAGGTCGGGCCCCGTGGTGATCGCCGATGTCTGGGACAATCCGGGCGGGGGGACGGCGGGTGACGCTACTGTCATTCTCGCCGAGCTGATGGCACGCGGGGCGACCGATGTGGCGGTTGGCACGATCTGGGATCCGATCGCCGTGCAAATCTGTTTTGCCGCCGGCGAAGGCGCGGTTATTCCGCTCAGGTTCGGCGCCAAGTCGGCACCCGATACGGGCAATCCCATCGATGCACGGGTGACGGTCAAGCGGCTGGTGCGCAATGCCGAGATGAAGTTCGGCGACAGCTATGCCCCGTTCGGAGATGCGGCGTGGATTGCTTATGACGGGATCGACGTGATCCTCAATTCGACGCGGGCGCAGAGCTTTGACCCAAGCCTGTTCCGGGCGCTGGGGATCGATCCGACAGCGCGGAAAATCCTGCTGATCAAATCGACCAACCACTTTTTCGACTCGTTCTCCAAGATCGCGTCGGAGATCATCTACTGCTCGGCGGGCAAGCCCTATCCGAACCGACCCGCTGAGACCAATTACATGCGGGCGCGGCGGGATATCTGGCCGATGGTGGAGAACCCGTGGGGGTGAGGCCGGCAATTGCTGACCCCTCCCCGATATATCGATGAGATGCAGCGCTGATCGGATCGCTCCGCCCCGATGGAGAGCTGAACCCCTCACCCTACCCTCTCCCGCTGGGGAGAGGGGGCGAAGGCGCCGCAACGCAGGTGTGCTCCAAAGCAGAGAGCCCCCGGGTCGGGCCCAAGGGCGGCGCTGCGCGTGTCTATGGAGGGATGAGGGTCCCTATTCCGCCGCCCAGTGGCCGTACATGATGGGCATCAGGCCGACCATGGACTTGAAGCGCTCGTAGCTCTTTCGTTCGGGCAGGGTCCAGGCGGATTCGGCGATGGCCGAGATGCGGGGGAAGACCAGGCGGTCGAAAATGGCGCGGTCGGTCATGCTTTCGGACCAGATGCAGCCCTGGATGCCCTTGAGGTGTTTCAGGCCATTTTCGGAGAAGCCGGCGCGGGCCTCGAACTCGTAGGTTTCCTGCGGGCCGGACCAGCCGGCCCAACCGGCGCCCGGCTCGGCCCAGGAGACGCCATTGGCCATGTCGAGATAGTAGCGTTGGCCGGGGGAGACGACGATGTCGAAGCCACGTTCGGCAAGGGCCGCGTTGATCTCGACATTGCGCCAGCCGATGACATAGGCCTTGTCCTTGTCCACGGCATCGCCATGGGCTGCCTCTTCCCAGCCGCCGGTCATGGCGCCCTTTGAAGCAATGTATTTGTGGACGCGCCTGATGAACTCGGCCTGGAGGATGGCCGTGGGCGAGCCTTCGATCTCGTCGGCGCCGTGGTGATTGCCAAGCTGGTTGAACTGGGCCTCGTGCTTCTTGCGCATGGCGGGGCCGGCAATCTCCTCGAGCATCGCAAGCGCCAGGGGTGAGCCGGACCAGGCAGCCAGCGGCACTTCGTCGGCACCGAGGTGGAAGATGCCAGCCGGGAAGAGGTCGAGCACCTCGTCCACGACAGTTTCGACGAATTTGTAGACGGGGGGATGCGCGGGGTTGAGGCTGTTGTTGGGGAAGCCCTGAACCGACTGGTACTCGCCCTGCTCGTCGGGATCGCGCAATTCGGGCAGGGCCTGAAGCGCCGCGTAGAAATGGCCAGGCATGTCGATTTCGGGAATGACGGCAATGCCCAGATCATCGGCCAAAGCAACGATCTCGCGCACCGCGGCCTTGGTGTAATAGCCGCCAGTGGGCTGGGGACCCGAGCCCAGAAGCGGCGGCAGCGCCTTGCCATGGCCGCGCCAGGCCGCGATTTCGGTGAGCGCCGGATAGGCGTCGATTTCCAGGCGCCAGGCTTCGTCCTCGGTGAGGTGCCAGTGGAACTTGTTCATCTTGTTCCAGGCCATGATGCGGATCAGGCGGCTGACTTCATCCTTTGTGTAGAACTGACGCGCCACATCGAGGTGCTGCCCGCGGAAGGAGAAGCCCGGCACATCGCTGATGATGCCCGATGTGGGGAAGCTGAAGGTTGATGGGTGTTGCCTTGCGCCGCGCAGCATATGGCCCAGGGTCACGAGGCCATAGAAGAGACCGGAGCGGGCGGTGGCCGATATCGTGGCGCTGTTTTCGGCAAAGGCGATTTCATAGGCCTCGTCGGCAAGCCCAGCCTTTTCAACGAGATGGACCGGCATGCCGCCTTCGGCGGCCGAGCGAACGATGGCCTCGACCGGAAAGAGCGCGGCGGTGAGGCCGGCAAAGGCTCTGGCAGCCCGGTTGGCAATATCTCCAGCAGGCTTCAGCTCAAAGCCCGGTGGCGCAATGCGGCTGCCGCTGGCGGCAACATGGTTGGGCCAGGGAATGATGGAATAGGGCGCAGGCGCCTTGGCCGGCACCGGGAATTTTGCGGCCCCCTTGAGCAGCGGCGAATTGTGGCCCTTGCCCTTGGTCGGGGCGGTGGGCACCGCAATGATCTTGCCATCTTCGAGCACGACATAGGCCGAGTTGGCGCCATCGCTCCAGTGCCGCAGGCCATAGGAGAGACCGCGGGCCGTGGCCGTCCAGGTCTCGCCCGGATTGAGCACAAAACCATCGGGCGGGGCGATCATGGTGTGGTTGGAGAGCCGCACCAGAAGCTTGCCGTTCTCGAGCGTGGCATGGGGATCGATACGGGCGGGACCGGAAAAGCCGAGCTGGAAATTGGCGACCGGCGTGTCGCCCGTATTGGTCAGCTCGATGCCATAGCCAAGCGGCTCGCTGTCGGTGGCGGGCGACCAGGTGGTGACGAGGGAGAACGAGGTGGTCATGGCAATTGTCCAGTGGAGTGGGCCACCCCCTTTAGGGAGGGGTTGGGGGCGGCGGATTATGGAAGAGTGCAGTGGTCGGGGAGACCTCGACACTTTGACCCTGTCCTTCCCCTAAAGAGGGACGGGACCGATGGAATTTGCGAAGATGCCATCAATCCCCCAGAGGCTGGGCATCGTCGCCGTCGCGGTTGACGACGAGCTGGTGCTTGATGCGGCGCATGCTGGCCACGGCCGGGGTGCCCATGCGGGCCGCGACGGTCTGGCTGAGGATGTCGAGCGTGGCGAGGAAGGCGTAGCGGGCCGGCGTAGGGCGCAGAATGTCCTGGTTTTCGCGCCAGTGGACGGGCAGGAGAATATCGGCCTGCTCGGCCATGACGGAGCCAGGCCGCGAGACCACGATGCGGGTCATGCCATATTCACCGGCCACCGAAAGCGCCTTGACCAGCGGAAGATTGTTGCCCGAGAGCGAGAAGGCGATGACTACAGTGCCTGACGGCGCGGAGGCGGCGCGCATCATCTGCATCTGATGATCTGTCGATGCGCTGACCTTGAGCCCGAGACGGAAAAGGCGCGCTTCGGCTTCGTTGGCCATCATCGAGGAGGCGCCGCCCGAGCCGAAGCTGAGGATGAAGCCTGATTTGACCAGGGATTCGGCGGCGCGCTCGATGGCGTCGAAGTCGATGCTGTCGAAGGCCTCGTAAATGGTGGTCTGGATGCCGTTGACCACGCCCTGGGCAATCTCGCGGACGCTGGACGGGCCGGATGCGGGCGCGAAGTAGCGCTGACCGACAAAGCGGGACTGGGCCAGCCGAACCTTGAAATCGGCGTAGCTGTCGCAGCCAAGGCGACGGCAGAAACGGGTAACCGTGGGCGGCGATACATCGGCCTGGGCGGCCAGGTCGACAATGCTCATCTTGAGCACGCTTTCGACGTCGGCCAGCACGATTTCTGTGAGGGCACGCTCGGAGCGGGTAAATGCGTCCTTTTCGGTTTGCAGCAGCCCTACAATATCCAGCATCGTGCGTTCCCCCGACCGATCACAGCCGGCTTAGTACACCGCGAGGCCAGCGGCGTCGAACAGATGTGCATTGGCAATGTCGAAGCCCACCCGGACCGGCTTGCCATCGGCCAGATCGGGATTGCCCTCGAAAAGGCCGATGAAGGACTCGCCGCCGGGCAGAGTGGAGTAGGTGATGGTGTGAATGCCCAGATGCTCGACGATGTTGGGCGTGGTTTCGATGATGAACTGACCGCCATCGAGCAGGAGATGTTCGGGGCGGATGCCAAGGGTCACGTCCTGACCGGCAATGGCGGTGCTGGTGCGCGGCAGTTCGATCGTGCCCAGTGTGCCCAGGTCGATGGTGGCGGTGGTGCCATTGGCGGCGCGGACCTTGCCGGAGATGAAATTCATCTTGGGGCTGCCGATGAAGCCGGCCACGAACAGGTTGTCGGGCTTGTGGTAAAGCTGGAGGGGCGAGCCGACCTGGCTGATCTCGCCGGCATTGAGCACGACGATCTTGTCGGCCATGGTCATGGCCTCGATCTGGTCGTGCGTGACATAGATCATGGTGGAGCCCAGGCGCTTGTGCAGCTCCATCAGCTCGATGCGCATTTCGGAGCGCAGCGCAGCGTCGAGGTTGGAAAGCGGCTCGTCGAAGAGAAAAATCTTGGGCTGGCGGACAATGGCGCGGCCGATGGCGACGCGCTGGCGCTGGCCGCCCGAGAGCTGGCCGGGGCGGTGCTGGAGGCGCGTTTCGAGCTGCAGCACCTTGGCGGCGGCCTGGACGCGGCGGTCAACTTCGGCCTGGGGCAGCTTTTCGACACGCAGCGGGAAGGCGATGTTTTCGTAGACCGTCATATGCGGATAGAGCGCATAGGACTGGAACACCATGGCGATGCCGCGCTGGACGGGAGGCAGGTCGTTGACGACCTTGCCGCCGATTTCGATCTCGCCGGCACTGACATCTTCAAGTCCGGCAATCATGCGCAGCAATGTGGATTTGCCGCAGCCCGAGGGGCCGACAAAGACCACGAATTCGCCCTCGGAAACATCCAGATCGATGCCCTTGATGATACGGGCTTCGTTGAAGGACTTTTCGAGGCGCTTGAGGCTCAGCTGCGACATGGGAGGCTCCGCATGGTTCCAATAAGCGGCCGCCGCCCGGGGGCTGGGCGACGGCCAAGGTCGGGAGGACCTTACTTGTACTGCTCGAGTTCAGCAGCGGCCCGCTCGAGGGCAGCCTGAGGCTCGGCGGCGCCGGTGACAACCGACTGAACCATCTCGATCATGGTGTTCTGCAGGCCGATATAGTCGTTGAACAGCGGCTCGGGACCACCATATTCGATGCCGTCAATGAAGGGCTTCCAGTGCGGCTGTTCGGCCACGAGCTTGTCGACTTCGGCAGACGGGCGCAGCGGGGTGAGACCGCCCTCGGACAGTTCATAGGCCAGCTGGTTTTCCGGCGAGGTCAGGAACTTGCCGAATTCGATGACCTTGTCTTCCTGACCGGTGCCCTTGAAGACAGCCAGCGAGTCGGTGATGAGCAGCGTGCCCGGACCCTGGGCGTCCGGACCCGTCGGCAGCGGGGCCACGCCCCAGTTGATGCCGGCTTCGGTGCCGCGGCCAGCGCAGCTGACCGAGCAGTGCATCATGGCAATGCCGCCGTCGAGCCAGATGGCGCGCACTTCGTTCTGCTCGTAGGCGGTCGGGCCTTCCTCGGAATAGGGCACGATGTCCTTGAAGGCCGTCAGGGCCGCAAGGTTCTGCGGGCTGTTGAGCGTGATGTTGCCATCTGCGTCGATCACCGAGCCATTGTTGGTATACACCCAGTGCAGGAACCAGTGCATGGTGGCGTCGTAGGTCTTGGCGACCATGCCGAAGCCGCGCGCATCGGTGTTTTCGGTAATCTGCTTGGCAAAGGCCTGCTGCTCCTCCCAGGTCTTNGGCGGGGTTTCCGGATCAAGTCCGGCGGCCTCGAACANATCCTTGTTCCAGAACAGGGCCTTGGTGGAGAAGGCGACCGGAATGCCCCACTGGGTGCCATCGAAGGTGACGGTATCGGGGACGTAGTTGTAGTAGGACGCCTTTTCCTCGTCGGTCATCGGCACGGGCACGATGAGGTCGTTCTCGGCGAACTGCTTGAGGGTGCGCGAGCCCACATAGGCGATGTCGACCGGGGTGCCGGCGACGGCCAGGGTGGTCACCTTGTCCTGGCACTGGCCCCAGCCGACCACTTCGGACACGACCTGATAGTCGGGATTGGCGGCGTTCCATTCTTCGAAGAGTTCGAGATAGACCGGCGTGACGGTGTCGCCGCACAGGATGATGTTGATGTCGTCGGCCACGGCCACGCCGGCGAGGCCCGTTGTGCCGGACAGCGCGACGATGGACGCCAGCAGCACGCTTTTCGTCTTGGTCATTGGTAGTCTCCCTTGAAACGGGCCCCTCGGCCCTCTCCGGATCCGGCGGCCCAAACGTGCCGACGGCTCCAATCCCTTGTTGATGCGCGCCCCATCACCCCCTGGGGTGGCGGGAGGCGCGGGTCATTGCTTCACGGCACCAGCGGTGAGGCCGGCGACGAGGTAGCGCTGCAGGAACACGATCACGATCATGACCGGCAGAATTCCGATGAAAGATGCCGCCATCAGCTCGTTCCAGATCACTTCCTGCTTGCCGAAGAAGGCGAAGAGGCCAACCGGCAGCGGCATGAATTCGGTCTTGGAGTTGAAGGTCAGCGCGAAGATGAACTGCTGGGCGTAGGCGCCGATGAAGGTCATGATCGCGACCACCACAACGCCCGGCATGGCCAGCGGCAGGATGACCCGGCGCAGGGTGTAAAGGCGGCTGGCGCCATCGACCCAGGCGGCTTCGTCCAGCTCGCGCGGGATGCGCATCATATAGGTGCGCAACAGCCAAACGGAGGACGGTATGAGGAAGGCGGCGCCGGGCACGATCATGGCCCAGTAGGAATTGAGCAGACCCAGGGTGCGCATCAGCCGGAACAGCGGGATGAGCAGAACGGCGCCCGAGAACATGTTGACCGCCAGGAACCCCGCCAGCAAGAGGCCCGAGCCAGCGAAGTTGAAGCGCGCAAAGGCATAGGCCGCGGGCACCACCACGGCCACCACGATCAGCGTCACCACCGTGGAGATGAAGAAGGAGTTGAAGATGTGCATGCCCAGGGCCGGCACCGACTGCCACATGGTGAAGTAGGCATCGAACGAGCCGTTCTTGGGAATGAAGCTGTAGGGCCGCGAGAAGAGCTGCGCGAGGGGCTTCAAGGAAACCAGGAAACCCTCGATGAAGGGCGCCAGCACAAAGAAGAGAAAGACGGCGATGCCGAGGTAAAGCGCGGCGACCTCGTACCACTTGTAGCGGTCGATCATCGGGCGGGAGGCGGACCACAGGCCCCGGCGCGGGCGGGATACAGGCTTGACGCTGGCCTTGGAGTCGGCGGCGGCGACTTCGGTGGTGCGGGCGACGTCGCTCATTTGGCTTCTCCCTGCTGGAGCTTCCGGACGGCGCGGAAGTAGACGATGCAGAACAGCGTCACGAAGATCGAGATGACCACGGCACGGGCGGCGCCCTCGCCGTATTTCCGCGACCCCATGGCGGTCTTGTAGGTGTCGATGATCATCGTGGTGGTCGAGCCCGAGGGGCCGCCCTGGGTAAGGATCCAGATGATGTCGAAGGAATTGAAGGTGGCGATGAGCGAGAGCAGACTCATGGTGATGATGGCCGGCACCATCAGCGGCAGGGTGATGCGGCGGAAGCGGTAAAAGCGTCCTGCGCCGTCGGTCCAGGCAGCCTCGTGCAGATCGCGCGGGATCGACTGCATCGCGGCCAGGAAATAGATGGTGACCATGGGTACACCGATCCATACGTCGGTGACGATGGTCGCCCAGAAGGCGGTTTCCCCATAGGCCAGGAAGGCGACCGGGCCGCTGGTGAGGCCGAAATTCTGCAAGAGGCCCGAAATCATGCCGAACTGGCCGTTATACATCCAGCCCCACATGAAGATGCCGATGGCCATGGGCACGATCCAGGGTGGCATGGTGAGGATGCGGAACAGGGCCTGGCCGGGAATGGCGGCATTGAGCAGCACAGCACCCAGCATGCCGATGACCATCTTCAGGGCGACCGAAAAGAAGGTCCAGATGAAGGTGCGGATGATGACTTCGGTGAAATTGCCGGCGCCGAAAATGCGCTGGTAATTGGCCCAGCCGACAAAGTCGTATTCCTGCTTGAGGGAGGCGTTGGTGAAGCTGAGGATGATCGTGTCGACCAGCGGGTAGGCCACGATGATAAGGATGTAGATCAGTGCCGGAGCCAGCAGGGCAAGGGCGAAGAGGGTTGCGCTTCTTGTGCTGGTCATCCGTCCGCTCCTCAGTTCGTCCGGCCAAGGGCAGCATCGAAGCGCTGCCAGATGGGGGTCATGTCGACAACCGTACGGGTCTTCATCGCCTCGTCGATGGAAATGGCCAGAAGACCTGCCTCGAGCGCATCGGTGACCGATACGGGCAGCGGCGCGCCTTCGAGGCAGTGCCTGAGAATGTCCTCGGCCATCTGCTCGTCGGCGCCATAGTGCTGGCTGAGCTCGGAGGTCTGGTAGGTCTTGTCGGCCAGGCGCTGGGACGTGCGGCTGTCGGTGACGCGGAAGTAGTTGCGGATGAAGTCGCCTTCCGCCATGCCCCGGGCTCCCATGACCGCAAAGCGGCGGAAATCGTCGGGCACATTCATATTGGTGTGGAAGGTCAGCGCCGCGCCGCTTTCGTACTGCACGATGGCGGTCTGGAAATCGATGATGTCGCCGTCGCTATCGAAGACCTTGTCGCTACCCTGCCAACCCGAAGGCTTGCGATGATAGACTTCGAGATCGTTGGCGCCGGAGCCCTCGGGCGCATTTTCCGGCGTGAAGCTCTTGCGACCGCCAAAGCTGGCGACATAGCGCGGCCGACACCCCATGACCCCATTGTAGAGGTCGAGATCGTGGCAGCACTTTTCGAGCATAAAGCCGCCGGCATATTTGCCGTAGCGGCGCCAGTCGCGCATGAAGAATGCGCCGTGATAGGGCGGGATGTGTTCCGAGGCCTCGATGGAGACGATGTCGCCCAGCTTGCCTTCGGCCTGGGCCTTCCGCAGGTCGACATATAGCGGCGCATAGCGCAGCACGAGACCCACCATGACATTGTCGGAGCCGTATTTCGCAATGAGCTCGGCNAGCGCCATGGTGTCGTCCACGGTGGTCACGACCGGCTTNTCGGCAAAGATTTTNATGCCGCGCTGAAGGCCGATGCGNATGTGCTCGAGATGCAGGTGGTTGGGTGAACCGACCATGAGCAGATCGAGATTGCCCTCGTCTATCAACGTCTCGAGGCTGTCATAGGCCGCGCCGACGGAAACACCGCGCTCTGTGGCATAGGCAAGACCTGCGGGCGCCGGATCAACATAGCCGACAATCTCGAAGTCATCCCGCGCGGCCGAAAAGACCCGCGCAAGGTAGCCAAGCCGATAGCCAAGGCCAACGATGCCCACCCGCATTCGATTTCATTCCCTGTCTTTTTAGTCTGCCGATCTCTTGCGGACCGGTGTCGTTTGTGTAAACGATTTTCAAGACTAGGCGTGCTTCCAACGCAATGTCAACACACATTTGGCGCGGTTACAATACCAATTTAAGCCACCCGCCAAAACTGGCCAGGCTTCCGGAATTTTGCCGCTTTACTGTGCATTTTCGCTCATGATTTGGCAGCATAGGGTGTGGACAAACCAGCCATTTCAGCGCAGCATGTCGCAATTGGTATCCATGTGGCCTCTTTCACTGAGTGCCGCAGAGATGGCATGTGTGAAAATTTGAAACAGAATTGGCGAACGTGCCTCGGCGCGCGTTTCCCGGTCGCAAGAGACAGAGATGACGCATTCAACCAATCCTTTTCCCGGCGACGCGGAACGCTCCGCAATCTGGACCATGCTGGTGCCGCGCGACATCAAGGCCTATGTGAATGCCGACTGGTCGATGGTGGAGGGGGACTTTGCCGCGGGCGACTTCATGGGGATCAACGGCAACCGTCTGGACAATCCCGACGGATGGACGATCAGCTTTCCCACGCTCGCGGACTATCGCGATGAATGGCTACGCCAGGCTCGCGAGGGTCAGCGGACCAAGTATGCCGAGGACGTCGAGGCGGGCATTCACCGCGCCACAAGCCTGACCGAGATCGAGATTGCCGGCGAGCGCGCCATTGCGCACAAGAAATTCAACGGCGAAATCAAGCTGGCCGATGGGGGCGCAGATCGCCTGAACTGGCAGACGCTCTATTTCCTGCGCAAGATTGACGGGGAATGGAAGCTGACCGGTTTTGTGGGCTACCTGCCCTATCCGATGGGCTCGCCAACCTCCCGCTAGGCCAAAGCGCTCGGGTGGAGCGAATGGAGGTGGCGAGGCCGCAAGAGCGATGCTCGAACGGCAGGCAAGGCCCCTCATCCGCCCATCGGACCCCTTCTCCCACGGGGGAAAGGGAACACTGAGTTCGAACCACCACCGGCACAGCTCTCTCTCTTCAAGGAGATAGTGGACCGGCCAAAGGCCGAAACGGGTGAGGGACCTCTCTCCACAACGCGATATACAAGCCATGCCTTTCTTTGCCCCCCAGCGCCTTGTGATGCTGGTCTTCTTTCTCCAGCCGGTGGCCTATGGCTCGTGGCTGCCGCGCATTCCCGAAATCCAGGCCAATATGGGGCTGGGGCCGGCGGCGCTGGCGCTGGCGTTGCTCGGCATGCCGGTCGGCACGCTGCTGACGCTGCCCTTTGCCGGACCGCTGGTGGGCAGGATCGGTGCGCGCATGGCGATTCTGGCGGGGTTCATCGTCTATTCGATTGCGGCGTGCCTGCCGGTGATCGCACCCAACCCGATCGCGCTGTTTGTCGCGCTGGCGCTGGCCGGATCATCGATCTCGTTTGTGGAGCTCGGGCTCAATGTGCAGGCGGACCTGGTGGAGAAAGCATCCGGCAGGCTGGTGATGAACACCGCACATGGCTGCTGGTCACTGGGCATCATGGCGGGGAGCCTGATCGGGTCCGGCTTTGCGGGCCTCGGCCTGGCCCCGAGCCTGGCGGTTCCGATGCTGGCGGCAATGGTCCTGCCCATCGCGCTGCTTGCTGCCGTCGCCCTGCCCGAGCTGCAGGATGCGCCGACTGAAGGGTCAGCGCAGCGCTCGGCATGGTCACTGCCCAGCCCGGCACTGATCGGCATCTGCCTTTTCGTGTTCGGCATTACCATGACCGAGGGGGCCATGGCCGACTGGTCGGCCATATTCCTGCGCGATGCGCTTGCAGCGGATGGCGGCATGGTCGGCCTTGGCTATTCCATCTTCGCCTTCATGGTGGCGGCCGGCCGGTTTGGCGGCGACATGCTCAAGCGCCGCCTGGGTGACGTGGGCACGGCGCGGCTGTGTGGCACGCTGGGCGTGGCGGGGGCCGTGCTGCTCTATTTCGCGCCGAGCGTTGAACTGGCGCTGGTCGGGTTCGGCATTATTGGCGTGGGCGTTTCGGTGGGCTTTCCGCTGGCGGTGACCGCCGCTGCAGGCATTGGCGACCGCGCCGCTTCGGCCAATGTGGCCGTGCTGTCCTTTGTGGCGCTGACGGGCTTTCTCATCGGGCCGCCGATGATAGGCTGTGTGGCCGAACACTGGGGCATTCGCGTGGGCGTGGCCTGCGTCATACCGGTGCTGGCGCTGAGCCTGCTGCTGAGCGGACGACTCAAGCCGCGCCCTCGCCCTTCTCATCGCAATTCCGAAGCTGAAATTCCTGGAGTGCTCTAGTGCGCATTGCTGTCGCCGGCCTGCATATCGAATGCAGCACCTATAATCCCGTGCTCAACCACGAAGCCGATTTCCGCGTGCTGCGCGGACCGACCATGCTCAAGGACCAGTATTTCGACTTCCTGACGCATTTCCCCGCCGAGTTCATCACCATCCTGCATGCCAGAGCCATTGCCGGGGGGCCGATGGCGCGCGATGCCTATGAGACGTGGAAGGCGGAAATCCTCGAAGGGTTGAAGGCGGCCATGCCGGTGGACGGCGTCTATCTGCCCATGCATGGCGCGATGGTGGTGCAGGGCATGTTCGACGCGGAGGGAGACTTCATCGCGGCCGTGCGCGAGACGGTGGGGCCCGATGTGCTGATCTCGGCCAGCTATGATCTGCATGGCAATATCAGCCAACGGATCGTGGACGGGCTGGACATGTTTTCGACCTATCGCACGGCGCCCCATATCGATGTGCAGGACACGATGCGCCGCGCCGTGACCATGCTGGTGCGGGCGCTGCGGGGCGGCGTGCGGCCGGTTTTGGCCTGGGCGCCGGTGCCGGTGCTGTTGCCTGGAGAGCGGACCAGTACGCAGGACGAACCGGCGCGCAGCTTTTATGCCCAGCTCCATGAAGTGGAGGAGCCGACCGGCATCTGGGATGCCAGTTTCCAGGTGGGTTATGTATGGGCCGACGAGCCGCGCGCCACGGCCTGCGCGGTGGTGACCGGCACGGATCGGGCCGCGATGGAAAAGGCCGCAAGGCGGCTGGCGCAGAACTACTGGGACATCCGCGAGGGATTTGTCTTCGGTATGGAGACCGGCTCGATTGCCGAATGCGTGGAGCGCGCCATGGCCAGCAAGACCCAGCCAGTGGTGCTGGCGGAGTCGGGCGACAATCCCACCGGCGGAGGGGTCGGCGACCGGGCGGAAGTGCTGGCAGAGCTGATCGCAAAAGGCGCGGATGGCGTGATCCTTGCCGGAATTGCCGACAGGGCGGCCACCGACTTGGCCTATGCGGCCGGGGTTGGCGCGAAGGTGCAGCTCCATATCGGGGCGAGCCTTGACCCCTCGAGCACGCCAGTCGATGCGGAGGCCGAGGTCATGTTCCTGGCCGAGGTGGCCGAGCCGCGGCTGCGCGAGGCGGTGGTGCGGATCGGCGGGATCGAGCTGGTACTGACGGCAAGGCGGCGACCGTTCCACAACATTATGGATTTCACCCGGCTCGGGCTTGATCCGCATGGGGCGAAAATCGTCGTCGTGAAATCGGGCTACCTGTCGCCCGAGCTGGGACCGATCGCCAATCCGGGCATCATGGCGCTCTCGCCCGGCGTGGTGGACCAGTTCGTGGAGCGGACCGAGCGCAGGCACACCCCGCGCCCGACCTATCCGTTTGATCGGGATTTTGCGTTTGTGCCGGAGGTGAAGTGGTCGCGTCGGGCGGGTAGTTAAGCGCCCTTCCCCTTCCACCCCCTTTCGTTTAATCACCAAACCAAAGGGAGGCGGCGGGCAATGACCCCATCGATGCGGCAGGCGAAGATCGTCGAGCTGGCGCGCCAGCAGGGCGAGGTGAGCGTCGAGGAACTCGTCGCCGCCTTTGCGGTGACGCCGCAGACCATCCGCAAGGACCTCAACCTGCTGTGCGACCGGGGCGCGCTCAAGCGCACGCATGGCGGGGCCATGCATCCCTCGGGCGTGGAAAATGTCGAATATGAAGCGCGCCGGCAGATCGCCCCGGCCGAAAAGCGCGCCATCGGCAAGGCCGCCGCCGCGCTGATCCCCGATCATGCCTCACTGTTCATCAATATCGGCACCACGACCGAAGCCGTCGCCCAGGCGCTGGTGGATCATCGCGGGCTGATGGTGATTACCAACAATATCAACGTGGCCAACCACCTGCGGGTTGTGCCCACGGTGGAAGTGGTGATCGCCGGCGGTGTGGTGCGGCCCAGCGATGGCGGCATCGTGGGNGAGGCAGCCGTCGATTTCATCCGCCAGTTCAAGGTGGATTTTGCGGTNATCGGGGTTTCGGCCATCGATCCNGACGGGGCGNTGCTCGACTATGACTTGCGCGAGGTGAAGGTGGCGCAGGCCATCATCGCCAANGCGCGCCATGTCATCGTGGTGGCCGACCAGAGCAAGTTCACCCGCACCGCGCCGGTTCGTATCGGGCATCTGAGCCAGGCGCAGAGCTTTATTACCGACGTGTGCAACCTCGACTCGATCCGCCAGGTCTGCGCCGATGCCAGCATCCGGCTGATCGAAACCAGCCTTTCCTGACCCCCAGGACGATCGTGATGAACACCATTGCCGAACTCGCCCGTGCCCTGATCGCCGCCCATGGCGGCGGGCCGCTGCTGGACAGCGTGCCCGAGGGACTGACGCCGGCCGATCTCGAGGCGGTGTATGCGACGCAGGACGAGATCATGCGCCAGATCGGCGCTGCCGGGGGCTGGAAGGTGGCAGCCGGGGTGGGCGACCCGCCCATCTGCTCGCCCATTCCGGCCAGCCGATATTTCGCCGCGGCGGACCTCATCAACGGCAGGCAGCACCGCATCTTCCTGGCCGAGATCGAAGTGGCGGTGCGGCTGGGCACCGACCTCAAGGCCGATGCCAGCAAGGACGAGGTGGAGGCCGCCATCGATAGCCTGCATCCGGCCATCGAGCTGATTGCCAATCCCTTTGCCAACCGGAACGCGACGCCGGCCAACCTGCAGCTTGCAGACCTGCAGAGCAATGGCGCTGTCATCATCGGGACGGCGCTTGACCGGGACATCATTTCCAGCCTCGACAGGCTCGCCGTGACGCTGGAACTCGATGGCAAGCCTGCCCATCAGGTCGACAAGGGTGCCAGCTGGGACGACACGCTCAAGGCCATTGCCTGGCTGGCCGGTCATGCGGCGGGGCGCGGCATGCCCCTGCGCGCGGGCCATGTGATCATCACCGGGGCGCGGGCGCTTGCGCCGATCAATGGGGCCACCATGGTGGAAGGCATTGTGGGCGAATGGGGCCGCGTCACCTGCGGCGTCTAAGCGGCCTAATGGCAGCGGTCAGCCGGTCCAGCCCCCGTCGATGACATGGACCTGGCCGGTCGTGTAGGTGGCGCCCGCGAGATAGACGGCTAGGTCCGCCACTTCCTCGGGCCGGGCAATGCGGCCGATGGGCTGGCGGGCGATGAACGCCTTTCTGGCCGCCTCGAAATCGCCGGTGGCGCGCCAACGCTCGTGCAGGCTGGGGCTTTCCACGGTGCCGGGAGCAATGGCGTTGATGCGGATGCCCTGGGTGACATAGTCGGCGGCAATGGACTTGGTAAGGCCGATCACCGCGGCCTTGGAAATGGAATAGGCGGCGCGGTTGGGCACGCCCTTCACCGAAGAGGCGACGGTGGCCATGTTGATGATGGCGCCATCGCGGCGCTCGAGCATTTGCGGCAGCACGGCCCTTATGGTGCGGATCTGCGCCCTGACGTTGAGATCGAGCGCGAAGTCGAGATCAGCATCGCTCATTTCGAGAATGGTGCCGTTGTGCACCACGCCGGCACAGTTGAAGAGCACATCGATCCGNCCGATNGCGGCGACGGCGGCGGTGACNGCATCNTCGGAAAGCACATCGAGCAGGCGGGTCGTTATATTGGGGGTGNCATCCAGCTCGGCCAGGAGGGGCGCATTGATGTCGGTGGCAATGACATTGGCGCCAGCGCGTGCAAAGGCCTCGGCCGATGCCCGGCCAATGCCCTGGGCCGCGGCGGTGATGAGAACTGATTTTCCGGTGAGGTGGCTCATGGGATGGGACCCTTCTGGACTAAAAAAGGCGGCCCCACTCGCGCGGGGCCAGTTGCGATCACTGATCGTGGACAGGATCGTCGGGAGGTCACAACCACGCGGAGTGCCGGGGCGATGACCGCCCCGGCATCCCAGGCTTACTTGATGAACTCATCCACGTTGTCGGCAGTGACGATGTCGTTGCCTGTGTAGATGATTTCGTCGACCGTTTCGCCATTCTTGATGGCAAGCAGGGTGTCCATGGCCTTCTGGCCCATTTCATAGGGGCGCTGACCGACGAGGCCGTGGGCATAGCCTTCCTTGAGCAGTTCAAGCTGCTGGGGAAGCGTATCGGCAACCACGAGCGCCAGAGCGCCACTGTCGACATCGGCCTTGTACTGGTCGACAAAGTTCTTCCAGCCATCGGGCGCGAACATCGGCCAGCCACCGACCGGCACAATGGCCTTGATGTCGGGATTGGCGGTCTTGAGGTCGCCCATCTGCTGAACGGCGAGCGCGATGTCGTCGTTCGAGAAGGTGGGCGAGCCGGGAACCTCAGTCCAGTTCGAGCCGGCCAGGGCTTCACGCACGCCATCGACGCGCAGGGCCAGGTTCGGGGCAGCGGCGCCGCCCGAGATCACGCCGTAGGTGCCGCCATCGGGCGCAACCTGCAGCAAGAGCTTGCCCAGATCGGAACCGAACAGCTTGTTGTCGGTGCCGACATAGGCCGTACGGGTGCTGTCGGGCGCGTCGGAGTCGAAGGTGATGACGGCGATGCCGGCTGCGGTAGCGCGGTCGATCACGGTGGTGGCAGCAGCGATGTCGGACACCGAGATGGCCAGACCGTCCACGCCCTGGGTGATCAGATCTTCAATGATCTGGGCCTGGGTGGTGGCTTCGTGCTCGACGGGGCCAATGTAAAGGCAGGTGACATTGCCCAGCTCGGCAGCGCGGGCTTCGCAACCGTCGCGGGCCAGATCGAAGAACGGGTTGTTCATGGCCTTGGGAACGACGGCGAAGGTATAGTTGTCCTGTGCAATGGCGGTGCCGCCGAGGAACAGGCTGGCAATCGTGCCGAGCACGATGGCTGTCTTGGTCATAATCGTCTCCTCCAAATGAACCGGATGCCTGGATCCGGATCCTTTTACCGGCGAGTCATTCGCCGGCCTCCCTTCGGTGCCTCAGCCGTGCCGGAGCACCGATTTCGTTGGAGCCGCGCGAGGCGCGGCTCCCGATTGTCGAAAACTAACCGTTACGGGCCGAGCGCAACCTGTCCACCAGAACGGCGGCCACGATGATCGCCCCGACCAGCGTCTGCTGCCAGTAGGGGTCCACCCGTGCCAGCACGAGGCCGTTGCGGATGACCTCGATGAGGATGCAGCCGATGATCGCGCCGGCGGCACCACCCACGCCGCCAGCCAGATTGGCGCCCCCGATCACGGCGGCGGCAATGATGGTCAGTTCATAGGCGGTGGCGAGGTTGGCGGGCGCAGAGCCAAGCCAGCCGGAGATGATGATGCCGTTGACGCCGGCGGCCAGCGAGCAGAGCACGTAGACCTGGATCTTGACCCGGTCGACATTGACGCCGGTCAGGCGGCCAGCATTCTCATTGCTGCCGATGGCAAAGACATGCTTGCCCCATGCGGTGTGGTTGAGCGCCACCCACATCACGAGGGCACAGATGATGAGATAGAGAAAGGACACGGGCACGACGTCAAAGAGCTTGCCTGCCGTGACGGTGAGGAACATGTCCTTGTCCGGTCCGGCCGGGAAGGTGCCGCGGCCCTGGGTGGCGACATAGACGAGGCCGCGCACCATGGACAGCGTGCCCAGCGTGGTCACGAAGGGACTGAGCTTGAGCTTGGCGATGGCAAGGCCGTTGAACAGGCCAACGGCGCCCGCGGCCAGGAGCCCGGCTGCCAGCGAGATCAGCAGGGCGCTGCCGGCAAAGGGATAGAATTCGGCGCCGGCAAGGCCGTTCATGGTGAGCGACGTGACCGTGGCCGAAAGCGCGATGGTGGAGCCCACCGACAGATCGATGCCGCCGGTGATGATCACCAGCGTCATGCCCAGGGTGGCGATGGCAATGAACGAGAAATTGCGGGTGATGTTGGAGATGTTGCCGCCGGTGAGGAAGTTGGACGACAAGAAGCTCATCACCACGATGAGAACGACCAGCGCCGCCAGCACATAGGCCGACTGGCTGGCGAGGAANCCGCGCTGCCAGAANCGGACGCGGCCNACATTGGTAAAGGTCGATNCATGGGCGTTGGACATCACGCGGCCTCCTTGGCGCCGGTGATCAGCGCAGTCACTTCTTCGGGCGAGGAGGCCGCAATGGGCTTGTCGGCCACCTTGGTGCCGCGCCGCATGACGATGACGCGTTCGCACACGGCAAACACGTCGGGCATGCGGTGGGAAATGAGGATGACGGCGATGCCCGCCTCCTTGAGGCGATGAATGAGGTTGAGCACTTCGGCCACCTGACGCACTGAAATGGCGGCGGTGGGCTCGTCCATGAGAATGAGGCGCGCATCGGAAAGGCGCGTGCGGGCGATGGCNACGGCCTGGCGCTGGCCGCCCGACATCTGCCGGACATAGTCATCGGCGCGCGTTTCGGACTTCAGTTCGGCAAACAGTTCNGCCGCCCTGGCATTCATGGCGCCGTGGCGCAGGAAGCGGAACGGGCCCACCTGGCGCTTGAGTTCACGGCCCAGAAAAATGTTCTCGGCGGCGGTGAGATTATCGGCGAGAGCCAGGTCCTGATAGACCGTTTCGATGCCCAGGCGACGGGCTTCGCCGGGGCTGTGGATCTGAGCCTGGTTGCCGGCAAACCGCAGGGTGCCGGCGGTGGGCTGGTAAATGCCCGAGATGATCTTGACGAGCGTCGACTTGCCCGCGCCGTTGTCGCCCATCAGGCCGACAACTTCCCCCGGCTCGATGGTGAAGCTGACGTCGGAGAGGGCGCGAATGGCCCCGAACTCCTTGGTCACGCCCTGCAATTCCAGAAGTGCCAACACGTCCTCCCTTGTTGGCGACAGTCATGAGACAAGCGACCATGCCACCCTGCCCCTATTGGGGCAGAGGCGTGCTCCTCCACGGGCAGGTCTCATGTCGCTGCCGGCCTCCCCCGACAGTCTTACAGCGGTACCACGTTGTCATAAATATTACAATATGACAATTAAAGCAGGCGTTCGTGGCAGCGATCAACATGGTCGAGCTAACGAGGTGGCGCGGAGCTTGTCAAGTGGTCAGGCCAGTAGACAGGCCGGGGCATGGGCGGCTATGAGGTGCGCAAGAGGACAGAATGAAGCTGCAGGCCGTTTCCAACCGCAAACTCTATATCCAGATTGCCGACCAGATCCGCGACCAGATCATTGGCGGACTGGTGGAGCCTGGCCAACAGCTGCCGTCGGAACGGGACCTGGCGAGCAGTCTCGGCGTGTCCCGCCCGACCGTGCGGGAAGCCCTGATCGCCCTTGAGGTGGCCGGGTTGGTGGAAGTGCGGGTGGGCGTGGGCGCCTTTGTGCGGCGGCGCGACGAGGCCAGCGAAGACCTGCCCGAGCAGAACGCTTCACCGCTCGAAATCATGGCGGTGAGGCGCCTTCTGGAGCCGGAAGTTGCCGCCCTCGCCAGCCAGTCGATCACCCCCGAAGGCACTGCGCGGCTGAGCGAGGCGCTGCGCTGGATGCGCACCGAAGCCATGGCCGGAAACTGGTCGTCGGAAAGCGACCGGATGCTGCACATGACGCTTGCCGAAGCCTGCGGAAACGCCCTGCTGCGTGAAATGCTGGATGGCTTGTGGAATGCGCGCAGCGACCAGGTGGACAAAAGGTTTCACCAGCACCTGGCAGCGATCAGCACAGTGCGCGCGCATATCCTGAACGACCACGAACTGATCGTCGGCGCGGTGGTGAGCGGCAATGCCGAGGGCGCCCGGAGCGCCATGGCCAGGCATCTCGACTATGTCGCCAGCGCCATGCTGGAGGCCTGGGAGTAGCGCTCAGCCTGGCGCGGACAGCACGGCACGCAGGGCCGCGACCTGGTCGCGGCTCGTGGCGCGGCGGGAAGGGCTGACAAAGCCCAGTGCAGCGGCAGGCGCGCTTGCGGGCGGGGCGGAAATGCCGCAACTGGCATGAACGGCCGCCACTGGCACCCGGGACAGAATGGCTGGCGCCGTTTGAGCCGATACCCCCGAACCGGCCATGATGGTGATGCGTCCCCCGGCAAGGCGATGGGCCAGCGCCAGGTCGTCGAGGCCGTCCAGCGCCGTTCTGGCCCGGCCGGAAGTGAGGATCGTGTCGAACCCAAGGGCTATGGCCTGTTCAATCGCCTCAGCCATATCCGGGACGAGATCGAAAGCGCGGTGCAGCGTGCGCGGCATGTTGCCGGCGGCAGCTGCCAGCTGTTCAAGCAATTCGGTATCAAGCCGGCCATCGGGCAGGCTGGCGCCCAGCACCACGCCTTCAAGGCCTGCCTGACGCACGGCAGCAATATCGGCCAGCATGGCGTCGCGGTCCGCCAGGGAGAAGACAAAGTCGCCAGCGCGCGGACGGACCATGGCGCGCACGGGTACGGGTGCCCTTGCGGCAAGCGCCACGAGGCCCGGCTGCGGGGTGAGGCCGCCCAGTTCGAGCACCGAACACAATTCGATGCGGTCGGCCCCACCCTCAAGGGCCGCGGCAAGGCCGGCGGCGTCATCGACGCAGATTTCGAGCAGGGTCATGACACGCTCTCCGACAGCGCGAGGCTGGCCGCGCCAACAAGGCCGGCATCGACGGTCAGTTGTGCAGGGACGACCAGCGGACGGTTGACCTTGCGCAGGATGCGCTGACGCACTGCGGCATCGAGGCGGGCGACCAGGGCGTGCGCGTTGCCCAGCCCGCCGCCGACCGGAATGATATCGGGGCCGAGGATATTGACGGTCAGTGCCAGCGGCACCGAGACCAGCTCGACATAGAGATCAATGGTGTGCGACGCAGCGGGATCACCCGCTTCCCATTGGGCGATGATGGCGGTGCTGGGCAGGTCGGCATCATGCAGGAAGCGGTGCAGGCGCTCGATGCCGCGCGCTCCGCCGATGGTGTCGACGCACCCGGCCTGTCCGCAGCCACAAGGAAAGTGCGGCACATGATGGGGCGGCTGACCGACTTCGGTTGCGACGGCCGTGCCGTGGCCCCATTCGCCTGACAGACCGCCACCGCCTCGGAACAGACGCCCATCGGCCACAATGCCGCCGCCGACACCGGTGCCCAGAATGGCGCCGAAGACGACACGATGATCGCGTCCGGCGCCCGCATGTGCCTCGGCCAGGGCAAAGCAATCGGCATCATTGGCAACAAGCACAGTGCGGTTGAGCCTGGCGCCGAGCTCGGCACCCAGTGCCAGACCATTGATGCAGGGGATGTTGGCGACGGTGGTGATACCGGTTTCGGGGTCCACCACACCGGTGACGGAAATTGCTACGGGGGCGTCGGACGGCGCTCCGCCCTGCCCAACCATCTCCGCGATGGCATGTGCGAAGGCGGCAAAGTCATCGCGGGGCGTGGGGACGCGACCGATATTTGCCAGAGCGGTCGGTACGGTGGCGGTGGCGCCTTTGATAGTGGTCCCGCCAATGTCGAAGCAGGTAATCATACGATGGCCCTTTGCTCGGCCATGTAACGCGGAAATCCCGGCGCTGGAAACAGCTTTCGGGGAGTTCGCGTCGTGCCGGCTGCTAGACCCGTTCGAGCGCCACGGCGATGCCCTGCCCCACGCCGATGCACATGGTAGCCAGCGCCCGGCGCCTGCCGGCAAGCGCCAGCTCGAGTGCGGCAGAGCCGGTGATGCGTGCCCCGCTCATGCCCAGGGGATGGCCCAGGGCAATGGCGCCGCCATTCGGGTTCACGCGCGGATCGTCCTCGGCAATGCCAAGATCGCGCAGCACGGCAATGCCCTGGCTGGCGAAAGCCTCGTTGAGTTCGATCACATCGAAATCGGCTTGGCCAAGACCGAGGCGAGCAAAGAGCGCCTTGCTGGCCGGGGCCGGTCCCATGCCCATGATGCGCGGGGGTACGCCTGCGGTGGCGCCACCAAGGATGCGCGCCATGGGTGTGAGACCATGGCGCTTGGCAGCCGCCTCGGACGCGATGATGAGTGCGGCAGCGCCGTCGTTGACGCCCGAGGCATTGCCAGCCGTGACAGTGCCATCCGGGAAGAGGGGACGAAGTTTCGCGAGGGTTTCGAGCGTGGTACCGGCGCGCGGATGCTCGTCGGTATCGACGATGATTGGCTCGCCCTTCCTTTGCGGAATGGTGACAGGGACGATTTCCCGGCCTAGCCGTCCGTTCTTCTGGGCAGCGACGGCCTTGTCCTGGCTGCGCACGGCGAAGGCATCCTGC
>Ga0065721_10000029_pt1 | contig 21824 bp, 19 predicted proteins | sample Mesricmetagenome_FD_59108 | JGI IMG/M metagenome (GOLD analysis project Ga0065721, IMG submission 59108) | Mesophilic microbial community from rice straw/compost enrichment Sample: eDNA_1 v2 (version 2) | ecosystem: Engineered > Solid waste > Grass > Composting > Bioreactor | place: USA: Davis...
CAAAAAGCGTTTCAAAAATTAAACATTTCTTTGTTTCTCTTTGCGATAAAATAATTTTATTTTGAAAATCAATTATTTAAAATATCCCTTATCCCGAACTCAGGTTAAATAATAAATGCATTCCTTGTAGTTTCTGCAAGGAATTTTAATTTGGTAATTTAAATTATTAATCGTAATATTGCGATAATAATTGATTTATGGGCGCAACCAAAACCGACTTTTTTACGGAAAAGCAAAATAAGCTGGCAATTATCGCAAAAGCCTTGGGACATCCTGCAAGGATTGCTATCGTTGAATATTTACTTAAAGTGAATGAATGTATTTGCGGAGATATTGTGAATGAGTTACCATTGGCGCAACCCACGGTTTCTCAAGCACTTGAAAGAATTGAAGAATGCAGGATTAATCAAAGGAAATATTGAAGGAAATTCTATTTGCTATTGTATTGATGAGGAAGCATTTGAAATTATAAATGTCTTCTTTTCTAATGTTATCTCTAAAGTTAAGCAACAAAAATGCTGTTAAAAAAATTTACTAAATTATATCGTAATATTGCATTATAACAATAAAATATAAAAATATGAAACTATCTGAAATCAAAAAAATTTTACCTGCATTGGAAAATGTAGAATTTCAATTGGAAAATGGAAAATTTGTTCCTGAGCATTTTCATGTTACAGAAATAGGNATAGTNACTAAAAACTTCATCGACTGTGGAGGAAATATCAGAAAAGAAAAAAAAGTGAATTTCCAACTTTGGGATGCTAATGATTTTGAACATCGNTTAAAACCGGGAAAATTATTGCATATCATTAATCTTTCTGAAGAGAAACTGGGAATAGAGGATTTTGATATAGAAGTTGAATATCAAAATGAGACCATAGGAAAATATGATTTAGATTTTAATGGTAAAAACTTTGTACTGCAAAACCGGATGACTGCTTGTTTGGCAAATGAGGCATGCGGGATATCTCCTCAAAAACAAAAAATAAGCTTGGCGGAACTCAATAATCAAGAATCTTGCTGTTCTCCAAATTCAGGATGCTGTTAATCATAAAGGAAAAATTAATTTGTACCATTACTAGAATAGATAAATGGTTGAATGTTTTTTCAAAACCTAATTCCAAAATCATATTTTTCTATACTAAAATCTAGGGGGAAAATCCGTACATTTGGGGTGGAAAATCTCAAAACTTATATAGATGGACATAATTTTCGACCTTATTGAAAAAGAAAGACAAAGACAAAGTCACGGATTAGAGCTGATTGCATCAGAAAACTTTGTTTCTGACAATGTGATGAAAGCAATGGGAAGTGTATTGACTAACAAATATGCGGAAGGATATCCCGGAAAAAGATATTATGGGGGATGTGAAGTAGTAGATGAGGTTGAATCTTTAGCCATCAACAGAGCAAAAGAGCTTTTCGGAGTTGAATATGCCAATGTGCAGCCGCATTCGGGATCACAGGCCAATGCAGCTATTTATCTTGCTGTNCTTAAACCTGGAGATAAAATTATGGGGATGGATCTTTCCATGGGAGGTCACCTTACCCACGGTTCAGCGGTTAACTTCTCAGGAATTCAGTATGACGTAGTTTCTTACGGAGTACAACAGGAAACAGGTTTGATCGATTATGATCAGATGAGAGAAGTGGCATTAAGAGAAAAACCGAAAATGATCATTGCAGGTTTCTCTGCGTATTCCAGAGATCTGGATTATGCAAAATTCAGAGAAGTAGCAGATGAGGTAGGAGCAACGCTTTGGGCGGATATTGCACACCCTGCAGGTCTGGTTGCCAAAGGATTGTTGAATTCTCCATTTGATCATTGTCATGTGGTAACCACTACAACCCACAAAACGTTAAGAGGTCCAAGAGGAGGAATGATCCTTATGGGTAAAGATTTTGAAAACACTTACGGTCACAAGACACCGAAAGGAGAGATCAAAATGATGAGCCAGGTATTGGACGGAGCGGTATTCCCGGGAATTCAGGGAGGTCCTTTGGAGCATGTGATTGCTGCGAAAGCCGTAGCTTTTGGAGANGCTTTGGATGCTCAGTTCGAAACGTATGCTAAACAGGTCAGNTNCAATGCTCAGGCTTTAGCAAAAGCAATGATCAGCAGAGGATTTGATATCGTAAGTGGCGGAACAGATAATCACCTGATGCTTGTAGACCTTAGAAATAAAGGGGTAAACGGTAAAGAAACCGAGAAAGCTTTGGTTCAGGCAGATATTACATGTAATAAAAATATGGTTCCTTTCGATGATAAATCACCATTCACTACATCAGGTATAAGATTAGGAACAGCCGCGATCACTACAAGAGGTTTGAAAGAGCAGGATATGGAAACCATTGCAGAACTGATCTCTGAAGTAGTGGATAACATTAAATCTGAAGAAGTGATTACTTCAGTAAGAAAAAGAGTAAATGAATTAATGGAAGGTAAAGCTTTATTCAACTATTAATAACAACAATAAATTAAAATATAAGAATGGGCTTTTGCTCATTCTTTTTTTATCTATGGAGAAGAAGTCTTTCACTTTTGAAGAAATCAAACAGAAACTGGTCAACTATTGTGTGTATCAGGATCGATGTCATGCCGAAGTAGAGCAGAAAATGAAAGAATTTTTACTGATCCCGGAGGCCAAAGATGAGATCATCCTCTACCTTCTGAAAGAAAATTATTTAAACGAAGAAAGATTTACCAGAAGCTATATCCGGGGAAAGTTTTATATAAAAAACTGGGGNAGGAATAAGATCCGTNTGCATCTCAAACAAAAACAAATCCCTGAAAATCTGATTAATAAGTGTNTTGATGAGATCAATGATGCGGATTATCAAAAGACCTTGAAGAAAATTTTTAAAAATCATTATTCACAGCATATAAATTTAAAAGACTATCAAANAAAATCAAAAACCATAAAATATTTGATGAATAAAGGCTTTGAATATGATGAGATATTGGACAGTATTAGGGATTTAGACTAAAACTTAACATAACTGTAATTTTGAGGCTGACTTTCTTATCAAAAAAAGAATAGTTTTGTCAAAAAAGTAAACAAGTTATGAAACAAAAATTATTCTCTGGGAAAACATNGCTGATGTTTTTCATGACTCTATTTTCTCTATGGAGTTGGGGACAGTACTCTTACACATTTACATCTTCACAGTTCACCGCCAATAATCAAACAAAAGGATTGGATGGTGTGAATTGGACATTAGTTAATAACGGAGGGTACTATGGTTATGAAGGGACCAAGGGACAACAAATTGGTTCTTCGGGGAGCCCGGCAACATCTATGACGTTAAAGACATCAAGTATTAGCGGTGTTATTCAAAGTGTGAAGATTTATACATCTGGCGCATCTGCTGTTGCTGCAAATGTTTCCGTGAGCGTAAATGGGACAAGCTATGGATCTGCACAAACAATCACGACGACTAATACAGCGTACACTTTTAACGGATCTTCTACGGGCGAAATTACAATTGCATGGTCACAGACCTCCTCAAAAGCACTTTATTTTAAACAAATAGAAGTTACTTATTCTGCAACTTCTTTAAACCCGCCAACAGTTACTCCATCTTCACAGACAGGAACTGTAGGAACAGTGTTTTCGTATCAGGTTCAAGCAACTGAAGCACCCGGCTCTTATGCTGTAGTTCCTGGAAATTCTTTACCTGACGGACTTTCATTAGATACTACTTCTGGAGCTATTACAGGAACTCCTGTAACAGCGGGAAGCTTTACAACCAATATTACTGCAACTAACAATGCGGGAACATCTTCCCCCGCAGCGATTGACTTTACAATAGCTCAGGGGAATCAGACTATAACAGGCTTCACAGATACTACCAAGTATTTAAGCAGTCCTGCTTTTACTTTTGCAGCAAATACTGATATTGCTAATTTACCTGTTACTTATGCAAGTTCTGATTTAGGAGTTGCAACAATTTCAGGAAATACAATCACCATACAAGGGGTAGGGACCACTAATATCACCGCTACACAAGCCGGTGACAGCAACTGGAATGCACTTAATCAGCAGATTACTTTAACAGTTTTGGCAGATCCTCTGACTTATAATGGGGTAGGAAGATTTGAAAAAATAAATAATTTGACGGAATTGACAGATGGATACTATGTAGTTGTGGGTGACGGAGGAAATGCAATGAATAGTACTGTTACAAATAATAAATTACAATCAAACGGTATTGCAGTATCAAACAATGAAATTATAGACCCAGCTACAAATATTGTTTGGAAAATACAGACTGATGCGGGAAATGTTAAAACCATTTATAATGAGGAGGTTGATAAATATGTTTCAGGAGGAGGTTCTAATACTAACGTATCTTTAGCAAGCACAGTACAGGGGGATAGTCAAAAATGGGAGGCAAGTAATGTAAGTAATCTGTTTAGGCTTACTAACCAGGTTCAGCCTTCCCGTGCCTTACTTTTTAATGGATCTGTATTCGGTCAGTATGCAACATCCAATGTGGGTTCAGGTTATTATGATGTAGCATTATACAAAAGAATTGAAGCGACCATATGGAATGGAACAACCTGGTCTAACGGTGATCCGAATAATAAGGATGTGATTATTACAGGATCTTATTCTACGGCTGCGCAACCTTCTTTTACAGCTAAAAATATTATCGTTAAAGANGGAGGAATTCTTGAAGTTACTTCCGGAAACAGTGTTGATGCGGAAAATATTACTGTAGAAGACGGAGGTAACTTTATTCAAAGAGACGGATCTACAGTAAATTATACCGGATCTTTCAAAGTCCTAAAAAACGGATTAAGCGTTGTTGATAAATATACTTTCTGGTCTTCACCGGTTGCCAATCAGGATCTGACTGTGATCTATGGTCCGGGAAATACGCCGTCATTTATTACACAGTATGATACGGCTACGGATTATTTCGTTAATGCTGCTTCTACGGTATCAACGGTAGGAACAGGGTATTCTATTAAAACTCCGGTGCCTAATGCCGCACTTACCTTCACAGGAGCTCCGAATAACGGACCTTATACAAAACCACTTTCGGCAGTAGGTAACGGATTTAATCTTATCGGAAATCCGTACTCTTCTAATCTCGACCTTACCGCTTTTTATAATGCCAACTCAGCAAGAATTTCCAACACATTCTATTTCTGGGATAATACAAGCAATTCTGTGACTACGCAGGGAGGGGCATCTACAACTAATATTGGATATGCTACCTATAATCCTGCAACACAGGTTTGGGTTCCTGCGCCTAATATTGCAGGTATACCAGCTAATAATGTGGCTTCCATCGGACAAGGATTCATAGTGAAAGCAACTAATCCGGCAGATACTTCCCTTACTTTCACGAATGATATGAGAGTAGGGACAGACGGAGCATTCTTTAACAAAACGAACACCACATCAGAGGGTAAATTCTGGTTACGACTGAGTTCTTCATACAATACAAAAAATACACTTGCGGTAGCATATCTTGCTCAGGCTTCAGCAGCTTATGATCAATACGATTCCAAAGCTTTGGCAACAGGTTCGGATGCTTTCTATACATTAGCGGATGCGCATAAACTGGTGATTCAGGGTAGAGGTGATTTTAACATCAATGATATTGTACCGGTAACAACAAAGCATTTTGAAGCAGGTAATTTCGTGATCTCGTTGGTTAAGAAAGAAGGAATCTTTGATAATGGTCAGGCTGTATATATTCATGATAAAGTATTGGGAACTTATACCAATTTACAAGATGGGGATTATACTTTTTCTGCCAATGCAGGAGAACTGGCAAACAGATTTGAAATTGTATACAAACCGCTTAACGTACTTGCCGTAAGTGAAACGGATAATGCAGGTTTTGAAGTATTCAAAGACGGGGAGGAATATGTTGTCAGAAACAAGAAAAATATTGATAAAATAGAAGTGTATGATGCATCGGGAAGAAAAATCAGTCAATCTGTAGTGAATGCTAAAGAGACACGCTTCAGACTAGATGTCAAAGGATTATACATTTTGAAGGCTGTATCAGCAGGAAAAGAGTACACAAAAAAAATTAATTAAATAAAAAAACATTTTATATGAAAAAAATAATCATAGCAGGTTTGATCGTGCTGTCTGGCGGAATATTTGCGCAGGAACAGTCTGAAAATGAGAATCCTTATGTCTATCAGGAAACCGCGGAAACTGATGCTGAAGACGATGAAGTGTTTCCAGGTACTCCCGGAGATACCGCACCTATAGATCAGTACATTCCGGTATTGGTCCTTGCAGCAGCAGGAATAATAATATACGCGAAAAGAAAAAAAATCGCCTAATTTCAAAATTACCATAAAAATTTTCTTAAACTCCTAAAGATTGCTTTAGGAGTTTAGTTGTGAAATGTGGCTTTTATAGATTTTTTAATTAAATTTGTAAAAAAATAAACAATAGACGATTTTGGTATAAATTATGCATTGCTGGACCAATGTGTTACCATACAGATGTATAAATATATTTCTGATTGTCTCAAAAATAAAAATAAATAGCATATTGTAATTAATTATTTTAATTGCATTATCTTTACACAATTAATAAGCTCACTTGATGTTGAATGAAAAAGTTGTATGATGCCTTCGGTGCCCTCTATAATGGTGATAATATTGTAAAGATCACGGAATTGAGATATATGCCGAGGTGGTTTGTCATCTTTATTGACGTTTTAATTATCATATCTTCCATACTTCTTTCTTATCTATTTCTGAAGAATTTAGAAGTAAAGGTCAATTTTCCGGAGTATCGTACGGAAAAAAGATTGGTCCTTGTTATGATTAATATCCTGTTTATGTTTGTTTTCAAAACATACGCAGGGATTATCAGACATTCCACATTTTTTGATTTTTTCAAGATTATCCTTTCTTCAGGAAGTACTCTTCTGACGCTTCTTGTTATCAATTACATTTCGGAAACGATATTGGGGAAATCACTGTATTTATATCCCAATCTATTTCTATACTTTCTGATATCAGTTTCTCTGATGCTGTTCTTCAGAATGGTGACCAAGCAGTTCTTTAACATGCTGATTGATATAAAAGGATCATCCTCTAAAGTAAGGGTGGCTGTTGTCGGGGTAGGTGATGCATCCGTATCCATTGCTCGGGCTATTATGCATAACCCGAATTATCCTTATCAATTAGCAGGATTTCTTACCGGAAGATCGGATTCCAATAAAGCCTTATTATTGGGGCATAAGATCTACAATAAACATCAGGTTTTAAGAAACAGAAATATAGCAAAACGTTTCGATGCAGTTCTGATCATCAGAGAGATCATGACTAAGCAGGAGCTCGAAGAATGGATGACCCTGGCTTTGGATAATGAACTTAAAGTACTGAAAGCACCTACGCTGAGTAAGATGAGGGACAGTGATCTTGTAGGCGGAATCAGCCAGCTTCAGATCGAAGACCTTCTGAACCGTAAGCCGATCAAAATAGAAAGTGAAGAGGTTAAAAAAAGACATACTGACAAAAAAGTTCTGGTNACAGGTGGTGCNGGATCTATCGGTAGNGAAATAGTGAGACAGGTGGCGCAGTTCAATCCTTCACTTATTGTGGTGCTGGATCAGGCCGAATCTCCACTATATGAACTGGAACTGGAGTTGCTTGAAAAGNTTCCTGATCAGAANTTTAAATTCGTACTGGCTGATATCTCCAATAATTATAGATTAGAAAAATTATTTGAAACCTATCAATTTTCCATGGTTTACCATGCTGCGGCATATAAACATGTTCCATTGATCGAAGAGAATCCCCATGAAGCAATCTTTGTGAATGTTTTAGGAACCAGAAATCTGGCACTTCTCTCCAAAAGATATAAGGTGAACCGTTTTGTGATGGTATCTACAGATAAAGCCGTTAATCCTACCAATGTAATGGGAGCTTCAAAAAGAGCGGCTGAACTGTTTGTTCAATCACTGCAAAATTCAGCAGGGAATACGACTAAATTTATCACTACGCGTTTCGGGAATGTATTGGGATCTAACGGTTCGGTTATTCCTCATTTCAGAAAGCAGATTGAGAAGGGAGGACCCGTTACAATCACCCATCCTGATATTATCCGTTACTTTATGACGATTCCGGAGGCTTGCGAACTTGTACTTCAGGCGGGAACGATGGGGAACGGAGGAGAGATCTATGTATTTGATATGGGAGAGCCAGTGAAAATACTGGATCTGGCTAAAAGAATGATCAAATTATCAGGCTTTGTGCCGGATATTGATATCAAAATTACCTTTATAGGCTTAAGACCCGGNGAAAAACTTTATGAAGAACTCTTAAGCGATAATACGACCACTATCCCTACCCACCATGAGAAAATATTGATCTCAAAAGATCCTACCATGGAGTTTGAACAGGTGGAAACTTTATGCAAACAGATCATTACTTCTGCTGTAAAAAGGGATAAGCTTCAGGTAGTAAAGATCCTCAAAACCATTGTTCCTGAATTTATCAGTAATAATTCGGAATTTGAAGTGCTTGATAAATATTCTGAAGAAAACGTTGATACGTACAAATAACGTTATAGAGTAAATCTTCACTAAAAATAATAATCCTATTTTTGTAAAAATTATCTAGAATGAATTTTAAATATTTTATTTATGCTGCTTTAAGCATGGTGTTTTTTTCTTGTGCTAGCAATCAGAAGCAAGAGATCAATTACATGAAGAATATTGAAAGTATTGCACTGGAAAATTCTGCTAAAAACAGCCGAAATACCTTGCAGCCCGGAGATCAGCTGATCATTACGGTATCCGCAAAAGATATGGATGTGGTAGCACCTTTCAACCAGAATTATTCATCCAACTCTACCATTACACAATATACACTTCCAAGTTCTAATAATCAGCCTCAAAATCTTACTGTATCAGGACCTACTTATACCATCGATTCTAACGGGAATATTTCTTTTCCGGTTTTAGGAAATATCAATACTACTGACTTGAATGTAGAGGATCTGAGAGCAAAACTTGTGGATCAGTTAACGACTTATATTAAAAATCCTACTGTAAATATTAAATTAACGAACTTTAAGATTACTGTTCTTGGGGAAGTGAACAAACCTGGAACGTATCTTATCCCAGACGGAGGTAATGCTACAATCATGACGGCATTAGGTTTTGCAGGAGATACTACGATCTACGGACTTAAAGATAAGGTGATCGTGATCCGTAATACCGATGGAAAAATAGAGCACCAGACATTAGACCTTACCTCTGCGGACTTTNTGAATTCACCTTATTATTATATCAAACAAAATGACCAGATCATTGTGCCTGCCAATAAAACAAGAGAAAGGGCAGCACGTCTGAACCCTAATGCAGGGATCTATATTTCGGTGGCATCGGTAGCTATTGCTTTAATCACGCTTATTTTCAGAAAATAATAATATGGAATACGGGACATCAGAACAATTGCAGGAAGAAGGGAAGCTTGATCTAAGGGATTTACTTAAACCATATATCAGGAGATGGTATTGGTTTATCCTAGGGGCTGTTGCAGCGGTTATTGTGGCATGGTTTTTCCTTCGTTATACCATTTCTGTTTACAATACACAATCCACTATATTGATCAAAGAGGTTAAGAAGTCGAGCTCTGCTCAGCCTGAAATGTCTGTGATTTCAGAAATCAGTGGGGTGGGTAGTATGGCGACTAATTCTGTGGATAATGAAATACAGATCTTTAAATCCAGAAAGCTTATGCTTTCTGTAGTAAGAGAGCTGGGTATTGAGACTTCCATTTTCAGGGAAGGAAACATTAAAGACACAGAACTCTATAAAGAAACATCTCCTTTTATTGTTCGTGTGATCAATGAAAATGAGAAAGGGAAATTTCCAGGTGAGCCTATTCAGGTTAAGTTGGAGGGGGATAAAATTACGTTAAACTCAGAATTCCTGGCTAAGAAAATAGTAACAGGATTCGGGAAAACTTTATCGCTGCCTTTCGGGACTTATCTTATCCAGAAGAACCCTAAGTACGATTTCAGCAAAGGAAGTGACGGAAATTATAAAATGCAGTTCATGAGTGGCATGAGCCGTACTTTGGGTTTGCTATCAAAACTGAATGTCAGTCTGGTAGGTGACGACACTACGGTGCTCTTGCTCAGTATGAATCATTCAGTTCCTGAAAAAGCTGAGGATGTACTAAAGCGACTGGCTATTGACTATAACCGTGATGCTCGTCTTGATAAAAATTCGGAAGCTCAGAAGACAGCTGATTTTATTGAAGACAGGATCAGAATTATCGCTGATGAATTAGGTCAGGTAGAGAGCCAGAAAGAAAGCTTTAAAGTTGAAAATAATATTGCAGATATAGAATCTGAAGCTCAGCTCAGTCTGCAAAGTATCTCCAATGGAAAACAGGAGCAAATCGAGAACGAGAGCCAGTTGGAATTGGTAAACAGTCTGTTGGGATATATGAACAATCAGAGCTCCTATCAGGTACTACCTTTGAATGTTGGACTTGCAGATGCGGGTACTACAAGTAATATCGCTCTGTATAATCAGCTTGTTATAGAACGAAACCGTTTACTGGAAAATTCAACGCCTGCCAATCCTGTGGTTCAGGATGTGACGAGACAGATCAACAGCATGAAGAATTCCATTGTTCAGAGTTTGCAGAAAAGCCGTTCAGGGTTGCAGATCAAACGAAATAATCTTCTTGCAGAGCAGAACAAAATTNCCAGCCGTATTTCCAAAATACCGGTGCAGGAAAAAATGTTCAGAAGTATTGAGAGACAACAGAATATCAAAGAACAGTTATATCTCTTGCTTTTACAGAAAAGAGAGGAAGCAGCGATTTCTCTTGCGATTGCAGCTCCCAAAGCAAGAATTGTAGATGATCCTTTAACGGCAAGTGNTCCGGTATCGCCTAAAAAACAGATGATCTATTTAGCAGCGTTTATTATTGGGCTTTTAATTCCATTCGTAGTTATTTATCTTATTGAATTGTTCAACGATAAGATCAAGTCTAAAAAAGATTTTGAAAAGCTGTTACGAGGAGCTACAGTTATCGGTGAACTTCCGAGAATCAGTGATGAGGAATCTGATGTGGTACAGGTGAACGATCTGCGTCCAATGGCAGAAGCATTCCGTATCCTGATCACCAATATCAATTTCATGTTGCCTAAAGATAAGAAGGGGCATGTGATCTTTGTGACGTCAAGTGTAAAAGGGGAGGGGAAAACATTTACTTCGGTAAACCTGGCTCTTACACTGGCTACACCGAGAAAAAAAGTGATCATTATCGGTTCCGATATCCGAAATCCACAGTTACAAAGGTATAATGAAAGCAGAAAAGGACTGAAAGGGATAACCGAATATATGTATGATCAGGAAATAAAAGCTGAAGAAATTATCCATAGAACCACATTCAATCCGCATTGTGATGTGATCTACTCCGGAGCGATAGCACCTAATCCAACAGATCTACTTAACAACGGAAGATATCAGGAGTTGATAGAATCCCTTAAAGACCGTTATGATTATATTGTACTGGATACCGCTCCTATGATGCTGGTAACAGACTCTTTCCTTATTGTGGATGTGGCAGATGTAGTGGTATATGTAGCTCGTTCGGAATATACTCCTAAAGATCTAGTTGATTTTGCAAATAAGCAGATCCAGGAAGGGAAGATCAGAAATGTAGGTTTTGTACTGAATGATGTAAGCAATACGGAAGGAGGGTATGGATATAACTACGGGTATGGTTACGGATATTCATCCAAAGAAAAAAAGAAATGGTGGCAAAAAATATTTAAGTAGAATATCTGGTATAAAGCATAATATAAAAAACACCAAAATTAATAACATTCAGCTTGCTGTAAGCAAAGCATTTTGACTTATTTTTAATATATGACGACACATAAAATAGCAGTTATAGGATTAGGATATGTAGGATTGCCTTTAGCACGATTATTTGCTACAAAATATCCTGTTGTAGGCTTTGACATCAACCAAAAAAGAATTAACGAACTTAATGACGGAAAAGATCATACGCTTGAGGTAGAAGATGATATGCTACAGGCGGTTCTGGTTAAGAATAATCCTTTACAAAATGCTGAGGCAGGATTGTATTGCTCAGCAAATCTGGACGAGATCAGAGAAGCTAATATCTATGTGATCACGGTTCCTACTCCTATTGATAAGCATAACCGTCCGGATCTGACTCCATTATATAAATCTTCCGAAACTGTAGGAAAGGTTTTGAAAAAAGGAGATATTGTGATCTATGAATCCACAGTATATCCGGGAGTGACGGAGGAAGAATGTGTGCCGGTTTTAGAAAAAGTTTCTGGTTTGAAGTTTAACGAGGATTTCTTTGCCGGATATTCACCGGAAAGAATCAACCCAGGAGATAAAGAACGTACGGTAGAAAAAATATTAAAAGTAACTTCGGGTTCTACACCTGAAATTGGAAAAAGAGTAGATGATCTGTATAAATCCGTAGTGGAGGCTGGAACTCATTTAGCTCCTACGATAAAGGTGGCTGAAGCTTCAAAAGTGATTGAAAANTCCCAAAGGGACATCAATATTGCTTTTGTNAATGAATTGGCAAAGATCTTTAACCTCTTGGATATTGATACCCACGCTGTTTTAGAAGCTGCAGGAACTAAATGGAATTTCCTTCCGTTTAAACCGGGTTTAGTAGGAGGACACTGCATTGGGGTAGATCCGTTCTATCTGGCACAGAAAGCCCAAGATGTAGGCTATTATTCAGAATTGATCCTTACAGCAAGAAGGCTTAACGATTCTATGGGTGAATTTGTAGCTTCCCAAGTGGTGAAAGCTATGATTAAGAAAGGAATCAATGTGAATGGAGCTAAAGTATTAAACTTGGGGATTACCTTTAAGGAGAATTGTCCGGATGTAAGAAATACAAAAGCTGCCGATGTTGTTACAAACCTGGAAAGCTATTCTTTAGATGTTATCACTTATGATCCTTGGGCAAATCCTGAAGAAGTGGAGCATGAATATAATGTAANCTTCACTACAAGTTTAAACAGTATTAAAGAAACACGTTTTGATGCAATTGTTTTAACAGTAGCACATCAAGAGTTTTTAGATCTTGATTTATCAATGTATTTAAATGATAATGGAGTTATATATGACGTGAAAGGAATCTTAGAAAATTTTGACGGAAGATTATAATTAGATTAATATATTGTTTTGACTTACAAAAATTTCATTTTTTTTCTTTCTAAACTTAAAACGAACCGTCTGATTACTGATTCAATATGGTCACTTATCGGGAATGTTTTGGGAAAAGGTCTTACTTTATTGGCAGGTATAATTATAGCAAGACTTTTACAGAAAGAAACATTTGGAGAATATGGGATAATTCGGAATACTATTTTAACTATTAGTGTTTTCTCTACTTTTGGTTTAGGTTATACAGCAACCAAGTTTGTTTCAGAGTATAAGAATTCAGATCCCGAAAAATTAAATTTATTTATTAAATATTCTACAAGTGTTACTTTGTTTTTTAGTAGTCTCATGGCAATTGGACTATTTATTTTTGCTGAAACAATTTCCATTAATTTTCTGGATTCAGATACCCTAATTTTACCATTAAGAATATTGTCAGTTCTAATTATTTTTAATGCTGTGTCTACTACACAAATAGGAATATTAGCTGGCTTTGGTAAGTTTAAGGAGTTAACAAGGATTAATTCTATTATCGGAGTAATAACTTTTTTATTAAGTATTATATTTACTTATTATTGGAATCTTAACGGGGCAATTTTTTCATTATTAGTAGTACAAATATTAAACTGTATAATGAATTTTTTGGAAGTAAGAAAATGCATTACAATTAAAAAGGAATTTAATAATACTGATAAATCATTATTAAAAAAAATTATTACATTCTCAACTCCAATTGCATTGCAAGAACTAACTTATTCTGCCGGTTCATGGATAAGTAATATTTTATTGGTGAAGTTTTCCAATTATGGTGAATTGGGAATATATTCTGCAGCGATGCAATGGTATGCAATTTTATTATTTATACCAGGTATATTAAGAAATGTTGTTTTATCTCATCTTTCGGAACAGGTAAACGACATTAATGCACATCGCAAAATATTGAAACAAACAGTGATCGTAAATATTATTTGTACTCTGATTCCATGCTTTATTGTATTTATATTTTCTGGAATTATTTCAAATAGTTATGGGCGGTCTTTTGATGGTGTTGGTTTGATAATATCAATTGCAGCGTTTACAGCAATTTTCTCTAGTGTTAATAATGTCTTTGCTCAAGCCTATACATCAAAAGGTAAAAATTGGACCATGCTTTTTTTTCGTTTTTTTTCGGATATGAGCACATTGGCTACCTTTGTAATTTTAGTGAATTATACAAAATTAAAAGGAGCTTTATCGCTTGTCGTAAGTAATCTTACTTTAGCAATTATTTTGACAATAGTGATAGTTCTTTATTATATTAAAGCGGAGNAAAAATATACAATTTCTTAATGATTGGCTTATTAGTAGAATAATAAAATAATAATAACAACAATATTGTGGAGAAAGAAAATCCTATATTAGTAACATCACCTCTTTTACCACCGTTAGAAGAGTTTATACCTTTTTTAGAAGATATTTGGAACAATAAATGGCTTACAAATAATGGAAAATATCATCAGGAATTAGAAAAGCAATTATGTGATTATCTAAAAATCCCCTATATAAGTCTTTTCACTAATGGTACTCTTCCTTTAATGGTTGCCCTACAAGCTTTACGAATATCAGGAGAAGTTATTACTACACCGTTTAGTTTTGTTGCAACCACTCACAGCTTATGGTGGAATGGAATAAAACCAGTATTTGTAGATATAGATCCTTTAACAGGAAATTTGGATCCAAGAAAAATTGAAGCAGCAATTACTCCACGAACAACTGCGATAATGCCTGTTCATGTATATGGAAATCCTTGTGAAATTGAAGAAATTCAATTTATTGCAGATAAATATGGTCTTAAAGTTATTTATGATGCGGCACATGCTTTTGGAGTTGAACTCAATAACGAGTCAATTTTAACAGCGGGTGATATCTCCACACTTAGTTTTCATGCAACAAAAACATTTAATACTATTGAAGGTGGAGCACTTATCTGCAAAGATGAAAAAACAAAACAACGAATTGATTATTTGAAGAATTTTGGATTTGCAGGTGAAACTACAGTTGTTGCACCAGGTATNAATGGAAAAATGGATGAGGTAAGATCTGCATATGGACTTATACAATTAAAGCATATTGATGACGCAATTANTAANCGTAAAAAAGTCTCTGAAGCATATAGANATTATTTGAAAGATGTAGAAGGANTTAGCTTTTTCCCNGAATTCCCATCAACTAAATCAAATTACTCATATTTCCCGATTTTTATAGATTCCAATAAATTTGGTATGAGTCGTGATGATTTATATTTCAAATTACAAGATAGAGGTATAATAGGACGTCGTTATTTTTATCCTTTAATAAGTGAGTTTCCTACTTATCGAGGATTAGAATCTTCTAATAAAGAGAATCTTGTGAATGCTCACCAGTTAGCCAATAGTGTTATCTGTTTGCCTATTCATCATGAAATTAGTTTGGATGATGTAGAAAAAATAGTAAATATAATTTTAGAGAAATGAATTCCTTCTATACAGAAAACGAGTTACAGCAATTAGGCTTTAAATCTATAGGAAAAAACGTTTTAATTAGTAGAAATGCAAGTTTTTACGGAGCACAAAATATGTCAATAGGAAACAACGTACGAATCGATGATTTTTGTATATTATCTGGAAATATCGTCTTAGGATCTTATATTCATATTTCGGCATATACTGCTTTGTATGGAGCTATGGGAATCGAGTTAGAAGATTATTCAGGCTTATCTCCTAGATGTACTATTTTTTCGGCTTCTGATGACTTTTCAGGCAAAACACTCATAGGACCAATGATTGATAAAGAATTTACAAATGTAACAGGAGGAAAAGTAACTATAAGGAAATATTCACAAATAGGTGCTGGATGCATAGTTTTACCATCTGTTGAAATAGGTGAAGGAGTTGCTGTAGGTGCTATGTCATTGGTTACGAAGTCATTAGAAAGTTGGTATATATATAGCGGTATACCTTGTACAAAACTGAAGGAAAGAAGTAAAGAATTGTTAAGGTTTGTAAATTAATATACAATTTTTCTTAGAAATGGAAAAGAAAAAGTTAGTCTTTATAAGTTCTATAGCGTCTCCACATCAAGTGGGATTTTTGTGAGGCTTTGCAGCAATTTTATGATACCAGATTTTTATTTTATGATTATGTTGGTCCAAGACCAAACTGGTGGAAAGTAAAATTACCAAAAGAATGTAGTATTCTCTCTAAAGTATTTTTTAAAAAAATAGGGAAATATTTTACTTTTTCTATTTTTAAGCACCTTAATGAACTACGTCCCGACATTGTAATGTTAGGAGGTTTCTCCATACCTGGAAATTATTTGGCATTTTTATGGGCTAAAGCTAATGGTGCAAAAACCATAGTTTATACAGAAAGAAGTCGTGACAAAAACGGGAATTTAAGGAAAAAAAATATTGTTTGGTCTGTTTTGAAATTCTTATACAGAAAAGTAGATTTAGTTATAGTGTCAGCAGAAGATTCAATTCAACAATTCAAAGATTTTGGATTTGATAATATTGGGTACTGTCCATATGCTACAGATCTAACCAACTATTTTACACATCCTATAAGAAAAGAGAAGGATTTCTACACGTATCTTTTTCCCAATAGATTGACTCCAATTTATAATCCTGTTAAAGCAATTGAAATATTTTATGAGGTTTATAAACTGAATCCAAAATCAATTTTACATATGAATGCCCAAGGGGAATTATATGATGAATGTGTGGAAAAGATTAAATCGCTTTCATTACAGAAAAATGTAAAGTTTTTAAGTGAAATCACTAAATGGGATGATTTACATAATGTATATAAAAATAGTGATATACTAATATTTCCTGCAACATTTAGTAATGGTAATTTTACGATAATAGAAGCTATGGCTTCCGGAATGGGCATTGTTATAAGTGATAAGATTCTAGGTATCGGAAAACTTATAAAAAATGATTATAATGGATTTAATTGTGAACCAGAAACAGCAAACTTTATAGATAGTATCTTAAAGTATACATCAGATCCACAATTATTTGAAATCCATGCTGAGATTAATAGAAAAATAGCATATCCATATTCAGCAGAAGGTGTTGCGAACATTTTCCATGATTTATTACAAGAAAGATTATTCTAGTAAAGGAAATGTTTACATTTTAGATAAATATAATAGAATATAAGAATTTATTAATGCATAATACTCAAAAGCTACAAAAAATATACTTGATCAAATGGTTATTTGTTGTACTTAGCTTGTTGTTTATACCTAAGAGCGCTATCATTATTATAATTCTTTTCTCAATCTTGTATCTTGCAGATAAGGTAGACAACTTAGATGTTGTACTTACATTTTTTTTGATTTATTTTATACAAAATGGATTAGGCTCTTTACAGGGTATGGTTATGATTAGGTATATACTTATACCTGTTCTTTTGCTAAAGTCATTTCATAATATTATTAAAGAAAAGAGCACATATAAGCATAATATTCGTTATTTGTTGTTTTTTTTAATATATCTATTAATAAATGCTTTATTTATTTCAACTGATACAAAGTACAGTTTTATTGAGTTTATCTTATTTTTAATTTTATTATTGTTTTCTTTTAATGGAGCTAAATCTATAGATAATAAAGATTTCGAAAAAAAGATAATAAATATAAAAACCCTTTATATTGCTGTTATTTTTTTATCACTGATTATGATGCCGATCCGCAGTGTAGCTTATGCAAGAAACGGTATTGGTTTTCAGGGGGTCGTTGTTCATCCGAATGCCTTAGGTGTTTTTCTAGCACCGTTTTGCGGGTATATGTTTCTTAGAGTTTTGAGAAATAAAAATAAATGGGATATTTTCTTATTTATAATAGCTATAATTTTATTATTCCTTTCTCTTTCAAGAACTTCATTTTTTTCATTTTTGCTGGGAGTTTGTGTTTATTTTGTGATTAATAATTCATTTAGAGCCAGATTTAGTAAAATGCTATTGTTGTTCTCATTGCCACTTGTAATTATTTTCGCACTAAATTTTTCTAAAATCTCAAACTCTTTAAGTGGCTTTCTTATTAAGAGTAAAGGAGCAGAATCATTTACAGAATCTGTAGAACAATCCCGTGGGAAATTATTTACGGCACAGCTGAAAAATTTTGAAGAGAATCCTCTTTTTGGGATAGGTTTTAAAGTTCCATCTAACAAAATAGCAGTTACTAAGACTTCAACAACGGATGAAATTTATTATGAAAAAGGAAATATTCTTTTAGCTAGTTTGGAAGAATTAGGGATAGTGGGAGCCCTGCTTTTTTTAATTGCATTAGTATCTCTATTAAAATCTTCTAAGTATGTTCAGAATGATTTTCAAATATTACCCATTATAGCCACAATTACAGCTTTAGGTGAGGCAACGCTTTTTTCAATAGGAGGATTGGGTATTTTTATTTGGGTTTTGATTTTCTTAAACAAATTTAATACGAATAGAAAAACAAGAATTAATAAAGTTTAGTTAAATGAAAATATACTTTCCCATAGGAGCATTTTATCCGTCTCAAATAGGTGGGCCATGTAATACTCTATATTGGCATTGTTGCTCTTTGCATGAAAATGGTTTGCAGGTAAAGGTTGTTACAACAGCTTTAGGAATTGAAGAAGGAAAGGTTCAGTTTGATCAGCCCGTGGATGATCTGTGTGGAAATGTGTATTATGGATCTTCATCCACTATTTCCGTTGCTATTATAAAGCAGATCATATCAGGTATTCGTTCTGCAGATATTGTTCACCTGAATAGTTTATTTAATATATTATCGATCATTAGTTTTCTTTACCTCAAAATTTCATTTTCCAAAAAGAAGGTGATTTGGTCTGTAAGAGGAGAGCTGAGTCCGGATGCTCTAAAATTCAGTCAGCTCAAAAAGAAACCGCTTCTGTTTTTATATAAAAAAATGGCAAAAAACATTCTATTCCATAGCACCTCTGAAAAAGAAACCGAAGAAATCAGAACGGTAATGGGAAATGTAAATATTGTGGAAATTCCTAACTTTATCCAACCCAGTGAACGAAAAGATGAGCCTACAAAAAAACAGTTTTTGTACCTTGGCAGAATTCACAGAATTAAAGCCATTCATAAAATGATCGAAGGTTTTGCATTAAGTAGACATTTTAAGAATTCGGATTTTAAACTAGCCATTGTAGGAAAGCATGAAGAAAGACATTCCGATTATTATGAAGAAATTTTACAGTTGATACAATCTAAAGGATTGGAGGATAAAATAGAATTTAAAGGACATTTGATTGGTGATGAGAAAGAAAAAGTGTATGCCGAATCTTATGCATTAATACTGCCTTCTGAAACAGAGAATTTCGGAAACGTAGTAGTGGAATCTCTCAATCAAGGTACACCGGTATTAGCTTCAAAAGGAACGCCATGGTCTATTTTGGAAAAATACCAATGTGGATTTCATATCAGCAATTCTCCTCAGGAGATCGCTAATGTCATTGATAAGATGATTGAAATGCCCGAGGANCCATACCGAAAAATGCGTGAGAATGCTAATTATTTAGTAGATCACGAATTCAATGTCGCAACCCAAATACATAAATGGATTAATATTTATAAAAATGAAAATTCAAAATAAAACCTTATTGATCACAGGAGGTACAGGTTCATTCGGAACAGCTGTACTGAACCGTTTTTTACATACNGATCACTTCAGTGAGATCCGTATATTTTCCCGCGACGAAAAAAAGCAGGACGATATGCGTAACCTGTACAAGAATGAGAAAATCAAGTATTATATCGGGGATGTAAGAGATTATAACTCTGTAGAACCGGCTACCCGTGGAGTAGATTATATCTTTCATGCGGCAGCATTGAAGCAGGTTCCTTCCTGCGAATTTTTCCCGATGCAGGCTGTAAAAACCAATGTGGAGGGAACACAAAATGTGATCCGTGCCGCAGCAACCAACAAAGTACAGAAAGTAATCTGTTTATCTACGGATAAAGCTGCATACCCTATCAATGCAATGGGAATTTCCAAAGCAATGATGGAAAAAGTAGCCGTTGCCGAAGCAAGAAATCTAAAGGATACTGTAGTTTGTCTTACCCGTTACGGAAACGTAATGGCTTCAAGAGGTTCTGTAATTCCTTTATTTCTGAATCAGATCCAGAAAGGAGAACCGATCACGGTAACCGATCCGAATATGTCCAGGTTTTTCATGTCATTGGAAGATGCGGTAGATCTTGTACTGTTTGCCTTCGAACATGCCAATCCGGGAGACCTGTTTGTAAATAAAGCTCCTGCCGGAACCATCGGAGATCTTGCACAGGCTTTGATCGAGCTTACCGGAAAGGAAGTTCCTGTAAAAGTAATTGGGACCCGTCATGGAGAAAAACTATACGAAACATTGTGTACCCGTGAAGAAATGCTGAAAGCAGAAGACATGGGAGACTTCTACCGTGTTCCGGCAGATAACCGTGACCTGAACTATGCCAAATATTTCTCCGAAGGAGAAGAAGATATTTCAAAGATCGAAGATTATCATTCACACAATACAGAACAGCAGGGCGTGGAAGGATTAAAGAAACTGATCTCCAAATTACCGTTGATCCGTAAAGAAGTCTTCGGTGAGGATGTGATGCAATATCCTTATTAAAAGTAAATTAAAATGGCAGTCTTAGAAGGTAAAAAACATCAGGACCAGAGAGGAATCATTACCTACAACAATGATTTCGATGCTTCGGAGATCAAAAGGATCTATACGATCGAAAATATATCGCCGGATTTTATCCGCGGTTGGCAGGGGCACGCCGTAGAGCAGCGTTGGTTTGCCTGCATGAAAGGAAGCTTTAAGATCTGTGTTATGGAAGTGGATGATTTTGAACAGCCTTCCAGGGACTTAAAAATACAGACCTATGAATTGTCGGATAAGGAACTTACTTATCTTCACGTAAAGGCTGGTTGTATAACAGCTATTCAAAGTCTGGAAGAAAACAGTAAACTTCTGGTACTCGCAGATTACGCGATAGGAGAGATCCAGGACGAGTACAGATTTGATTTAGACTATTTTATCAATAAATGCTGATGCAGTGCATGGTAACCAAGATAAAAGCAATATAAAAGCAACTCAATGAAAAAAATAGGAATTACGGGACAGAACGGTTTTGTAGGCCGTCATTTATATAATACATTAGGATTATTCCCTGATGAATTCGAACGTGTTGATTTTGACAAAAGTTTTTTTGAAGATGAGAAACAATTGGATCAGTTTGTTTCAGGCTGTGATGTGATCGTGCATCTGGCTGCCATGAACCGCCATGAAAGTGAGCAGTTCATTTATGAAACCAATGTTGCACTGGCTCACAAACTGGTTGACTCTCTGAAAAGAACCGGCTCAAAAGCACATGTTCTGATCTCCTCATCTACACAGGAAGAGCGTGATAACTTATATGGTAAATCCAAAAGAGAAGGCCGTGAAGCCATCGTAAAATGGGCTGATGAAAACGGAGGTAAGGTAACAGGACTTATCATTCCTAATGTTTTCGGAGCCTTTGGAAAACCTTTTTATAATTCCTTTATTGCTACATTCTGCCACCAGCTGACCCATAATGAAACACCTGCCATTGCCAATGACGGTGAAGTGAAGCTGATCT
>Ga0065721_10004856_pt1 | contig 21820 bp, 18 predicted proteins | sample Mesricmetagenome_FD_59108 | JGI IMG/M metagenome (GOLD analysis project Ga0065721, IMG submission 59108) | Mesophilic microbial community from rice straw/compost enrichment Sample: eDNA_1 v2 (version 2) | ecosystem: Engineered > Solid waste > Grass > Composting > Bioreactor | place: USA: Davis...
CCGCGTCTCGTCGAGACGGTCGCTAACGAAGCGAAGGAAGTCATTCTCGTCGACCATAACGAGCGTCAACAAAGCGCAAGCGACATCGATCAAGTCCGCGTCATCGAAGTCATCGATCACCACCGCATCGCGAACTTCGAGACGAGCGGCCCTCTTTATTATCGCGCGGAGCCGGTCGGCTGCACCGCTACGATCCTGAAGAAGCTGTACAAGGAGAACGGAGTCGAGATCTCCAAGGATATCGCGGGTCTGATGCTCTCCGCCATCATCTCCGATTCCCTTCTGTTCAAATCCCCGACCTGCACGCCGGAAGACGTCGCTGCGGCTCGCGAACTGGCCGAAATAGCCGGAGTGGATGCGGACGTTTACGGCCTTGACATGCTGAAGGCAGGCGCCAACCTGGCCGACAAGTCGATCGACGAGCTGGTCTCCCTCGATTCGAAGGAATTCTCGATGGGCAGCGCCAAGGTCGAGATCGCGCAGGTCAACGCGGTTGACGTGAACGACGTTCTGGGCCGACAAGCCGAGCTGGAAGCCAAGCTGAACGGCATTATCGCCGCCAAGGGCCTGGATCTGTTCCTGTTCGTCGTAACGGACATTCTCAATAACGATTCCGTCGGCGTCGCGCTCGGCAAGTCCGCCGCTATCGTCGAACAAGCATACGGCGTTAAGCTGGACTCGAACAAAGCGATTCTGAAGGGCGTCGTCTCCCGGAAGTCGCAGATCGTTCCGGTTCTGACGGATACGTTCAACAAGCAATAGCTATAGGGAAGAGGACAAGGCCCGTCATCGCAGGCGGCTTTGTCCTTTTTTACTCCGGCTGACCCATTTGACACGAGGCATATAGATTGTATAAAATATAATTGTGTAAAATATAATAGGGTTCGCAGATCAAGGAGGTTATCCTATGTCCGTTTATGATTACAAAGTGAAGACGATTCGAGGGACGGAGACGACTCTTGGCGAATATGCCGGCAAGGTGCTTCTCATCGTGAACACCGCCAGCAAGTGCGGTCTGACTCCTCAATACGAGGGCTTGCAGAAGCTGTACGAGACGTACAAAGACCGGGGGCTGGTCATCCTTGGCTTCCCGAGCAACCAGTTCATGGGTCAGGAGCCGGACAGCGAGGAGAAGATCGAAGAGTTCTGTACGCTGAATTACGGGGTCACGTTCCCGCTGTTCGAGAAGACGGAAGTGATCGGGGACAACGCTCATCCGCTGTTCCAATACTTGACGAGCCAAGGTCCCGCGGACGAATACGATATCAAGTGGAACTTCGCGAAGTTCATCGTCGACCGCGAAGGCCGCGTCGTGGAACGCATCGATCCGACGGTGAAGCCGGAAGAGTTCGAAGCGAAGCTGGCGGCATTGCTGTAAGCAAACGGCGAGCGGCGGCGCAGGGAAACCCTGCGCCGCTTCAGGCGTTGAGAAAGTTATACGGCGACTTTTAAGCCCGATATCGGCTAACGGACACTGGCGACTCTTAAACGCTGATTTATCGCCTTTGGAAATATAAACGGACATACAGTCCTTTAGCGTTCGGTAATGGCCTGGAAAAGGCGCTGTTACCGTTCTAAGGGATTTCTATGTCCGTTACATTTTAATTAGTCTATTTTGACGGTTTTAATGGACTGAATGTCCGTAAGAGCAGCGCTTAACCCGCTTGGGAGTGGAGTCCCGCCATGCTTTTAACTATTGAGGATAATCGGTGTCTGCCTTGCAATCCCAACTTGCAAAATATAGCTGAAATTTCATGTATAAATTCGGAAAAATAGGGAATCGGAAGATTGTACATGATATTTCATGTATATTCTTCCGAGGCTGTCGGATAAAGGGACATTAAACATGAAATTTCACCTTTAATTGCCCAAATCGCGTTGAAAGTAGAAATTATACATGAAAAATCATGTTCGTTATCCGATTCCCTTCATTTTCCCCTAACTCCCGGACAACATGCTGCGATAACCCTCCAATTCCAGCTTCAGCCCCTCCGAGATCCCGACCAGCGGCAACCGCGTCCTATCGCAGGCTATCCTTCCTTCTCTCGCCAGAAGCCACTTGACGGGAGAAGGATTCGATTCGCGGAAGACCAGCCGAATATAGGGGAGAAGCTCCTCGAATCGGGCTGCGGCTTCTTCCGTTCGATTTTCCTTCATATGACTCAACACTTCAAGAAACCGTCCTGTATATGCGTTCGCGGAGGCCAGAATACCACCCGCGCTTCCTTCCGACAGCATGGCGATCAATAGGGAGTCGTCCCCGCACAGGACAGGCTTGACATTGCCCAATCGGTTAAGCTCCCGAAGCAGCCGGACATCGCCCGTGCTGTCTTTCATGCCGATCACGCCGTCCAGACTTAGAATCGACATCGCGGTCTCCGGCGTCAAGCGGACTCCGGTGCGCGACGGGATCTCATAAACGACAACGGGAAGTCCCACGGCAGCCGCATGCCGGAAGTGCTCCAAGATGCCTGCCTGGGTTGGACGGCTATAGTAGGGGACGACGACCAGTGCTCCATCCGCCCCGAAGCGCTTCGCGTCTTCCGTTCTCCGGACGGTTTCGCGCGTGTCGTTCGTGCCCGTGCCGATCAGAATCGGAAGGGTTTCCTCGCCCATCGCTTCCCGAGCGACATCGTACAGCAAACGCGCTTCCTCCCAAGAGACGGCGGGAGACTCCCCGGTCGTTCCGTTGACGACGATTCCTTGGCTATCCTCCTTCAGCAGGCTGCCGACATATTGGCGATAGGAGTCGAGATCAAGCTCGCCGTCCGGCAGAAACGGGGCGACGACGGGGACGAATAGCCCGCGAAGCTGTTGTTCATTCATCGTTACCGTACCTCCACTCTAGAAGTTTCTCTCCATCACCCTAACACACTTTTCGATTGCCGTAGACGAATCTTATCGATGGGGATATCGAGAATTCCGATGGAGGTCAGTCCCTTGCTCCCATAAAAAGCAGCCGAGCGACATGCCCCGGTTCGTAACGAGGAGTGATCATGTGATCGCCCGAGCCTTGGATGAGACGATACAGCCCCAGACGGCTGGACATGCGGGGGTGGAAGCTGTATTCGTCCGTCTGGGGGAAAACGTTGTCTTCCATCAGATAAACGTAGCTCCGCGGGGTGGAGAGCGAATAGAACTTCTTGAGGTCCAGCTTCTCGAATAAGGGGCCTGCCGGTTCGGCGGGAGTATTCCGATATAGCCATTCCGCTTGCTCCTTGCTTCCCAGGTTGGCGAAGGCTTCCCGAAACAAGGGGTAAGGAAGCGCGATCGTGTCGTCCGGAGACGCGGCTCGCAGCCGCTCGAACGCGGAGACGAAGGCAGGAGGAAGCTGATCGGCCGCGCTCTGCCCGTCCGGAAGGACAAAAGCGTTCAGGAACACCAGCCGCCTGACCCTCTCCGGAATGACTTCGACCGTCTTCTGGATGATCGAACCGCCGAAGCTGTGACCGACGAGGATGATATCGCTCAATCCTTGCCGAACGATCGAATCGACGACGGACTGGACGATCATCGCATGCGTGACGCGCCGATTCGGGTCGTTGTCGTGTCCGGCATAGGGGATCGCATGGACGGTGTGCCTCATTCGGCGGAGCTCCGCGGAGATGCCGTCCCAGAAACGGACGTCGGCCCAAGAACCGTGAATGAGAACGAACGTAAGCGGCTTATCGGATCGATAGGGGGAGTTCATCGCGAGAAGGATCCCTCCTTTTGTGCTGTCTACCGGTACTCTATGCCTGGATAAATAGGGCCATGACGTCGACTTGCCCGGGGGCGCTTCGGACGGATTCCCTTCGACAAACTTTCTGCTAATCTGCTCAGAGCATTTGACATGCTTCTCGGAAGAACGTTAGTACAATCGAACCAGCGGAGAAGTTCGTTTCCCTCTCCGACTTCCGCGGGGCAGGAGAGTTTTTTGCATGAAGTCTCGTCGTCCTTTCTTATTGGCCGCGTTTTTCCTCCTCTTGATGAGTCTGGCGGCAAGTCAAATCGCTAGCGCGGCTGCCCAGATTCAGTACCGCTGGAGCGCCGAGCCCAAGAAGCAAACTTTTCCGACAAGCTATACGGATGTGGAAGGCGTGCTTACCTTCCGCGGATCGGCGCAGCGCAGCGCGCCATCGTTCGGAACGGCGGAGATGAAGAAATTCGTGCCTCTCCCAATATGGAAGCGGACCACGCGCTCCAGCTCCTGGGGAGGAGGAGCGGGGTGGACGGGGCAGCCGGCCATCGTGCGCTGGAAGCCCGATGTGCTGCAATCCATGAACGTGAAGGAGAAGTTCAAGGCGCAGAAAGGCTTTACCGAGGTGATATACGCCTCCTTGGACGGATACGTATACTTCCTCGAATTAACGACAGGCGAGGAGACGCGCAAGCCGCTCAGGATCGGCAATCCGATCAAAGGAAGCGTCTCGGTCGACTCGCGAGGGTACCCTCTTCTCTACGTCGGGGAAGGGATCCCCGAGAACGGGACGATCGGGTTCGGCTTGTACAGCCTGATCGATCAGAAGCGGCTTTTCTATATGAAAGGAATAGATTCTTACGCCAAACGGGGCTGGGGAGCGTTCGACAGCTCGGCGCTGTTCAACCGGTACGAAGATACGCTGCTGGTAGGCGGGGAGAACGGGATGTTCTACAGCGTGAAGTTGAATACCCGTTTCGATGCTGCCGAGAAAACGCTTGGCATCAAGCCGGAGGTCAGCAAATATCGTTATTCGATCGCCGGCAACTCGTATCAAGGAATCGAGAATTCCGTCGCCGTGTACGATCATTACGCGTATTTCGCCGATAACGGAGGCAGTCTCCAGGCGATCGATCTGCTCGAAAACAAGCCCATATGGTCTCTCCCGTCCGTCGACGATACCGATGCGACCATCGTGATCGAGGCGGAGAACGGCGTTCCGTTTCTCTACACGGGGACGGAAGTGGATAAGCAGGGGAGCAGAGGATACGCGGTGCTTCGAAAGATCAACGGCCTGACGGGGGAAGTCGCGTGGAAAAGGCAGTACGCCTGTTTTACGCAGCTCGGCGAACACCCGGTGAACGGGGGGCTGCTGGCGACACCGGTGTTGGGGAAGCGTTCGATCGGGGATCGCGTGGTTTTTACCCTTGCCAGGTATGGCAGCTTCGGAGCGGGCCTTATGGTTGCGCTGGACAAGAAGACGGGAGAAGAGATCTGGGCGTGGAAAATGGCGAAGTACGCTTGGTCGTCCCCGGTCGACGTCTATGACGGGAACGGGAACGCCAGCCTGCTGCAGGCGGATTCCGCCGGCAACCTCTTCGTTCTGTCTGCGATGACCGGTCAGGTGAAGGGCCGAACGAGCCTGGGCTCCAATATCGAGGCTTCACCTGCCGTATTCGGCAATTACGCGGTCGTGGCTTCCCGCGGCGGTCATATTTACGGCTTAAAGCTGGAGTAGCGCCTATTTATTCGAGCTGCAGCAGCTCTCGCAGATCGTCTTCGGTCAGGGCAGAGAAGGGTTCCTCGCCGGACGGCTCGAGAATCTGGTCGATCAGGTGCAGCTTGCGCTGCTGCAGCTCGGTCATTCTCTCTTCGATCGTGCCTTCCGCGACCATTCGGATCACCTGCACGACCTTCTTTTGGCCGATCCGGTGCGCGCGGTCCGTCGCTTGGGCTTCGACCGCCGGATTCCACCATAGATCGTAGAGGATAACCGTGTCCGCGCCCGTGAGATTAAGGCCTGTTCCTCCCGCTTTCAGGGAGACGAGAAACAGGCTGTTCTCGCCTTCATTGAAGCGTTCGCTCATCTCGACCCGCTGGGCGGGCGGGGTCTCGCCATCCAGCCGGAAATAAGGGAGCGCCCGATCTGTCAGCTCCTTGCCGATAAGATCGAGCATCTTCGTGAATTGGGAGAAGATCAGGATCCTTCGCCCGGAAGCGAGACCTTCCTCGATCAGCTCCAGCAGCTGCTCGAGCTTGGCGGAGCCGCCCCGGTAGCCTTCCACGAACAAGGCAGGGTGGCAGCAGAGCTGGCGTAGGCGGGTGAGTCCCGCCAGGATCCGAATCCGGTTGCGGCGGTGATTCCGATCCTTCAGATGCTTGACCGCTTCGGCCCGAAGCTCCGCCAGATAGGCGACATAAAGCTTCTTCTGCTCGGGAAGCAGCTCGGAGGAGCGCTCGCTCTCGATCTTGTCCGGCAGGTCCCGAAGGACATCGCTCTTCAGCCTGCGCAGCAGGAAGGGACGGACTCGCTTCGATACCTCGACGGGAAGCAGCTCGAAGAAACGGTCCCGGTCGGCGAACAGCGCGGGGAAGACCGCGTCGTAGATCGACCAGAGTTCCGTCAGGTTGTTCTCGATCGGAGTCCCCGTCAGCGCGAACCTATGGCGCGCCGACAGGCTCTTGACCGCCTTGGCCGTCTGGGTGGCGTCGTTCTTGAAGTTCTGGGCTTCGTCGAGGATAAGCGTGTGGAACGTTCGCGCGCGGTAGCGGCGATAATCCTTGCGAAGCAGAGGATAAGAGGTGATCAGAATATCGGGCGCGAGACCGTCCGCGGCCTTCAACTTTGCCAGTCTCTGATCTGCCGGGCCGTCGACGATGACGGCCTTCGCGTTGGGAGCGAACTTGCGAAGCTCGTTGCGCCAGTTGTATACGAGCGAAGCCGGGCAGACGACGAGAGCCGGCGTCCCGGAGGAGCGGATCTCCGGCAGAACCGAGACCAGGAAAGCGATGCTCTGAAGCGTCTTGCCGAGGCCCATCTCGTCCGCGAGAACGCCTCCGAAATGATAGCGGGCGAGCGTCTTCATCCATTGGTAGCCGAACTTCTGATAGTCCCGAAGAATCGGAGACAGCGACTCCGGCACCTCATGCTCCAGGAGATCGGGGTTTCTCATGTTCTCGAGCAGCTTGCGCACGGACTTGCCGAGCCTTACGGCTCCGTTCCGGTCTCGCTCCAAGGCGTCCGAGAGCAGAAGGGCGCGGGCCAGCGGAACGCGCGCCCGCGAATTGTACCATTCGTTGGTGCGGATGGCCGCTTCGTCGAGCAGACGCATCACTTCCTGGAACGAGGGGCTCTCCAAGGACAGCAGCGTCCCCTCGGGAAGCCGGTAATACTTGCGTTTCTCCTGCAGCGCCTTGACGATCTCGCGCAGCTCGGACTCGCGAATGCCGTCCAGCTCGAAGCGGAATTCAAGCCAGTCGGTGCGCTCGCTCGTATCCACCTTCACGGAGATGGGAGCCGGGCTCGGATGCAGCCGCAGCTTCACGGCGGTCGTCGCGTACACCTGAGCTAGCTTCTCCAGCTTCGGGAGCCGATGGTACAGGAAGTCGTATTCCGTCTCTTCCTCGGCCATCACGTATCCGCTGTCCGTCATCAGGAAGCCGCTTCCGTTCATGATCTCCAGAATGGCCTGCTCCTCCGCGCCTTCGCGGATCAGGATACGATCGGACGGATGGCGGCGCTCGCGCGCTTCCACCGGATTCACCACGATATCCCCGTAATGGAATTCCAATCCGGCCAGCAGCCGATCCCGGACGCGGTCGAGGTACAGCTTCGCCCGAAGCGGGCGCCTTGTCAGCTTCTCCGAGAGGGAAGGGGCGATCACGACCGTTCCGAGCTTCATGAGCCCGGGCACGGCGTGCTCGACGAAGCTTCCGACCCGCTCGGAGGAGATCGCGATGCTCTCCCCGGATCCGCCGGCGCTCATGAGCCGCTGCAGCTCATGAAGCTGACGGGAGTCGGCTTCGGGGAGCTTCAAGAGCTTTCCTTCTGAGATCGCCACCCCATACGCTTCCATGACGAGCAGCTTGTCCAGCCCGCTTGCTCGCAGCTCGTATTGCCCCTTCTCGGACTCCTGGAACTCGAAACGAAGGGGGACCGGGCTCGTTTCCACGATCAGCCCCGGGTATGTCCCGTCTTGCGTGAGCAGCTGGACATGGGCGGCAGAGGATAAGAGGGGCTGCAGAGTAGACCAATAGACGGGCGGGATCGGCAGCTCGCGTTCCTGTCCGCTTCCGGTTTTCATTCGCGTCGTCACGACCGGCGCCGTCGCTTGAATGGTGCGTTCGTTGGCGGCAATGCGAGCGAGAAGGCGAACGATTTCGTCTTCGATCGGACCGACGGCATGCGCGGAGGGGTCATAGACGAGGGTCCTGGAGACGGGGTAACCCCGATGTTGCTCATATTGCTCCAGAAAATCCCTTATGTTCGAGACGGAAGCCCGTTTGTCGGTTCCCAGCTTCAGCTCCAGGGTGAACAGCCGGTCGGAAGCCTGCAATCCGTAGACGGCCGGCCGACAGAGGAATTCGACGGTCATCCGGATGCGTTCTTCCCCATAAGAAGAGGATTTGGCCGCAACGGAAGGAGCTTTCGGCAGGAACAACCGAAGCACCTCTTCGTCCAGATGACGTTCCGGCGCTTCGGCCGGCGAAGGACTTGCGTTCCTCGGATTCAAGATTTTCCGCGCCGGTTCGCCCTTTCTAAGCTCGATGATCCCGAGCAGCACGGCGGCGATATGAGAGCAATAATTCGAATACGATTTCAGAGAAGGGCAGGAGCAGCGGGCGTTTATCTCGGGAACGCCTCCGGGCTCGCGAAGCTCGAGGCTAACCTCGTAGCTTTGATTCGATTCAACCGTCGCTTCGTATTGGGAGCGGGCTTCATCGTAACGATTCAAGAAGACTTGGCCGCCTTGAAGGTACGCTTGTCCCCGTTCGTAGGAGAATCGGCCGCACAGCTGCTTTACTTCGCGGATCGTGAGTGTCATGGCTGGATTTCGTTCCTTTCCGATCTTCGAACCGAATGAATGTTCGCGAAACTAGTTAACTCCATACTACCATATTTTTAGCGGAGCCGTAGAATCCCGGTAGGCGCCGTATGCTCCTTTGTTTGACAAAGCTAAAGGCGGCGGATTAGACTATCGCTAACAATAGTTTTCAACAGGGAAGAGGAGAGAAGAACGATGCACGATTGGAACCGATCCCTACGCGCCGGCAACGGCAAATTCCAGAACGAGATTCCGGCGGTGACGAATTTCAGCGCGAAGGAGCTCGCCTCGATGCTGCGCGAATTTCTATCCAAATCGAACCGAAGGCCGAAGCAGCCGCTTCCCATCGTTCCTCTAACGCAAGGCACGCTCCAGGACGGCAAAGACAAGGTCGTCTGGTTCGGCCATTCGGCCAGCTTGCTTCAGCTCGGCGGCAAGACGATTCTGATCGATCCGATGCTGGGCAGAAGCCCGTCGCCCGTTCCGTTCGGACGGAATCGTCGCTTCAGCGGTCAACTTCCTATTTCCATCGAAGATTTTCCTTCTATCGATATCGTCGTTCTCTCTCACGATCACTACGATCATTTCGATTCTTCTTCCATTCGCCGGCTTATTCCGAAGACGGGGACGTTCCTGGTTTTGCTGGGCGTGGGTAAGCGAATCCGGAAGCGCGGGGCTTCGTCCGATTCCGTCATCGAGATGGACTGGGGCGAGGAGCGAACGGTCGCGGGCATCCGGTTCGCGTGTACGCCGGCCAGGCACTTCTCGGGAAGAGGCCTGTTCGACCGGGATTCGACGCTGTGGTGTTCCTGGGTTATCAAGACGGAGGAGAGAAGCCTGTTCTACAGCGGAGACGGGGGTTACGGCCCTCACTTCGAGAGAATCGGGAAGCAGCACGGTCCCTTCGAGCTTGCCATCATGGAATGCGGCCAATACGACGAACGGTGGAGCGGCGTGCATATGATCCCCGAGGAGACCGTTCAGGCGCATAAGGACGTGCGAGGGGGAATTCTGCTTCCCGTCCATTGGGGAGGCTTCACGTTGGCTCTGCACGATTGGAACGATCCGGCGCTTAGGGTAACGGCCGAAGCCGAGAAGCAAGGAGTTCCGGTCTGGATTCCGCGAATCGGAGAGGCGGTGTATCTGGAGCAGGACCGGGAAGGCTGGAGTCCGGATCCGTCATGGTGGAAGGATGCTTTAATTCCCTCGGCGAATAAAGGCGCCGTTGCCCCCATCTAAATCAAGAAGGCAGTCCGTCCGGTCGGAATCGACCGGGCGGGCTGCCTTCGTTTATTACTTGATCTCAAGAACCTTGTATTGGATTTCGCCCATCGGAGCGTTCACGATGACCGTATCTCCGGCTGCCTTGCCGATTAGAGCAATGCCCATCGGGCTCTCGTAGGATATCTTGTTCGAGAGCATGTCCGCTTCCGCAGCGCCGACCACCTTATATTCTACGTTCTCGTCCATCTCCACGTCATGCAGTACGACCGTCGATCCGACTTGAATTCGGCTGTCGTCCTTCGATTCCACGACACGGGCTTTGCGCAGAATCCCTTCGATGGTCAAGATTCGCGTCTCCATGAACGCTTGATCTTCCTTCGCGGAATGGTATTCGCTGTTCTCCTTCAGGTCGCCGTAGCTGATCGCCGTCTTGATCCGGGTGGCAAGCTCCTTGCGCTTCACCGTCTTCAGCTCTTCGAGCTCCTGTTCCAGCTTGGTCTTGCCTTCGGGGGTGAGGATAACTTCTTCGTTAGACATGGGACATCTCCTTCGCAAAATGGACTCTGGGTACAATGGAGTATCCGATCGACTGTCCAGTGAACCTTAATTCTAAAGCTTCGCGAAGCGGTTTGTCAACGAAGTCCCCTAGCTCTTCCTTGCCCTCCTGGTCGACCGGGTGAATAGAAAAAAATGGAGACGACGAAAATAGCCATAGGCGAACCTGCCTGGAATTCGATTTGGAGGAGGAAGCGAGTTGAAGGCAGCGAAGAAGATTACCTTCCTTCAGGCTTGCATGATGCTTGCGCTGATGAACGGGCTTGCCGATCACGTTATCGTGAACCCGATGATTCTCGACACCTCCGGGCGCGATTCCTGGCTGACCGTTCTCTTTACGGGAGTTCTATTTTTAATATGGTGCTTGTTGTTGGTCGGAATGATGAGAAAAACGAACCAGCGGAATTGGCGCGAATGGATGGAGCGTTCTACGTTCAAGGGCGTGTCGTGGCTGTTGATCGCTCCCGTATGCGTAGAATTGTATCTCATCGGCGCCATGACCGTCGTCCATACGGCCAACTGGCATGTCACCAACTACATGCCGAGTACCCCGGAGAGCTTGCTCGTACTCTCTCTTGTCGTCATTTGCGCGATTCTGGCCTTATGGGGGTTGCAGGTGATCGCGATTACGTCCGGCATTCTGCTGCCGATCGTTGTCGTTCTCGGCTTCTTCGTCGGCATCTCCAACGGCCATCTGAAGAATCATTACCTTCTGCTGCCCATCTTGGAGCACGGGTGGTCCCCGATCGTCGACGGGATGATCTACGCGGGCGGGGGATTCGTCGAACTGCTTGTGTTTATCCTGCTGCAGCATCAGATCTCGACTAAGGTAAAGCCATGGCACATGCTCGCGTACGGCGCGTTCACGGTAATGATTACGCTAGGTCCGATCGTCGGCGCCATCACGGAGTTCGGGCCGCGGGAGGCGGCCAAGCAGATGACTTCTCCCTACGAGCAGTGGCGCCTGCTCAGACTGGGGCAGTACGTCGAGCATCTGGATTTCTTCTCGATCTCCCAATGGCTTTCGGGAGCGACCGTCCGAATCAGCCTGGCCGTGTTCCTTCTCGTCGAGCTGCTGCCCGTTAAATCCCGACGGTGGCGCAGGATCCTTATTCTTATCATCATGGCAAGCTATGTGCTGCTGTCGTCCGTCGACGTGAACGAATACGATTTTTATTTATGGATGTACAACACTTACATGCCGATATCGTTCTATGTTCTTTTCGTTCTGTCATTCGTTTGGATGTCGATCGCGCAATTCTCGATGCCGCCGAAGGAGGAGTCCGCATGAGTCGATCCGCCGAGACGAGAGTAATGCGTTGGACCGCGGAGGACTTGAGACGGCTGTTCTCCGGTTCCGGGGATATCGTCTTCTTGCCGAGTCTCTTCGACGACCGGGAAGAATCCCGAGTCCTAATGGTCTATCAAGAGGGCTTGTGCGACAGCAATCGAATCAGCCAATCCGTTCTTCCGGAATTGCGGCATTACTTCGCCAGGACCGGAAGCTTCGCTCGCGCGATACCGGAGCTGTCGGGTATCCTTCCGGTTAAACCGATCGAGGAAGCGCCTTCCGAGGATAGCATGGCCGAAGCGGTTTATGACGGGAACTTGCTGATCTTGTTCGAAGCGGAAGGCACCGTCTGCAAGCTGGATTATTCCGACCGGCCGCAACGGACGCCGTTCGAATCCAGCACGGAGATCTCCATCAAGGGACCGAAGGATTGCTTTATCGAAGATATCTCCGTAAACATCGCGCTTATCCGCAAGAGAATAAGAAGCCGTTCGCTTCATGTCGAGAAGTTCGTTCTCGGAAGGAGAACGAAGACGAAGGTCGGCCTGGTTTACTTCAGCGACATCTTGAACAAGAGCATTCTGGAGGACGTCAGAAAAAAGCTGAACGAGATCGATATCGACGGGCTTTACAGCATCGGACAGCTGGAGGAGCAGCTTGTCGGCTCCCCCTTTAAGATCATGCCGCTGCTGGACTTCACGGGCCGTCCCGACTACGCGGTGTCCAGCTTGCTGGCGGGCAGGTTCATCCTCATCATAGACGGCAATCCGATGGTGTTGATCGGTCCCGCCGGCTTGTCCTATATCCTGAAGTCCCCGGAAGACGTCCATTTCAATTATTCTTACGTCTCCTTCGCGAGAATCATTCGGATCGTCAGCTTCTTCCTGTCGATCTTCCTGCCCGCGATCTGGGTGGCGCTGATGGCTTTCCACCAAGACCAGATCCCGTTCCGAATGATGGCGACGGTATCGGTGTCGCGGCTGGGGCTGCCGCTGTCCGCTCAAATGGAGATGTTTATTCTGCTGATGCTTCTTGAGGTATTCCGGGAAGCGGGAGTCCGGCTGCCGACCGCCATCGGGCAGACTCTGACCTCCATCGGGGGGCTGATCATCGGCGACGCCGCGATCCGGGCAGGGCTCGTCTCTCCGTCCGTGGTCGTCATCGGAGCGATAACGGCCGTATGCGGAGTGACGCTCGTCAACCAGACGCTGAGCACCGTCGTGAGCATCCTTCGTTTGTTCTTTTTTACCTTAGCCTCGTTCTTGGGCATTTACGGCGTCATCCTTGGGATGGTTCTGTGGACCGGTTATCTGTCGAGCCTGAATTCGTTCGGCGTCAATTATTTGACTCCGCTGTCGCCTCTAAGGATAAAGGACATCCTGCAGTCGTATTTGCGGTTGCCTTGGGTTTGGAGCAAGCAAAGGCCGGGAAGCCTGAAGCCGATCGACGGAGATCATCAAGGAGAGGGAGAAGGATGAGAACGGGGAGGAGGCTGGGGATCGCGATCCTGTTTACGCTGATCCTGCTAACGCAAGGCTGCGGCAGTTCCAAGGACATTCAGAACATGGCTTACGTAACGGCCATCGGGATCGACTACGTCAACGGCAAGTATGTGACCTACGTGCAGATTCTCAATTTCTCGAACGTCGCGAGAACCGAGAACGTCCAGTTAGGCAAAGAAACCCCGGTCTGGATCGGGCAAGGAGACGGGCAAACGGTAAGCGGCGCGCTGGCATCCATCAACGAGACGTCCCAGCTTCGGCTGTTCTGGGGGCATGTCAAAGTCATTTTCCTATCGGAGAATTTGATGCGTCATGGGGTCGTCGAGACCTATAGCGCGATTAATCGCTATCGCGAGGTTCGTTACAATATCTACATATACGGAACCAAAGAGAAGATGACCGACATTCTCGGCCAGCAGTCGCTGCTCAACCTGTCTCCGCTCGATACTCAAGTGTTCAGCGGAACGCAGATGAATTCTCAACGTTATTTTATCCTGCCGGTGACCGGCAACCATATGATCGCCAATTTGGACGAACCGGGCGAACCCGCCATGATGCCGTCCGTTGAGATCGAACGCCGCAATTGGTTGGAAGATACCAAACATAAGCCGATGTTCAAAATCTCGGGAGCTTATTTTTTTCAGGATAGGAAAATGAGCAAGTGGATGTCCGACATGGACCTGAAGGGGATTCGCTGGACGGACAAAAGAATCGAATGGCTGCCGGTTTTGGTTCCCCGGGATGGGAAAAAGGCGGCCGTCGTGTCGCTGGGACATCCGCGCTACTCGGCGAAGCCGATCCTGGAGAGGGGCTCCGTCCGCTTCGATCTTAAAGTTAAGGTGCAGGGCTTGCTATACGAGCTGCTGGAGGACACCGGCATAGAATCGCTCGAAAAACATACGGAGGAGGTCATCCGGGAGGAGATCCGGACCACGTATCTGAAGGCGCAGAAGGAGGAATGCGATCCGTTCAGGCTTAAGGAGACGCTTTATCGAACAAACCCCAAGCAATTCTGGGCTCTAACCGACCGTGAGCGGTTTTTCCTGAAGCCGGACTCGATTCGCCGTATCGACGTTCGCGTATCCATCCGAAGCACGGGCAAGTACAAGGGAAGGACCGAATAATCGCCCCGTCAAGGCTCTGAACTAACCCGGAATCCCCATGAGAGGGAGCGTTCCGGGTTATTGCCGTTACGGCTTTAAGCGACGCTTGACAGAAAGGTGTATTATCGGGATAATACACGAAGAGGTGTATGAACTACATAGTACACACGCTATCGCGTAGAGAGGTCGGGATGAAATGAGCACTGGCGATAAGTGGGTAAACGTCGTCTTCAACAGCCGAGACCCCGTCTACTCTCAGGTCATTCGGCTGTTTAAGGAGCGAATCGCGACGGGACGGCTTCGGCAGGGAGACGTCATTCCTTCCAGAAGGGAGATCGCGGCCATGCTGAAGATCAATCCGAATACCGCGCAGAAGGCCTATAAAGAAATGGAGGAACAACGCTTGATCGTGACCGAAGGCAATTCCCCAAGCCGGATAACGAGCGACCTCGAGGTTCTTCGCGCCATTCGGGCAGAGCTGATCGACGGTGCCGTGCAGGCTTTCTTGGATTCGATTCGCAACATCGAGGTTCCGATCGACGAGCTGCTGGAGCGGGTCCGGACGAAATACGCGGAGGAGTCCAAGACACCCCGCGAGGAAGAACGGGAGGGGGGCGCGCAGCATGATTGAGGTGGATAAGGTTAGCAAGGGCTTTGCCCGCAAGAAAGTGCTCCGAGACGTCTCCTTTACGGTTGAGAAGGGGCAGATCGTTTGTTTGATCGGGTTGAACGGGGCCGGCAAGTCGACGATGCTTAAGGCGATCATGGGACTGACCCCTATTCGTTCGGGCAGAATTCTCGTTGACGGCAAGAAACCGGATCGGCGCTTGTACGAGCAGATCAGCTATGTGCCGGATCATCTGACGATGCCGCCGTCGATGAGAGCGGTCGACGCGTTGACGTTCATGGAGGATTTCTACCCGAACTGGAACGCCGCGAAAGCGAGCGAGCTCATGAGCTTCTTCGGATTGGACTTCAAGGAGCGAATCGGCAATCTGTCCAAAGGGACCGCGGCGAAGCTCAATCTGGTTCTCGGCCTGGCGCTCGATTCCGACTACATCCTGATGGACGAGCCGTTCTCGGGAATCGACCTCTTCAGCCGGGAGAGAATCGCCGAGTTATTCTCCGGCGACATGATCGATGGCCGAGGCGTTTTGTTGACGACCCACGAGGTCGGCGATATCGAGCACTTGATCGACAAAGCCGTGATCCTTAATAAAGGCGTCGTCGCCCGCTCCTTCGATTGCGATCGGGTTCGGGAGGAAGAAGGAAAGTCCGTCGTGGACATGATGCGGGAGGTGCTGCAGGCATGAAGGCGTATGGCAAACTCGTTCACATGGAGCTTCATCGGGTTCGTTGGCTGCTCGCCGCGCTGATGGCTTTAACGCTGGTCATCCAAGTCGCGGCGCTTGTTTGGACGGCCGGATCCGGCGTCGCGGACATCCGGGAAGCGGAGACGATCGGAAGAAGCGCCTTTTTCTCGGATGATAAGCTGTCCTTCTCTTGGCTGATCTTCAGCACTCAGCTCTTGTTCGCGCTGCCGATTTTATTAAGCATTGCCGTACTCGTTATATATGTTTTCCTTATCTGGTATCGCGACTGGTTCGGCCGAAGCACGTTCATTTATCGGCTGCTGACGCTTCCGACGGCCAGAAGGAACGTTTATTTCGCGAAAGCGACCGCCGTCCTGCTGCTTATCTTGATACTGATTTCCTTCCAGTTGATTCTCCTTCCGTTGGAAGAATGGCTGTTCAAACTCGTCGTGCCCTCCGATCTATGGGAGCCTTCGACCTTCACGGATGCGATTCTGGCCAATCAGGCTTTCGCTTGGGTCATCCCGCTGGACGGATCGCGATTCCTGGTCAGCATCGGCCTGGGCATGGCCGGCGTATTCGCGTTATTCGGCGCCATCCTGCTGGAGAGAAGCTACCGTGTTCGCGGCATCCTGCTCGCTTTGCTCTATCTGGCTGCTTGCCTGACGATCGTCATTTATCCTTTGTTAACCTTGGGAATCGACCAAACGTACAGCTACCTTTATCCGTACGAGATTCTGCTCATCGAGCTGGCGATCATAATCGCGGTAACGCTGCTATCGATATGGATGAGTCTTAGATTGTTGGATAAAAAGATTACGGTATAAGGAGGACGTTCCGATGAGAAGCGCACTGCCGGCAGCGGCGAAGAAATACATCCTGACGATCGCGGTCGTTCTGATCATTGCCGCGACGCTGGGCACTTATTACGGGTATGCCGCGGACGAACGGCTGCCCGCTTACCGATTGGCGACGCTGGAAGGGGATTCGGCCGAAGCCGAGCCCATTATCCTGTCCGGCTCCTATGGGGGACGGATGCGGTCTAAATACTTGGATGTTACCTCCGAAGGCAGTCATTATACGAATAATGTTAGCGTCATCGAGCAGTGGAGCGGTACTCGTTCCTGGTTATATAGCTATTCCGGTCTAAAGCAGCTTCGCGAGGATTACCCGGGGTTCATGCGGGGGAAAGGGGATCCGGAAGGCTTCTACAAGGACGACGATGACGTCGTGTATGTCAATGCGAAGCTTCTGGAAAAGGAAGGAGTCATCGAATGGACGCTCGATCGGTTGGAGCTTTCCGGCGGACGCAAGTCCCAAGTAAAGTCGCGGACCACTGTCGATAAAAACGTTGCCTATCTGTCCATTAGGGACGTGCAGAAAATCGGGGAAGACGTTCATGTGTTAACCCATATGCAGTTTAACCCGGCTTCCGGACGATCTGCAGACATCGAGTACATTGATTTTATCCTTAGCGCCGAAGAAGGAAGCGAGATCCGGACGCAAGAGATCCCCTTCGAACCCGTGCAAAGAGAAGGATATTTATTTGAAGCTCAGGGCGTCACCAGCCGGAACGTTACCGCAGCGAGCGATCGGGTACTGTTCGTGACAAGCGAATCGAAGATAACGGAGAACGCGGAGATGCCGGATGTGCCGGCCGCGTCGGCAACGGAACCGAGCATCCCTGTCGACGAAAGGCTATACAGCTATGAGTACGCGTCGGGCAAGCTCGAGGAGATTCCGGATCTCGGGATCGAACGAAGCGATGAGTTCGGTTCCTACTTGAATTATGCGATAGAAGGCGATCTCTTGACCGTATCGCTCAAAGAAGATAAACGAATCTCTCTTTGGACATACGATATGGCTTCCGGTCAGAAGGGAAATCATCTGGAGCTCGCCGCGGATGAACTGGGTACGGATCAAATCCACAACGCGGCGATCGCGGACGGCCGGATTTATCTGCTTCTACGGACGACCGAGAACCCGCTCGCGGCGGTGGCGGACGCGACGAACGGTCGAATTCTCTATAAAGGCCAAGTCGTCTGCGACGATCCGAAACGGGAGACGGAGGAGCAGATCAAGCTGGTACGGCTCTTAAACCTTCAACTTAAATAAAATGGTGCAAGTCGCAAGAAAGGAGAGCCATCCTGTGACCGAACATCCCCTTCATCAACGCGTCGAGCGATTGAAAGCGGCCGAACTCCTCGTCTATAGGATGGCTTTCTATCTTCTTCAAGAGGAGAAGACAGCGATCGCCGCCGCTAAGAGAACGCTTTTGGCCCTTGCCGGAAGAGAGGATTGGGAGGCCAAGTCCCCGTCGGATCGGGAGGCGCTGCTGAGAACGATCACGATAAAAGAAGCGCTCCAAGCCGCTAAGGATGCCGAAATTTGATCGGAAACTCCCGTTTGCTTCGCGTGTGAACAGGTGATAAAATAGAAAACGATTGATTGTAAACACGCGTTCACAATGGGAAGGGAGCGACTGTCATGAAATATCGCAAACTCGGGTCGACGGGACTGAAGGTCAGCGAGATCAGCTTCGGCAGCTGGATGACTTACGGACACACGGTAGGCGAGGATATCGGCGCCAAGCTGATCGACAAGGCGTTCGAGCTCGGAATCAACTTCATCGATACGGCGAACGTCTACGAACGGGGCGAAGCGGAGAAAATGCTCGGAGACGTCCTTCCGAGATACCCGCGCGAATCGTACGTGCTGGCGACCAAGGCTTTCTGGCCGATGGGCGACGGTCCGAACGATAGAGGCTTGTCCCGCAAGCACGTGACCGAGCAGCTGAACGCGAGCCTGAAGCGGCTGAAGCAGGATTACGTCGACATTTTCTATTGCCATCGTTACGATCCGGAAACTCCTCTTCACGAGACGCTCCGCACGATCGAGGATTTTGTCCGCCAAGGCAAAGTGCTCTATGTCGGAGTAAGCGAATGGACGGGCGCCCAAATCCAGGAAGCGATGCAGGTTGCCGATAAATATCTGCTCGATCGGATCGTAGTCAACCAGCCGCAGTACAACATGTTCTACCGGAACATCGAATCGGACGTGCTTCCGGTGAGCGAGAAGAACGGCATCTCCCAGGTCGTATTCTCGCCGCTCGCGCAAGGAGCCCTTACCGGGAAGTATCGGCTGGGACAGCAGCTGCCTCTGGGAAGCCGGGCGACCGACCCGAAGACGAACATGTGGATTAAAGGCTTCCTGACCGAGTCTCATCTCCGCAAGGTAGATCAACTGGACGGAATCGCGAAGGAGCTCGGCTTGTCGCTGTCCAGCCTGGCGCTCGCGTGGATTCTGCGTCACGACAGCGTGGCGAGCGCTTTGGTCGGAGCGACCAAGGTGTCGCAGCTGGAAGAGAACGCGAAGGCATCCGGCATCGTCCTTCCGCAAGAAGCTCTCGATCGAATCGAAGAGATACTCGTTCGGCCTTAAACTTTAAGCGCAGTGGCGTCTACGGCTCGTTATCGGCACGTTCCGCGAAGGGAAAGCCGGTAACGAGCTTGCTTTCCAAATAAAGTTAACATAATATAATTTACGTTAACATATTTCTTTGGTGTTGACTCCATATTCTTTCCATTGTAAGATTGCGCTTGTGCGTATTCGTATAACCTCGCAATGAACGGGCGAGGGTCTCTACAGGGAGCCGCAACTTCCTAACTACGAATTTAGAGTCGGCATCGATTCTAATTTCCGGTTAGGAAGTTTTTTTTGCGGCTTTGTTTCTGGACGCGGATAGGGGAGAAGGCAGCAATGAGTTACTACGGATTATCTGTTCTGCTAGGCGCGGCAAGCTACGGAGTTTTATCGGCCTTCGCGGTCAACGCTTACGATAAAGGGTATTCGCTCGGCGAGGTCGTCGGAACCCAGCTGATACTCGGAAGCCTTCTGTGCTGGGGCTGGGTTCTGTTAAGGAAGATGGTAAGAACAAGAAGGTTAAAAGGCGACCCTGCCAAGCTGGCTGCCGACAAAGCGGCGCATGCTCTGACATGGAAGATGAGGGGAACCTTGCTCGCGTGCGGACTTCCGACGATGTTCACGAGTCTGCTGTATAATGAAGCGCTTCATCATATTTCCGCCTCGCTGGCCATTATCCTGATGTTCCAGTTCACTTGGATCGGCGTGCTGATCGAATCCGCGATGACCCGTCACAAGCCCGGCGCGATTGTATACGTTACGCTCGCCGTCCTGCTTGGCGGTACGGCCTTGGCAGCGGGGTTAACCGAGAAGGGCATCGGCGAGTTCAGCCGATTCGGATTGATCCTTGGGCTGCTGTCCGCGGTGAGCTATTCGTTGTTTATCCTGGTGAGCGGCAAGGCGGTCGTCGCCGCGCCTCCCGCCGCCAGAACCGCATGGATGACGACGGGTTCGATGATCGGAGTGCTCCTCATTCACCCTCCGGTCCATCTGTTCAACGGGAATGTGACCGTCGAATTGCTGGGTTATGCTTTGGCGCTTGGTCTGTTCGGCTCTTTTATCCCGCCGGTCCTGTTCGCCATAGGGGTGCCGAGAATCGGCAACGGAATGGCCGGAATCCTCGGCTCGGTCGAGCTGCCGGTCGCGGTGGCGGTATCCGCTATTGTCCTGCGGGAGAAGATCAGCCTTCTCCAATGGGGAGGAGTCGCGATCGTTCTGATCGGCGTCGCGATTCCGGAGCTGAGCAGAAGGCTCGCGCGCGAGCGAACGGGGATGACGGCAAGCGGCAACGGCTGATCAAGAGACCGATTTCGGTCTCTTTTTTATGGAGTTAAAATGGCGTGAAATACGAATTTCACGCCATTTGTATTCTAAGCGTACAATTTGGTAGGATAAATAGACTTGTACTCATCAGGTTCAGTCATCGGAGGGGCAATTGAGCATGGCGAACGCGTCGAAGGACGATTTGGAAGAGCGATACGAAAAGGAGCTTCGGATCTTCCTCATCTGGATGAAGAATAGGGGAATGACCCCGGCGACTCAGAGGGCTTACCGGAGCGATGCCCTAGCGTACCTGAGTTCGATATATCCCAAGGAGTTATCGGAAGCGGGAAAAATCGACATCATGAGCTTTCTATCGGAATGCAGAGAGAAAGGCGCGGGCGACGAAGCCCGCAACCGGAAGCTGTCATCCATCCGTTCTTTCTATAAGGCTCTGATCGAGATGGAGCAGCTGAAGGACAACCCGGCAACGAACGTCGCGAAGTCGAAGCAGGAGAAAAACCGAATTCCGGTTTATCTGGAAGAAGCCCAATTGGTGGAGATGGCGGCGCTTGCGGACGGCAAGTTTCGCTCTCGCAACCTGGCGATCCTGCTGCTGATGGCCTATGCCGGACTTCGGGTAGGAGAAGTTCACCGCCTGAACGTCTCCGACTTGTCGGAGGACGGTTCGATTCGAGTCTTGGGCAAAGGGCGCAAGTGGAGGCTTGTCCCGCTTCCGAAGCCTTTGGCCGAGCTTTTGAAGCGGTCGCTGGAAGAGAGGAGAGAGCCCAGGCAGCCGAAGGAGACGGCGTTCTTCGTCTCTCAGCTCGGCAGAAGATTATCGATCCGCCGGATCCAATCGCTTGCGGAAGAAACGCTGCGGCGTCTGCAGGAGAGAATTCCCGCGCTTCGCGATCGGAAGCTCTCCAGCCATAAGCTGAGGCATTCGTTTGCGACGATGCAGATTCGCCAGGGGACGGACATCCGTACCCTTCAGGAGCTGCTGGGCCATTCTAGCATCGAAACGACGCAGATCTACACTCATGTGGACAATAAACGGATGAAGGAAGCCATGGATAGGATGGCGGAACTGCTTCCTGCTCTCCGGACATTAAACGGTCCTAGGATAAGCCGCCAGGAGGGATGACAATGATTAATGACATTAATAATCGCGAAGAGCTCGCTACGTTCGCGGGCGGATGCTTCTGGTGCATGGTGAAGCCGTTCGAAGAATGGCCGGGCATTCGCTCCGTCGTATCCGGATATACGGGCGGACATACGAACAATCCGACTTACGAGGAAGTCGGCCGCGAGACGACGGGGCATGCCGAAGCGGTGCAGATCGCTTATGACCCGGAGATCTTCCCGTATGAGCGGCTGCTCGAAATTTATTGGCAGCTCATCGATCCGACCGATGCCGGCGGG
>Ga0065721_10050249_pt1 | contig 21820 bp, 18 predicted proteins | sample Mesricmetagenome_FD_59108 | JGI IMG/M metagenome (GOLD analysis project Ga0065721, IMG submission 59108) | Mesophilic microbial community from rice straw/compost enrichment Sample: eDNA_1 v2 (version 2) | ecosystem: Engineered > Solid waste > Grass > Composting > Bioreactor | place: USA: Davis...
CAGCAGGGACTGGGAGATGGACGTACTGGGCGGCGACGAGCCGTATTTGTTCCATCTGACGAAGGGCAAGCATGTGCTCCGCCTGACGAACACGCTTGGCGACGTCGCCCCGCTGCTTCGGACGATCGAATCGAGCGTCCTGGAGCTGAACGAGATGTACCGCAAAATTCTGATCATCACCTCGAATACGCCGGATCCGTATCGCGATTATCAATTGGAGAAACGAATACCGAGCATGGTGGACGTGTTCGAGAAGCAAGCGGTTACGATCCGGAGCGTCGCCGATTATTTGGAGCAGGCGACCGGGGAGCGAAGCGATAAGGTCGCCGTTCTGCATACGCTGGTCGACCAATTGGAGCTCATGGCGGAAGACCCGGAGACGGTGGCCAAACGATTGAATTCTTTCAAGATTAACATCGGCGGCCTGGGCACGTGGATACTGACCGTCCGGGAGCAGCCGTTGCTGCTCGACTATATCGTCGTTGCTTCGCCAGAGCGCGAGCTTCCGAAAGCGGGCGCGTCGTTCCTGGAGACGGTGGGCCACGAATTGGGCGCCTTCGCGGCATCGTACACCGAGGACTACGACAGCATCGGCAATACCGGCGAAAGCGACCGTTCCGTAGACGTCTGGATTACGACGGGACGAGACCAGGCGCAGGTGCTCAAAAGCCTGATCGACGAATCGTTCTCGCCGGAGACGAACATCTCGGTGCATCTCAAGCTCGTGCCGGCGAATATTCTGCTGCCTGCGACGCTGGCCGGCGAAGGTCCGGACGTCGCGATGCAGATCGGGGAAGACGTGCCCGTCAACTATGCGATGAGGGGAGCCGCGGCCGATCTATCCAAGTTCCCCGACTTCGCGGAGGTCGCAGCGAGATTCCGCGACAGCGCGCTGACGCCGTACCGATACAACGGCGGCGTATACGCGCTCCCCGAGCAGCAGACGTTCCCGATGCTGTTCTACCGCAAGGATATTCTTAAGGAGCTCGGTCTAGAGCCGCCGAATACGTGGCAGGACGTCTACAATATGATTCCCGTGCTGCAGAAGCACAACATGGACTTCTGGCTGCCGATCGAGAATCCGGGCACGGCGACCAACAACGCGATGCTCGTCCCGAACGCCACGTTCTCCATGCTGCTCTATCAGAACGGAGGCCAATTCTACTCGGAGGACGGGAAGCTGAGCGCGCTAGACTCCGACAAGTCGATGGAAGTGTTCAAGCGATGGACGCAGTTCTATACCAACTATAAGTTCCCGGTCATCGCGGACTTCCCGAACCGGTTCCGGACCGGCGAGATGCCGATCGGCATCGCGGACTATACGACTTACAACATGCTGACGGTGTTGGCCCCGGAGATCAAAGGCCTATGGGACTTCACGATGGTGCCCGGCACCGAGGAGGAAGACGGCACGGTCAACCACAACGTCGCCAGCCATACGACCTCCGTCATGCTGCTCGATCGCTCGGAGGATAAGCAGTCGGCGTGGACGTTCATGAAGTGGTGGACGGACCAGGAGACGCAGGTCGCCTTCGGACGCGAGATGGAGGGGCTGCTCGGCGAGTCGGCGCGTTACCCGACGGCTAATATCGCGGCGCTGGAGGAATTGCCTTGGCCGGTTAAGGACTACCGCAACCTGGATAGCCAGTGGCAATGGGTCGAAGGCATTCCTCAAGTACCGGGCGGTTACTTCACCGGACGGCATCTGGACAATGCGTTCCGTAAAGTCATCAACGCGAACGAGAATCCGCGTGAGGCGCTGTCGGATTATATCCTCTACATCAATAACGAAATCGCGGTCAAGCGCAAGGAATTCAATCTGCCGAACTAGCTGGGGGTGAAAGACGATGCAAGCCGAAACATCGCGTCCGACCGTACCGAACCTCGTTCAGACGAACAAACCGTCGCGCTTCGCGCTGAGGTGGAAGGAACTGAAGAGAAGCAAGCATTATTACATCCTGATGAGTCCCTACATGCTCGTATTCTTCACCTTCACCGTCATTCCCGTCGCGTTCTCGTTACTGCTGAGCTTCACTTATTTCAATATGCTCGAATTTCCCCGGTTCGTCGGATTGCAGAACTATTCGCGTCTGCTGCTGGACGACGACGTATTCATGATCGCACTGAAGAATACGCTTCTGTTCGCGCTGATTACCGGTCCGGTCAGCTACGTCGCCTGCTTCCTGTTCGCATGGATCATTAACGAGCTATCGCCGAAAGTTCGCGCATTCATGACGCTGGTCTTCTATGCGCCTTCAATCGCGGGGAACGTATATTTCATCTGGCTGATCGTATTTTCCGGCGATAGATACGGCTATCTTAACGGCTTCCTGATGAAATACGGGTTTAAGCTGGAGCCGATTCTGTGGCTGACGACCGAGAAGTACATTCTGCCGATCCTTATCCTCGTCCAGCTCTGGCTAAGCCTCGGCACGAGCTTCCTGGCTTTCATCGCCGGCTTGCAGACGATCGACAAGTCGCTGGTCGAGGCCGGAGCGATGGACGGGATCAAGAACCGGTGGCAGGAGCTGTGGTATATTACGCTGCCGTCGATGAGGCCCCAATTAATGTTCGGTGCCGTCATGCAGATTACCGCGTCGTTCGCGGTCGCCGACGTATCGATCGCCTTGGCGGGCTTCCCGAGCGTCAACTACGCGGGACATACGATCGTTACGCATCTGTTGGACTACGGAACGATACGCTTCGAGATGGGCTACGCCTCCGCCATCGCCACGGTGCTCTTCTTCATGATGATCGGGACGAACATCATGACGCAGAAATTGCTCAGAAGGGTAGGTGAGTGACGTTGGGCGTCAAAGTGCTATCCGGCTTTCGGCTGTCGAGGAAGCTTAACCGCTCGTTAACCGTCAGCCTCATGCTGTTCCTGCTCTTGGCGGTGTTCGGCTGCTTCATGGCGCTGCCGTTGCTCTTCGCGGTGAACAATGCGTTCAAACCGCTCGACGAGCTGTTCGTCTTCCCGCCCCGTCTGTTCGTGAACAATCCGACGACGGACAACTTTTACGATTTGTTCGCGCTGATGGGGAATTCATGGGTGCCGCTCTCCCGCTATATCGCCAATACGCTGTTCATTACGATCGCCGGTACCGTCGGACATATCCTGTTCGCGTCGGCGGCGGCTTACCCGCTGGCGAAATATCGGTTTCCGGGCTCCAAGGTGCTGTTCAACATCGTCGTGCTCTCGCTCATGTTCTCCGGGGCGGTTACGTCGATCCCGAACTATATGGTGATGTCTTGGCTCGGATGGATCAATACGCACGCCTCGATTATCGTGCCTTCGCTCGGCTTCTCGCTCGGACTGTTCCTCATGAAGCAATTCATGGAGCAGATCCCGGACGCGCTGCTCGAAGCGGCCAAGATCGACGGAGCGAACGAATACCGGATCTACTGGACGATCGTCATGCCGAACGTGAAGCCGGCGTGGTTAACGCTGATGATCCTGCAGTTCCCGATCTTGTGGGGAAGCGACGGCGGCAACTTCATCTATAGCGAGAATCTCAAGACGCTGCATTATGCCCTCGGTCAGATCACTCAAGGGGGCATTGCTCGGGCGGGCGTCGGAGCGGCGGTCGCGCTGATGCTCATGATCGTGCCGATCGCGCTCTTCATCGTCTCCCAGAGCAGCGTCATCCAGACGATGACGACCTCCGGGATGAAAGAGTAGAAAGGATGCGTGCAGATGTCTAGAAGCATGCGGAAATTGAAAACCTGCATCCTCGTCGCGTTATGCGGCTTGATTGGCGTCGGTGCCTGCGGCGGCGCCGCCTATGCCGACGAGAGCGGCGGCTCCTACAACTACAACGCAAGAGGAAATCCGGTCGCATCGCCGTCGGCTTACCAGGCGACGACGCTATGGACCGGAGAGAAGCTGGGCGTCGGCGCTTTCAAGGAGCCCTCCGATCTTCATGTCACGTCGGATCGGCGCATCTACGTGCTGGACTCCGGCAACAATCGGGTCGTCGTCCTGGACGATCGGTTCAAGCCGATCGGAACGATCGACTCGTTCGTTAACGACGGCCAGGCGGACACGTTCAATAATCCTCAAGGCTTATACGTGACGGATAACGGCCACGTGTACGTGGCCGACACGGGGAATAAGCGCGTCGTCCATCTTGATCCGGACGGCAAGCTGGCGCAGATCGTCGATTCGCCGCAGTCCGAGTCGCTCCCCGCCGACTTCCAGTTCAAGCCGGTGCGAATCGTCGTGGACAAGGCGCAGCGGATGTACGTCATGGCGACGGGCGTGTACGACGGCTTCATGGAATTCAGCACGGACGGGGCTTTTACGTCGTTCATCGGCGCCAACAAGGTACAATTCAGTCCGGTAGAACGCTTCTGGAAGATGCTGTCGACCAAGGCGCAGAAGAGCCAGATGATTATGTTCGTTCCGACGGAATTCACGAATCTCGATATCGACGACCAAGGGTTCATCTACGCGACGAACGGCCAAGGGTACGAAGACGTGAAGAAGCTGAACGCGCGGGGCAACGACATTCTGAGAAGAGAAGGTTATTTTCCCCCGGGCGGCGATTGGTGGACCAGCACTTATGTCGGCAACCCGAGGCTCACCGATATCGACGTCACCGACAGCGATATCTACTCGGTTCTCGACGTGAAGAGAGGACGAATCCTGACGTACAACGGCGACGGGTATTTGATGTACGTATTCGGAGAGCTGGGCAACCAGCTCGGCGAATTCGACACGCCATCGGCGTTCGATCGGATCGGGGACGACTTCCTTGTCCTGGATAAGGCGCTCGGGGAGATCACGGTATTCGAGACGACGGAATACGGACGCACGCTCAACGAGGCGGTCAGAAGCTACTACCGAGGCGACGAGGAGCAGGCGGACCGGTTGTACGAGAGAGCGACGCGGATGAACGCGAACCTCGACTTCGCTTATTCGGGAATCGGCAAAGCGAAGCTGCGTCAAGGCGAGTACGCCGAAGCGATGAGCTACTTCAAACGGAGCTTGGATCAGAAAAACTATTCGAAGGCGTTCGTTCTGTATCGCAAGCAAGTGCTGCGCGAGCACTTCACCGAGTTCGCGCTAGCCTTGCTAGTGCTGGTCGCGGCCCTATACGCATGGAGAAGATACCGGAAAGCGAAAGGGGGAAGGAACATTGTCGCCGCTCAGCAGAGAATATAAATTCCCTTTTCATCTGATCGTGCATCCCTTTAAGGGCTATTGGGATTTGAAATACGAGCGCAGCAGGAAGACGAACCTGATCGTATCCTTTGCGATCCTCGTCTTGATGGTCGTCACGAACGTGCTCCAAAGCCAGTACAACGGCTTCGTCGTCAATCTATCCGACCCGGACGACATGAACAGCATTATGGAGATCGTGTACGTAGTCGTACCCGTATTGTTCTGGTGCGTGGCGAACTGGTCGCTGACGACGCTGATGGACGGGGAAGGGCGATTCGAGGAGATCTTCGTCTCGACCTGCTATGCGCTGACTCCGATCGTCATCGTGAACCTGCCGTGGGTGCTGCTCAGCAACGTGATCTCGCTGCAGGAGGCTTCCTTTTATTATTTTTCCGGCAATTTCGCGACCATATGGTTCGTGTTCCTCTTGTTCATCGGCAACATGACGGTGCATCAATTCACGCCCGCTAAGACCGTATGGACGATTCTATTGACGCTCGTGACGATGGCGTTCATGGCGTTCTTGTGCCTGCTGTTCTTTAGTCTGATTCAGCAAATCGCGAGCTTCGTCTATACGATATCCCAGGAGATTTCCTTAAGAAGCTAGAGCAAGGGTGAGAGCATTCGAACCCGACGATGATAAATTTACAGCAAGGAGGCATACCGATGAGGTTCGCCAACAAGGCGCTGGTGATCGCAAGCTGCGCGGTTCTCGTACTCGTCTCCGGATGCGGCGATTCGGCTCCGGACCCCGTCGCCCAAGCGAACGGCTCGGCCGTAACGGCCTTTACGCCGGGCAAACCGCTGGCCGCGTCGTTCTCGGATGCCCGCGCCGCGAACATGAAGGGCATCGCCGAGAACGATCGGCTCCGTCTGTTCGTGGAAGAAGCGTCGGGCGGCATCGCCGTGCTGAATAAGCTTACGGGCGTGATCTGGCATAGCAATCCTCCGGAGCGCGAGACGGATTCCGTTGCGTCGGGGGTCAACAAGGATCTGTTGTCCTCGCAGTTGAAGCTGGATTTCTACAACAATCTCGGTCAGCTAAGCTCGATCAATACGTATACCGACAGCGCGGCCTATAAGCAAATTAACTTCGAGCCGATTCCGGGCGGAGTGAGAGTCTCGTATCAGTTCGGGACGGCCAAGAAATCGTTCGAAGACATGCCTCCGCTGTTCAGCAAAGCCCGGTTCGAGGAATTGACGGGCAAGCTGGGCAAGACGGAACAACGGGCGCTTAATATCGCCTATAAGGAAGACAAGGAGAAGGAGCTGTACGTTCGGAACGACGCGGCGCTGCAAGGGGTGCAATTGGATCGCGCGCTCAAAGCGCTCGAGACGGCGGGGTATACGGAAGAAGATCTGCAGAAGGACGCGGCCAAGCTGAATATGGACCTGTCCAAGCCGGAGCCGCGTATATTCCGAGCTTCGATCGAGTACGTCCTGGACGACGACAGCCTCGTGGCCAAGATTCCTTCGGACAGCATCTACTATCCCGACGAATACCCGGTGAACATGATTTCGATGCTGAGCTTCTTCGGCGCGGGAGACGCGGCTGCGAACGGCTCGATATTCGTACCGGACGGATCGGGAGCGCTTATCCGCTTCAATAACGGCAAGACGAAGTATCCCGCCTACCAACAGCTCGTGTACGGCTCCGACCAGACGGTCGATCGCACCGAGGATCCTTCCAGGGAGCAAGCTGTGCGGCTGCCCGTATTCGGAATGGTACGGGAAGGCGAAGCGTTCCTGGGCATTATCGAGGAAGGCGCGGCTGCGGCTACGGTCAACGCGGACGTCGCCGGCAGACTGAACGGCTACAACTACGTGTATCCGAGCTTCTACGTCATCAACAAAGACGAGGTCACTCTGTTCGCCAACGAACAGCAGCGGTCGCTGCCGAAGTTCCAAGAGAGGCCGATGAAGACGGATTACACGGTCCGTTATGCTTTCTTGAGCGGGGAAGAAGCGTCCGTCGCGGGGATGGCGCATTATTACCAGCAGTACTTGTTACAGCGCGGCGGTCTTCCGGAGCCGAAGGCGGATTCGGCCACGAAGGACGTCCCGTTCTACTTGCAGCTCGTAGGCAGCATCTCCAAGAAGAAGCATTTTGCCGGCATCCCGTACGATTCGCTGGAGTCGCTTACGACGTTCGATCAAGCGCAGCATATCGTCTCCGAGGCGCAGAAGCGGGGCATTCGCAACCTGAAGGTGAAGTTCGCCGGCTGGTTCAACGATGGGTTGGATCACGAGGTTCCTGACAGCGTATCGGTAGATAAAGCCGTAGGCGGAAGCAAGGGCTTGAAGGAGTTCATCGCGTTCGCGAGGGAGAAGGGATTGTCGTTCTTCCCGGACGTTGCCTTCCTGGTCGCGAACTCGGGGGATAGCTTCGATCAGTCGGACGATGCCTCGAGAACGCTGAGGGACGAACCCGCCATGCTGTTCCCGGTCAACCTGGCCTTGAACCGGCGCGATCGCATGAAGCCGCCTTCCTACGTCGTATCGCCTCGGCTGATCGGAAGGTACGTGGACAAGATGCTTGAGAGCTTGCGCGACTATAAGGCCGGCGGCATCTCGCTGCGGGATATGGCCGATACGCTGAATAGCGACTTCCGGGAGAACAAGCTGATCGACCGAGTGCAGTCCCAAGGGATATCGACCGACGCTCTCGGCAAGCTGCAGGCCGATAAGCTGGAGATCATGGGCAACGGAGGCAACGCCTACGCGCTCCCATACTTGACGGACCTTACCGAAGCACCGATGTCCAACAGCCGGTTCAAGCTGGAGGACGAAGAAATTCCGTTCTTCCAGATGGTCGTCCGCGGTTATATCGACTACGCGGGCAAGCCGTACAACCTGTCCACCTATAACGATGTCAGACAGTACGTGCTGAGGTGTCTGGAATACGGAGCGGGCGTATACTTCGACTGGATCTATGAACCGAACTACAAGGTGAATAAGACGGATTACGACAGGCTGTTCGCCGTGAACTATGAATTGTGGATCGATCAAGCGTCCGAAATCTATAAGGAAGTGAACGGGGTGCTCGGCCGCGTTCAAGGCGAGCGGATGCTCTCGCACGAGAAGCTGGACGAGGGCGTATTCCGAACCGTCTACGAGAACGGAACCTACGTCATCGTGAACTATAACCGTACGCCGGCGCAGGCGGACGGCATGACGATCGAAGCCGAAAGCTATGTGACGGGTGGTGGGCAACCTTGAGATTCCTAGCGAAGCTCCGCTTGAGCCAGAGAACCTATGCGCAGACCAAAGCGATGTGGGGCTTTATCTACGTCCTGCCGTGGCTGATCGGCTTCATCTTCTTTTTCTTCGTGCCGTTGATCTCCTCGCTGCGCTTCAGCTTGAGCAAGGTCGAAGCGAATTCGGGCGGCATTATCGTGAATTTCATCGGCTTCAAAAATTACGTGGAAGCGTTAACCGTCCATACGAGCTTCAACCGCATCCTGACCGAATCGATCACGAACATGGTCGTTAACGTGCCTCTCATCGTGATATTCAGCTTGTTCCTGGCGGTGCTGCTGAACCAGAAATTCGTCGGAAGGACGCTCGCGCGCGCGATCTTCTTCCTGCCGGTCATTCTGGCGTCCGGCGTCATCATGGCGCTCGACAGCACGAGCTTGGTGCAGGCGGTGAACGATAGCAACGCCGGAAGCCCCATCGTGAGCGGGCTTAGAAGCTTCGAGCTGTCGATGATGATGGAGGACGCGGGAGTCAGCGAGAGCATCATTAACTACTTGACTGGCGCGGTAGACCGTATCTATCAGATCGTCAGTCAGTCGGGCGTGCAGATCCTTATTTTCCTGGCTGGCATTCAGACGATATCGCCGCAGCTATACGAAGCTTCGAAGATGGAAGGCGCGACCGGATACGAAGCGTTCTGGAAAATCACGTTCCCGATGGTCAGCCCGCTCATTCTAGTGAACGTGGTATACACGATCATCGATTCGTTCTCGAGGAACGCGATGACGGATTTGATCAAGGAAACCGGGTTCACCACGTTCAATTTCGGGCTCAGCTCCGCGATGGCTTGGATTTACTTCCTGGCGGTGTCCCTGATCCTGCTCATCAGCTCGTACCTGATATCTAGGAAGGTGTTCTACTATGATTAGAACGAGAATGGTGTCTATCGGAGGTTGGTTGTTGGCCCGGCTGCTTTCCCTGCAATCCTGGAAAAGAGGGCTGTGGTCGCTCGTGCGTCTCGGTCTGATCGTGGGGCTGTCGTTCGTCATTATCTATCCGATCTTGCAGAAGATCGCTACGGCCATCAAGGACAAAACCGACCTGTATTCGCCGATCGTCATCTGGGTTCCCGAGCATTATACATGGGATAACTTCAAGCAGGCGATCCGAATCATGGACTATTGGACGACGCTCGGGCATACGTTCACCCTGTCTGCGATGACGACGGTTCTGACCGCGATTTCGTGCGCGTTCGCGGGTTACGGCTTCGCCAGGTTGAAGTTCAAAGGGAGCAACCTGCTGTTCGTTGGCGTCATTCTGACGATTCTCGTGCCTCCTACGACGATATTGATCCCGGTGTACTTGAACCTGAAGGATTTGAATTTGCTGAATACGCAATGGCCGTTCATTCTGACGTCGCTCACGGCGAATTCGATGAAGGCGGGGCTGTATATTTTCATCTTCCGGCAGTTTTTCAGAGGCATTCCGAAGGAGGTCGAGGAAGCCGCTTATATCGACGGCGCGGGCGTCAGCAAGACGTTCGGGCGGATCATGCTGCCTAACGCGCTTCCCGCCATCGTGACGGTGCTGCTCTTCGCGTTCGTGTGGCAGTGGAACGACAGCTTCTACACGACGACGTACTTGACGACAAGCAAGGTCATGTCGATTCAGCTGTCTTCGTTGCCCTACAATCTAGGCATTATGCTCAGCGACGGCGTGTCTTCCCGTGCGGATCCGTTCTATCAGAGCATGGTGCTCGATACGGGCATGCTGCTTGCCATTGTGCCGCTTATCCTGATCTATATATTCGTGCAGCGATATTTCGTCGAAAGCGTCGAGCGGACGGGGATCGTCGGTTAATCGAAATCGGTTATAATGGGATTGACCATGCATTGGAGGACGAGACTTCATGACGAATCAGAATCATACGGGCGACTTGCCTAGGCTTCGCGACATGTTTAATAAGCATTTTCGGGTTGGCGCGGCCGTGAACCCCATTACGCTGAACACGCAAGCGGAGCTTCTGAAGCAACACTTTAATAGCGTGACGGCCGAGAACGAAATGAAATTCGTTAGCTTGCAGCCCGTCGAAGGCTTGTTCAGGTTCGACGACGCCGATCGAATGGTCGATTTCGCGACGGCGAACGGGATGGGAGTCCGAGGCCATACGCTCGTCTGGCATAATCAAACGCCGTTATGGATGTTCGAGAATGCGGACGGGAGCACTGTTGACCGCGATACGCTGCTAGAGAGAATGCAGACGCATATCGAGACGGTCGTCTCGCGGTACAAGGGAATCGTCTACGCATGGGACGTCGTGAACGAAGCGGTGTCCGACAAGAGCGGGGAGCAGCTTCGGCCGTCCAAGTGGCTCGAAATCGCCGGAGAAGATTTCATTGCTAAAGCTTTCTCTTACGCGCATGACGCCGATCCGAACGCGCTGTTATTTTACAACGATTATAACGAGTCCGTTCCGGAGAAAAGAGAGAAGATCTACGCTCTGGTGAAGTCGTTGAAGGATCGAGGCGTGCCTATTCACGGCGTCGGGCTTCAAGCGCACTGGAAATTACAGCAACCGTCCATCGATGAGATTCGCCAAGCGATCGAGCGTTACGCGAGCCTCGGCTTAAAGCTGCACATTACGGAGCTGGACGTCTCCATGTTCGAATTCGAGGATCAACGGACCGACTTGAAGGAGCCGACCGAAGAGATGCTAGCCGAGCAAGCCGAGCGGTACGGGCAGTTCTTCCGACTGTTCACGGAGTACAGCGAGCATATCGATTCGGTGACTTTCTGGGGAGCGGCGGACGACTATACGTGGCTGGATAACTTCCCGGTGCGTAACCGCAAAAACTGGCCGTTCCTATTCGATAGGAAACACGAGCCTAAGCCGTCGTTCTGGGAAGTCGTACGTGCGGCGGAAGCTTCCGCGGGGCAACGTTAATGGACCGGCAGTCAAGTACGTCGATCGTCCGCAACCCGGTCATCTGGTCCGATGTGCCCGACGTCAGCGTCATCCGGGTCGGGTCGATTTACTATATGGTCAGCACGAGCATGCATTCGATGCCGGGCTGCCCGATTATGAAATCTACCGATTTGATGCATTGGGAGCTCGTGAATTACGTGTTCGATAAGCTTGAGGACAACGATGCCCACAACCTGCTGGACGGCAAGGGCATATATGGTGCCGGTTCATGGGCGGCAAGCTTGCGCGAGCATGAAGGCGTCTATTACGTTTGCTTCTCTAGCAACGATATGAAGCAATTTTATGTCTACCGTACGGACGATATCGAGCGCGGATGGTGGGAACGGACGGTCATGAAAGGGCTCATGCACGATCCGGCTTTGCTGTTCGACGAAGGACGCGTCTTCGTGTTCCACGGCAACGGCGACATTCGAATCACGGAGCTTACGTCCGACCTTACCGCGCGCAAGCCGGACGGCATCGATCAGCTTCTATTCGAGACGGCGCGGGAAGGCATCGGCTTGCGTTGCGAGGGCTGCCACGCCTATAAGCTAAACGGATATTATTATTTAATGTTCATCGATTGGCCGCGAGTCGGTCACGGACGCCGCAGAGTGAACGTATACCGCTCGAGAGAGCTGCTAGGTCCGTACGAGAATCGCATCGTCCTCGATGACGACATGGGCTACTTCAACAACGGAGTCGCTCAAGGAGGAATCGTCGACACGCCGACCGGCGAATGGTACGCGGTGTTGTTCCAGGATCACGGCGCCGTCGGCCGAATTCCGTGCGTCGTTCCCGTCTCATGGGAGGAGGATTGGCCGGTTCTTGGCATTGGAGGCAAGGTGCCGGAGACGTTCGAGGTCCCGTTGCCGAGCAGCGAAGCGAGTCCGCTCGTCATCAGCGACGAGTTCGATTACGCGGAGAACAAGCTGGCGCTGAACTGGCAGTGGAACCACAACCCCGACGACCGGCATTGGTCGGTCACCGCGCGTCCCGGCTTCCTCCGGCTTACGGCTGGACACATCGCCCGCAGCGTCGAGTACGCGCGCAATACGCTGACGCAGCGAACGGAAGGACCTGTCTGCGCAGCCGTCGCCGCGCTGGAAACGACCGGCATGAGGCCGGGAGATTACGCCGGACTAGTCGCGTTGCAGAGCAGCTACGGCACCGTCGGCGTTCAGATTGGCGACGATGGAGAGCGTTACGTTACGATGCGCGTCAAAGACGACGGGAATGACGTAGAGATCGATCGCATTCGATATGAAGGCGACCGGATTGAGGTAAGAATCGAGTTTAACTTCGCGGATAACACCGATCTTGCTCATTTCTCTTATTCGGAGGACGGAGAGACGTGGAAGCCGATCGGCCGTTCGCTGCGAATGAAGTATACGCTGGACCATTTCATGGGCTACCGCATCGGGTTGTTCCAATACGCGGCGAAGCAAACCGGCGGGATCGCGGATTTCGATTACTTCCGGTATACGAGGCAATGACATCTTCATAAGTATGTATGAACCATCCCGCATCCGATATCGGAGCGGGATGTCTTTGTGTCCGTGTTGTTATACCCGTTTGCTGATCGCGAACCCTCCTCGGGCGAAGCCGCTGCTATGATTCAATGGCGTGCCGGATAAGTCGAAGCTCGTAATCCCGTCCAACGGCAGCATAACGTAAGACTTGACGAACACTCTATCTTCCTGTGAATTGATCTCCATCAACCGCACCCCAGGCCTGCCCTCGATCGTCAAGTTGTGGTCGAAGCTGTCGGTTAACGTCAGTCTCTGGGCAACGGGATCGAAGCTGAATGTCTGCACCGCTTGCGTGGTTAGCGCGCGTACCCTTCGGCCGTCGTCAGACACAAGAATGGTCTGAGGGCGGCCGGCAACCGAAATTCTGCTGGTTACGCCGAGATAGGCGGTGTTCCCTGTATACAGGACGGCGATTTCTTGATCGCCCCATACCGGAACGAACGCGAACGATCCGTCAGGCGTGAACGCGACGTTCATCGGCATATCGCCTACGATTACTTCTTGTCCTACATCGGACAATGTTCCCGCAGCATCGATTCGCGCTCGTCTAGCCCGACCCTCGAACGCTCTAATCGCCAGTATCGATCCGCTCCCGTCCGGCGATATGGCGACCGCCTGAGCATCCGTCGGAATCGATTGGATGTCGGGCTGCTCCTCCGAGTCGGAAGGAAAAGAAACCATTCGACCGCTCTCGAAAGGAGGGACGCCAACGACGAACCTGCTGTCAGGCGTGTAATCCAACCCCCGTACAGGGGACGGAGACGGCAGAACGGACCGCAAGAACGGAGGATTGGCCGTGAGATCGACTTCCAGCAGGCTCATTCCGTCAATCGAAGGCAGAGCGGCTCGTTCGCGGTTTCCGGAGATGACGACGTTCTGCGAACCGTTCGTTACGATATCGCCGATAACAGTCTCCAGCTCCTGATTCAAGAAGACAAGAGCTCCTAGCCTATTCACGAGTAACGTATTGTCCGGCAGTCCTCCGCCTCCGGAAGCTCCCAGCGCGAAAGCGAGTCCGCCGTTAGCTTCCACGCCCGGCGCGAATCCGAGGAGGTTGCCTTCCGCGTCGAACGCCGCAAGCCTGTTCGAACCGGCGACGAATAGGATCGTCTCGTCCGCGTTCAGCGCCATCTGATCCACGCCGTAGTAGAGGGGGATCTCGAGGTGGTGCGGGAAGCTTCCGATAAGGGTTAACCGTTGCGCGATCGGATCGAATGCGTAGATCCCCACCTCTTCCGAAGAGAGCACGTACACCTTGCTGCCGTCGGCGGACACGATGATCGTCTGCGGAAGGCTGGCGGAAGCGATCCGGCTTGTCTCTCCAAGATAGGGCTCGGTCGCGAGTACGATAATCTGATTCAGCTGCGGATCGGCCGTGAAGGCGAATTGCCCGTCAGGCGTAAAGGCAAGGTTAACCGGGGACTCGCCCGCCGTCACTTCCTGGCCGGTGTCCGTCAACGCCCCATCCGCATCGATCGAATAACGCCTGACCCGCCCTTGCAAGGCGCGGGAGGCGAGAATTTGATTGATCGAGACGGGCGAGGTCGCTACGGATTGCGTATCCGAAACCGCAAGATGCGCCGAGCCGTCGCCTATTCGATAGGAAACCATGTTCTGCGGCGTAAACAGGAATCCGTCGACGCTAATCGCGTAACGATTATCGGCGGTTATGGCAACGTCTTCTAGAGGCGTCGGAGAAGCGAATTGATGGACGACCGATGGCGGATCGCTAGTCAGATCGATCTCGAATAGACGGCCGGGATCGAAGGCGGAGGCGATCGCCTTCCGGTAATCGCTTGTCACCGCCACGTCCAGAAGATCGCCGTCTAGGCCAAGCTGATACGCGACGGTTAACGTGTCCGCGTCTACGAAGCTGATTCTGCGCTGTCCGTTCTCGACCGCAATGACGTAATTCCGTGGTAGATTGGCTATGTCTATCACTCTCCTAAGGTTGAGTGACCGTATAGTAATCCGGCGCAAGACGACGGCCGAAGCTTGTCTACCGGATTCTATAATTAGAATATGCCCCCAGCGCAAAGCTGCTTCAGGCATTCTACCTCCATGGAGCATGATCGGGCAGGAATCGTGTATGCTAGGATTGAAGTTGTTCAGATAGATTCACGATGCTGATAGAAAAGAGAGGGCGATACATATGTCTACTCATACGACCGAGGCGCAGATGTTCTCGTATCGAACGGTAACGGAGGTCAAGGATTGGGGAGCCGTTATCACGAAAGTGATCGTAGATTTAGGCGAATCGGTGCCTAACGGAGCGGTAACCGCGGATACCTTCGCCGTACGCGTGACGAGAATCGACAGCCGACTGTCTGACCCCTTGGTAGAAAAGGGCGAACGTAGAGTCATCCGTGCATACGTGTCGGATCAGGATGGGAATTTGGTTGACCGAGACGACCGTTATGCGGCAATTGAGCTGGAGATCGGACCGACTGCATCGTTAGGGTCCGCCATCCATTATAACGGGGCAACGGGCTTCAACGCTTGGAATGAGAATAGGTATGAGATCATTCAGACGAAGGCGATAACGACGACCGACGGAACGATATCAAACCTTACCTTTAACGTTCTGGCGGGGGATATCAAGACGTTGGTGGACGACTTCGATACCGGCGAATTTACGCACGATAACGTCGCTTTAACCTACGCGGAATACTCACCGGCGCAAGGAGGCCATAAGAAGCCGTTGCTCATATGGCTTCATGGGTACGGCGAAGGCGGCACGGATCCGACGATTCCGATAGCCGCCAACAAAGCGGTTAGCTTCGCTTCCGAGCCCATGCAAGCCTTCTTCGGAGGGGCATACGTATTGGCTCCTCAGTCGCCAACGTTCTGGATGGACGGCCATACTCGGTCCGGGGACGGAACCTCGAAGTATCAGCAGGCGTTGATGGCTTTAATCCAACAGTACGTTGCGCGCCATCCGGGTATCGACGAGAGAAGGATCTATATCGGAGGGTGTTCGAACGGCGGGTATATGACGATGCTTATGATTCGCGATTACGTCGGCTACTTCGCGGCCGCGTTCCCGGTATGCGAAGCTTTGGAGGATACGCTCGTGACCGATGAAGACATCCGGAGCATGAAGGACCTCCCGATCTGGTTCGTCACGGCTCAAGCGGATCCGGTATTGCCGCCTGATCGATTCACCGTGCCGACGTATAAGAGGCTGCTTCAAGCCGGCGCGCAAGACGTGCACCTGACCTTATACGATACAGTCGTCGATACGACGGGCTTGTACCATAATTCGGACGGCACGCCATACGAATACCATGGGCATTTTTCTTGGGTTTACGTGTTCAATAACGAGGTGCGGAATACGATCGATGGACGACCGACCACTCTTATGGAGTGGCTGGCTTCCCGGGTTCGGGTCAGCTAGCTCAAGATGAAGCTTTCCAGATCGGCAAGCGTGGCATCGGTCAACGGCGCCGTATTGTCGAAGGTCAGGACGGAACCCGCGGGGAGCGGCCATGCGATCGCTCGAGGGCGTAGCGACTGACTGAACTGCTCCCAGTTCGCCAGCTTCCAGGCGTCCAGCGCAGAAGCACGCGATTGTATACGCGCGTAATAATCGGCTTCCGAAGACAGCGTGACGAGGATGACTTTGACGCATACCTCGGTCGTCGTCAGGCCAATACGCGCCAGCTCGCTAGCCAGCCAGTTCGCATCCTCCGTCTCCTTCGTGAAGGGGCCGACAACGACGGCGTCTAGACCGAGTCTTAGCTGCTGCAGCGCCGCATCCATCGTAATCCGGTAGCCGAGATCGCGACAATGCTTCTTATAGAACGGAGAATCCCGATCCTCCGGATCTTCGCCGGCGAGCGTCATGATGGCTTCCGCCGCGGGGCGAAGCAGCGTGTCCATATCCAAGTAAGCTCCCCCGTGCCGCTGCAGCCAGGCTTCGGCTAACGTCGTTTTGCCTGCGCCTGCAGGGCCAAGGAAGAAAATCAATTTGCGCACAAGACAGCCTCCCAGCTTGTAATGAGAACAATATTAATAATGCCATATTAGCATATCGCACAACCTTGAAGGGGGCCGCTACGTGCAAGCGTTGCTTCGAATATCGTACAGCATGGCGAAATTACGCCCAGCTCACATTCGGAGGGAAACGCGATTGGCGGACTATTACATCTTCGGCGAAGCGGAAGCTATCGACTACGCACGTGGAATCAAGGGATTGTTCCCGGACACAGCCAAGCTTGCCGCAATAGAGATCGGCAACGGCAATCTGAACCGCGTGTTTCGAATATCGGACGCGGAATCGGGCAAGAGCGTGATCCTGAAGCAAGCGTTGCCCTACGTCAAGGTAGTCGGAGAGTCAGTCCCCTTGTCGCTTGACCGAGTCAGAATCGAAAGCGAAGCCTTGCGCGTGCAATCGGAGATATGTCCCGATGTAACGCCGAGCGTATTCGCTTGCGACCCGGACCTGGCGGTCATTGTGATCGAGGATTTAATCGATCACACCGTCATGCGAAGCGGACTCATGAAGCGGGAGCGTTATGCGTTCGCGGGAGGACGGCTCGGATCGTCTCTGGCGAGAATGTCGTTCTTCACTTCGGATTTGGGTCTGGATCCGCAAGAGAAGAAGAGGCGGGTGAAGGCTTTCGTCAATCCGGCGCTATGCGCCATTACGGAGGATATCGTCTTCGACGCCCCTTACCGTAAAACCCGGATGAACAGATTCGACCCCCGGATCCGGGATGCCGTCGAGCGAGTATGGACGGATACGGCGCTGCATCTCGAGGTTGCGCTGCTGAGGGAGAAATTTCTAACCTCGGCGCAGGCGATGATCCACGGGGATTTGCATACGGACAATATTTTTTATCAAGCCCGATTCTATGAGAATCATCGACCCCGAATTCGCCTTCTACGGTCCGATCGGCTACGATGTCGGGACGGCGATCGGCAGCTTGCTGCTGAACTTCGCGGGGCAAGAGGGATGGAGCGCGGATGAGCGGGAGCGCTTGGATTATCGCGGCTATTTGCTAGATACCGCCCGCGATCTATGGACGCAATTCGAGCGTCAATTCCGGGAGTTATGGAATAGGCATGCGACCGACCGGATGGCGAAGACGCAAGGCTATCAGGATATGTACGTCGCACGATTGCTGCAAGACGCGGTCGGCTTCGCCGGAGCCATTGCGGTATGCCGCGTCCACGGGTTCATCCGCGTCGCGGACATCGCGGACATCGAAGCTCCCGACTCCCGCGAACGGGCACAGCGGCTCGCGTTGAAGCTCGGCGCGGCGTGGATCAGACGGAATCGCGCCGTCCTATCGATGGATGAGGCGCTGGAGCTAGCCCGCGAAACAGCAGAAGAGGCTTCGCAGGATTGATGCGAGAGCCTCTTTGCTTGTTGCCGGGATTAGGAGGGTTCCCCGTTCTCGTGATCCTGTAAGAAGGCTTCAGCCTGCTCGGGTAGGCCCGCGTTCCGGTAAGCCATACCAAGGTATTGCCGAACTTCGCTTACCTGGGTATCCGTAAGGTAGCCTGTATCGTGCCGGCTTCGTTCAAGCAGGAAGGTGAAGTCTTCGATCGCGGTTGCCGAGCATTGGAAGAAAGACTCCGGCAGCCTTAGACAGATGTTGCCTCGCAGCCACCGGATTTCCTTATGCTCCGAGTCCAGCGCAACCGCGCGATCGAGCGCTTCCAACCCTTCCTCCACCTTATCTACTTTGTCCAGCATTTTCACGGCGTCCCGGCCTAATAGAACGAGAGTGCTGCCGTAATAAGCTTCGATCAGCGCATGGTCCGGTGCGGCCTTACGAAGCTTAGAGAGCATCTCGTTGGCTTGTATGACCGCGTTACTGTCCCCTTCCACTCCTTGACGATGGAGCGACTTGGCTTCCTCGAACCGGTCCATCGGGTTGCTCTCTACGGTCATCCCTTCTCGACCTCCTCGTAAACCTACTTGTACGATATGTACGAACCCTGCTTAGCGATTGGATGGATTGAACCGCTTACGTGAAATGTACGGATGTCTGCGAGGGAGCGCATTCATGCCTATTCCATGTTATATTTTAGTTATAATGACAATCGTTTCAATTAGATAGGGTTGAGAGGTTGATATAGAAAAGTGGATAAGGGGGAGTTGAGAGTGGTGAAGCGGATTGGAATCATCCTGACGGCAGCTTCATTCATTGTTGCCGCTGCCTGTACGAATTCGAACGAGAAACCTTTACTTGAGCCTATCGAAGGGGAATTTCATATCATCTGGGATATCGAGAGCGGGCTGATACCTGCTACCTTCATGACTCAGTCGCTGGAGAAGCAGTTCCCTAAAGCGGAATTTACGGTGTCGAGCATGTCCCGCGGATACTATGAGGACGGCGCTTCATTTCCCAATGAGAACTACGAGATCGTAGCTCAAGATTTGCCCGGGGATCTGATCATGTTCGAAAGCACGCTTGCGCCGTATTTTGTCAAGACCGGGTACTTGGAGCCGTTGGACAACTACATCAGCTCGGATCTGAGCCTGGTCGAGCGAATAAATCCCGAACGATTGGATCACGTACGCGAGCAAGGCGAAGGTCAAATCTACGGAATCCCGTTCGGTCGCAACGTGTATGCGCTGTATTATAACGCGGACATTTTCAATGAATTGAACGTTCCTCCGCCGACGGACGGGATGACGTGGGACCAAGTGCTCGAGCTAGCTTGGACGATCGCCAACAACCCGTCCATCGGGGAACGTGCGGCATTGCGCATTCCCGACGATCAACTGGTTTATAGCCAATTCGACATCCGCATCCTGAACCCCGATACCGGCGAGCCGGATGCCGATAGCCCGCTCTGGGAGAGGAGAAAGGCATTCTTCGATCAGTACCTTGAGCTGTATAAGCTGCTTGAGTTGCCGAGAGGAATTAACGCCAAGAGCGAATTCGATTATTTCTCCGAAGGTAAAATCGCGATGATCGCGGGCGGGCTGTTAGGGAACGGTACGAACAGTCCTCCGGCTGCCGGGTTGCTGCCTCCGTTCGGCCAAGCGTGGGACATGGTCAGTTTCCCCGTGTTCGCGGACGCTCCGGACAAGGGGCCTGCTCCTTCCTACTACTATCTGGGCATTCCGAGGAACAGCCAACGGAAGAAAGAGGCGCTCCGACTGATTACGTACTTGTTGTCGGAGGAGCCTCAGACGAGCAATAGCATGAACGGCCTGGCCAGCGTGCTGAACGATTCGGAGATTGCCGGCCGGTTCGGCGAGTTACATCCGTTCTTGTCCGGCAAGAGGGTTCAGGCATTCCTCCGTTATTCGAAAGAAGGAACGCTGGGACCGGACTACGACTGGGAAATGCAAAAATGGGGTTCTTCTGTCTATTACTTGGAAGAGGGAATATTGGACAATATCTTAACCTACCGACGACAGCGATTGGACAACGTTGGGGTAAAGGATTAAACCAACCGGTGTCCGCCATCCGCATGCAGTACGGTTCCGGTCACGAAGCTATTCCGGATGAGGTAAAGCACGCTTTGCGCGACGTCTTCGGCGGTTCCGACCCGTTGTACGGGGAGCTTGCTTGCAATCGTATCGTAAAATTGCTTCCGAGCTTCTTCCGCCATTCGGCTGCGCGCCGGAGTTTCGATAATGCCGGGCGATACGACATTGACGCGGATCGGAGCGAGCTCCAAGGCGAGCGTCAGACCGAGGTTCGAGACGGCGGCGTTCACCGCGCCAAGCGCTGCCGAACCGACCATCGGCTTGTAGGCGACGACCCCCGAGAACAAAGTGATCGATCCGTTGTCGTTTACGTTAGGAGCGCCGTATTTGGCGGCATAGTATTGGCCCCAGAACTTGTTGTCGAACAATTGCCGGGCTTGACTGGCGTCCGAATTCAAGAACGAACCGCCGGACGTTTCCGCGGCGCTGACGACAAGATGGTCGAACCGTCCGATCATGCCGAAGAAGTCCTTTACTTGCCGTTCTTCCGTCGTATCAAGTACGTACGTCTTTGCTCTAGAGCCGATCTTCTCTTGAGCTTGCCGCAGCTTCTGTTCTGAGCGGCTCGCGATGATGACTTCCGCTCCAAGCACGATCGCCTGCCGGGCGGTTTCCAGTCCGATGCCGGAGCTTCCGCCGATAATAATGATTCTCTGATTGCTAAGCATCTGATTTCCTCCTCACACGAAGATCCACAACGCCATTATAGATACATAAATTCCAATACGGAAGTAGTGATATTTAATTCATATAGTTTCCCAAAATGAAGTAATGAGCTACAATAAGCTTATTGAGAACGGGAGAGTGATCCAATGAGCCATATAGAGCCTATCAAGCTTGAGAAGGGAGCTCCAGGCGTGCCCTGTCCGATTGCCAAGACGCTCGACATCATCGGGACGAAGTGGACGTTCCTCATCCTTCGCGACTTGTTGATCGAAGGGACGCTCCGATTCGGCGATCTGCTGAAATCGATGGACGGAATTAGTCCGAAGACGCTGTCGCTCAGGCTGCGAGAGCTGGAGGATCACGGCCTATTGCTGAGGAAGGTGTATCCGGAGGTTCCTCCGCGCGTCGAATATACGTTGACCGAGCAAGGGAGACGCTTGGAAGGCGTCTTACTCGAGCTGAAGAGATTCGGGTTGAACCTGTAGGGAAGGTATGAACTAGCGACGGGCAATCGGGAGGATTTTATCATAAACAAGAAGCTTTGCCGTGGTAAGGCGGAAGCGCGCGAGGTGTCCTTCGGGACATCTTTTTTATTGTTTAGGAAATGATGTGCCGCTCAAATGCGGCTTGTTCTTGCAACGGTCTTGTAGACCGTTACAGCGCCGCGTGATCGTGGTTTGTTCTTGCAACGGTCTCGCAGAACGTTGCAGCGCCGCGCGAGCGAGGTTTGATCGTGCAACGGTCTCGCAGAACGTTGCAGCGCCGCGCGAGCGTGGTTTGTTCTTGCAACGGTCTTGCAGACCGTTACAGCGCCGCGCGAGCGTGGTTTGATCGTG
>Ga0065721_10050250_pt1 | contig 21818 bp, 17 predicted proteins | sample Mesricmetagenome_FD_59108 | JGI IMG/M metagenome (GOLD analysis project Ga0065721, IMG submission 59108) | Mesophilic microbial community from rice straw/compost enrichment Sample: eDNA_1 v2 (version 2) | ecosystem: Engineered > Solid waste > Grass > Composting > Bioreactor | place: USA: Davis...
ATGGGTATCCGTAGACAAGCGCAGCGCCAGCTTCCCCTCCCCTATGCGCACATCCACTTGGGCATCTGCGGCGGTCAGCTGTTGGCGCTCCAGATCCACCGCTACCGGCCCGCGCCAAGCCAACTTGACCGGGGCCATATCCTGCCAGACTGCGGTGAAGTCCATCTGCAGGGGGAAAGGCGCACCAGCCAGGGCCAGACCATTGGCGCTCAGATTGAAGTCGCGGATTTCCGCCCGATCGCCGGACTGGAGGTTGTTGTAGATAAGCTTCAGGCGGGTGATCTGCACCTGCTCCACCGAGAGCGCCGGCAGTGAGGCGCCGTCGTTGTTGTCCGGGCCCGGGTCCGAGGGCGCAGCGGATTGCGCTTTCCCCAGGCTCTGCCAAGCGCTATTGCCCTGGGCGTCCACCTCATAATGCACTTCCAGACCGTCCAGACGCACGCCATCCACGCGGATCTGGCGCTGCAGAATCGGCTTCAACTGCACCGCCACCTCAGCCTGGTTCACCGCCGCCAGCAACGTCTTGTCCTGCAGGCTGGCCAGCTCCAGCTCCCCCAGCGACAGCCCCAGGCTGGGAAACAGTCGCCAGCGGATATCGCCCGGCATATGGAGCGCCACCCCGTGTTTGGCGGCCTCCTTCTGCAGCAGAGGTTTGAGGTGATTGGGGTCCAGGGTCAGCACCAGGGCCAACGCCAGAATCACCAGCAGGAAAATCACACCAACGACAAACAACAGCGAGCGCAGCAGCAGTTTCATAATTGAGGTTCCTGAGTGACGTCCGGGGCTTAGACAGAGTCTGCGGGATTTTAGGTCATTCAAAGCGATGCAGTTGTGGGGTTCCGTGCCCGTTTGCAGTGCATAATGCAAATGGTTACTATTTGCAAACTTTTGACTTCAGCGATCTCTCCCTCATGAAATTGTCTCTCCCAGCGCTTGCAGCTCTGTGTTCCCTGACAGCCTTTCTCACCAGTTGCAGCGACAAGCAGCCTTCGGCCCCGGCAGCCTCCACCCTCACGGTCTACTCGGAGCGGGTGGAGCATCTCATCAAGCCTTTATTCGATGAATACACGGCCCAAACCGGCGTTTCCATTCGCTATATCACAGACGGCGCCGGCCCGCTGATCACCCGCCTGGCCAATGAGGGCGAGGCCACGCCGGCCGATCTGCTGATCACGGTGGACGCGGGCAATCTGTGGCAGGCCGCCGAAATGGGATTACTGCGCAGCATAGACTCACCGATCCTGGAAGAGAATGTCCCGGCCCATCTGCAATCCGGCGATAACCAGTGGTTTGGCCTGTCCGCCCGCGCCCGCACCATTGTCTACTCCACCGAGCGCGTGAAGCCGGAGGAGCTGTCCACCTACGAGGCCCTGGGGGATGAAAAATGGAAAGGGCGCCTCTGTCTGCGCACCTCCAAAAAGGTCTACAACCAGAGTCTGGTGGCCACCATGATCAATACCCTGGGCGTGGAAGCCACCGAAGCCATCGTCAAATCCTGGGTGGCCAATCTCGCCACCGAGCCCTATTCCAACGACACAGTGGCCATGGAGGCGGTGATCGCCGGCCAGTGTGACCTGACCCTGGTCAATACCTATTATTTCGGCCGCATGCAGGCGGAAAAGCCGGATGTGCCCCTGGCGATCTTCTGGCCCAATCAAGACGACCGCGGGGTGCATGTGAATATCTCAGGTGCCGGCGTCACCAAGCACGCCAAACATCCGCAGGAGGCCCAGAAACTGCTGGAGTGGCTGTCCACGGAGGAAGCGCAATACAAATTCGCCGAGGCCAACCAGGAATATCCGGTCAATCCCAAATCCAAACCCTCTCCGCTGGTGCAAGCCTGGGGCACCTTCAAAGCCGATCTGGTGAATGTGGAAGCCGCCGGCCGTCTGCAGGCGGAAGCGGTTAAGCTGATGGACCGGGCCGGCTACCGGTGATCTGACTGAGCCAAACGCCGTGATTCACAGCCGCTGGTGGCAGCTGCCTATCTGGATGATGGCGGCACTGGTGCTGATGCCGGTGCTGGTGATCCTGCTCAGCTGGCAGTCCGCCCAGGTGGAAGTCTGGCAGCATCTGGTGGCCACGGGACTCAGTCGACTGCTGAGCAATACCCTGGCGCTGATGCTCGGGGTGGGCATCACCGTCACTCTGCTGGGGGTCAGTCTGGCGTGGCTGACGGCGGTGTGCGATTTCCCGGGACGCCGCTGGTTCGACTGGGCCCTGGTGCTGCCCCTGGCCATGCCCACCTATGTGGTCGCCTTTGTCGCCCTGGGGCTGATGAGTTATAGCGGGCCAGTGCTCACCGCCTGGCGCGATCTGTTCGGCCCCCGTGCCTGGTATCCGGAAATCCGCAGCACACCTGGGGTGATTCTGGTGATGAGCGCGGTGCTCTATCCCTACGTCTACATGCTGGCGCGCAGCGCCTTTCTACAGCAGGGTCGCACCCTCACGGAAGCGGCCCGCACCCTGGGGCGCGGTCCCTGGGCCAGTTTCATCCAGGTGGTGCTGCCCATGGCGCGCCCCGCCATAGTGGCCGGCACGGCCCTGGCGCTGATGGAGGCACTGGCGGACTTCGGCGCTGTGGCGGTTTTCAATTTCGATACCTTTACCACCGCTATCTACAAGTCCTGGTTCGGCTTTTTCAATCTCCAGGCGGCTGCCCAACTCGCCAGCCTGCTGCTGATGTTCGTGGCCCTGGCCCTGGTGCTGGAGCAGCAGGCCCGCGGGCGCGGCAAGGTGCATCAGCACTCCCTCAAGTGCCAAGACCGCATACGCCTGTCCGGTTTGCGCGGCCTGCTCGCCTGCATCTACTGTCTGACCATACTGCTGCTGGCTTTTGTGGTGCCCTTTGGCCAACTGATCATCTGGGTCAGCAAAACCGGGTTGAAGGCCCTGGATGAGCGCTTTTTCCAACTGGTGCAGCACACCTTCCTGTTGGGGATGATCAGCGCCGTCGTGATCTGCCTGACCGCTCTGGCCGTCGCTTTTGGTCTGCGCATGCGCCCCTCCTCCTGGATGACCAACCTGACGCGCCTGACCGCCCTGGGTTACGCACTGCCGGGATCCGTGCTGGCGGTGGGCATCATGATCGCGTTCGCGTTTCTCGACCGCGCAGTCTTATGGCCGCTGTTCGGCAATGGCGCGGCGGCGGGGCAGATACTGCTGGGCAGTGCCGCGGCCCTCATAACCGCCTACGGCATCCGCTTTTTCTCCGTGGGGCTTGGCCCTGTGCAGTCGGGTCTGGAACGCATCAGGCCCCAGATCCAAGAGGTGGCCCACAGCCTGGGCCACAGCCAATGGCAGGTGATGCGCCGCATCTATCTTCCGCTATTGGCGCCGGGACTGATGACGGCCCTGATCCTGGTACTGGTGGATGTGATGAAGGAAATGCCGGCCACCCTGCTGCTGCGTCCTTTCGGCTGGGACACACTGGCCGTGCGCGTCTATGAAATGACCAGCGAGGGCGAATGGCAGCGCGCCGCCTTGCCGGCCCTCACCCTGGTGTTGATCTCCCTGGTGCCGGTGATCATCATGGTGCGTCGCAGCCGGCAGTAAGGCCGCTCGCCCTGGCGGCTTTTTCCTCAGATCCCCTTCTGTTTTTCATAGAAGGTCTAGACTGAAGATCTGAATCATTCAGCCCTATCTTCAGTTACCCAGGCACGGTCACCTTGACGCCCAATCCCGGATCCAGACTCCAGTTGTTCCCTCTGCGCCTCCAGTGGTTCGCGCTGTGGCTGCTGTTGTGCTGGGGTAGCGCCCATGGGGATGCGGACTATCACGTGCGCTTCGAAAGTCTCCAGACCCGCAACGGCACCACCCTGGGCTATATAGATGCCCTATTGGCGGACAGCCGCGGCTACCTCTGGCTGGGGGGTGAAAACGGCCTGGTGCGCTATGACGGCTACGAATTCCGTGTCTACCGCAACCAACCGGACACGCCGGGCAGCCTGAGCAACAACACCGTCTGGGCACTGGTGGAAGACAGCGGCGGCGACCTGTGGATCGCCACCGAGGGCGGCGTCAACCGCTACCACCGGGAGCGCGACAGTTTCAGCAGTTTTCAGCAGAGCGCGGCGGACGGCGCAGGTCTCAGCCACAACACAGTGCGCTCTCTCCACTTCACCCGCAGCGGCAAGCTGCTGGTGGGGACTTTCGGCGGCGGCGGTGGACTGCTGGATCCGGAATCCGGCCAATTCACCCGGCTCGCCGGCCCGAACACGGCCGACGGCCGTAATGTCTGGGCGGTGCTGGAAGATCTGTCGGGCAAATACTGGTTCGGCAGCGAAGGCGGCGGCGCCTGGAGCTATGCCCCCTTGTCCGGCGCCATCAATCACTACCACAGCCGCGCCGGGCAGACCCACCATATCGCCAGCGACACAGTGCGCTCCATCAGCCAGGACCGCGCTGGCGACATATGGCTGGGCACGGACGCCGGTGTCTACCGCATCCACAGCGGCCAGATCAGCGACCAGTGGCAGCACGTGCCGGGACAGAGCGCCAGCCTGGGCAGCAACATCGTCTGGGATGTTTACGAGGACCGCTATGGGGACATCTGGGTCGCCACCGACGGCGGCGGCCTCAACCGGCTGCGCCGCAACAGTCCGCTGGTGCGCCGCTTCATGCACAACAGCCGCGACCCTCTGTCCATCAGCAGCAATGTGGTGCGGCAGATCATCGAAGACCGCGCCGGCGATCTCTGGACTGCCAATTTCCCCGTGGGGGCCAATGTCTTCCACCGCGCCGCCCAATGGGTGGCCCATGTGCGCGACAATCCGGATGGCCCGGACGGGCTGAACCATCCCTCCGTGCTCGCGCTTCTCGAAGGCTCGGACGGCAGCCTCTGGATAGGTACGGACGGCGGCGGCCTCAACCGGTTGCGGCCGGACGGCAGCTACGCCTATCTGCTCCAGACCGGCGACCAGCAGGGCCTCAGCGCCAATGCGGTGCTGGCGCTGGCCCAGGACAAGCGCGGCGATATCTGGATCGGCACCTGGGGCGGCGGCGTCAACCGCTATACCCCCTCCACCGGGCAGGTGCGCCACTACCCCGCCCAGCCCGACAATCCTTCCGCGTTATCCCATCCCAACATTTGGGCGGTGCTGGTGGACCAATACGACAATGTCTGGCTTGGCACCGAGGGCGGCGGGCTCAATCGCTACAACCGCGCCAAGGACAACTTTGAGCGCATCCCCCACGGCAAGGCCGACATAGGCCATACCATCGGCGGCATCGTCTGGAGCCTTTACGAGGATCACAAGGGCTTTATCTGGGTGGGCACCAATGCCGGCCTGAGCCGCTACGACCCGGCCAGCGGCCACTTCCGCCACTGGCAGCACAGCGAGCGCGAGCCACTGGGGCTCAGCAACAATACAGTGCTCAGCATCTTGGAAGACCGCCAGCACCAGATATGGGTGGGTACCAGGGCCGGCCTCAACCGGCTGCACGCCAATGGCGAGACTTTCCACACCATACGCACCCGCGACGGACTGGCCAACGACAGCATTTCCTCCATTCTGCAGGACAGCGACGGCTACCTGTGGCTGGGCACCAACGACGGCTTGGCGCGCCTGGACACCGCCAGCTACAGGGTGCGTACCTATCACCAGACGGACTGGGCGCGGGGCAAATTCAACTACGGCGCCGCCCTCAAAATGCGCAATGGCGAGCTGCTGTTCGGCGGTGTGCAGGGCTTCCTGCGGTTCATGCCCCAGAGTCTGCAGGTGAATCACTTCAAACCGCCCGTGGTGCTGACGGATTTCCAGATCTTCAACCAGTCCCAGCGGGTGGAGCCGGGTTCGCCGCTGACGCGGTCTCTGGACGCCCTCGACCACATAGTGCTGGATCACCGCCAGTCGGTGTTCTCCTTCACTTTCGCCGCCCTCAATTTCTACGGCTCCGAGAGCAACCGCTACGCCTACAAGTTGGACGGATTTGACCTCAACTGGAATGAGATAGGCACAGAACGCAAAGCCACCTATACCAATCTGGGACCAGGGGAATATGTGTTCCGGGTGAAGGCCGCCAACAATGACGGCGTGTGGAATGACGATGGTCTGAGTGTGCGCCTGACCATCACGCCCGCCCCCTGGCGCACCTGGTGGGCCTATCTGCTTTACACAGCAGCCCTCGCATTTCTGATACGCGGTTATGTGGTCGCCCAGAGGCGCAAGATCACCCAGGCGCGCGCCGTCAACGAGCGGTTGCAGGAGCTGGACCGGCTCAAGGATGCCTTCCTCGCCAATACCTCCCATGAGCTGCGCACACCGCTGAACGGCATCATAGGTCTGACGGAGTCCCTGCTGGATGGCGTGGCGGGCGATGTGTCACCCCAGATGCGGCTCAACCTGGAGATGATCGCCAGCAGCGGCCGCCGCCTGGCTTATCTGGTGAACGACATTCTGGATTTTTCCCATTTGAAAAGTCGCTCGCTGCAGCTACAGCCGGAGCCCCTGCAGCTGCGTCCCCTGGTGGATACTGTGCTGGTCATGTCCCGCCCGCTGGTGGGCCGCAAAGATCTGGATCTCTCCAATCAGGTGGACGCGCGTCTGCCGCCGGTGCTGGCCGACGAAAACCGCCTGCAGCAGATCCTCTACAACCTGATCGGCAATGCCATCCAATACACCGATGCCGGTGCTGTCGTGGTGTCGGCGCAGGTGCAACAGCAGATGATCCGCCTTGAAGTGCGGGATACGGGTGTGGGCATGGCGCCGGAGCTTTTGACCCGGCTCTTCGGCACCAGCCAGGGGAATCACAGCGAAGCGCACGGTGAAAACGGACTAGGGCTGGCGGTCAGCAAACAACTGGTGGAGCTTCAGGGAGGGGAGATAGGTGTAGAGTCCGAGCCCGGCAATGGCACCTGCGTCCATTTCACCCTGCCGGTCGCCCCGATGGATCCGACCGCACTTACCCGTATGCCCCCAGATTCAGAGCCGACGCTGCTGAACGACGCCCAGTACCCGGCGGTCTCCGAGGACAGACTGGTGCCGACGGCGGATCAGCAACAGGCCAATCAACGCTTCCGCATATTGCTGGTGGACGACGAGCCCATCAACCGCCAGGTGCTGTGCAACCAGCTCTCCCTGCAGGGCTACAGCCTGGTGGAGGCCGCCGATGGCATAGAGGCGCTGGAGCTGCTGGACAGCCGGGGGCCCTTCGACCTGGTGCTGCTGGACATGATGATGCCGCAGATGAGCGGTCACGAGGTCTGCGCCCGCATCCGCAAGCGCCACTCGCTCACGGAACTGCCGGTGATCTTTTTGACCGCCAAGAATCTGATCGCCGACCTCATGGATGGCTTTGAAGTGGGCGCCAACGACTTCCTCACCAAGCCCATAGCCCGGGGCGAGTTGGTATCGCGGGTGCGCACCCATCTGCAGTTGCTGGATGTGCACCGACACCTGGAGGAAAAAGTCCGGGAGCGCACCCAGGCGGTTGAAGAATCCAACCGGGTACTGGAGACCCTGGATGGCATAGTGGCCACGATCAATCGGGAAGTGATCCTCGAACGTCTGTTGGATGTGCTGCTGCGGGAGGCGGCGCGCCTGTTCCCGGCGGCAGATCGGGTGCTCTACTGGTCGCAAGGCCGTACAGGTCTCCCCTTCGAACCCGCCGCCAGCCTCGGCTTCCGACCCGCCCAGCTCCAAGGCGTAAGGATGAGCCGGGAAGCGCTGCTCAGCCGCTACCAGGAGGAGAGCCTGTGTCTGGCGGAAGACATATATCTCACCGACGCCCGCTCCCCGGTGCTGCCGGGTGTCCCTGCGCCGCGCGCGGAACTGGCCCTGCTGGTGCGCTTCGACGATCAGGTGGAAGGGGTCTTGTGCCTGTACAGCCTGTCGAATCAAGACGCCTTCTCCCATCTGGATATCACCACCCTGAGCCGCTTCCATGCGCATATCCGCTCCGCACTGCTGCGGGCGCGCCTGATGGAAACCCTCAGGACGCAGAACGAGAAGCTCGAGGACGCCAACCTCATAGATCCGGTGACGGGTCTGCGCAACCGCCGTTATCTGCTCAAGTATCTGGATTCCGATGTGGCCCTGACTCTGCGCTCCCACCGGGCGCGGCGGGCCGACCAGCCTCTGCCGGCGAACTCTGACCTGCTGTTCTTCCTTCTGGAGCTGGATTCCGATCCTGTCGACGACCAACAGACCGGCGAACGCGTGCTGGTGCAGATCCGGCAGATCATGGAGCGGGTGTTCCGCGAATCGGACTTTCTGGTGCGCTGGGAGGGTGAGGCATTTCTGATGGTAGCGCGCTTCAGCAACCGCAAGGCGGCGCCGCTGATGGCGGAGCGTCTGCGCCGCGCGCTGCACGAGCATCCGTTCAATTCGGGCGACGGCCGACAAGTCCGGCGCACCTGCTCCATCGGCTTCGCCTGTTTTCCCTATCTGCCCGGGAGCCCGCTGACCTTCAGCTGGGGCCAAGTGGTGGATATAGCCGAAATGTGCCTGCTCGCAGCCAAACGCACCCGCGGTGACTGCTGGGTGGGTCTGGAGGCCCACAGCACCCATGAGACGCAACTGACCTACCAGGCCATAGCCACCCGCCCGCAGCAGTTGATCAACCAGAATCACCTGCTGCTGCACACCTCTCTGGAGCCTGGCCGATATTTGCAGTGGTAAAGGCGCTCGTCAGATACCGCCGTGTTAAAAAATCCTGCGATGGGCATTAACATCGGGCGGACTTGTGTGTCTATGCGATCATCGCCCCAAGAGGTGTCCCATGCTGATCCGCCGTCCCGACCCCATTCCCTCCTCTGAAATCACCCCGGAACACATCTATCGTAACCGGCGGGCCTTTATGCGCGACGCCCTGGGCTTGGCGGCCCTGGGATTGGCCAGACCTGCCCTGGCAGCACCCGGACACAAAGTCGACGAGGTGGTACCCGGCCCCCCTTGGCTGTCCGATGCCATAGGCGCGGCGGGCGCCGACTCAACGCCCGCCGGAGACGCCCTCACGCCCTACTCCCACGTCACCAGCTACAACAATTTCTATGAATTCGGCTATGACAAAGCCGACCCGGCGCGCCACTCGGGCAAGTTCAAGCCCCATCCCTGGCAGATCGAAATCACCGGCGCCGTGCACAAGCCCGGGGTCTACCATCTGGAAGATGTGCTGAAAGGAATGGCTCTGGAGGAGCGGGTTTACCGCCTGCGCTGCGTGGAGGCCTGGTCCATGGTCATTCCCTGGATAGGATTTCCGCTGGCGGCACTGCTCAAACGTGTGGACCCCAAAGGCAGCGCCAAGTATGTGGCCTTCACCACCGTGAAGCGCCCAGAGGAGATGCCCGGACAGAAGAAACGCCTCGGCGCCATCGACTGGCCTTACCGGGAAGGCTTGCGCCTGGATGAGGCCATGCATCCACTCACGCTTATGGCGGTCGGACTCTACGGCCGCATACTGCCCAACCAGAACGGCGCGCCTCTGCGGCTGGTGGTGCCCTGGAAATACGGCTTCAAAAGCATCAAATCCATCGTCAAGATCGAGCTGACGGAACATCAGCCCTACACCAGCTGGAGCGCGACCGCGCCCAACGAATACGGCTTTTACGCCAATGTGAACCCGCAGGTGGATCATCCGCGCTGGAGTCAGGCCCAGGAGCGGCGTCTGCCGAGCGGTCTGCTCAAGCCGAATATCATTCCCACACAAATGTTCAACGGTTATGGCGAACAGGTGGCGTCCCTGTACGGCGGCATGGACCTGCGAAAATTCTACTGAGCCCCGCCCTATGCCTCTGACATGGCGCCGGCCACTGATATTGATGCTCTGCCTGCTGCCCATGGCCTGGCTGGTCACCCAGACCCTGCGCCAGCAACTGGGGGCGGACCCGGCCACAACCCTGGTTCATCTGACCGGCCATTACACTTTTTATTTTCTGCTGATCACCCTGGCGGTGACGCCTCTGCGCCGCCTGGTGCATTGGCGCCGCGTCCACTTCCGCTGGCTGCAGCCCCACAGGCGCATGCTGGGACTGACCGCTCTGTTTTATGCCCTCGCCCATGTCTGTGCTTATCTGGTTTTTATTCTGGGTCTGGATTTTTCTGTGCTCGGTGCGGAGCTGATCAAGCGGCCCTACATACTGCTGACTTTGCCGGCACTTGTGCTGCTGATTCTGCTGGGCGCGACCTCCACGCAAAATATGATGCGCCGCCTCGGTCGCCACTGGCGCAGGCTGCACAGCAGTATTTATCTGATTGCGGTATTGGCCTGGCTGCACGTGCTACTGCAGGTGCGCTCCAACTATGAAGATGCGTTTATCTTCGGAGGTCTGACGTTGCTATTGCTGGGAATGCGCCTTTACTGGCGATTGCGGGACAGTATGCGTCATCCATGATGTTTTGATTGGAGTACACAAATAAAAAAGCCCGCGATTTTCATCGCGGGCTTTTTCGAATCGAACACCAAAACGATCAGGCATCCAGATTCAGGTTGGCGCGTCTCAGATCGTCTTCGCGTTTTTTCTCACTCTGCACATAACGGATCATATTCTGCGCGTGGGTTCGATATTTTTCGTCCTTGCTCGCCTCCTGCAGCGCCTTCAGGGATTCGTCGTATTTCTTCAGGCTCAGATACGCAGAGCCCATATACATATTCACTTCACCCTGGCTGCGCAGCCCCCCTTTTTGCAAGGCCTTTCTGGCAGCGCTGATGGAATCTTCGAATTTCTCCGCATCCAGATAAATGGCCGACAGAGTTGCGTAGATTTTGCCGTTATCCATCTTCTGGGCCGCTTCCTCCATGATCGGCAGCGCAGTTTTGATCTCCTGCGCCTGAGTCAGAGCAACCGCCCAGATTTCCAGATTCTTGGCATCCCGCGGCACCACTTTGGAATCCAGCCCTTTCTTCATCACTTTGGCGGCGAGATAAGGCACTTCAGCACCCAGATAGAGATAGGCCAAATTCTTGTACTGGCTATCCTTATCCAGCGCCCCCGCCACATTCAGGGCATCCAGCAGGGCCATCTGTTGTTTTTCCTTGCCATTCATACCGTACAGGGAAGCCAACTGCACCAGCGTGCGAATATTGGTGAAGTGCTCCGCCAACAACACCGCCACTTCTTCGGCAGATTTGTAATCTTCACGGTCGATGAAAATCGCGAGCTTCAAGCGGTGCCAGGATTCCGCACCTATCTCGCCTTTTTGTTTGGCCAGATCAATCGACTTCTGCACCAGTTTCAGCGCTTCGTCCTTTCTTCCCATCAGATAAAGAACCTGACCGCGGCTGTAAAAGTACGAATCGGAAACCGAGGTGGGACACAGGCTCTCCCACTTATCAAACATTTTCAGCGCTTCATCATATTTGTCGATGGATGCCAGCAGCTGAGCTGTCTGATATGCGTATCCGGCCTCCTGGGACACATGGATATCCGGTGACTGAGCCATGACTTTCTTGAAGTAATCGATGGCACCGGGAATATTGTCCTGGTTGTACTGGATGATGGCTGCGCGCTGATAGAGCTGAGCCCATTCGGCTTTGCTGCAGTCATCACAACGGTCCAGCAGGTTCTTCAGGACAGACCAAGCCTTTTTATAGTCCGGTGCAGCAACAGGTTTGCCCGTTTTTGGATCCTCCGGCGGCATAATCAGATTGTCGACATCAGTGACCTGCTTGATGAACTTCTGCGACACCGTCTTGAGTTGTCTTTTGGCCGGTTCCTGTTTGCAACCGGGCAACAATTTGCTGGCCGGCGTCTGCTGCGCGGACACCCCGGCGGAAAACGCCAGCAAAACCGCCGCAACACCACTCAACGCCGCACAGGTGATTCGGTTCATAACCACTTACCTCTACTAATTAGCCAGCCGGTAGACATATTTATATGCCTGATTGGGCACGTCTACCGCCACACCATCCACGATTTTGGGCTTGAACTTGAGTTTTTCCGCCGCTTTGAGGGTAGAGCGTTCAAACACCGGATCCGGACATTCTCCCAAGGTCACATCCCGGGTGGTGCCCTGTGCGGTCACAGTGAACACGGCTACGCAGAAACCTTCAGTACCCTTTTGCGCCGCCCGACGGGGATACTCCGGCTCGGGCACCGCCAGAGGAATCATGTCGCCGTCCATCGCGCTCAAACCGCCAAGGGCAGGCTTTTCGGCCTTGGGTGCGGCCACGGCTATGGTGTCAGCGGTAGCATCTGGCGTATCAAAGTCAGGCTTCGGGATATCCGGCGGTGGCTGCTCAGCCTCCTTGGGTTTATCCGGCTTGCTGAGGTCGTACTCCGTTTTGATTTCACGCTCGGGCATGACGATTTCCGGCACCCGGTATTCGACAACTTCCCCGGGCCCCTTGAGATTGGTTTGAATCAGGAAATGCATCAGCAGTATCAAGCCGAGGGTAACACCCAAGGCCACACCGGAAGCAGGGAGGTATCTTGCGTAACTCATAGTCGCTGTCACTCCTTCTGCACCGCAATGGAAACGTCCGCCACACCCAATTGACGGGCAGCCTGGGCAACATCATTCAATGTTTTGATGTTGGACTTGGCATCCGCCTGAATGATTACGGGACTTTTTGGATTTTCTGCCAGCAGAAGCTCAATCTGGTCTTTGACAAATTGCGGATCTACTTCGTTTTTGTCGATCCAGACTTCATTTTCCGCGTTGATTGCAACCAGAATTTTTGCATTTTTGATTTTGGCGGTATTGGCGTCGGGACGGTCAATTTCGACACCCGGCTCCTTGATGAAGGTGGCCGTTACAATAAAGAAGATCAACATGATAAATACCACGTCGAGCATGGGGGTCAGGTCAATCGCCCCTACATCTTCATCAGCGGATCTTTTCCTGCTGCTCATGGCTATTCTCTTTTAAACCGGCTGACCCTGGGTCAGCCTGGATTAGGTCATTGAATTAATGGTCCATCGTCAGATGGTCTTCCAGTAACTGCTCTTCGCGATCGGCTATCTGATTCACGATAGTGCTGCCAAACACACCGGATATGGCTGCCACCATGCCCGCCATGGTGGGGATGGTGGCCTGCTTGACCCCACCCGCCATGGACTTGGCATCAGCACCGCCGGTTGTCGCCAGCACGTTGAATACCTCGATCATCCCGGACACTGTGCCCAGCAGACCAAAGAGCGGGCACAGGGCGGTGATGGTGCCGATCAAATCCAGATTCGCGCGTATGCTTTCCGATATACGGGATACCATGGACAAACGTATCTGGTGGGCATTCCAGGATTTGCGCTCAGGGCGCGCCTCCCATACATCTATAGTCCTTTTGACCGCCCCTCGAAGCGCGCCCCGGTAATACCAGAGGCGCTCGAAGATCAGGGTCCACAGAATGAAGGTCAATACAGCGATTGCGAGCAGCACCGGCCCACCTGAGGCCACGAAGGCCTGTATGGTTTCCAATGCTTCGGCTGGGGACCAGGCCATAAAGTTCTCCGGTTAGTTGCCTTCGGCTTTCTCGGCAATGATGCCGGCGCTCTGCTCGTCGAGTATATGCACTATACGCTTGGCTTTGCCGCTCAGGATGGTATGCATGAACACAGTGGGTATAGCCACTATCAAACCTTGAACAGTGGTCACCAGCGCTGTGGAAATACCACCCGCCATCAACTTGGGATCGCCAGCACCGAAATCGGTAATAGCCTGGAAGGTCTGAATCATACCGGTCACGGTTCCCAGCAGACCCATCAGCGGCGCCACCATGGAGATGATCTTGATCATGCTCAAGCCGCTCTCGATCGCCGGACGCTCTTTTAAGACCGCTTCTTCCAGCTTCAATTCCAATGACTCGCCGTCGATGCCGGGGTTGTCTTCCGCCACTTTCAATACGCGGCCCAACGGGTTGTTGGGGTTGGCTTTTTTGGACTTGAGCTGCGCATTGACCTTGCCGCTTATGGCGGTCAGAGCCAGGAAGCGCCAGATGATCAGCAATATGCCAATCCCGCCCAAACCGAACAGAATGATATAGCCGACCACTCCGCCCTGATGCATACGCTCTGTCAAACCCGGACGCGCAACCAGGATCTGCATGATTTCACCGCCCAAAGGCAGAGTCGGGTCTACGCCCACCTGAGCAAAGCCGCTGGTTGCAGACTCGAGCTCGCTGGGATTTGGCAGACCGGAAGGCTGCATGCTGGGGATGGTGAGTGTGTCGGAGCCGGGTTTGAAGAACAAATATTTGCCGTTGGAAACGACACCATAGTTACCGATACGCACCACGGATTGCTGGCTCTGTTGGCCATCGGCGGAGGCGACTTTTGCGTTGAAGCGTACAACTTTTCCAGCTTCCAGGGTTTCACGCTGGATTTCATAAATCAGCTGCTCGATCTCTTCGATTGTCGGCAGACTGGTTTCATTGTCCATTTTCTTGGAAAGCTCGGCGGCAAAATCCGCACGACCGGGATACTGCAAGCTGACCAGAGAATTTTTCAGGTTCCCCTGCAAATCACCGGAAGCGGTTTTCAGGTGACCGAAGAGCTCCTTCAATGAACCCATACGCTCATCCAGCTGCGAGCGCAGCACTTTGATCTGCTGGTCTTGCTTTTCATAGGTCGCTTCCAGCTGAGCGGAGCGGGCCTCTTCCTGAGCGCGGATTTTTTCAGCATTGGCCAGCAGGGCAGCCCGCTGGTTTTTCTCGCGGAGGAACTCGGCTTCACGCTGTTGATGCTCTTTGCTCTCCTGGACCCGGCTCTCTTTCATCATTTGCAGAAGCTGATCGAGAGAGGTGGCTTTCTCCTGGGCATGGGCTCCGCCTGTCATCAGCAGAGCGGCTGCAGCCGCCAGACTTAAAATGTTGCGTTTGGCAAAAATTCTCATTTTGCAGCCTCCGGAGCAGCAATGGGCAGGAGCATAATGTCGTTTTGGGCTTTTTTCTGGGCTATGCGGATAGCGTTGCGGATCGGAGTTTTATATTTTCCAGCATCCAGCGCCACCCATTGTTTTGCACCCCGGTCCCACACTCCGCTCAGTGAACCATCCAGTGTCTGATACATCAGCGCTACGCGACCTACAGCGATCACGTTGACCTTCAGGTTTTCACCATTGATATTGAGTTCTGTCTCGTAGGTATCGACCTTACGCGCGTATTCGGATTCGATGCTGTAAATCTCCAATACCTGACGGAATCTCTCCGCCACAGTGACCTGGGCGTCTTCCATCAAAGCGCGCACTGCGGCGATACGACGCAGACGGTCTTCTTTGCGATAGGGGGCATCCAGCTGCACGAATTGCTCTATAGCATCCAGCATTTCCAGCACCAGCGGCTGAATCTGACGCTGGATGACCGTCACCTGGGCGGTGGATTCCTCCAGCTTTGCCATGACTTCGCGCTGACTTTCGAGTTGCTTTTCCAGCTGGGCGTTGTAGACACGCAAACCATCGATGGTTTTATTGACCTGTTTGAATTTTGCAATCAGATCAGAGGTTTCGTCCTGCAGCTTATTGATGCGCAGCTGGGATTTTTGCGCATCTTCAACTTTGGACTGACCAACAGCCAAAACAGCATTCAGCGACTGGTCTGCATGTGACCAACCCGCCAAAACGGCTCCGGCAGTGAGCGCTGTGGACAGTGCCACAGCTTTTATTCGCTGCTTTTTCATATCTCCCCCAACTCGGGTGCTAAAGAAAAAAATTACGGGCTGCTGAAAATTTTCCCGATGGAAATTTCCCCAGAAACTTGCGCTTTATAGACTGGGCCAAAAACTGAGTAGCGCATTTTAAAAGGAGCGCTTTGCAACATACAAATGTTTATCAGTTCGCGGAATGACGCCAATCGCGCAATATCACCTTTTGTAACAAAACATTCAAAAGGCTTGCAAAAAGGTAACAACCAGGTAACACAGTAACGCAGGAATTGCGCAGGACAGGTCAAAACTGGCGTGTCTAACAGCCTTTCGCCATAGGTTGGCGGCGCTGGTATACCACAAATGAATAACCAAGGGAATTCGCTTCGTCGGCTGCATGGTATACCCGGCTGGATTCTTCCCATTCAGAGCGATCAAACTCTGGAAAAAATGCATCGCCTTCCACCTCGGCGTGCACCTCGGTCAAATATAACCTTTGCGCCAGCGGCAGAGCTTGCGCGTACAGGCTGGCACCGCCAATCAGCATAATTTCGCGCATATTTCTCGCGGCCGCCATTTCCGCCGCCTGCGCCAAAGCCTGCTGCAGACTATTCGTCGGAAAAACGCCGGGATGGCTCCAGCCATCTTGGGTGGTGACCACCAGATTATCGCGGCCCGGCAGTGGACGCCCGATGGACTCAAAAGTTTTACGCCCCATGATTACGGGGTGTCCCAGGGTTATTTTTTTGAAATACGCCAGATCGCCCGGCAGACGCCAGGGCAATTGATTATTCCGTCCGATCGTTCGATTTTGTGCAAGTGCACAAACCAGGCTCAATTCGGTGGGCATGATGACAACTCAAACGGCAATTGGTGCCGAGATATGAGCGTGGCTTTGATAATTTTCCAGCACAAAATCCTCATACCGAAAATCGAAAATATTTTGCACTGCGGGATTGAGTCGCATGGTGGGCAGAGGCAAGGGTTGTCGTGAGAGTTGCAGCTCCACCTGTTCCAGATGATTGGTATAAAGATGGGCATCGCCGAAGGTATGTACGAAATCCCCGGGCTGCAGGTCTGTCACCTGGGCGACCATAAGTGTCAAAAGTGCATAGGACGCAATATTGAAGGGTACACCGAGAAAAATGTCCGCACTGCGTTGATAGAGCTGGCAGGACAGGCGCCCCTCCAACACGTAAAACTGAAACAGCGTATGACAGGGGGGTAAAGCCATCTTGCCTATGGCGGCGTTGGCGCTGGGAGAGAGAGTTTCGTCCGGCAGGTATGCTGGGTTCCAGGCGCTGACGATAAGACGGCGGGAGTGGGGCTTGTTGCGGATATGGTCGATGACTTCGCTGATCTGATCGATCACTCCACCGTCCGGAGTCGGCCAGGAGCGCCACTGGGCGCCGTAGACCGGCCCCAGTTCACCGCTCTCCGTGGCCCATTCATTCCAGATGCGCACACCGTTTTCCTGCAGGTAGCGCACATTGGTATCGCCTTTCAGAAACCACAGCAGCTCGTGGATGATGGAGCGCACATGGCATTTCTTGGTGGTGACCAGCGGGAAGCCCTCGCTCAGATCGAAGCGCATCTGGTAGCCAAATACGCTGATGGTGCCCACTCCAGTGCGGTCCTGCTTGCGCACTCCTGTATCGCGCACATGGCGCATCAGATCCAGATACTGCTTCATACCGCCCCCTGGATCCTGCCACGCTTGGCGTTGTACCCATAGGCCCAGAGCAGCAGAGCCGAGCCAACCAGGATCATCGGCAGGCAGAGAATCTGACCGCGGGTCATCCAGCCAAAGAGGTCAAACATGATGTGCGCATCTGGCTCCCGGAAGAACTCCACCGTGAACCGGAAAGTGCCATACAAAAGAAGAAATAAGCCTATGACCGATCCGCGGGGGCGCGGTTTGCTGGAGAACCAGTAAAGGATGGTGAACAGCAATATGCCCTCCAGGAATGCTTCATAGAGCTGGGAGGGGTGGCGCGGTAGCCCGGTCGGATCCTTGGGAAAGATCATGGCCCAGGACACATCGGTAGCGCGTCCGTAGAGTTCGCCACCGATGAAATTGCCCATGCGTCCGAAGAAAATACCGGGGCAGGCAAAGGGCGCCACAAAATCCACTAGGTCGAAAAAGTTCTTGTTGTAGCGCTTGGCGAACAGCAGCATGGCAGCGGCATATCCGATCAGGCCGCCGTGGAAGGACATACCGCCCTCCCAGACTCTGAATATCAGCAGCGGATCATTGGCCCAGGCCTGGAAGTTGTAGAACAGTATGTAACCCACCCGGGCACCGATCACCAGTCCCATGGCGGAATAGAAAGTGAGATCCTCCACCTGGCGCGCCTCCACCACCATGGTGCGCCTTTTCGCCCGCCAAAAGGCCAGCGCCCAGCCCGCCGCGAAACCGAAGAGGTACATGAGGCCATACCAATGGATGTTGAAGGGACCCAGGGTTTTACCCGCGATGGTGAAGGCACCAATGGAAATGGCAACTGGATCGATTTCAGGGTATGTCAGCATGTATTAGCACCTGCCGTTGATGCGAAACGAGGGCGCATCATAAGCAGAAAACGGCGGAGGGTCTATTGCGGGAGCTTCGGCTTGAGCAGTCTGGACAGCCCATAGTCGTCGAAGGTTTTTTCTATGGCGCGGCTGACGGACTCCGTATCCGGCAGCACCATGACTTCTGCCAACAGCTTTTCCGCCTGTTCCAGGGAAATGCGGCGGATCACGGATTTGACCTTGAGCAGGTTGGCGGCGCTCATGGACAAGACGTCAAATCCCATGGCGACCAGCAGCATGGCGGCGGAGGGATCCCCGGCCAACTCCCCGCAGATTCCCACGGGCACACCCTGGCTGTGGCTCTCACGCACCACAGTCTGCAACGCGCGCAGCACCGCCGGGTGCAGCGAGTGATACAGGTCCGCCACGCGCGCATTGTTGCGGTCCACGGCCAACAGATACTGGGTCAGGTCATTGCTGCCCACGGACAGAAAATCCGCACGGGCTGCCAGCTCCCGCGCCTGATACACCGCGGAAGGCACTTCCACCATCACCCCTATGGGCGGCATCTGGATGTTGTAGCCCTCGTCGAGCAACTCGTCGAAGGCGCGATAGATAAGCATCTGCGCCACCTCCAGCTCCGGGATGGAAGAGATCATGGGCAGCAGTATGCGCAGATTGTTGAGATCTTCACTGGCCTTGAGCATGGCGCGCACCTGGGCCAGGAATATTTCGGGGTGATCCAGCGTGATGCGGATCCCCCGCCAACCAAGGAAGGGATTGTCCTCCGAGATGGGGAAATACGGCAGGGACTTGTCGCCGCCTATGTCCAGGGTGCGCATGGTGACCGGGTGAGGGGCGAACGCCTGCAACTGCTCGCGATAGACCACCCGCTGCTCCTCCTCCGAGGGGAAGCGGTCGCGCAGCATAAAGGGCACTTCAGTGCGGTAGAGCCCCACCCCTTCGGCGCCCCGTTCCAACGACAGCATGGCATCGGCCATAAGACCGGTATTCACCCACAGGGCCACCCGGTGGTTGTCCAGGGTTTCACACGGCAGCTCCTTCAGCTGCTCCAGTCCCGCCACCAGTTGCAGGTCTTCCTCGACAATATCCTGGTAATGTGCCTTGAGGCCGGGGGAGGGATCGCTGTACACGGTGCCGTGATAGCCGTCGACAATGACTTCCCGCCCATCGAGCTTGGTGTAGGGCAGATCCACCGCCCCCATGACCGTGGGTATGCCCATGGAGCGGGCCAGGATGGCCACATGGGAGTTGCCCGACCCGCGCACGGACACCAGACCCGCCAGCTTGCCCTGGGGCACTTCCCCGAGCACAGATGCGGTAAGTTCTTCGCCGATCAGAATGGTGTTTTCCGGATATATGCGCTCCTTCTGCGCCGACTCCTGCAAATAGGCCAGCACCCGGCTGCCCAGATCCTGGACGTCGGAGGCGCGCTCGCGCAGATAGGGGTCATGCATGCTGGAGAAATTCTTGACGTGCTCCAGAATCACATCGCTCCAGGCGTATTGAGCGGAGAAACCCTCCAATATGCGCTCGGTGACCTCTCCGCCCAGGGAGGCGTCATCCAGCATGCCCAGATAGGCGTCAAAGAGCACTTGCTCTTCCTTGTTGAGCCGCAGCTTGAGCTCGTCGCCCAGGCGTTTGACATCCTCGCGCACCGCCGCCAGACAGCTTTGGAAAAAAGCCAGTTCCTCCTGGACGTTTTCGCAGGTCTGATAGGGTACAGCGGTGAGATCCGCCAGCGGCGAGATGACGATGGCGCGACCTATGGCGACTCCGGGGGCGCCGGCCACACCGGTGAACTTGGCCTCACGGCTTTGACTGTTGGCGCCTATCACATTGAGCGCGCCCGTGGCCTCCGCATGGGCTATGACGCCGGCCAGCTGCGCCGACATGGTCACCAGGAAAGCTTCCTCTCCTTCGTCGAACTTGCGCCGCTCCATCTGCTGCACCACCAGCACACCGAGCACATTGCGGTGGTGGATGATGGGCACTCCCAGAAAGGCGCTGTAACGCTCTTCGCCGGTTTCGGGGAAATACTGATACTTGGGGTGGGAATCGGCCTGATCCAGGTTGAGCGGCTCCTCACGGGCGGCCACCATGCCCACCAGACCCTCGTTGTAATGCAGGCGCACCTGACCTATGGCCGCTTCGTTCAGACCGTCGGTGGCCATGAGCGTGTAGTAACCCTGGGGGTCGCGCAGATAGACCGAACACACCTGGGTGTTCATGGCGCTCTTCACACGGGTGACAATGATTTTCAGGACGGAAGGCAGGTCCCGCGCAGAATTCACCTCTTGCACAATGCTGCGCAGGGAATTCAGCATGCTTTCGACTCCGGATCGCCGAGGCTCTCCTGGTACTGCGCCTGCAGGGGAGAGAGTTCGCGCAGGGCCCGCCTGTAGACATCGCGCTTGAAGGCGACCACATTGTTGACGGGATACCAGTAGCTCACCCAGCGCCAGTGATCGAACTCCGGAGAATCATTGAGGGTGAGATTGATCTGATCATCGCTGCCGAGAAAGCGCAGCAGAAACCACTTTTGCTTCTGACCGACACACACGGGCTGCTGCTGGCGCACGAAGCGGGCCGGTAGTCTGTAGCGCAACCAGCCGCGGGTGACCCCGAGGATGGCGACATCCTGGGGCAGGAGGCCGACCTCCTCCTCCAGTTCGCGATAGAGCGCCTGCTCCGCTGTTTCCTGATGCTTGATGCCGCCCTGGGGAAACTGCCAAGCGTCCTGGCCGCCTATACGCCGCGCCCAGAGCAATTCGCCTCGGGAATTGGTCAGGATGATGCCCACATTGGGCCGAAAACCATCGGCGTCGATCACGGCGGCCTCACGCTTGTTGTTATACTAGTCGGGCTATTGTTTCACAGTTGCTCTGCGGCAGCAATTTGGCTGCGAGCCGGCATCTGCGCCGATTCCGGCGCCGTCTCCGCCCGCCACCACTCCCCGAACATCCCGAATTCTGGAGCTTGATTTGAGTTTAGCGATTTTTGATCTGGACAATACTTTGATCGCTGGCGACAGCGATCATCTATGGGGAGAATTCCTGATTGAGCGACAGTGGGTGGACCCGGTCGAATACCGCAGCCAGAACGACCGCTTCTACCGCGACTACCAGAACGGCAGCCTGGACATACACGCCTATCTGGCGTTTGCGCTGGCGCCCCTGCGCGGCTTTGAGCCGCAGGAATTGCAGTCGTTCCATAAGGAATTCATGCAGCAAATGATCGCGCCCATCATGCTGCCGAAAGCGGTGGCGCTGATCGAGGACCACCGCAGCCGGGGCGACACATTGCTGATCATCACCGCCACCAATCGCTTCATTACCGAACCCATCGCCCGGGAACTCGGCATAGAACATCTGCTGGCCTCAGAACCGGAGGTGGTGGACGGCCGCTATACCGGCCGCGCCACAGGTATCCCCTGCTTTCAGGACGGCAAGGTCATACGCCTGCACGAGTGGCTGAAGCTCACAGGCGCCGCGCTGGAGGGCAGCTATTTCTATTCCGATTCGGCCAACGACATCCCCCTGCTGGAAGCCGTCAGCCATCCGGTGGCCGTGGATCCGGACCCGCGCCTACAGAAGTACGCCGAGGCGCGGGCCATACCCATCATCAGTCTGCGTTAGATTCCCATGTCGCGTCCGCTGCTGCTCACCCTCTGCCTTTGCGGTGCCCTGGCGCTGGCCGGTTGCGCCGAGGACAAACCCGAATCCCCCGCCACCCCAGCGGAGTCCAGCCGGCCCCGCGCCGCGGCAGC
>Ga0065721_10050251_pt1 | contig 21812 bp, 17 predicted proteins | sample Mesricmetagenome_FD_59108 | JGI IMG/M metagenome (GOLD analysis project Ga0065721, IMG submission 59108) | Mesophilic microbial community from rice straw/compost enrichment Sample: eDNA_1 v2 (version 2) | ecosystem: Engineered > Solid waste > Grass > Composting > Bioreactor | place: USA: Davis...
GACGGCGCGAGCCGGCAACGTTATCGGCGGAGGAGATTGGGCGGCGCATCGGCTCATACCGGATAGCATGCGCGCGCTCATCGACGACCAGGAGATCGAGCTTCGCAATCCGAGCTCTATCCGACCCTGGCAGCATGTGCTGGAACCGCTCAGCGGATATTTGCTGCTGGCCGAGCACTTGGTGAATAGCGGCCCGGAATATTCCGGCGCTTGGAACTTCGGTCCGAAGGAGTCCAGCTACCGCCAGACCGAATGGATCGTACGAGAAATCTGCGGCCTGTGGGGCGGGCAAGCGCGGTATAAGAACGTGCCCCAAGACAACTCCCTTCACGAGACGCGAATTCTGAAGCTGGATTACACGAAAGCGCACGTCCATCTGAAGTGGGCACCGAGATGGGAGCTCGGCCAGGTGCTGGAGTCGATCGTCGAGTGGACGAAAGCTTATGTTCGCGGAGAGAATATGCGCACCGTTACCGCTAGACAGATCGAAGCTTACCTGTCCGAAGGATCGGGGCGATGAGCGGATGGCTCACACGGCCTTAATTACCGGGGCAAGCGGCTATACGGGTTCCAGGCTAGCCAGAAAACTCCTGCAGGACGGATGGATCGTACACGTGATCGTCAGGCCTTCGTCCAATCTCGCCTTGCTGACGGACGTGATCGATCAAGTGCGCGTACACTGCTATGAAAGCACGACGGAGAGCATGCTGCGGATCGTCGGCGAAGCGAAGCCCGACATCGCCTTTCATCTCGCTTCATTCGCTACCGTGACCTACCGCAGCCAAGACATACATGCCATGCTGCACAGCAACGTCATATTCGGCACCGACCTTATGGAAGCAATGGTACGCCATCAAGTACACAAGCTCATCAACACCGGAACCTTCTCCCAACATTACGATCATCAGCCCTACAATCCGAACAGCCTGTATGCAGCAAGCAAACAAGCCTTCGAAGATATCGCGCGCTACTACCTCGAAGCCTCTCCTCTCCGGTGCATCACGCTTACGTTGTTCGATAGCTACGGCCCGCAAGACCCCAGGAACAAAATCGTTAACCTTCTGTACAACGCTTATCTCACAGGCGAACCATTGGCGACGACGCCGGGCGAGCAATGGCTCGACATGGTTTACATCGACGATGTCGTTCAGGCCTATGAGTTGGCTGCATCCCGATTATTACGAGGTACGTCCGAGCCGCACGAGAAGTATGCCGTATCTAGCCGCAACCCTCTGACTCTTCGCCGATTGGTCGCGTTATTCGAAGAGGAAGTCGGCGCGAAGCTTCCCGTCCTATGGGGAGCGAAGCCCTACCGAGAGAGAGAAATCATGGTGCCATGGACGGAAGGCTCCCTGTTGCCGGACTGGCATCCGCAAGTCGATATAAGAACGGGGATCAAACTTTTCCTAGCGGATAAAGGGTGCGAGCTATGACAACAAAACCAACGGGCATGCAGCGGTTCAAGGATCGCATGTCGATCGAGCTGCTGCTGCGGAAAAAAGCCGTCCAAGAGGGTGTGAAAGAGATGTTCTCTTCCTGGCAAGTGCCTGACCTACCCAGCTCTTCGAATGGGCCAACCCCTCAGATCTGTATATTGGTAGGTCAAGCTTATCTCATCAAAGGTTTGGCCCTCTATCATTCCCTCATGCGGAATTCGGCCGCTTTTACGCTCTGGATCTGCTGCGTAGACGAGCTGACTTTCAGAATACTAAGCAGCTTGTCCTTAAAGAACGTTCAACTGCTCAAAGTAGAAGAGATTGAGGACGCCCGACTGAGAGAAGTTAAGAAGGTCCGGAAAATCAACGAATATTGCTGGACGCTCAAAGCTCCGCTGATTGAATATTTGCTCGAAAATCGTAAGCTCGAATCGGTACTGTACTGCGACGGGGACATCTACTTCTACTCCGATCCGGCCGCCATCTATGAAGAATGGGGCAGCCATTCGGTATTCCTCTGTCCGCAGCGCGATGCCGCTTGGGTCGAACAGAAATACGGCAAGTATCAGGCGGGAATGATCGGCTTCCGGAACGACTGGAACGGGCTGTCGAGCGTGAAATGGTGGAAGGAGCAGTGTCTGAACTGGTGCAGCGCGGAACCGGACGGGAACCGCTTCGGCGATCAGAAGTACCTGGACGAATTGCCCGTGCACTTCTCCAACTTCAAGGTGTCGTCGAAGCTTGGGATTAACGCTGCCCCATGGAACTGCATCTATAACAATAACTATCCGATCCGTAAAACAGGCGACCAAGTGTTTATCAAGTTAGATCGATTGGTTGCGTTCCATTTTGCTTGCGTGAAAATATACAACGAGGACGAGTTCGACCTATGGTCGCTGGATAAGCTAACGATTCCGTCCGTCATTAAGAACGAGATCTATGCGCCTTATTTGGATGAGCTCGCGGCGATCATGACCAAGCTGAAGGAGTTGCATCCGGCCGTTCTTCGTTTCGCTCTGGCCGAGGGCACCCTGGCGGACGCCAAAACTCCCTACAAACGTTCACCTCTCGCCAAACTCATGGACCAATGGAACGAATTTTATACCATATGCACGATCGTAAGCGAAACCTATCTACCCAAGGTTATGGCCTTGTATCAGTCATTGGCGCGTCACCAGAGCCATTGTCACTTATGGGTCTGCTGTGTCGACGGGACCTCCTTCGAGACGCTGCAGCGGCTAGTCTGGAAGAACGCCACCATATTCCAAGTAGAGGACCTGATGACTCCTGCTTTGAACCAGATCCGGCAAGAACGCACGCTGCAAGAATTTTGCTGGACGCTCAAAGCGCCGCTCATCCTGCACTTGTTGGATCGGCACCCGGAGATCGACCGACTGATCTATTGCGACGCGGATTTGTATTTCTTCGGCGGCCTCAAGCCGATCTATGACGAATGGGGCAAGCACTCCATCTTCATGTGTCCGCAGCGCGGCACTCAGGAATTAATGCATCAGCACGGTCAATACCAAGCGGGCTTGCTCGGATTCGCCCAAGAGAAGAACAGTCGAACCATTCTGACGTGGTGGATGAACCATTGCCTAGCCTGGTGCTTCGACCAGTATGACACCGCGGGGAATCGCTGGGGCGACCAGAAATACTTGGATCAGGTTCCTCATCTGTACTCGAACATTAAGCTCATTAACCATATCGGGATCAACGCCGCTCCATGGAATCTCGTGCTCAACAACAAGGAGTACGTCATCAGCAAGAAGAAAGATACCGTCTATGTGGAGAAGGCAGAGCTTGTCGCCTATCACTTCGGCAGCTTGACGATCTTGGGCGAGAACGAGTTCGACCTATGGAAGCTAGAGCGCATTACTTTCCACCCGAGCATACTCCAGTACATTTACCAGCCCTATATCCAAGAGCTCCAAACGGCGATCCGATATATTAAGCAGATTAACCCCTCGTGGGCCGGCGTGCCGAAACAACCTCAGAATCCGTTCCGCCTTGTTCCCCCGCAGAAGTAAGCGCTCGGAGAGCTGCGATAGCAGCTCTTTTTCGCTGTAAGCCGCATGATTTGCCTTGGAAGAAAGCAACCTAATAGTCACCAACGAGAAGGAGGTCCCCGATGACCCCATACAACCCAGAAGACGACCTGCCGGAAAATGATTCCTTCGAAGCGCAAATTGCCGAGCTTGCCGCGAAATCGTCCCATGAGAGCAACGAGAACAGCCACAATCAGTTCCTCGATCCGCCGATTAACCCTCACCCTCGGAGCGATCTAGAGTAGGGCTGCGCAGGCTGGCAAGATCCAGCTTATTCCCGTTCATAGCGGAACTCAGTTCCGTTATTCCGAGTAAAACCTACACACGACCACAGGATAACGGAACTCAGTTCCGTTATTCCTGCTTCAACCGTACAATTTCACCCCATAAAGCAAAGATAGCGGAACTGATTTCCGCTATCTTACGCAAAATATTAGATTACTTGCTTATAACGGAACCTAGTTCCGTTATTTCGTGCGAGGATGCGGGATATACGCTGTGGCTGACCGCCTACACCGCTACGCGCTCGCCCTTCTGAAGCTGGTACATCTTATAGTAGCGTCCGCCGAGCGCCATGAGCGAGTCGTGATTGCCGCGTTCGACGATCTCGCCCCGGTGAAGCACGAGGATCTGGTCGGCTTCGCGGATCGTGGATAACCGGTGCGCGATGACGAACGTCGTGCGCCCCTCGCTCACGACCTTAAGCGCGCGTTGGATAAGCCCTTCCGTCTCGCTATCGATGCTCGCGGTCGCCTCGTCCAGGATGAGGATCGCCGGGTCGAACGCAAGCGCGCGGGCGAACGAGATGAGCTGGCGTTGGCCGGCGGATAACGTGCTGCCGCGCTCGACGACCGGCTCGTCGTAGCCGTTAGGCAGCTGCTCGATGAACGTCGATGCGCCGACGTCTCGCAACGCCTGCTTGACCCTCTCCGGCGAAATGTCTTCATTGTACAGACTTACATTGAATTTAATATCGCCCGCGAACAGGAACGGGTCCTGCAGCACGATGCCCATGTGCTTGCGCAGCTCTTGCTTCGAGAACGTCTGGATGTTTCGCCCGTCGATCGTAATCGAGCCTTCGCCCGTCTCGTAGAAGCCCAGCAGCAGGTTCATAATCGAGCTCTTGCCCGATCCGGTATGTCCGACCAAGGCGATGGTCTGCCCTTTGCGCGCCTCGAAGGAAATTCCTTTCAGAATGTTCTCTCCTTCTTTATAGCCGAACGACACGTTGTCGAACTTCACGACGCCTTCGGGACGAACCGCTTCGTCCGCGTTTGCGACGTCGACGCCCTCCATGTCCATGATCGCGAACACTTTGTCCGCCGCGACGAACGCCCGCTGCGCATTCGTCATCTGATCGAATATCCCGATGATCGGATTAAACAATCTTCCCAAATAATCGCCGAACGCGTAGAGAACCCCGAAGCGGATTACCCCCTCCAGCGCGCTCTCGCCAAAATACCACAGCACCATCGCCGTCACCAACGCGCCGATCGTCCCTACGATGTTGCGCGACGACAGCGCGAACAGCCTAAGCTGCTTCACGTTGGCACGATACCGATCTTCGTTCAGCGTCTCGAATTCGTCCAGCGTTCTCTTCTCTCTGCGGAACGCTTGCAGAATCGGCATGACCGCGATCGACTCGTTGATCATGGCGTTCATGTCGCTTAATCGCGCTCGCATGATGGAGATATATCCTTTGGTATATTTCAGATGCACATACATGAGAAGCGCGAACACGGGCGGCAAGATCAAGCAGAATAAGGCAAGCTGATAATCGAGAATGAACAGCGCGGCGTATATGCCGGCTAAATGCAGGAAGCTGACGATGAACGTCGCCATGAAGCTCATGAAAAGATCGCGGATCGCTTCCGTGTCGTTGGCGACTCTGGATACGACCTGTCCGACCGGCGTGTTATCGAAAAAGCGGATCGGAATGCGCCCAATGTGTCGCATGAGATCCATTCGCATATTTTTGATGATCTGCAACGAGGTCGACTGCAGCATATAAGATTGCGTAAAGTTGGCTACGCCCGAGAATACGAGCAAGCCCATATATCCGGCGAGCAGCCATAGCACCGGCCCCATGTCTTTCTCGTCTATCGATAGGTGACCGTCGATGATCGTCTTAATGATATACGGTCCGCCGAGCTCGGCGGCAACGGCGGAGCACAGGATGAGGATAGCCGCAATAATGCGATATTTATAGACGAGTGCGTAGCCCAGCAGTCTTCTGCCGTTCGATGGCTTTGTCATTATAGCGCCTCCTCCAAGCTTGCTTCCATCTGCTGCCGTTCCCACTGCTCCTTGTACCATTGGCCGTGCAAGATCAACTGCTCGTGCGTGCCTTCTTCGATAACCCGTCCTTGATCGAGCACGAGAATCCAATCCGCATGGCTGACCGCGGAGAGACGGTGCGTCGTAATCACCGTTGTCTTGCCTGCTCTCTCCTTGCGGATATTATGAATGATCCGGCTCTCCGTGCGCGCGTCGACCGCGGATAACGAGTCGTCTAGAAGCAGCATCTCCGCGTCGATCAAGAGCGCCCGCGCAATCGCGAGACGCTGCTTCTGACCGCCGGACAGCATCACTCCGTTCTCGCCAACGATCGTTCCAAGCCCTTCAGGCATCTGGGCGATGTCTTGCGTGAAGAACGCCAGCTCTACCGCCCGATCAATCTCTTCATCGGTCGCGTCCGGCTTGCCGAGCGCGATATTGTCGCGGATTGATTTGGACAAGAGCAGGTGCTCCTGAGGAACGTAAGTGACCCACGTCTTCACCCGCTCCAGCGAGATGCGCTCGATCGGCACGCCCGAGATGAACAGCTTCTCCGCATCGATCGGATATTGGCGCAGCAGCTGCTTCAGCACCGTGCTCTTGCCGCCGCCCGTCTTGCCGACGATCCCGAGCGTCTCTCCCCTCTTGAGACGGAAGGATACGTCGATCAGACTCGGCTGGGCAGCAGTAGGATAAGTAAAGCTCAGCCGCCTCATCTCGACCTGTTCCGGTATATCGACTTCGATTGGATCGTTCGCGTCGACCACGTCGGACTTCTGTTCCAGCGCCGCATCCAACCGCTCCACGGAAGCGCTTCCCCTTTGAAGCACGTTAATGAATTCGCCGAAGGAAATCATCGGCCAGATCAGCATGCCGAGATAGATATTGAAGGAGATCAGTTCGCCGAGCGTAATCTGGCCGTCATAGACCAGGTATGAGCCATAACCGATACCGATCGAAAAGCTTAAGCCGATGATGTTCATGATAAGCGGCTGGAACAGCGCATTCAGCAAAGACACGCGGCGGTTCTTATCTCGCACCTCTGAGGTGATGCGATCGAATGCCGCCAAATCCCGCTCTTCCTGCACGTAAGCGCGCACGACGCGGATGCCGGAGATCGACTCCAGCGCGTGATCGTTCATCCTGCCGAAAGCCGCTTGCGCCTCGAGAAACCGGCTTCTTACCTTCTTGCCTAGCTTGCTGATGACAACCGAGAGGAACGGCATCGGGATTAGCGCCGCCAGCATCAGCTTAACGCTTATGAAGGATACCATCATCACTACGACGACCGTTGCTCCTGAAAGCGTGTGGACCAACGTCATGACCCCGTAACCGGACGTATTGCCGATCGCTAGAATATCGTTCGTCGCCAGCGCCATCAGCTGTCCGGTGCTATTCCGCTGGAAGAAAGACGGAGCCATTCTCGTCATATGAGCCAGCAGCTTGCCTCTCAGAACTTTCTCGAGAAGCATGGAGTTCCCGAATAACATCGTAATCCAGAAATACACCATGACGTAGATGAGCAGCGCTAATCCCGCCAGCCAGCCGACCGTTGCGTACAAATCGGCCCCGGTCAGCGTGCCGCTCCGAATATCGTCGATCGTATTGCCGATCAGCTTCGGCGGAATCGTCGATAGAATACTGACGACCGTCATTAACCCGATCGCGACGGCATAGGTTCGCCATCTTAATTGGAAAAACCAACTTAATCGCCTGACAAAGCTCACGCCTGCATACACCTCCAACGGTATTAAGGGCAAGAAAGCCTCGGGCTATCCCGCGGCTTTCAGTCTTCCGGCAAATTCTCTTGGCAGAATGCGGCGAGCGCTTCCTTCTCGTCGGCATCGACTTCGACATCCACATATTTATGCGTGATGCGCTCGTACAAATCGCACGACACGATGCCCGAGCGATCTCCGTCCGATTTATACACGACCTTCACGTATACCCCGTTCTCGGTGAAGAGCTCGTCATCCTCGGGAACGTCCACGTCCATGATGAACTCGTACCTTGTGCCGGACAGAATCCCGAAAGGGTCTTTCACGAGCTCGACGCTGTATTCGGTTATCGTTAACATCGTTCCTCATCCTTCCAATTGCAACTCTTTTGCTATTATACACGAACACATGTGCGCGCAAAACTAAATTGTTCCTAAACAAGAATAAACTTTCAAAAGTCGACAAAAAGCTTCAACCTAACGCCTCATTCCTTCGTCTAATTCTATATCCAAAGTACAGAAAGCGAATACCGGTCTCGGCGGTACGGGTGGGGATCCATCCGCCGGGACGATCCCCGTCCGCCTCAAGTATCTGTTGGAAAGTTGAACAGTGGAGGACTTCCAATGAGGGGAACACGCACGCGTGTCTCGCGAACGCGCACTACGAAGCTGCGGCTATTGGCCGCGCTGATCATCGCCGCAACGATCTTCGGTATCTCGGCGACCCAGCTGTCAGAAAGAAACATGCTCGGCAACAACGGAATTCCGGAAGCCGCCGCGGCGACGCTCGAACCGCCGGCCGGAATCGAACCCGCACCACCGCCTGATGGTTCAGGAGGCACGGCAAGCCCTGCCGTTCCGGTCTTGGACGACGAGCCGGCACAGCCTCCGCCTGACGCTTCGTCCAAGCCCTTGCCCCCCATTCCGCCTCCCGCGGCTGCCGATTCCGGCAGTAAGGATGCGCTCAAGCTCATTGCTTTAACGTTCGACGACGGCCCCGACGGCAAGTACACACCGAAGGTGCTCGATATTCTGAAGGAAAACGGGGTCAAGGGCACGTTCTTCCTCGTCGGCCCGCAAGTAAGCAAATATCCGGACACCGCAAAGCGCATCTTGGACGAGGGTCATAGCATCGGCAATCATTCATGGTCTCATAAAGATTTCAAGAAGATGACCCTCAAACAAATCGCGAGCGAAATCGACCGAACGCAGCAGGAGATCGCGGACGCGACCGGGTATACTCCGCACCTCATGCGAGCACCGTACGGCAACATCTCCACGAGCCTTCTCGAGGTGCTGCACGAACGCGAGATGGCGCACGTCTATTGGACGATCGATACCCGGGATTGGGCCGGAACGTCTGTCGCCGACATGCGCAAGAACATAACCGACCATGCGCAGCCAGGAGCCATTCTTCTTATGCATTCTTTCGGCGGCAAGAAGAACGCGCTGGATAACACGATTACCCTCCTTCCTCTAATCATCGACGATTTATCGAAGGAAGGGTTCACCTTCGTCACCGTCGACGAGCTCATCGATTCCGGCCAGACGCGCAAGTCCATTATTAAATAATAAAACCCGCAAGCCCCTCGTTCCTTCATTCGATGGGGCTTGCGGGCGTTCAGATCGAACTTTAACGCAGCTTATCTCGATCAGGATGCCTCTCGATTAAGCCGGTTACCTGCTGCTCTTCTATATCGTGCGGGCTGTACCTTGCTTGTTCGTACATACGGAGCAAAGCCAACCGGATGCCGGCGAACCAGCTCCAATAGGCGGCTTGGCTGCCCGACTTAGGCTCGGCCTGCTCGGCGCGCCAGCGCTCCAAGCTCTCCATATACTCCGCCGGCGTCAGACTCGCTGCATGGGGGTGTCCTGAAGAAAGTCCCGCGGCTACGGCATCCGCATACAATCGCCGCACCTTCTGCGCATGGTTCAGCTGCCGCCAATCCGCTCCGCGAGGCCTGCGTTGGAACAACCCGCTCCAGCGCGATTGCTTCTTCTCCTTCGCCAAGCTTCTCCGCTCTTCCACGTAAGGTAGCCTCTCCTCGCGGCGATCGCGCAGGAACAAGCTGCGCAGCGCGTCCTTGATCGCTCGCCACGACCACTTCCGGTCCCGCCACAACCAGACGACGAATCGCCACAACAGGAACATGGACAAGACGGCAATGATCCAGAATAGAATATCCCACAGCGGGTTCGGGCGATAATCCTCATCGACCTTGAGCGGAAGCTCTTCCATCGGCTCTTGCGCCTGAGGCGGCTCGATGCTATCGATCTGGGAGCCGCCGATCTCCACTCGGGGAAGCTTCATCCAATCCAGCGCATAGCTGATCGTCAGTCCGAATATAACCAATCCGATCGCGACGAACAGGAACGCGTACTTCCGGCTTTCCCTTCTCACGGCGCGCGTAGCAATCGAACTACCCAAGCCGGCTTGGCTGACGAGCGCCCGGTTCCAGGCGATCACCCAAGCCGCGAGCCATACGACCGATACCACAATGAATGCAAGCCTATACTTCTCCGCCGCGTCATAGCCCGTAGCGACGAACACGCTTGCGCATGCCGCAGCGAACCCGATCCCGTACTGTCCCGCCGTTATGTTCACGTATTTGCCGCGCCAAGCGACAACGGCAAGCCAAATTCCGAGCGGCAGCTCATGCACATCGATCGCGGCGGCTCCGGCGGCGATCGCGAGCATGAACAGGATCGTCGCCATCATCTGCCATGGCGGGCGCAGCAACGTCAGCGCACAGCCGATCGCCCAGCACACCGGCACCGCGGTCAGCGATAACAATCGGTCCTCTTGCGCGTGGCCGATCGTGAGCAGCAGCCATGCCGGTACCCATAGCACCCATTCGAATAACAATCTACCGGCGAATCTGATGATTCCTCCTGCAAGCGTACCGTTCATCACGCCGCCTCCTTGTACAGAAGCAGCAATTCCACCGAATTGCCGTTCAGCCGCAGCCGCCGGACGAGCTGATCTTGCTCCTCGTCGATGAAGCCGGTAATGAACAGGTAGTTCAATCCCCGCCCTCGTTCTTCGATCAACCGCTCCAGCAAGTAGTTCATTCCTAATCTCGTTACGGGCTCGAACCGCGCCATCGCTTCCAAGATCGCATCCAGGTGCGCAGCCCCGGCTTTGGCGGGCATCCGGTACACCGGATCGGCGTATCCGCTCACCGTGCCGTTGAAGATAAGTCCGGCTTTGCCTCCGCCCGCGATTAAGTAGTGCGCCGCCGAGGCGGCATAGCTTAACGCCAGCTCGAACTGTTCCTTCGTCACGCGCCGATTGTTCGAATGGTCCAGAAGCTCCGCGTTAACGAGCAGGTGCAGGTCATTGTCGCACATGCTTTCTCGCTTATGCACGAGCAGCTCGTCGGTTTTCGCCGTCGCGTTCCAGTTGATCATGCGGAACGAATCCCCTTCGCGATACGGCCGCACGCCCGATACGTGGTAGTGATCCTCGCGAATCGGCGACAGCATGCTGCGAACGCTGTACACGTACTTCCTGGCGGAGAGCGGCAGATCCGTGAAAGCCGTCACCTTCGGATACACGACGATCTCGCTCGTCTGCGTACGCGTTACCGACGTCACTTCGGTGCCGATCATATCGCCAATGGACATCGTATAGCTGGATACCGCATAGCAGCCGCGTGCCGGGCATAGCACCTCATGTCTGCGCACGATTTCCGTATAGGCCGGTATGCTGAACAAGCTCGCATGGTTCTGCAGCTGGTCTCCCCGGTTGATGGAGGTCTCGGCTTCCTCATTCTTAAAGACGAGCTGCGCGGGCATCAGCGTCTCCACCCGCAGCCAAGGTATAGGCAGCCGCTTGCGGTTCGCGATCGTCTCGCTCAGCCATAACGTCTCCCCGGCGAACAGCTTGTCCGTGCTGAACGTGCGGTCGTAGGCAACGGCTCTCAAGCCGAGCCTGCGAAAGACGACTCTCTGTAATTGGAAAATAACGATAAGCACGAAGACGATCCACACAATGACCGTCATCGGCTTACTTCGCTCCGATCGCCGACTCCGTCGGCACTTCGATGTCCGCTACTAACCGTTCAAGCAACTGACGCGTCCGAGACGCCTCCCCGCGGAACGTGTCTTTCAGGATGATCCGATGCGCGAATACGGGTCCTACGAGCGCCTTCACGTCGTCCGGAACGACGTAATCCCTGCCGCGCAGCACCGCTCTCGCTTGCGCCGCCTTCATAAGCTGCAGGCTGCCGCGAGGACTGACTCCGAATGCGATATCCGCATGATTTCTCGTAGCGGCTACGATCGCGAGCAAGTACTGAACGAGCTCGTCGCTCACGTAGACGGACGACGCTTGTTTCTGAAGCTTGGCGATGTCGTCCTTGCCGATGGCAGGCTGCAATTGGCCTAGCGGATCTCCGGTCGTGAACCGTCTGAGAATGGCTTCTTCCTCCGTTACGGACGGATATCCCATCGAGACGCTCAGCATGAACCGGTCCAGCTGCGCTTCGGGCAGCGGGAACGTGCCGTGGTTGTCGATCGGATTCTGCGTCGCGATGACGAGGAACGGGTTATCCAAGGCGTATGTCTGGCCGTCGATCGTGACTTGTCGTTCCTCCATGCACTCCAGCAAGCTGGACTGGGTACGCGGCGTCGCCCGATTCAACTCGTCGGCCAGCAGAATATTCGTGAAGGCCGGCCCTCTTCTCAGCTCGAAGGTGCCTGCCTTCTGGTTATAGAAGTTAATGCCCGTGACGTCCGACGGGAGCAAGTCCGCGGTGAATTGAATCCGACGAACCTCGCAATCGAGCGTCTTGGCCAGCGTTTTCGCCAGCATCGTTTTACCCGTGCCCGGAACATCCTCGAGCAGAATGTGCCCGGATGCGAGCAGTGCGATCAGAAGCTGCTCCAGGACATGCTCTTTGCCTACGACGACTTTGCTTACGTTCGCGATTACTGCCGATAGATCCTGATTATGCTCCATAAACGCAAAAAGCCCTCCCCCCGTTTCCTACATTCTAACAATGCTGGGGGAGAGCGTAAATTGGAAAGTGCGACTATCTTTATAGGTCGTTATGCCAATACCTTCTCGCGCTCGGGCATGGCGGCAGCCGAGACAGCAGGCGCAGCGGCCGGCGCGCTAGGCTTAGCCGCGTCTTCCGCAAGTCCGTAAGGCAAGCAGAGAGGAGCGCCTGTGCGCGGGTCAGGAATGACGTCCGCGTCGATGCCGAACACGTCTCTTAGCATTTGGCTCGTCATGACCTCCTGCGGATGGCCTTCGTACAGCACGACGCCTTGCTTCAGGGCGATCAAGTGCTGCGCGAATCTCGCGGCGTGGTTCAAGTCGTGCACGACCATGATGATCGTTCGTTGTTGTTCTCGGTTCAGCTTCTCGAGCAGCGTCATGACTTCGATCTGGTGCGCCATATCGAGGAACGTCGTCGGCTCGTCAAGAAGAAGCACGTCGGTGCCTTGGGCGAGCGCCATGGCGATCCACGCGCGCTGGCGTTGGCCGCCGGACAGCTGGTCGACCGAGCGATCGCGGAATTCCGTCATGCCGGTCGCGGTGAGCGCCCATTCGATCATCCGGTTGTCTTCCGCGTTCATGTTGCCGAAGCCTCTCTGATGAGGATACCGGCCGAACGAGACGAGCTCGCGAACCGTCAGCCCTTCCGGGGATGTCGGGTTCTGCGGCAGAATAGCCAACTGCTTGGCGACTTCCTTCGTCGGTTGACGGTGAATCAGCTTGCCGTCCAAGTACACGCCGCCCTGCACGGGATTCAAGATGCGCGCCATCGACTTCAGGATCGTCGACTTACCGGAGCCGTTAGCGCCTACTAGCGCCGTAATCCGCCCGTCGGGAACCTCAACGCTGAGCTGCTTCACGATTTGTCTGTTGCCGTATGCCAGGGATAACTCCGTTGTCCGCAACCGAGACATATCCTCATCCTTCTTTCTCATTCGCAGTTTTGCTTATATCCGAACTTACCGTCTTGTGTAATGATAATGGTTCTCATTATCATTGTCAATCCATAATTGCTGGATGCCTGCCCTTATCGTAATGCTTATCTGTGACATCCATCATAGGTCGTTCACCACGTTCAAGCTACAATGGTGCTTATTCATGCAAAAAATGGAATTACGCACAAATTTGAATAAACTCATGGGACGAGGGGGGCCTCTAAGCAATGAAGTTCGGTATTTCTGGCAAGATTACGGCAGTAGTGGTTGCGCTTGTCCTCGTGGTCAGCTTAGTATTCGCCATCGTCAGTTACCAGGTAACAAGCCGGCAAATGCTTACGGCGGCTGGGATTGAGCTTGATGGATGCGCAAGTATTACGACCGGCCTTATTCGAACCTCGGACCTCGAACGGCTGATGAGCGGGGAGCAGACGTTGCTTCCCCGAATCGAGAATGATATCAGCTGGATCATTAATCACAAACCTATCTTTAAGGATGCGTATATTATAACGGTTGACGGAAAGATTCTGGCCGCGGACAACCAGCTTAAGGCGCAAGGCTTCAAAGCCGGCGATACGTTCTATATCGATGCTAAGGCGATCGAAGAGCTCGTTGCCATGCGGCATGCCACTTACTCGGGTATTTATCGCTATGGAGGCTCCGATCGATTGACGGGTTATGCTCCGATATTCAAAGATCACGATCCGACCCAAGAGATCGTTGCCATTAATGCGATCGATTTCGACGCTTCGATCATTAAGCAAAGAACCCTGGACAGCCTCATCTATCCGTTCTCCATCGGATTGGCGACGATGATCGCGGTCTTCATTGCCCTATTCTTCGTTATTCGTCGCATGGTGCGGCCGATCATTCGGATCACCGGGCAGGTGCATCATATCGCGAGCGGCAATCTGTCCGTGGAACCCTTGAACATTCGAAGCGGAGACGAAGTCGGGAAGCTCGCCAAGGACGTGAACCTCATGACGGCGAATCTCTCCGGGTTGCTGCAAGAGGTCGCTCAGACCACGAACCATGTAGCGGCCTCTTCCCGGCAGCTGTCTGCCAGCACGGAAGAAAGCCTCAAAGCAAGCGAGCAAATCACACGAGTCGTCGACGCCGTATCCAACGGGTCGGCCAGCCAGCTCCAAAGCGTCCAAGACAGCTCGCATGCGATGAATAGGATATCGGATCACGCACATCGGATCGCCTATCGTACGGATGCGGTAACATCGAAGGCGAATCACGCTCATACCGCCACGGCTGACGGCAACCTCGCGGTTCAAGACGTAAAGGGGCAAATGTACGCGATACGGCACTCGGTTACGCTCGTAGAAAAGGCGGTATCCAGCCTGCATAAGCGATCCGAAGAGATCGACGATATCGTCCGAACGATTACCGGAATCGCGGGGCAGACGAATATACTCGCTCTGAATGCAGGAATCGAGGCGTCAAGGGCCGGGACATACGGGCAAGGCTTCGCGGTTGTGGCCGCCGAAGTGAAGAAGTTAGCGGAACTATCGGCAGGCTCGGCCAGTCAAATCGCCGAACTCATTCGCGACATCCGCACGGAGATCGATCAGTCCTCCCGCTCGGTAAAGGAAGTAACGATAAGCATGGACGCGGGAATGAGGAAAGTGGAGTTGACGGGCGGGTTATTCGCCGAAATATCCAGTTCCGTCGAAGAAGTTACGGAACAGATTCAAGAGGTATCGTCCGCCGTCCGACAGATGATCCATCTGACGGATCAAGTCGTCCAATCGACCGATTCGATCGTCGCCGTCGCGGAACAGACTTCAACCCGTATGATCAGCGTGGCTTCCGCCTCGGAAGAACAAATGGCAACGATCCAGGAAATCTCCGCATCGGCGGATTTCTTGTCCCATATGGCCGATAACCTGCAAGAACGGATACAACGCTTCAAGCTCTGAGTAATCAAGAACTCCGCCCGCATGAACGGCCTTCAATCGCTAGGCTGTGCCTACGATAAAGGTGCAATTCACGCTGCGGAGTTCGCTTCGATTGCGTATCTCAATCTCCGAACAGATCGCCGAAGACGTCCATGACGCTTTTCTTTTTCTTCTTATACGGATACTGCTGATATTTCGACTGCTTATGCTTGCCCTCATAATGCTGCTGCGGGTACGGTTGTTGTTGATATTGCTGCTGAGGCGGATACGGTTGCTGCTGAGAATTCGGCTGTTGCGGCGGATACGGTTGCTGCGGATAACGTCTACCGTCATCGTCGTCATCCCCGTAGTACCACTGATTATATTCTTGGCGGACTTCCTGGACGCCCTGCATCAGCTTGTCCAACTCCCCGCGATCCAGCCATACGCCCTTGCAGGATGGGCAAATATCGATAAGAATACCGTTCTTCTCTACTTCTCTCATACGCGTATCGTCGCACACCGGACAATTCATATCGAGCCGTTCCTCCCTTAACCGAGTAGGTTTCCCTACTAAGTACGGAACATACGGCTTATGGTTCCAACAACCCGTTACGATTTCTTGCTCGCCGCGATGCGCTCAGCAAGCTCGTTCAGCTCGGTCCAGCGCTCGAGCAGCTGATCGAGCTTCGTCTCCAGTTGTTGCTGTTCCTCGGCCAGCTGCTGAAGCTTAAAGGAGTCGCTGCCGGATTCCTCCATCTGCTGAGCTACGCGCTTTAACGCTTCCTCGGTATCCGCGATCCAATCGTCGATCTGCTCGAAATCCTTCTGGTCCTTATAGGACATCTTCAAGGCCCGCTCTCGGCCGTCCGTGCGCTGCGCGCTTGCTTCGGGCTTCGCAGGCGCTTTGTCAGCCGGCTCCTGCTTCCCTTGGGCCGCTTCGCGCTCGCGGTAATCGGAGTAGTTGCCCTCATGTTGGGTAATGACCCCGCCGCCTTCGAAAGCCAGAATCCGGTCGACCGTACGGTCAAGGAAATAGCGGTCATGAGATACCGTGATGACGACACCCGGAAAATCATCCAAATAGTCTTCCAAAACCGTTAACGTGGAGATGTCCAGATCGTTCGTCGGTTCGTCGAGCAGCAGCACGTTCGGTGCTCCCATGAGCACTCGCAGCAGCTGCAGGCGTCTTTTCTCGCCGCCGGACAGCTTGGAGATGACGGTCCAATGCGTATTCGGAGGAAAAAGGAACCTCTCGAGCATCTGGCCCGCCGAGATGACCGATCCGTCCGCGGTTTTAACCTGCTCCGCGCCCTCGCGAATATACTCCGTCACCCGAAGCGACTCGTCCATCTCTTCATGCTCTTGGCTGAACCAGCCTAGATTAACGGTCGGTCCGAGCTCGATGCGCCCCGCATCCGGCTGCAGCTTGCCCGCGATCAGCTTGAGCAGCGTGGACTTGCCGCTGCCGTTCGGCCCGACGATGCCGACGCGGTCTTCGGGCACCGCGATATAGTTGAAATCCTGAATCAGCGTTCGCCCGCCGAGACTTTTGACGACGTGCTCGGCTTCGAGAATTTTCTTGCCTAGCCGCGTGGACGACACGGACAAGTCCAGCTTGCCCGCCGCTTGCTTCGGCGACTGCGCCTTCAGCGCCTCGAACCTGTCGATACGCGCCTTCTGCTTCGTCGAACGCGCCTGCGCGCCGCGGCGAATCCAGGCCAGCTCGTTACGCAGCAGGTTCTGGCGCTTCGCCTCCGAAGCCGCCTCGCGTTCCTCTCGCTCCAGCTTCAGCTCGAGGAACCGACTGTAGTTCGCCTCGTAGAAGAAAGCTCGCCCTTGATCGAGTTCAATGACCCGGTTGCTGACGCGGTCGAGGAAGTACCGATCGTGCGTAATCATGAGCAGCGCGCCTTTGCGCTTCTGCAGCATGCTCTCCAGCCAGGCTACCGAATCGTTATCGATATGGTTCGTCGGCTCGTCCAGAATAAGAATGTCCGAAGGCTGCAGCAACGCGGCGGCCATGGCGACCCGCTTGCGCTGTCCTCCGGACATGATCGATACGTGCGCGTCGTACTCGTGAATGCCGAGCTTCGAGAGCGCGGCCTTCGCTTCGCTCTCCATCTGCCAGGCTTCAAGCTCGTCCATCCGCTGATTGGCGGCGATGAGCCGCTGCTGCAGCGCAGCATCGCCGGCATTCAACTCCAATGCCGCCGTAACCTCTGCCAGCTCGCGCACCGCCGCCAGCTGCGGAGAGTCGCCGCCGAGCACGTGCTCCAGAGCGGTCTCGTTCGGTGCGAATGTCGGATCTTGAGCCAGCATGCGCAGCTTCACCGATCTGCCGATGGACACGGTGCCGGAGTCCGCCGGCTCTAGCCCGGCAATGACCTTCAGCAGCGTCGACTTCCCGGTTCCGTTCACGCCGATAATGCCTATTTTGTCGCCCGACTCCACGCCGAACGTTACGTTCTCGAACAATATTTTATCGCTGAAGCTCTTCGTAATCCGTTCTACGGACATGAGATGCATCGTCAGCCCGCCCTTACTCTAGGAAATCTTTCAGTCTCTTGCTTCTGCTTGGATGTCTAAGCTTGCGCAGCGCCTTAGCCTCGATCTGGCGAATCCGCTCGCGCGTAACGCCGAACGCCTGACCGACTTCCTCCAGCGTGCGGGAACGGCCGTCGTCCAGCCCGAACCGGAGCCGAAGCACGCTCTCCTCGCGCTCGGTCAACGTCTCGAGGACGTCCTCCAATTGCTCGCGCATAAGCTCGAACGCCGCAGCGTCGGCCGGCTCCATCGCGTCGCGATCCTCGATGAATTCGCCGAGCTTCGAATCGTTCTCTTCGCCGATCGGCGTCTCCAGCGACACCGGTTCTTGCGATATCTTCATGATCTCCCGAATCTTGTCGAGCGGAAGGTCCATTTCCTTAGCGATTTCGTCCGGCGTCGGCTCGCGGCCCATATCTTGCAGCAGCTGCCTCGAGATCCGGATGAACTTGTTGATCGTCTCTACCATATGAACGGGGATGCGGATCGTTCGGCCATGATCGGCGATACTGCGCGTAATCGCTTGGCGGATCCACCACGTCGCGTACGTGCTGAACTTGAAGCCTTTGCGATAGTCGAATTTCTCCACGGCTTTAATAAGGCCCATGTTCCCCTCTTGGATCAAATCCAAGAATAGCATGCCCCTGCCGACGTATCTTCTGGCAATGCTGACGACCAGGCGAAGGTTCGCTTCGGCCAGCCGGCGTTTCGCTTCTTCATCGCCTTGCTCGATGCGAATCGCAAGCTCTATCTCTTCTTCTCCGGATAGCAGCTGCACCCGCCCGATTTCCTTCAGATACATTCTAACAGGATCGTCGATCTTGACACCTGGCAGCCATTTCAGGTCTTCGTCGTTCAGCTCGTGCTCGTCGTTGCGCTCGTACGTCATCCTGCAACCCCTCCTAGATCGTTATCCTCGAGGCGGCTTGCCGCGTTCGCCCATTGACGCATCGAAGAATTTATGATACAGTGAAAAGAGATGTATTTTATGAGAGCTACGTTTTTCGTCGCTATCCGCCATTGTACCAAATTTAACACTCGTTTTCAACTGTCAAAACCTTCTTGCCGAACCCTGCAAGAAGGTTTTTCTATTATACGTAGATCAGCCCAAAGGAGTTTCAGTCATGTCCCCTTCCGTGCTGTCCGCTCGAGCGCTAAATCGAGCTCTGCTCTCCCGGCAACTGTTGCTAGATCGCGCGGCAATGCCCGCTATCGCTGCAATCGAGAAGCTGGCCGGCATGCAATCCCAAGCTCCCCTTCCGCCATATATTGGACTATGGGCGAGATTGGCGGACTTCCGTCATGAGGAGCTAGCCGAGTTGATTACGCAACGCTCGGTCGTCCGGCTCTCGATGATGCGTTCGACGATTCATCTCGTCTCCGCGCAAGATGCGCTGGCGTTCCGGCCGCTCCTGCAGCCGGTTATGGATCGCGCGCTCAAGGGCGCGTACGGCAAACGGCTCGAAGGGCTGGATGTCATGGCTATCGTCGCCGCGGGGCGTGCGCTCGTGGAGGAGAAGCCGCTGACGCTCGGCGATCTTGGCGCGGCGCTGCAAGACCGCTGGCCGGACCGCGATTCGCAGGCGCTCGCTAACGCCGTGCGCAACCTGGCGGCACTTGTCCAAGTGCCGCCGCGCGGCATCTGGGGCGAGAGCGGACAAGCGGCCCATACGACCGCGGAGTCCTGGCTTGGCCGCGAGCTGTCCGCCGCCTCCCTCGAGGAGCTTGTCCGGCGTTATCTTGGCGCGTTCGGTCCCGCTTCTATTAAAGATATGCAAGCGTGGTCGGGCTTGACCGGACTTCGGGCCGTCTTCGCCGGCATGAGGGACGAGCTGGTCGCTGTCGTAGATGAGAACGGCACGGAGCTGTTCGATCTGCCGGGCTGTTCGCTTCCCGATCCGGAGACGCCGGCCCCCGTACGGTTCTTGTCCGAGTACGATAACATGATATTGGCGTATGCAGATTACAGCCGCCTCGTCACTCCTGCTCATCGCAAGCTGGTCATCAGCTTCAACGGAATCGTTCGGGCGATGCTGCTCGTTGACGGCTTCGTACGCGGCATATGGCGCATCGAGCAGGAACGGAACAAGGCTACACTTACCGTTCAGCTGTTCGAGCCTTTGACTCCTGCCGAACGCGAAGCAGCCGCAGAGGAAGGCGAACGACTGCTGCGATTCGCCGCGGCAGACGCCCCTAACCGCCATCTCGTATTCGAATAAGCGCAGCAAATGCAGGTGTTGAAAGAGAAAATAAAACGACCCCCAAATAAAAGGTCGAGGGTCCGTTCCGATAAAAAAAACTAAAGTTTGGGTTTATTCCTTTAGATCAACCAGCATCCGCTGTAGGAACTGCTTCTCCTTGCTTAACCTTTTTGGTAGAAACCACCTTCAACGGAGTCTGGCCTTTTATGAATTTGGTTCCGTCGTTAGATTCATTGATTCTTTCTGCAAAGAAGCTGCGCGGAAAATGCCTTCCAGTCTTCTCGTCTTCATCAATTGCAAGGTGAATATAAACTTCCTCTGTGGAGCTGTAAGCAATAAATTGTGCTTCAATATTACTACCGTCCGGAGCAGTTATAAAGTCCAATAAAATCGTCGGCGATTCAATAATTTGAGGGATCAAGTAGAAGAAAACCAACTTATCTTTGATTAAGTTAATCCGCTTTTTGGCCGCGTCCCTGAGTTCCTTCAGGGTTATTGTTCCGTTCTTGATATTTTCATATCCGTTCACACCGACATATTTATGCCGGTCCTTTTTAGAGACTACATTTCTAGCTAGTTTTTCAATACCAACTAAGTGGCAAAAGCTTTCTTTGTGAAAGTCCAGATTCACCGAAACGCCGTTTTCCAACTCAAAGATAAAAACATAAGGCTCAAGAAATTCTTCATAAAATTGACGTAGCAGTTCCAACGTAATTTGATCTATGTATGGCTTCTTGTCCAATTTCGAGAGTGTTTGTACGTCAAGCGTCACGGCTCCGGCTCCCCTGGCAAATAAAAACCCCTGATTTGCATCAGGGGCTTGCGTTAATATTTAAGCGACAATGGGTTTCCGTGTCTTATTTTACGTCCCCACGGCGTGGAACTAGCGGTCGCTTCGCTAGTGACCTTGCGGTCCCTTATTTCTTATTCCCAATTATACACCCCTACATCCTTTAGTTCAACCAAAAAGTGCCCCAGATTGCCCCAAAATGTATCAAACTTGCCTTGTTTTGTACCAACTCCCCCTAAAACATCATCTGAGCAATTTAATCACACCAGTTTTCTTTCGACAGTATTGTTATATTCGTCAATCCATAGCCTAGTAGCCTTCCTGTGCACTCCGCAGTTTCCGTCCGAGCCGAAATTCGTTAAAATAGGAGCAGTGTGCTCACGGAGCAGCTTAAGACACCGATGAATCGCAACCGCGTTCATGGAATCGGAAAGGAATTCGACTGATGATTATTAAACCGAGAACAAGAGGCTTTATTTGTACGACGGCTCACCCGCAAGGCTGCGCCGCGCAAGTTCAAGAACAGATTGGTTACGTGAAGGGCAACCCTGCCATTCAAGGACCGCGCAAAGCGCTCGTAATCGGCGCATCCGCCGGCTTCGGCCTCGCGGCTCGCATCGTCGCCGCTTTCGGGTCAGGCGCGAGCACCATCGGTATCTATCGCCAAGGAGAGCGCGGAACAGGACGTCCCGCTTCCGCCGGCTGGTATAATTCCGCGGCTTTCGAGGCTGCGGCGGCTCAAGCCGGAATACCGTCGTTCAGCGTAACGGGCGACGCGTTCACCGACGAGACGAAGCAGAAAGCGATCGAAGTCATTCGCAAGGAGCTCGGTCAAGTCGACCTCGTCATCTACAGCGTCGCTACCGCGCGCCGCACGAACCCGGAAACCGGCGAGTCGTCCAACTCCGTTCTGAAGCCGATCGGCAAGCCGTATACGAACAAGACGGTAAACTTCCACACCGGCGAAGTA
>Ga0065721_10005948_pt1 | contig 21805 bp, 17 predicted proteins | sample Mesricmetagenome_FD_59108 | JGI IMG/M metagenome (GOLD analysis project Ga0065721, IMG submission 59108) | Mesophilic microbial community from rice straw/compost enrichment Sample: eDNA_1 v2 (version 2) | ecosystem: Engineered > Solid waste > Grass > Composting > Bioreactor | place: USA: Davis...
CAACATCTCGAAGCTGGTACTTTCCCGTGGTCTTGATGCAGGAACAGCCTTTGAAATCCTTTCGATAGATATCGCCGACGTGGATGTAGGAGCCAACATCGGAGCAAAACTTCAAATCGATCAGGCAACAGCTGATCTCAAGGTCGCTGAAGCTAAGGCAGAAGAACGGCGCGCAATGGCTGTCGCCCTGGAACAGGAAATGAAAGCGAAAGCCCAGGAAGCCCGCGCGAAAGTAATCGAAGCCGAAGCCGAAATTCCCAGGGCAATGGCCGATGCCTTTGTCAAAGGAAACCTCGGTGTTATGGACTATTACAAGATGCAGAACGTTCAGGCAGATACTGATATGCGCCAGGCAATCTCTGGTACTGGAAAGGCCGGCCAGTCCGGCGGTGTCCAGAAAAAAGATTAATCAAGTCCCGAAAAACATCAAAGGGCCGTCTTCACAGACAGCCCTTTTTTATTGTTTTCATCTTTTCATCGTGCCTCGTGACTTATCGGTCAAGCACTTCCCACGTTGCCTTTTGCATGGCAAGAAAGACGTCCTCATGAGGATCATACTTGATGAAATCGTACATGATCGGCACCGTATTGACACCTTCCAATGACAAAACGCCATACTTGTCGTTCTTCACGGCAATTACGTAACCTTTGCCAGTATCGATCAGATTGTCATAGCGCGCCGTAATCAGCATTTTGCCGGAAGCATCCGCAAGCCCATAAAGGTTGTCAATGCGAATCAGCAGATTTCCGGAAGGCAGCGCTTCGATAGATTGATACCTCACCGGAAGTACCAGCTTCCCCTGCGGATCAATGAGTCCATACATTCCTTTTTGTCGTACGAGAGCCCTTTTGTTTTCAAACGACTCAACCTCGTCGTACACTGGCTGAACGGTAATGTTATCGTGCAGATTGATAAAGCCCCACTTGCCGAGAATCTTGACCGCAGCGAAGCCTTCACGGAATGGTTGTACGCCTTCGTAACGGTTGGCTATNCGCAATCGGCCTTCGCGGTCGATAAATCCATAACGCCCGTTTCGCTTCACGGCCNGATAACCTTCAGATTCCTGATAGATCATTTCCGTAACTTCCTTCGGGTTCATCGTNCGATCTACTATCACACCATTGAAGTCAACCTTCCAGATGTTTCCCGANGGCAAATATTCGAGCAGATATCCATCATGGGCTTCCACCCTGTTCGACGTGAAGTAGATTACGTTGCCACGGATCTCTTTGAGATTAACCGACGTTGGAGACTCCTCCAGATAATGGTTTGCTCCGACCAGCGTCAGCTTATTCGCCCGCGGCGTCACCACCCAGCGCTCATTGAGGTCAATCACGCCGTTGAGTCCCTTGAATTTCACGACAAGCAGATTATCCCGAAACTGAATCAGCGAATCGTAAATGATCGCAACGACCTCCCTGCCGGAAGCGTCTACCACACCCCAGTATCCGCGATTCCCGACGGCGAAGAAATTACTCTTTAGCGGACGCATCTGCTGATACGTCTTTTGCGTAAGCCGCGTGCCTACTGAATCAAAAAGGATCCAGGATCGTTGGTTCCCGTTTCCACCTTGCGCCAGGAAAAAATTGTCGACGTTTTGAATCTCGTTGTAAAGTGCAGGTACCACCACCGTTCCGTCTTTTTGGATGACTCCGGTCAGATCCTTCAGAACATAAGCTGCCTTTCCTTTGGAAAACGATCCGATGTTGTCAAAAACGCCCTGCACGATGGAGTTAAAATCTTTGTCGGTCAGCTGCACCTGTCCCGAAGTAGCGATTTTGTACAACCCGTTTTCAATCACGTCCACCGAGTCAACGCGGAGTTCACGAAGGCGTTTATTGTCGCCGCTCAGGAAATACCATTGATCCGCCTGACGGAAATGTATCCGGTCATCCGCATCGATTTTCACTTCACGATATTTCGCAGGCAGCCTGACTTCACCATTCCGGTTAATCAGTCCCTGATGTTTACCTTCGTAGAGGATAGCGTAGTCCTTGTGAAAGGACGAAATACTGTCAATAGTGAACGCGCTGATCTGTTTTCCGGCATCGGTAAAAATTGCAATCTTCCCTTCGAAGTTTCGCACGGCGTAGCGCAGGGTGCCGATGGGGCGGATATCCTGGTACTGCTGTGGAATAAGCGTCTTGTTCTCCAGGTTTATCAGACCGTACTTGAATTGGTTCCCGATTTTAGTAAAGACGATGGCACGAAGGGATGAGATTATTATCCCGTCGTAAACGAACGGAATGATCTCTTTTCCAGAGGATGAAATTGCGCCAATCAGCGCCCTGGGCGAATTAAGTGACTTCTTCCGCGCAATAAGAATATTGGATTCTCCCGGAAGGAGTTCGTCAAATTCATGCTTTGTCACCTGTTGATTGCTGAGACTGATAAGTCCCCACGCATTACCTGATTTGCAACCGGTGACATTTTCGACAACTGAAAACTTACCGTTGCTCCAGCCAATGCCTTCGTATTTGGCAGGAATGACTACTTCTCCGGCCTCATTCTTCAATCCAACCTTTCCGTTTTCCCGGAACAGCGTGTAGGGCATTGCCGCGGAAGCCGCAAAAGCAATCACAAGAAGAAAAAATGATGTTGCCAGAAATTTCATTATCCTGCAAAGGTAGTTTACAGAATAAGAATTACGATCTGAAATTTCCGGGAATCCGCCAGTATTTATTACTTCTGTGAGCGCTCCTCCACAATGCCGCTTTCGCATAGAAAACCAAACTACAACTACCGCGAAAGGCGAGACGCCGATGATCGGAATCACCCCCTTGATCCGGCGGCGTTGTAACTTTTTATTCCCCTTTATTCGTTTAACTTTACTAATACTCCGATGGCTAAAAACATAAAACGATAGGTAACCTTAAAAGTAATCGCAATGCAAACAAACATCTTCCCCCAGCAGCACACACTCAAGTCTTACTGGCGTCGTCCAGGAGGTAAGTTTGGAATTATCGTGGGCATCGGCCTGATGCTCGTGGCGGGTTACTTCCTGGTACCGATCCTCACCAAGGTAGTATGGAACACACTCAACCTGGGAATCGCCATCGCTTCGCTGGGGCTGTTTCTGTACGCGGTAACGCACCGAAAGCTTCGGCTGAGCTTGTTTTATTCCTACGAACTGGTGATGAAAAAACTCGTGGAGCTGGTCATTGAAATGGATCCGTTCGTAATTGCTGAAGACTACATCGTCGACATGGAAGAAGAGCGCGAGAAGCTTTACCGGCAGTCAATTGATGTCGATACACAAAAGGAAAAGATCGAGCTGAAGATCAAAGAGAAGCAAACGGAGATAAACCGGCTGATGATTCGGGCACAAACAGCAAAGGAAAAGGACATGCTGCCTGAACTGACGAACACGACGCGTCAGATCGGAAGGTTGAATGAATACATCAACCAACTTGAACCAATCCGCGAAAATCTTTTAAAGATCGGCGAGTATCTTACACAGATCTACAAGAACAGTGCATATCTGATCGAAGATGCGAAGAATGAACTTGATCTGAAGAAGGATCTTTACAGATCTGTAACTTCAGGAAACAAGGCACTCAGCAGCGCACAGAAGATATTCAAAGGCGATCCGGAGAAAAAACTTCTGGTCGAGCAGTCGATGGAGGTGCTCAAGGACGACATTGCGCGTAAGCTGGCAACTATGAAAAAGGCCATCAGTTATTCGGGCGAGTTTATGCGTTCGATCGACCTCGACAACGCGACCTACGAAAAAGAGGGCCTCAGATTACTGGAGAAATTTCAGGCTGAAAGCGGTATGACGTCGTCAGAACCGGTTACCCCGCCGGCCGACCCCGTAGGCGAACCTGTGAAGTCCTGACACCTTAATTTTCAGAGATAATCCTGCAACTATCGGGGCCGGCTGACGAAAGTCGGTCGAAAGAGCTTATTATCTTCCGTGGGGGTTGTTATATTTAGCCCCTCTAATCCACATATTGAAATGTCCATTAAAATCAGGAAACAGGATGCCCTGAACTATCACATGATGGGGCAGCCTGGAAAAATTGAAGTTGTACCCACGAAAGTCCTCAGTTCTCAGCTTGATCTCGCGCTGGCCTATTCGCCCGGTGTGGCTGAGCCATGCAAGGAAATAGCAGCCAACAAAGAGGATGTTTATAAATATACATCGAAGGGAAACCTGGTAGCGGTGATCTCCAATGGTACTGCCGTACTTGGATTGGGAGATATCGGCCCCGATGCTTCAAAGCCCGTAATGGAAGGCAAAGGAGTATTGTTCAAGAAATTTGCAGGCATCGACGTGTTTGATATTGAAATCGACGAAAAAGATCCCGATGCATTCATACGGATTGTAAAAGCTCTCGAACCAACCTTTGGCGGCGTCAATCTGGAGGACATCAAAGCGCCTGAGTGTTTCAAGATTGAAAAGGAGCTTCGCGAGCGCATGAATATTCCTGTGATGCACGACGATCAACACGGAACTGCTATCATCTCAGCGGCTGCGTTGCTCAACGCCCTTGAGCTCGTCGGCAAAGACATCGCTAACGTGAAGATTGTGGTGAACGGCGCCGGTGCTGCTGCTGTCAGTTGCACGAAACTCTACAAGGCTCTCGGCGCGAAGAAAGAAAACATCATCATGTGCGACAGCAAGGGCGTCCTGAATAAGAAACGCACTAATCTCGATGAAATAAAAAGTCAGTTTGTAACGGACGTCGACGTCGATACACTTCAGGAAGCCATGAAGGGTAGTGATGTGTTCGTCGGATTGTCCGTCGCCGATGCCATTACACCTGATGACCTGAAGAACATGAACGAAAATCCGATCGTGTTTGCCCTGGCGAATCCGAACCCGGAAATTGAATACCACATCGCCCGCAAAGCGCGTCCAGATGCGTTGCTGGCTACCGGACGATCAGACCACCCGAATCAGGTCAACAACGTATTAGGTTTCCCTTACATCTTCCGCGGTGCGCTCGACGTAAGAGCAACTGAAATCAACGAAGAAATGAAGCTTGCTGCGGTGAAGGCACTTGCAGCTCTGGCCAAGGAACCAGTTCCCGAAATTGTCATCAAGGCCTATGGCGCCGACAAAATCAAGTTCGGTCGTGATTACCTCATCCCGAAACCGCTCGATCCCCGCCTGATAACCACGATCTCTCCGGCCGTGGCGAAGGCTGCCATTGAATCAGGTATCGCCAAACATCCCATTACCGACTGGCACGCTTATCACGAGGAACTTCTGAGTCGCATCGGCATTGACCACAAGCTGATGTCACGCATAATCGACCGCGCCAAGAAAAATCCGAAACGCGTTGTCTTCGCGGAAGCAGACCATCACAAAATCCTCAAGGCAGCACAGGTTCTGAAAGACGAAGGAATCGCTCAGCCGATCCTGCTCGGTCCGAAAAAAGAAATACTCGATCTCATCGAAGAGTACAAACTCGATCTGGCTGACTGCCCGATATATTATCCGATGGAAGAGTCGGAAACGTTGAGTCGATATGCGGACGTACTCTACCAGAAGCGTCAACGCAAGGGCATGTCTTATCAGGACTGCCTGCGCCTGATGCGCGACCGGAATTATTATGCAGCTATGATGGTTGAACTCGGCGACGCTGATGCTGTCGTAAGCGGTCTTACCAAGGACTATCCAAAGACAATACTTCCATCGCTTCAGATCATTGGAACGGCAGAGTCGTTCGACCGCGTGGCTGGTATGTACATCATCATGAACAAAAAGGGAACGTACTTCCTGGCCGATACGACCGTAAACGTAAATCCCACCGCAGAAGAGCTTGCTGAAATTGTTGAGCTCACGGCCCGCGGTGTTGGCTTCTTCAATATTCAGCCGAGGATCGCACTGCTCTCCTATTCAAACTTTGGTTCTTCAAAAGGCGTCGTTCCCCAAAAGGCGCGCGAAGCCATGGAAATTGCCAAGGCAAAAAATCCTGACCTTATCATTGAAGGAGACATACAGGCAAACGTCGCGATCAACACACAGATTCAGCAGGAGAACTTCCCCTTCAGCGCTCTCGCGAAGGAAGGAGCAAACACACTGATATTTCCGGATCTTGCTTCAGGAAACATTGCCTACAAACTCTTGATGGAAATAGGCGGAGGCGAAGCTATCGGGCCGATCCTCCTCGGCATGAAAAAGCCTGTTCATATCCTTCAACTCGGTAGTTCGATACGTGAAATCGTTAATATGGCGGCTATCGCCGTAGTGGACGCACAACTTCACGAACAGAACAGTCACCTGTAACGATGAAACAAGAAGAGGCTGTCCTATGGACAGCCTCTCTAATATTCAGCCGATTCTTAACCAACCGTATCTGCGTCAGTTTCCTTTAACATCCGGGGTGATTCGCTCATCCATATTCGCCAGTTCCCAGGCTGTATAGTAAACGGTGCGCACCCGCTTCTCAAGCAAATCGAATTCGATTTTGTCAACCTCATCACTTGGCTTGTGGTAATCTTCATGGATTCCGTCGAAGTAGAAGATGATCGGAATGTTATTCTTGGCAAAGTTCCAGTGATCCGAACGATAATACAGTCTGTCAGGATGGTTCTGATCATTGTAAGTGTAATCAAAGATCAGGTTTAGATTTTCACGATTAACGCGTTCGCTGAGTTCATGCAACTTGCTTGACAGTTTGTCTGAACCGATCACGTACACATAAGGAGCGCTGTCCTTATGCTGAGGGTCACGACGGCCTACCATGTCGATGTTCAAGTTCACCATAGTACTCTCAAGCGGAAATACGGGGTTCTGCGTGTAGAAGTCAGATCCAAGAAGACCTTTCTCTTCACCCGTAACAGTCATGAACAGGATGCTCCGTCGCGGACCGTGACCATTTTCCTTCGCCTTGGCAAACGCTGTCGCAAGTGCCATTACGCCCACAGTTCCCGAACCGTCGTCATCAGCGCCATTGTTGATCAGGTCACCGGTACCGGAAGATTTTTTCCCGATGTGATCGTAGTGAGCAGTAATCACGATAAGTTCATCTTTCTTGTCAGTACCTTCAAGATATCCCAGTACGTTTGAACTCTTGAGCAACTTTACCGACATCTCAGTTTGATACGTNACCGTTGCAGGCTTAATTTTCTTCACGGCATTTTTGCCGGCTTTCTCNNCTGTTGCGGCAGCCAGTTTTTGCGGTGTTGANTTCATCAACGNTGCAGCTGTCTTNGCAGAGAGAAAGAAAACACCGGCATTGGCATTTGCTGATTTCTCAGGTTTCGTAAGCGACAAGGAGCCGCCGCCGAGGAATGATTTAAATTGATCGCGCAGGTTTGCGAACGCTGCCTCATCTTCGAAATAGAGGAAAATCATTTTTGCATTGCGTTCGCGTGCCGCCGCTACAGGGCCACGGAAGCTGCCTTCGTTCTGCATCCGGATTAGAACACATTTGCCGGCGATATCGACGTTATTCATCTCCTCGTCAGTGCCGTTGCCGGCGAAGATGAGCTGAGACGACACTTCACCGTCGCTGTCGGAGGTTCCATAGTATACGATGTCTTCAAAATTGCGGAACTGCTGCTGACCCGCCGTAACGTAAATGTTGCCAGGAACAGACGTGTAGAGCGTTACGGGCTGATAATAGTCGCCGTTTACCGGGCCTGCCAGACCTAAAGACTCAAAATGTGCTTTGATGAATGCTGCAGCCATTTGCTGACCGCGTGATCCGGTTTCCCGCCCTTCAAGTGCATCGGAAGCCAGGATCGTAAGATCCTCCCGAAGCGTCGTAACGTTGATTGCATCAACGTACTTCTCCGACGCCTTTTCCTGCGCCTGGACCAGGAGCGGACACAGGACCAGAAGTGATAAAAGTGCTTTTCTTGTACTCATATAGGTTAAATGAAGCCGCAATATGCCGAGGATTTTTTTCTTTCGTAACTGTGTTGGATGGAAAAGTGATGAACGGAATTCGGCCCGGCGACCTTGTGAAAGTTTTTCTCCGTCCCCGCGCCTTTGACTCTGAGCGAAATATTACCTTTGTGGCCTTACGCGTGTAAGCCCTCTTGAAATTAACCTAACTGACTGAAAATCAAAGTTAAATGACTATAGATCCGTATTACGCCGAAAGGTTCGAGGGACGGCATATCGGCCCCGATGAAAAACAAGTCTCTGAAATGTTAGCCAAAATCGGCGCAGCTTCAATCGACCAGTTGATCGATGAAACCATTCCTGCAGCCATTCGGTCGAAAAAGAAACTCAACCTTCCACCAGCCCAAACCGAAGCAGAATTCCTGCAGTCCTTCAAGGAAATTGCCTCAAAGAACAAAATCTTCAAATCGTTCATAGGTACCGGCTATTACAGCACGTTTACTCCTCCGGTTATTCTCAGGAATATTCTTGAAAACCCGGGATGGTATACGGCCTATACCCCCTATCAGGCGGAAATCGCACAGGGACGTCTGGAAGCCTTAATCAACTACCAGACAATGGTGATTGATCTTACCGGCATGCAGATCGCCAATGCGTCACTCCTCGACGAAGCAACCGCAGCTGCTGAAGCTATGTTCCTGCTTTTTGCCTCAAGAAAACCGTCAAGAAAGGCAGCTAAAAAGTTCTTCGTAGACGAAAACACGTTTCCGCAAACCCTGGGAGTGCTTGCCACCAGGTCGGCTCCCCTCGGAATCGAACTTGTGATCGGATCCATTGATACCTTCGACCTGACCTCTCCGGAGTATTTTGGCTTATTCGTACAAAATCCCAATAACAACGGTGAAGTAAAAGACTATTCGGCGCTGATTGCTGCCGCTCATGAAAATGACCTGCAGGTGACAGTCGCCGCTGACCTCCTGAGCCTGGCACTTATTAAATCGCCCGGCGAGATGGGCGCCGACGTAGTTGTAGGATCATCACAGCGATTTGGCGTCCCCATGGGATTCGGCGGACCTCACGCGGCGTTCTTTGCTACCCGCGAAGAGCTGAAACGCCAGATTCCTGGTCGGATTATCGGTATCTCCATAGATGCCGCAGGAAATCCCGGCTACCGGATGGCGTTGCAAACCCGCGAACAGCACATTCGCCGCGAAAAGGCGACCTCAAATATCTGTACTGCACAGGTGCTGCTTTCGGTAATCGCCGGAATGTATGCAGTTTATCACGGAGCTGCTGGGATTAAGAAAATCGCCGGCAGAGTTCACGGGCTCGCCCGTAAGCTGGAGACGGCTTTGGAACAAGGCGGCCTGACACAACTCAACAGCGCATACTTTGATACGCTGAAAATCAGCGGCGCCGATGTCGACAAAGTCCGCACGCAGGCAACTGCACGCGGCGTAAACTTCCGCTACTTCGAAGATGGGGCGATCGGAATTTCCATCGACGAGACAACGACACCCGCCGACGTGAATCTGATTCTCGACATTTTCGGTATCAAAGCACAGTCATCAGAGGTAAATGGCATTGAACAAAGCTGGCCCGCTTCCTTAAATCGTCAGTCGCCGTTTATGACGCATCCTGTATTCAACTCCCATCATTCGGAGCACGAGATGCTGCGCTACATCAAGCGACTTGAGAACAAGGACCTCTCTATGGTCCACTCGATGATTTCACTTGGGTCGTGTACGATGAAGCTTAATGCAACGTCGGAAATGATCCCGCTCACGTGGCCGGAAATTGCGAATGTTCACCCATTTGCACCTGCCGACCAGACTGAGGGCTATCGCACCATCATCACAAACTTTGAAGCGTGGCTTAAAGAAATCACCGGTTTCACAGGCGTGTCGCTGCAGCCCAACAGTGGGGCGCAGGGCGAGTACGCTGGCCTGATGGTTATCCGCGCCTACCACCTTGACCGCAATGAGGGACATCGCAACGTAGCGCTCATCCCAGCCTCCGCGCACGGAACCAATCCCGCGAGTGCTGTCATGGCGGGCATGCAGGTGGTCGTAGTGAAATCGGATTCCGAAGGTAGAATCGACGTTGAAGACCTGAAAGCCAAGGCATCACAATACAAGGATAAACTCGCGTGTCTGATGGTAACCTATCCGTCAACGCACGGCGTATTTGAAGAATCTATTATTGAAATCTGTGAAACAATCCATCAAAACGGCGGACTTGTCTACATGGATGGCGCGAACATGAACGCGCAGGTAGGGCTTACATCACCGGCCACCATTGGCGCAGACGTTTGTCACCTCAACCTGCACAAGACCTTCTGCATACCGCACGGTGGCGGTGGCCCTGGAATGGGACCGATCTGCTGCAACGATAAGCTGAAGGCTTATCTCCCCGGACACTCTGTAGTTCGCACAGGTGGCGACAAAGCCATCCGTGAAGTTTCCGCAGCACCATGGGGCAGTGCCAGCATCCTTACCATTTCATATGCGTACATCGCAATGATGGGTGGTGAAGGTCTGACGAATGCTACGCGCTATGCAATCCTCAATGCCAATTACATCAAGGATTGCCTCAAAGACCACTACCGCATTCTGTACACCGGAACCAGGGGACGCTGTGCTCACGAAATGATCGCAGACTGCCGTGACTTCAAGAAGGTGGGCATCGAGGTAGAGGATATCGCGAAACGCCTGATGGACTATGGATTCCACGCTCCTACAGTTTCATTCCCCGTAGCAGGAACCCTGATGATTGAACCTACGGAAAGCGAGCCTAAAGAAGAGCTCGACCGGTTTGTACAGGCTTTGATTCAAATTCGGGAAGAAATCCGCGAGATCGAAGAAGGCAAAGCTGACAAGGAAAACAACGTTCTTAAGCGGGCACCACACACTGCAGCTGTCGTTACCAGCGATTCATGGGACCGGCCGTACAGTCGTGAGAAGGCTGCCTATCCGCTGGCGTTCGTGAAAGAGAACAAATTCTGGCCTTCGGTGAGCCGCGTTGACAACGCCTACGGCGACCGCAACCTCGTGTGCAGCTGCCTTCCTTTGGAAGAATATGCACCCAAAGAAGAGGGTCAACCTGCCTGACGGATTTTACGGATGATATATAACGGGCGTCAATTAATCTTTGGTGCCCGTTTTTTTTTCAGTTTGCATTGCGCGTTTGCAGGACAAGGGTGCCTCGGACGACAACCGATAATTTCTGATTCCGATTGATGTCCTATGAATGTTCTAACTTCGGGTAGAATCCAACCGAGGTTCTGATCACTTGAATTTCTCCAAACCGGCGACGGCCGGCCAGGCAACCAGCCATCTGCCAGCCAGCCATCAGGCCTGCTATCTATCCAGCCAACCAGCAATTATCCTCCCTGTGATTTACGGTCAGTCGAACTGACCGGGACACATCCTTTACTTCTGTTGGACCTTTTGTTAAGATCAAGGCAATAATATTTCACCGTTCAGACAGTGATAAGGCATAGATAAAGCAGTCCTATATAGGACCGCCTTATCACTGCTATATCACCGCCTTATCACCGCCTTATCACCGCTTTATCTCAGACGATTTGTGCACGGTGGGACGGGGATTTGCGGGAATTGGCAGATAAAAGAGATAATGGGATCCGGGGATCGATGGGATGATTCTAACCGGCAACGGAGACCAGCAACGGGCGACCAGGATGAGGGGAGGCGTCCGACAACTGGCAATTGGGAAAGGCAACCGGCAACAGCCCTTCGCGACACGCAAAGCAGCGCTTAGGAACTCGGAACTGGCATCTAGCAGCGCACAGCCAACCAGCTACTCACCGGCCTGCTACCCCGCTATCCGGAAACCCAGCCTGCTGGCTACCAGTTCCAGCTTTCTTTCAAAAGTTCGTATCCTCCACGCGCTGCGGGGCAAGCCGCTTTTGCATCTCCTGTTCCTTCCTGACAAGTTCTTCCTGCGTAGCCTGGAGTTCCTCCATATTCTGACGCATCTCTTCCTCGCGCTGGCGCATCTGCTCTTCCGTAATCCTGGCAGTCTCCAGGAGGTTCTTCATCTTCTGCGTATTCTGCGAGTTCAGAATCGCACTCGCCAGAAATTCGCCCGCCTTTTCAAGGAACATCACGTGATGAGGCTCAAACTTCGAAAACGATGCAAGCTCGATAATCGCCACTGTATGGACGTCATACTTCAGCGGGACAATAACGAGGAAATTGGGCGTGGCATCACCGAGACCCGAGGTGATTTTAGTATATCCATTGGGGAGTTCCGTAAGCTGAATCGTATCACCTTCCAGGAAAGCCTGACCGATAAGACCCGACCCCGGTTCGATGTTCTTTTCGATCCATTTTTTCTTATCGAACGCAAAACACGACACAAGTCTGAGATGCTGTTGTTCGTCGTCGCCTTCCAGTACAAAGAGGCTGGCCTGCTGACTTCTGAGGTATTTACTGAGGAAAGAAACACATCTGTCGGCGAGTAATCGCGAATCATGCTGATTATTCCTCACCAGTTCGGAGAAAGTTGCCAAACCTTCATTCATCCAGTTGCGCTTTTCATCTTCACTCTTCACCCGCTTGAGCTGCTCGCGCATGTTGATCAGATTACCTGCAAGCGTATCCTCATTCAGCGCAACGTTCGACTCATTGAGGCCGTCCCAATCCACCTCATAGTTATTGTTCGCCATACTCTTGATGAAATCAGATGCCTTCTTCGAGTTGTTTATCGAAAGTGCGATGATTTCATCAGCGGAAAGCTGCCTCTTCGTTCCTGAGTTGAATACGTATGTGCGGTCGTTTTCTTGGACCTGATTCAGCAGCGACTCACGTCCGCGGCGTTCTTTGCTGATTCGCACTACGATTATCCAGAGGAACGGCAGCGAGAACGATACAATTCCCAATTGAAGGTATAGGTTCACCTTCATCGCCATCTCGTACTCGTGCGCCGCTTCTTCGTACAACTTGTTTTCGAATTCCTCGAGCGGTTGCTGGAATTCCGAAAATTTGATCCACACATCGTAGCCTTTGTCACGCTTGAGCATGTCAGTGAACTCCTCCATCCTGCCGGCCTCTGCCAACTGAATCATCTGACCGGTATATTCGAAGTAGCTGTCAATCTCTTTGCGCAATGCAAAAAATTTGTTGAGATCCGGATAGCCCTGCTTTCGGAGAGCCTTCTCGATTCCCGCAAAGAGAGACGTGTAACTTTTTGAGTTACTTATGTAGGGATCAAGGAGCTTTTGATCAAGCGTAAGCGCATAGCCACGCACACCGAGATCAATACCGTGAACGACGGCAGCAATGATGTCGTTCGTATTTCGTTTTACAGATTCAACATCCTGGCGCAATTCATCATTTCGTTTAATGATGCGGTTGTTCAGTACAATTACGCCCAGGCTTATTACCTGGGCAATCGCGATAGCAGCGACAGCCACGCCAAGCCAGTGCCTGGAAAAAAAAGCTTTCATGGTCAGAAAATTTGAGAACGATGGGGTAATTTGAACTAATAAAATATGGATAATATTTCTATGTGTAAATCGGACACAATTTGATAATCGGATAGTCTAAGTAACTTTGAGTGTGAAATCGCTTATTTGGATTGGTATTTTTATTTCGTTTGCTGCCACCGCGCAGAAACAGTCATATTCAGGTTTTCCGTCCGTAGTATGGCCCGTTCTTTATTCGGTTGAGTACGAAAAGGCAAAAGACCAGCTTGGCGAATTTGAAAAGCCTGTTTTTAATCAGAAAATCAAGAATCTTGCAGGTAAAGCGATTGTTTTGCCAGGCTACATGGTTCCATTCGAATCCGGCCTGACGGCGCAGGAATTTATGCTTTCCTCCCTACCCCTGAATGCGTGTTTCTTCTGCGGCGTCGGCGGACCTGAGACGGTAGTGCAAGTCAGGCTTCGAAAAGCAGAAAAATATTTGGACAAACCCGTTGAAGTGAAGGGCACGTTGCGGCTGAACGCCGATGATCCGGATAACATGATGTATATCCTTGAAAATGCTGAATTGCTCGGCCCGATCGACTTTTGAAGCGCCATTTTCGCCCGCTTGAACATATTTCCTACATCGGTTTGAATTTCTGAGCAAAGGAGCGAATTTCCCTCCCTGATAACTCATTTACCAACACGTCATGGCATTCCTGTTTGACTCTTTCAGGGAGTGGAAATCCTACTCCGACGAACACCAGCTTACCCTATGGGAAACGGTTCTGGAATATGAACGTCACCAGAAAAACCGCACTGATGAAGTAATCTTTGCCGGACTTGAACAGGCCTGGACTGTCATGAAAGATGCCGTGCGAACGGGACTCGAAGAAGAAACCGTTTCGCGATCCGGAATGATTAACAATGGTGCGAAGAAAGTTTACCGCTACCCCACTCCCGTGTTGTCCGTTGAATTCCAGCGGCTGGTAGCGCGGGCGTTGGCGGCTAAGGAAGTAAACAGCTGCATGGGACGGATTGTCGCAGCACCTACCGCCGGAGCCAGTGGAATAATGCCCGGCGTATTGTTCACGCTACAGGAAATTCACCATATCCCTGACCGCAAGATTTACGAAGCGATGCTCATCGCCGCAGGGGTTGCTTTGATCATGGAACAAAAAGCGTCGATCGCAGGAGCCGTTGGTGGGTGCCAGGCCGAAACAGGCACTGCTGCAGCAATGGGAGCCGCCGCGATCGTATTTTGCCTTGAAGGAGATACGGATACAATATTCAACGCGGTGGCCATAACCATACAATGTATGCTTGGCCTGGTATGCGATCCTGTGGCAGGATTAGTTGAAGTTCCCTGTGTCGTAAGGAATGCGAGTGCGGCTGCTATCGCGAACAGCTCAGCCCAGATAGCGCTTGCCCAGGTAAGCAGCGTCATACCTGTAGATGAAGTCGTCGAAGCAATGGGTGAGATTGGTGCAAGCATGGAGACACGCTATAAGGAAACAGCGCAGGGCGGACTTGCAGCTACCCCGACAGGGCAGGAAATTGCGCGCAGGGTTTTAATCCACGATATTGAGATTCTTCCCGATAACGAACCCTGATGGAAAGTTTTCACCCTTATCTCACATTCGACGGCAACTGCGAAGAGGCTCTTCATTTTTATGAACGCTGCTTTAAAGGAAAAATAATATACATACAGTACTACGACGAAGCTGCTGCATTTGGCGCCGAAGGTCTCGGATCCAAAGTTATGCACAGTGAATTCAAGGCAGGCCCCGTACATTTCATGGCATGCGACAAAACCAGCAATCAAACTCTGAACAGCGGCACAAACATGACTCTTTATGTGAGTTTCGAAGATGAAACAACACAACGCAAAATCTTTGAACAACTCAGCGAGCTCGGGCGGATTCAGCTAAAACCCGAACGCACTGTGTGGGGATCCACTGTAGGTATGCTGACGGATCAGTTTGGAATACACTGGATGCTGGTATGCAACAAAGTATGATCAACGAAACTTCTCCGGCAGGTACTCATCACCGAAGAAATACACGACAAATTCATTGCCGAAGAAGTACACCACTGAACTCAATATCAGCGCCCATGCTGACGCGCTGACGAACATAAAAAGAATAAGCTTGTTTTTCGGCGTTCCAAAGCTTATCGCCAGCAAGGTCCCCCCTATTGGGGTCAGCAGGATCGGGGTCAGCAGAGCAATTCCATAAAGACCGTATCTCCGCCATATCCATACATATTTACGGTTTCGTTCTGTAAACTTNTTTGTATTGAAGAAACGNCGAAGAAGTCGTTGCCGGATGAAATCACCGAAGAACGCAANGATTAATACCACCGTCATCATCGAACACACCGTGATGAGGATAGTGACCACGATATTCAGCCCGGCAGCATACCCGCCCACGGGACCAAATATAAACTTCAACATGGAGGAAACGTATACCGTAAACACCCTCAGAATGGTATCCCACATAAGTCATTCACACAAGAAACTATTCCGTTTTGATCCCGTAGCTGAGGTCACCTGCATCGCCCAGGCCGGGAACGATATAAAATACTTCATTCAATCGTTCATCCATCGCGCCAATCCATAATCTGAATTCAGTATCGCTACGCTGGCTAAAAAACTCCTGAAGTTTTTTCACACCTTCCGGCGCAGCGATCACAGATACGATATTAATGCTTCTCGGGTTGCCTTTGGATAACAGATAGGTAAGGGCACAAACCAGCGATCCACCCGTAGCCAGCATCGGATCGACGATGATCACGTCGCGTCCATCTACGGGGGGTGTTGCGAGATAGTCCATCGAAACGGTAAGCGACTCACCTTTTTCATTTCGGCATGCGCCGATGAAGCCGGTGTCTGCGTCGTCAAACGTTTCGAGGAAGCCCTGAAGAAAAGGCAGGCCTGCACGCAGAATCGAAATCAGCACAGGTTGCCGGTCAAGATCGTTCACCTCCGCAGTCCCGAGGGGCGTTGTTACCGTTTTTTTTGTGTACGGCAAGTGCTTCGAAACTTCGTAAGCCATCACGCGACCCAATCGCTCAAGGTTGAACCGAAACTTCAGGCGGTCATTCTGAATTGACTTATCCCGGAGTTCGAGAAGAAACCTGCTCGCAATTGAATTTTGATCGCTTAAATTTAAAACCATACCTTACCTGCTTTAGCGTCAAAAGTATATAATAACTGTACATTGCGGGATGGCATCCCGTGCAAATTTTACTGAAACGTTCGATGAAGTTACTGAAACAACTCTGTGAAGTTCCCGCGCCGTCGGGAGATGAATCGCGGCTGACGGAATTCCTGCTGAGATACATCAACAAAAATAAAAGCAAGTGGCGCGCGGAACCCGAAGTATATTATGGTCAGGAATTCCAGGATTGTATCGTACTGAAATTCGGGAAACCCCGGACCGCCATTTTTGCTCATATCGACAGCGTTGGTTTCACCGTTCGTTATGAGAATCAGCTGATCCCCGTGGGCAGTCCGGATGCCGAAGGGGGAACGAAACTCGTCGGCGAGGATTCCCTGGGGCCGATCGAAGGAGAGCTATACTACGATCAGGATCAGCACGCGTTCTGCCATTTCGGGCGCGGCATTGATCGCGGCACCTCGCTCACCTATAAGGTAAACTTCAAAGACTCGAAAAATCATATTGAATCGGCGTACCTCGACAACAGGCTGGGTGTTTATAATGCGCTGAAGGTTTGTGAAGATCTTAAAGATGGCGTTATCGTTTTTTCCACATGGGAAGAACACGGGGGCGGATCAGTTCCTTTTCTGATGCGCTTCATTTACGAAAAGTGGAAGATCGGCCAGGCCCTGATTTCCGACATCACGTGGGTTACCGACGGAGTTGAAGAAGGCAAGGGTGTTGTAATTTCTATGCGCGACCGGAATATTCCGCGTCAGTCGTTTGTGAAACGGATCATAGCAATTGCGCAAAAGCACAAAATCCGCCATCAGCTTGAAGTGGAGGGTGTTGGTTCGAGTGATGGTCGGGAGATTCAGCTGTCGCCGTATCCGGTTGACTGGTGTTTTATCGGAGCTCCTGAGCATCATGCTCACTCTCCTGCCGAGCGTGTGCACAAGAGTGATATTGAAAGCATGATAGCGCTGTACCGGGTTTTGATGAAGGCCCTGTAACCGGGCTGGTATTTAAACTTAAGGGTACTTCTGCAAATTCTTTTATCTTTGCGCGTGAAAGCGAAAGCATGAAGATTAAGGATCTGGAATTCAAGCCGTTCATCAGGAAATCGGACGTACAGAAGAGGGTGAAGGCGATCGCCGAGCAGTTGAACAGTGATTACCAGGACAGAACACCCGTTTTCCTGCCTATCCTGAACGGATCGTTTATGTTTGCCGCCGATCTGATCAAACTCATTGACCTACCCTGTAAAATTTGTTTCGTAAAAGTTTCGTCCTACACGGGCACGACATCCTCCGGGCATCTGAAAACGCTGATTGGCGTCGATGAAAGCCTTTTCAATCAGGATATCATTATTGTGGAGGATATCATTGACACGGGACTGACGCTTCAGAAGATTGTAGCAGAGCTTCAGTCACTTGGCGCCAAAAGNGTNGAGATCGTGACGCTTTTACGAAAGCAACCGGCGCGGGACAAGAACATTGAAGCGCGCTACGTCGGATTCGACATCGGCAATGAATTCGTCCTTGGTTACGGCCTCGACTACGAAGGTCTTGGACGAAACTTCCGGGACATTTATCAGTCGGCATCCTGACAAACGCATTATTTCCATATTTGGGTATCATGCGTATCTTCGACGTTTAAACAAAACCTATCACTATCGATCATGATCAATATTATCCTCTTTGGCCCGCCAGGCGCCGGGAAAGGCACGCAAAGTGCAAAACTCATCGAGAAGTATAATCTGACACACATTTCCACCGGCGACCTCTTCCGAAAACATCTAAAGGAAGGTACTGAACTCGGAAAGCTTGCCAAAGAGTATATGAACAATGGGAATCTCGTTCCCGATCAGGTGGTAATCGATATGGTCGACGACAAGATCAAGTCGCAGGGCAAGATTGCGGGAATCATCTTCGACGGTTTCCCAAGAACTGTGGCACAGGCTGAGGCCCTCGACAAACTGATGGAATCGATCAATGCACCTATCAAGATCCTTGTTGAACTTGTGGTGGATGAAGAGGAGCTCAAGAAGCGTCTGGCTGACCGCGCGATCAAGGAAAATCGTCCTGATGACGCGAAAGCAGAGATTATTGAGAACCGTATCAAGGTTTACAAGGGCGAAACTGCTGCCGTTGCCGATTATTACAAGCAGCATAACAAGTACGCATCTGTTGTCGGCATTGGCGAAATCGACCAGATCTTTGCCAACATTTGCCGTGAAATAGATAAAAGCCTGCTGGTATAACGTGGCATCACCAAATTTCATCGACTACGTTAAGTTTTGCTCGCGTTCCGGAAAGGGAGGCGCAGGCTTTCTGCATTTCCACCGCGAAAAGTTTGTGCAGAAGGGAGGCCCTGACGGCGGCAATGGCGGCCGCGGCGGCCATGTCATTCTCCGGGGCAACTCACACCATTGGACACTGCTGCACCTGAAATACCGTAAGCACGTTATTGCGGGCGATGGGCACCCGGGCGAAGAGCAAGACCGAACCGGCGCTGATGGCAAAGACGAAATCATCGACGTTCCGCTCGGAACTGTTGCGCGGGATGCCGAGACCGGCCAGGTCCTTTGTGAAATCACCGAACATGATCAGACCGTAGTTCTGACACGTGGAGGTCGCGGCGGCAAGGGCAATGCGCATTTTGCAACGTCTACGAACCAGGCACCCCAATACGCACAGCCCGGCGAGCCCGGTATCGAGCAATGGGTTGTCCTTGAGCTTAAGCTTCTTGCCGACGTGGGGCTGGTAGGATTTCCCAATGCGGGCAAGTCGACCCTTCTTTCGGTGGTGTCGGCCGCGAAGCCCAAGATAGCCGACTATCCTTTTACAACCCTGACGCCGAATCTGGGCGTTGTTGCATACCGCGATGATCAGTCGTTTGTAATGGCTGATATTCCTGGTATAATCGAAGGTGCCGCGGAAGGTCGTGGACTTGGGATCAGGTTCCTCCGCCACATCGAACGGAATTCGCTCCTCTTATTTATGATCCCTGCCGACGCCCGGGATATCAAGCAGGAATATGAGATCCTCCTCAACGAGCTAAGGAAGTATAATCCGGAGCTACTTGACAAGAAACGCCTGCTCGCCATTTCCAAAGCCGACCTCCTGGACGAGGAACTGCGAACAGCCATCTCGAAAGAGCTCCCGGACGAAATCCCGGCGATCTTTATCTCCGCCGTAACCCAGCAGGGAATAACTGAATTAAAAGACCTGATTTGGAGACACCTTCACTAAGCACTTTCGTGTCAGATTGACACGTCGGAGGCTTTGGCAAAGTTGTTGACAATTGCGGGGTAATCATTTTAATGCCTTATAGATGATGGAAAAGAACGAACAACAAGAAGAAGTGAACCATAAAGACGAGCAAGCGCAGGAAAATACTGTAGAGACGGCAGAGAATCTGCCAGAAGTTGAAAATGAAGCTGAAGTCAGAAATGACGATCATCTGAAGCTTAAGAATGAGATAGCGGAGCAAAAGGATAAATATCTGCGACTGTATTCGGAGTTTGAGAATTTCAGACGTCGGACGGCAAAAGAAAAGATTGAGCTGATTCAGTCGGCCAACGAGCAACTCATCGTATCGCTGTTACCGGTTGTTGATGATTTCGAACGCGCCGAAAAAGCCGTGAAAGATGGTAGCGATAAAAACCTTGAGGGCTTTCTGTTGATCCAGAGCAAGCTCCGCAAGGTGCTGGAACAATATGGTGTTAAAACCATCGAGGTGGGTGCAGGCAGTGAGTTCAACACAGACCTGCACGAAGCCATTACACAAATCCCGGCTCCCAATGAATCACTGAAGGGAAAAATCGTAGATGTAGTTGAAAAAGGATACCTGTTAAATGATAAAGTAATACGTTTTGCCAAGGTGGTAGTGGGCAGCTAATGGTCCAAAACGTGTGAGGAATTATGACGATGAGCACAAAAAGAGATTTTTACGAGGTTCTGGGGGTAAGCAGAAATGCAACGCCCGAAGAGATAAAGAAGGCGTATCGCAAGGTTGCGATACAATTCCATCCTGATAAGAACCCCGGAAACAAGGAAGCCGAAGAGAAATTCAAGGAGGCCGCCGAGGCTTATGAAGTGCTTAGTGACGCGCAGAAGCGCGCGAATTATGATCGTTTTGGTCATTCACGCGGTGGCGCCGGCGGATTCAGCGGCCACCATATGAATATGGAGGACATATTCAGCCAGTTTGGCGATATCTTCGGCGGTGGCGGCAGCCCGTTCGAAAGCTTCTTCGGCGGCGGAGGAAGATCCGGCCGTCGTCAGCGCAAGGGTTCCAACCTTCGTATCAAGCTCAAACTGACGCTGGACGAAATCGCCAATGGCGTTGAAAAGAAAATAAAGGTAAACCGCCTGGTACAAGCTGAGGGCGTGACCTTCAAAACGTGTCAGGCCTGCCAGGGAACAGGGCAAGTCCGGAAAGTCGTAAATACGATGCTCGGACAGATGGTCTCTTCATCGACCTGTTCAGTATGTAACGGCTCAGGCCAGATGATTGATAAGCGGCCTTCAGGCGTGGACAGCTCCGGTCTGGTATCTAAAGAGGAAATTATTTCCGTGAAAATTCCGGCTGGCGTTAGCGAAGGCATGCAGCTTTCCATGTCGGGTAAGGGTAATGACGCCCCCGGCGGTGGCGTTCCCGGTGATCTGCTGATCCTTATTGANGAACAGGAAGACAAACACCTNAAACGCGACGGNAATAACCTGATCTACGATCTGTATNTAAGTTTTATTGACGCAGCGCTCGGAACTACCGTAGAAGTGCCAAGTGTGGGATCGAATGTGAAAATCAAGATCGAACCAGGTACGCAAAGCGGCAAAATCTTACGTCTGCGGGGCAAAGGACTTCGCGATGTTAACGGATATGAAACCGGAGATCAACTGATCTACGTGAACGTCTGGACACCCAAGAAACTATCTTCTGAAGAAAGGGCAAAGCTTGAGTCCCTCCGCCATTCGCCTAATTTCCACCCGAATCCCGACTCCAATGAGAAAGGGTTCTTTGAGCGAATGAAAGAATTCTTCAACTAATTTATTGTAACCAATAAGATGAAACCCCGTTTATTACTGAATGGGGTTTTGTCTTTTTGGCAAAAGCAGCGAAAATATTACACCCTGCAACACAATCGACGTGGGATCGTATTAGAACAGCATGCGGAGAAAGATTTTGTTAACCTGGTGTGCATGGGCGCTGGTGATAGGGGCATTTGGACAAATCAAAAAGCAGTTCTCAGTCGAGGATGCGCCTTCCTGCAATGAAATCAAGCTTTCCTTGAGAGCCAATAGCGGAAACTGCTTCATCAAACCCAGTCAGCAATCTGACCTCCTCAACGTATTCAGCAATCAAACGGAACGCAACTACTCTCACAGCTTCCGAAAAGAAATTTC
>Ga0065721_10050253_pt1 | contig 21805 bp, 16 predicted proteins | sample Mesricmetagenome_FD_59108 | JGI IMG/M metagenome (GOLD analysis project Ga0065721, IMG submission 59108) | Mesophilic microbial community from rice straw/compost enrichment Sample: eDNA_1 v2 (version 2) | ecosystem: Engineered > Solid waste > Grass > Composting > Bioreactor | place: USA: Davis...
GGCGCGCTCGCATGGACGCTGGCGACGGACGGAGACGACGGCGGCCAAGCCGGACCGACGATCGTAAGCGCGGAAGCGGCGACAACCGAAGTCGGCCTGTACGAGAAATTCGAACTCACGCTGGAGCTCGGCACGACATACGACAATCCGTACGACCCGGATGAAGTCGACCTGAGCGCGGTGTTCTTATCCCCGGGGGGGCAAGAGTGGCGCGTGAACGGCTTTTACGACGGGTATCGGTGGAAGGTGCGGTTCGCGGCTAACGAGATTGGCAAGTGGAGTTACCGCGTCGTTCTGAAGGATCGGACGGGAACGACGAGCGGCGAGCAGGCCAGCTTTAGCGCAGTATCCTCCTCTCGCAAAGGCTGGGTTCACGTATCCGATCGGAACAAGCGCTTCTTCGCTCATGACGACGGATCGTCGTTCTTCGGCGTCGGTATGGCGTATCCGTGGGGAGTCAGCGCTTCAGGGTTAGACAAGATCAAAGCCAACGGCGGCAATCTGATTACTTACTGGAACGGCAATTACGATACGGGTGGCGGCAAAAATCAGCTCGAATCGCTTAGCTCCGGCATCGGCCGCTACGACGTGTACAAGGGCGAGAGAATCGACGAAATCGTGGGCTTGCTCGAAGAGCGCGAGATGAAGATGAACTTCGCGATCTGGCCGCACGACTCGCTCACGGACGAATTGCCAGGGTGGCCGGCGGCTTGGGACAAGAGCGCGTACTCTACGCTCGGACCGGCCAAGGACTTCTACTCTAGCGAAGAGATGTGGAAGTATCAGGAGAAGCTGTACCGCTACATTATCGCGCGCTGGGGTCATAGCGAGGCGATCGGCACATGGGACGTCGTCGTCGAGATTTCCGGCACGGACGGATGGGCGTTGGGGGATCAGAAGGCGGCGAACGCTTGGATTCGGCGGGTTCACGAATACTTCAAGAAGAACGATCCCTACAACCATCCGACGAACGGCTCCCGAGCAGGCAACGAGGACGATTATTGGGCGGAGGGCTACGAGACGCTGGACGTCTCCGACCGCGAGAACTACTACGGCTTGACCGCCAAGGATTACGCCAGCGACGTCCAGATGAGATGGCCGAGATACGAGAAACCGCTCGTCATCGGCGAGACCGGCAACGTGCCCGACGTGAACGTCTACCACGAAGCGATCTGGTCGTCGGTATCGAACGGATTGGCGTCCGCGCCTGTGTGGTGGGACATCACGAAGATGAACGACGAGATGTACGCCCATATGAAGTCGTTATCCAGCTTCGTGCAACAGATCGACTTCAATGAACCTCGAACGCCGGCGACGCTCCAATCGCACCTAACCAAACAGGAGCTGAGCAAGGAGCAGCCAGTCGCGGTAGGCCAGACGGCAGAGGAGTGGACGCAGCAGGATTGGGCGGACGCCAATGTGGACGAGAACGGCAATGCCTACAAGGTGAAAGCCGAGGACGGCGCATTCGTAACGAACATGTGGTTCCACACGGGACAGTTCTCGCAAGGAGCGGTCGCCGCTTTCTTCGGTAAATCCGATTGGTCGGCCTACGATCGCCTGCAGGTCGACGTCTACGTCGAGCAAGCTCCGTCCGATCAAGCGGCCATCCAAGTCCGGCCGGTGCTGTTCCCGAACAGCGCATGGGACGAAGGCAACGAGGTCGGCGACATGGCGCTGAAGTCGGGAGAGTGGGCGACGTTAACGATTCCGCTCCGCGGCGCGCGAGCCGATTATTGGCGGAACAAAGCGATTACCGAGGATGATCTGCAAGCGATACAAGGCTGGGGGCTGAAGCTGTTCACGGCCGCGTCCCAAGCAACCGCCAAGCCTGCCGTCGTCAAGTTCAAGAACGCTCGGCTCATCGCGGACGAGGCGCCGACGATCGACGTTCCGTCTGCCGAAGGCTGGGTCATGAAGGGCGATAGCGCCTCTTACGGCTGGATGAGTGCGGGAGCGGGCAGCATCGACGGCAAGACGGCAGCCCTGGAAGGCTTCGAAGCAGGACAAGTGACGATCGCTTGGTTCGATCCATGGCAAGGAACGTTCCTCCAAGGCACGACAGCGGAAGCAAGCGGAGGCCGGCTAACGCTGACCGCGCCCGCGACGGGCAATAAGGACATCGCGTTCATCATCCGTCGCACCTAACAGCCATTAAAGCACTACAAGGAGGGGCTCGCATGGAGAGCAATATTTTCATCAAAGGGATGACTTACGGTTGGAACAGCAAACGCGGAGCCTACCGCCAGCCTTACGCGCTGGAGTCGCTTCGGAAGCTGAAGGATACGGGCAGCGAATGGATTGCGCTATCGTTCTACACGTATCAGACGAACGTCTTCTCGACCGAGATCACGTTCGATTACGGCTTCACGATGACCGACCGCGATATCGAGCATGCGGTGCGACAAGCGAAGGGGCTCGGGCTGAAGGTGTGCTTGAAGCCCGTCGTTAACTCCAAGGACGGGATCTGGCGGGCGCACATCGGATATCCTCCGGAGACGGCCAGCAAGCCTTACTGGGACGCTTGGTTCAAATCTTATAGTAACTTCCTGCTCCATTACGCGGAGCTTGCGGAGGAGCTCGGCTGCGAGATGATCTGCATCGGCTGCGAGATGATCAAGACGGAATCCCAGACCGAGCATTGGCGCAAGCTGATCGCCGACGTCCGCCGCCTATACCGAGGCCCGCTCGTCTACAACGCGAACCATGGCTCCGAGGAAGGCGTCGAGTGGTTCGACGAAGTCGACGTGATCGGCACGAGCGCTTATTACCCCGTCGCTTCCAAGGCGGGAGAGAGCGCCAAGGCGATGATGAAGCGATGGCAGCCGGTGAAGAAGAAGATGGCCAAATTGCACAAGAAGTTCGGCAAACCGATTCTGTTCATGGAGATCGGCTGCAGAAGCGCGGAAGGCTGCGCGACGATGCCGTGGGACTACGAGCGGACGGAGCTTCCTTACAGCGAGGACGAGCAAGCGAACTTCTACGCCTCGGTGCTGCAGGCGTTCTGGGATGAGCCTTGGTTCGCCGGCTTCTTCTGGTGGGATTGGAGCACGGAGCTGTATCCGCTGGACGAGGCGGGAACGAACGTCGGATTCGATATATACGGCAAAAAAGCCGAACGCCTGGTGAAGGAATGGTACGCCAAAGCTAGATAGCCGACATTACGCAAGAAAGAGAGTGATTCGAATCGTGCTGATGCGACTCAAGCGACTCGCGCGCTATTGGAAGCCCGCGGCTTGGACCGCGATCATCGTCTCCTTGCTGGCTTGGTGGCTCTATGGCAGCCAACCCGGAGCGGTGCACGCGAACCTGATCGAGGATTTAGACGAGCTGCAGACGTATACGAACGACAGCTATCAGAACTATCTGAACGAGTATGAAGCCGCCCCCCGCCCCGAGCAGCCGATTCGCATCGAGGGCGAGACTGTCGCTTCCCAAGAAGGCTGCGAATGCGAAGTCGTAAGCAACTATGAAGGAGCGACCGGAGACGCGCTGCGTACCGGAGATACCGGCACGGTGACGTGGAAGTTCGACGTGCCGGCGGAAGGCTTGTATACGCTCAAGTTAAGGTACTTTACGGAGCCCGGCAAGAACGCCGAGATCGAGCGCTCGGTCTCCGTTGACGGACGGCTGCCGTTCGCCGAAGCGGCCTCGGTGACGTTCGACCGGGTATGGAGGAATAGCCAGGAGACGTTCAGCCGCGACAATCGCGGCAACGAGATCCGACCGAGCCAGACGGAAGTGCCGGCTTGGCTGGAATCGACGTTCAAGGATTCTCAAGGGCTGTACCCGGAGCCGTTCCGGTTTTATTTCACGCAAGGCGAGCACTCGCTGTCGCTGACGGGCTTGCGCGAGCCGATCGTCATCGACTATCTGGAGCTGTTCCAGGAGCCGCAGCTTCCGACTTACGCGGAAGTGAAGCAGCAATACGAGAAGAACGGTTACAAGCCTACGACGGGGTTATCGGTGAAGGTTCAGGCGGAGAACGCCTCGCTGAAGTCTTCTCCGACGCTCTATCCGGTGTCCGACCATTCCAGTCCGGCGACAGAGCCGTACAGCGTCTCGAAGATTCGGCTCAATACGATCGGCGGATTGAACTGGCGCATGCCGGGGCAATGGATCGAGTGGACGATCGAGGTCCCTCAGGACGGCTTGTATCAGCTCGGGCTCAAAGTCCGGCAGGATCAGCTGAGAGGCCTGTACTCGAACCGCAAGCTGTCGATCGACGGCGCCGTTCCGTTCAAGGAGATGGAATCGCTTACGTTCAACTACAGCTCGAGCTGGCAGATGGCCGTACCGGGCGGAGAAGAAGACCCGTATCTCTTGTACTTAACGAAGGGCAAGCACACGATCCGGTTGGAATCCGATCTCGGGGAAGTCGCTTCGCTCGTTCGCACCGTGCAATCGAGCATGCTCGAAATTAACCGAATCTACCGCAAAATTCTCGTCATTACCTCGGCGGATCCCGATCCGTTCCGCGACTATCAGCTAGGCAAGCGGATTCCCGAGATTTCGGAGGTATTCCGGAAGCAGAGCGACATTCTATACACCGTCGCGGAGAAGCTTCGCGTCATGACGGGGGAGAAGAGCGACAAGACCGCGATTCTCTACATGCTGACGAGAGAGATGCAAGACTTCGCGAAGGATACGGAATCGATTCCGCGCAAGCTGAAGCAATTCAAGATCGACGTCGGCTCGCTCGGCTCCTGGCTGCTGACCGTTCGCGAGATGCCGCTGCAGATGGACTATCTCGTAGTCGCGAGCCCGGATGTGAAGCTGCCCGATCCGAGCGCGGGCACGATGGAGCTGATCGGCCATAACGTATCGGCTTTCGGTTATTCGTTCGTCGAGGATTATAACTCGATCGGCAACCTGGCGACGGACGGGAAGAAGGTAACGGTATGGATCGGAACCGGCCGCGACCAAGCGCAGGTCATCAAGCAGCTCGTGGACGATACGTTCACGCCGGAGACAGACATCGGCGTCGATCTGAAGCTGGTCGACATGAGCATTCTGCTGTCCGCGACGCTGGCGGGGCAAGGGCCGGACGTCGCGATGATGATCGGCAACGGCGACCCCGTCAACTACGCGATGCGCGGCGCTTCCTACGACGTTAGCCGATTCGCGGACTTCAAGGAAGTCGCGGCCCGCTTCGAGGACAGCGCGATGACGCCGTACAAGTTCAACGGAGGCGTGTTCGGCTTGCCGGAGCAGCAGGTATTCGACGTGCTGTTCTATCGGAAGGACATTCTGGAGGAGCTTGGCCTCGAAGTGCCGCAGACGTGGGACGACGTGTACAAGATGATTCCGGATCTGAAGAAGAACAACATGGATTTCGGCTTGCCGATTCTGAACACGAGGATTCAACAGCCTCCGGCGCTGCCGATCAATGAAGCGTTCGCGATGCTGCTCTACCAGCACGGCGGAAGCTTCTATAGGGAAGACGGCGCGGCGAGCAACCTGGACAACGAGATCGGCATGTCGACGTTCCAGCAATGGACCGATTTCTATACGGCATACAAGTTCCCGGTCGACTACGACTTCGTGAACCGGTTCCGCCTCGGCGAGGTGCCGATCGGCATCGATCCGTACACGACGTACAACACGCTGTCCGTCTTCGCTCCGGAAATTCGCGGGCAATGGGGCTTTACGCTCGTGCCGGGCACGAAGAAAGGGGACGGTACGATCGACCGTTCGGTCGCGATGAACGGCACGTCCGTCATGATGCTCGACTCCGCCGAAGACAAAGATGCTTCGTGGGAATTCATGAAATGGTGGACGTCGAAGGATACGCAGGTCCGGTTCGGCCGAGAGATGGAAAGCTTGATGGGCGAATCCGCGCGGTATCCGACGGCGAATAAGGAAGCGCTGGCCGAGCTGCCATGGCCGGTCGAAGATTACAAGACGCTCAGCGATCAGAGGGAATGGGTGAAGGGCATACCGGAAGTGCCGGGTGGCTACTTCACGGGCCGCATCCTGGATAACGCCTTCCGCCGGGTCATCAACAGCGGCTTGAACCCGCGCGATTCGCTGTACGACCAAGTGATGTACATGAACGACGAAATCCGCAACAAACGCGACGAATTCGGATTAACCGACGGATCGGAGGGTACCGCCAATGGCAAAGACGGGGATTGAGTCCACCGGCGCGGCGCAGCCGGCCGCGGCGACCCTGCGGCCGCCAACCAAGCTTCAGCTGTGGTGGCTGGAGGTGAAGAAGCACAAGCATTCCTACGTGCTCATGAGCCCGTACATGCTGCTGTTCATCCTGTTCACGGTGCTGCCGGTCGTCATCGCGATCGTCATCAGCTTCACTTACTTCAACCTGTTGGAGTTCCCGAAATGGGTCGGCTGGCACAACTACACGCGCATGTTCCTCGAGGATGAAGTGTTCTTGACCGCGGTGAAGAACACGTTCCTCTTCGCCGGCATTACCGGTCCGATCAGCTACATGATGTGCTTCGTGTTCGCGTGGCTCGTCAACGAGCTGAAGCCGAAGATGCGGGCGTTCATGACGCTCGCCTTCTACGCGCCGTCGATCTCGGGCAACGTGTTCTTCATCTGGCAGATTATTTTCTCGGGGGACCGTTACGGCTTCATGAACGGCTTTCTGCTCGATCTCGGCCTTATCAACGATCCGATCCAGTTCCTGCGCGACGAGAGATACGTGCTGTGGATCGTGCTGCTCGTCCAGCTGTGGCTGAGCTTAGGCGTCAGCTTCCTCGCCTTCATCGCGGGCTTGCAGACGATCGACCGCTCTCTGTTCGAAGCGGGAGCGGTGGACGGCATCCGCAATCGCTGGCAGGAGCTGTGGTTCATTACGCTGCCGTCCATGCGTCCGCAATTGCTGTTCGGCGCGGTTATGCAGATTACCGCCTCGTTCGCGGTGGCCGACGTCTCGACCCAGCTTGCCGGATTCCCGAGCGTGAACTACGCCGCGCATACGGTCGTCACGCATCTGGAGGATTACGGGACGATCCGCTTCGAGATGGGTTACGCGTCGGCGATCGCGACCGTCCTGTTCGTGATCATGGTGACCGCGAACGTCGTTGTGCAAAAACTGCTAAGAAAAGTAGGTGAATAATCCCGATGAGCACGATTACCGCAACGAAGCAGAAACGGTTAAACCGGTCCTTCGCAGGGGATTTATTCCTCTTCCTGTTCCTGGCCGTTTTCGCGGCGTTCATGGTCGTTCCGCTCGTGTATACGGTCAGCAACGCGCTCAAGCCGCTGAACGAGCTGTTCCTGTTCCCGCCGACGCTGTGGGTACGCCATCCGACGTTCAACAACTTCATCGACTTGTTCCATTTGATGTCGAACTCGTGGGTTCCGTTCTCGCGCTATATTTTCAACACCGTATTCATTACGCTCGCCGGTACGGCCGGTCATGTCATTCTGGCATCCGCGGCCGCTTATCCGCTCGCGAAGCATAAGTTCCCCGGCGCTAAGCTTCTATTCTCCGTCGTCGTGCTGTCGCTCATGTTCTCGCCGAAGGTCACGAACATTCCGAACTACGTCATCATGTCGTGGCTCGGGTGGATCGACTCCTACGCGGCCATCATCGTTCCGGCGTTCGCGTATTCGCTCGGACTGTATCTGATGAAGCAATTCATGGAGCAAATCCCGGAAGCGTTGCTGGAATCGGCGAAGATCGACGGGGCGAGCGAATACCGCGTCTTCTGGCAGATCGTCATGCCTCTCGTGAAGCCGGCTTGGCTCACGCTCACGATTCTGTCTTTCCAGACGCTATGGGGAACGTGGGGCGGCAACTTCATCTACAGCGAGCAGTTGAAGCCGCTGCCGTACGCGCTTAATCAAATCATTCAAGGCGGCATCGTCCGGGCGGGCCCGGGCGCGGCGGTCGCCATGTTCATGATGATCGTGCCCGTGACGATCTTCATCATTTCACAGAGCAGCATCATCCAGACGATGGCTAGCTCCGGGATGAAGGAGTAGCGGCATGGGAATGAGACGATGGCTTCGCACGATAACCGCTTCCGTTGCCCTGATGTTGGCCAGCACGCTTCTCGCGACGACGATTCAAGCCGCCGTACCGTACGCGGGGTATATGTACGACGGCTACGGAGATATCGTATGGGCTCCCGTCGCCTACGTTCCGTCCGGCACCGTAACCGGCGAGTCGCTCGGAATCGGCATGTTCAACGCGCCGGAGGATATGTACGTGACGGATGACGGCAGCATCTATATCGCCGATACCGGCAATAGCCGGATCGTCGTCCTGAGCAACAAGTACGAGTTCGTCAAGGTGATCGACAAGTTCTCGAATAACGGGGCCGAGGACCAATTCAATAAACCGATGGGCGTATTCGTAACCTCGGAGGGCGAGGTTTACGTGGCAGATACGGGCAACCACCGCATCGTACGTCTAGACGGACAAGGGAATTCGACTCTGATCGTGTCGAAGCCGGAATCCGAGTTTGTCGCGGAGAACTTCATCTTCGATCCGAAGAAAGTCGCCGTCGACGCCGCGGACCGAATTTACGTGATCGCCGACCATGTGTTCGACGGCATTATGCAGTTCGACGGTAAAGGCGAATTCGAGAACTATTACGCCGCGAACCGGGTTCAGTACAGCGTGGCGGACTATGTGTGGAAAAGGTACTTATCGACCAAGGAGCAGCAGGAGAGAATGGTCACCTTCGTGCCGACGGAGTACTTGAACATGGATCTCGATTCGCAGGACTTCGTGTTCACGACGAGCGTGCAGCCGAATCGGATTCAGCGGCATAATCCGACGGGCACGGACGTTCTTCTTCGCCAGGGGTTCACGGCTCCTAACGGCGATTTGGTTACCGGAGGCGGAAGTCCCTCCCGGCTCGTCGATATCGACGTAGGTCCGGACGGCATGTACAGCGCCCTTGATAATAACCGCGGCAGAATATTCACTTACGATTTCGAAGGCAGGCTGCTGTATATATTCGGAAGCTCCGGTTACCGGGTCGGATTGTTCGAGATGCCGACGGCGATCGAACGGGTGAACGACCAGATCATCGTCCTGGATAAAATCCAGCAGCGAATGACGATCTTCGACGTGACGAGGTTCGGTCAGCTGTTGAACGACGCCAGCCACTACCACTATATCGGCGACGAGGAGAAGGCGGCGGAGCTATGGGGCGAGGTGCTCAAGCTCGACGCCAATCTCGAAATCGCCTACAGCGGCGTCAGCAAGGCGATGGTACGGGGCGGCGACAACGATGACGCGGTCACGTACGCGAAGTACGGGATGGACCGCGCGACGTATTCCAAGGCGTACCAGCGATTGCGGAAGGACGTGCTGAAGGAGCATTTCAGCACGATTATGACGACGTTCCTCGCGGCGGCGATCGCCCTGACGGCATTCGTTCAAATCCGTAAGCACCGGAGCAAAAAGAAGGGAGGCGGCTCGTATGTGGAAAGCGCGGATTAAGTATCCCTTCTACGTCATCCTGCATCCGTTCAAAGGGTATTGGGACGTGAAGTACGATCGCATGGGCAGCTTGCGCATCGCGCTGGCCATTCTGTTCTTGGTCTCGCTGGCTTCGATGTTCCAGTACCAATACGCCGGCTTCGTCGTGAACACGCATCCTCCGTATTCCTTCAACAGTCTCGTCCAGCTGCGGAACGTGCTGCTGCCGTTCTTCCTGTGGTGCGTGGCGAACTGGTCGCTGACGACGCTGATGGACGGGGAAGGCAAGTTCAAGGAGATCGTCGTCGCCTCCGCTTACGCGATGCTGCCGCTGTTCCTGCTCTTCGTGCCGGCGACGATCTACAGCCGGTTCATTACGCTCGAGGAAACGGCGTTCTTCTATTATATGAACGGCTTTGCGGTCATCTGGTTCCTCTATCTGCTATTCGTGGCGACGATGACGATTCACCAGTATACCGTAGGCAAGACGATCGTGACGATCTTCCTGACCGTCGTCTGCATGGGCTTCATCGTGTTCCTGGGGATGCTGTTCTTCAGCCTGATCCAACAGATGTACAGCTTCTTCTACACCATATACCGAGAACTGCAATTCCGTAGTTAGGGGGGCCGAACGACTTGAAGAAAAAGCTTATCGTAACCGGAGTTATCGCCGTGATCGTGTTCGGCCTCGGGTTCTACGTGTATTGGCATACGAGGACGGCGCCGGCGCTGAAGGCGCTGCCCGATCTGAGGAACGCTTCTGTCGCAGCGCCGACAGACAGCTTCACGAAGCCGAGCGTTCCGCTCGAGGGCATGGAGGGAGTCGTCTCCAATGGCAAGCTGTCGCTGTACTACGACAAGGAGACGATGGCGATCGCCGTTCGTGATCCGTACGGCACCGTATGGCGGTCGAGTCCCGAGAAGCTGAACGACGATCCGCTGGCGAACGCGTCCGTTAAGGATCAATTGTCTTCGCAGCTGATCTTGAACTACAGCAATAGAACGGGCCAAGAGTCGTCCAAGACGTCCAATCAGGACAGCGTGCAGCTGAAGCAAGCGACGGCGACGCCGATCGACGGCGGACTGAAGGTGACGTACACGATCGGCAAAGCGGAGAGCGAGCTCGACTCGCTTCCGAAGCAGATGAGCGCCGAGCGCTATAAGAAGCTGATCGACGACAAGGTTGGCAAGAAGTACGAGCGCTACTTGTTCGTCGCGTACCAGAATACGGCGAACAAAGACGTCTACGTACGTAACGACAAGCAATTGACTGCGCTTCGTCTTACGAAGGTTCGCGAGGCGTTCGCGGAAGCCGGTTATACGGCCGAGGACCTCGCGATCGACAACGGAACGGACGGCCAGGCCGAGGATCGCGAAGTGTTCACGGTACCCGTGGAATATACGCTTCAAGGCGATCAGCTCGTGGCTCGCATTCCGACTAGCGAAGTGCAGTATACGAAGACGTATCAATTAACGGACATTACGCTGCTGCCTTACTTCGGCGCGGCCGATACGCAGGATCAAGGCTATATGTTCGTTCCGGACGGCAGCGGAAGCCTGATCAACCTCAATAACGGCAAAGAGCGGTACGAGGCATTCATCCAGCCCGTATACGGAGACGATGGCGCGACATGGGACGGGGAATACGACGACGACCCGACGGTCGAGCCGATCCGCCTGCCCGTGTTCGGGATGAAGAAGAACGATACCGCGTTCCTCGCGATCATCGACCAAGGCGAGGCCGTGGCGACGATCCATGCCGAGGTGAGCAAGCTGAAGAGCTCCTACAACGCCGTCTATCCGAGCTTCCAGCTGCTGGCCAAAGAGAGAATCAATCTATCGGCGACGACGAGCGATTCGAGCACGAAGTCGAAGGAAATTCCGGTATTCCAGCAACGTCCGGTGTACGCCGACTTCTCGGTGCGTTACGCGTTCCTGCGGGGCGATCAAGCGAATTACGCCGGCATGGCGACGTATTACCGCAGCTACTTGGAGCAGAAGCAGGTGCTTAAGAAGCTGCCGGAACGCCCAGAGACGCCGTTCTATCTGGAGCTAGTCGGCGGCATTACGAAGCCCGAGTCTCTGCTCGGCGTACCGTACGATTCCGTCGTCGCGCTTACGACGTTCGATCAAGCGAAGAAGATTATTGACGCTTTGAAGGACAAAGGCATTACGAGCGTGAAGCTGCGCTTGTCTGGCTGGTTTAATAAAGGCGTTCACCACGAGGTGGCGGATCATATCAGCGTGGACGGGGCGCTCGGCGGCAGTAAAGGGTTCAAGGAGCTGCTGGCGTACGCGAAGCAACAGGGCATCACCGTCTACCCGGACGTATCGTTCACGCATCTGTACTGGGACGCGGATAATGACAGCCGCTTCAGCGACGCGAAGGCCGCCTCCAGGCAAGTGAACCGCTACGCGGCTTGGGTGTGGGAGCGTACGGACTGGGCAAGGCCGCTATCTGCAAGACTCGTACCTTATGTCGTAGATTCGTTCCTGGAAGACTATGAGAAGTACGGGCAGACCGGCATTTCTTTGCGCAATATAGCCCATCAGCTCGAAGGGGACTACCGGCATAACCATGTCATCGACCGTTCGCAGTCGCAGCAGATCGATATGGACCAGATGGAGAAAATCGCGGGTCAGCTGCCGGACATCATGGTCGATGGAGGCAACGCTTATGCGCTCAAGTACGCGAAGGATATCGTCGCGGCGCCTCTGACGAACAACGACTACAACATTACCGACGAAGCCGTTCCGTTCTACCAAATCGTGCTGCACGGCTATATCGACTACACCGGCGCGCCGCTTAATCTATCCCCTGAAGGGGACGTGAAGAAGTATATTCTGAAATCGCTGGAGTACGGCTCGAACGTCTACTTCAAGTGGTTCTATGCAGACAACTCCGAGATCAGAGAGACGAACTTCCTCGATCTGTACTCGGTCCATTACAAGACTTGGATGAACGATGCGGTCGAATCGTACAGCCAAGTGAACGAGGTGCTTGGCGACGTCCAGCGGCAAGCGATCGTCGATCATCGGAAACTCGCGACGGGCGTCTATCAGACGACGTACGTGGGCGGCAAGACGATCATCGTGAACTACAATCCGTACGAGGTTACCGTATCGGGCCGTACGATCGCAGCTAAAGACTACTTCGTTGGAGGGAACAGCCGATGAAATGGAAACCGCGTACGTTCCAACAACGAAAAGCGATTACCGGCATGATTTTCTTAATTCCTTGGACGCTGGGCTTTATACTCTTCTTCCTGGTCCCGATCTTCAATTCGATTCTATACAGCTTTAACGACCTTAAAGCGACGGACACGGGCTACAAGCTCGATTACGAGGGGACGGACAACTACCACCACGCGTTGTTCGTCGACGCGACGTTCGTTCGCACGCTGACGACGGTGATTACCGAGATGCTCGTCAACGTGCCGCTGATCATTATTTTCAGCTTATTCGTCGCCGTACTGCTTAACCAGAAGTTCTTCGGCCGTTCGGTCGCGAGGGCCGTCTTCTTCCTGCCGGTTATTCTGGCGTCGGGTATTGCGATCAGCATCCAGAACGCCGGCTTCATGGAGCAGATCATGCAGGCGAGCATGGCCAACAGCGATCCGACCGGCGCATCTCCGGGCGGCTTGCTGCAAAGCATCGAGCTTCGGCTCATGCTGACCGACATCGGAGTCAGCGAGACGATCGTCGACTATCTCACGAGCGCGGTCGACCGGATTTACGAGATCATTACGCAATCCGGCGTGCAAATTCTCATTTTCCTAGCGGGGCTTCAGTCGATCTCGCCGTCTCTGTACGAGGCGTCCAAGATCGAGGGCGCGACGGGGTACGAGGCGTTCTGGAAAATCACGTTCCCGATGGTCAGCCCGCTTATTCTGACCAACCTCGTCTATACGATCATCGATTCGTTCATGAATAACGCGATTACGCAAATGATCGATACGACGGCGTTCCAGACGCTCGATTTCGGGCTCAGCTCGGCGATGTCCTGGATTTACTTCAGCTTAATCGCGGTTATCCTGGCCGTCAGCACGTACATCGTATCCAGAAGAGTGTTCTATCACGATTAAGGGCGAGTTAGTTCGAGCCTGACGAAGATTCAATTGTATCGAGGAGGAAGTGCCATGCAAGAGATCAAAATGTACTTGCTGAACGTGGAGCGATGGTCGAGATGGATATGGTCCATCGTGCGGGCGATTCTCCTGATCGGGATGGGCTTCGTCGTTCTGTATCCGATTCTGCTTAAGGTGTCGGCCGCGTTCAAGTCGATGGACGATCTGTACAACCCGACCGTCATGTACGTGCCGCAGACGCTAACGTTCGAGAATTTCAAGACGGCGATCGACGTTATGCAATACTCTGACGCGATATTCAACAGCTTCGCGCTGTCCCTCGTCACGACGGTGCTGCAGACGTTCAGCTGCGCGCTTGCGGGGTATGCGTTCGCCAAGCTGCCGTTCCGGGGGAGCAACCTTCTGTTCGGGGGCGTCGTCCTGACGATTCTCGTACCGCCGCAGACGATTCTCGTGCCGATGTATATCAACTTCAAGAACTTCGACCTGTTCGGGCTCGTACACTTATTTTCCGGACACGGCGTTAACCTGCTCGATTCGTATTGGCCGTTCATCTTGACGGCGGCGACGGGCAACGCGCTGAAGTCGGGACTCTTCATTTATATATTCAGACAGTTCTTCAGAGGGATCTCCAAGGAGATCGAAGAAGCGGCGTTCGTGGACGGGGCGAGCGTGTTCAAGAGCTTCCTAAGGATCATGCTGCCTAACGCGATTCCTGCGATGATCACGGTCACGCTGTTCTGCTTCGTCTGGCAATGGAACGACACGTTCATTACGGCGAACTTCCTGCCGAGCATGAACACGCTGACGAACGCGACGCTGAGCTTGCCGTACAAATTGAACGTCCTGCTCAGCGGCTCCGGAACCGGAGCGACGACTCAGGTCGATCCGTTCGAGGCTTCGATGCTCGTCGATACCGGGCTCTTGCTCTCGATATTGCCGCTAATCGTCATGTATCTATTCGTGCAACGCTACTTCGTGGAGAGCATCGACCGCACGGGGCTGGTCGGTTAACCTAACAGATTTTGTTATGTGCAATTACTAGGGTTAAAAGGTTAGTTTCAAGGATTGTTGGCCCGGAAGGCCGCAACCTACAATTGAATCGTGAGACACCATTCTTGCTCCGGCCCGCGCCGGACGTTGAGATGGAATGACAAGGGGAGGTATGAAAGTTGAAACAAACCAAACGGTATTTATTGCTTGCTTTGTCTGTCGTATTCGCTTTCACATTAGCTGCGTGCGGAGGCGGCAACAATAACGACAATGCCAGCCCGAGCGCAAGCGCGTCGGCCAGCCCTAGCCCGGAGCCGTCGGCGAACGCCGAACCGAGCGAAGAGCCGTCCGCTTCGCCAGACGAGCTCGAATTCGATCTCGGCGGACGCACGATCACGATCGCCGCATGGTGGGACGCTAAGCCGGCCGGCAACACGCCTGCCGAGCAGCAAATCCTGGCGAACATCGACGAGCTCCAGAAGAAATTCAACTTTACATTGAAATTCGAGAACGTCGCCTACGACCAGATCGCCGAGAAGACGTCGAGCTCCGTGCTCGCCGGCCAACCGTTCGCGGACATCGTTCGCTTGACTCGCGGCATGGCGTTCCCGGGTCTGATCGGCAAGGATATCATCCAACCGATCGACGACACGCTTACCGCCAGCGGCGCGGAGAGAGAGAAGTTCGTCGGCGAAATCTTCGAGAACATCGCCAAGTTCAACGGCAAGCTGTACGGCTGGGGCGACAACCCTTACTTCGACTACAGCGGCATTCTCTACAACCGTACGTTGCTGCAGAAGCTCGGCTTGAAGGACCTGAACGAGTACGTTAAAGACGGCGTGTGGACGTGGGATACGTTCAAAGACGTAGCCAAGCAAGCGACGCAAGGCGACAACTTCGGCTTCGTCGACTTCAGCTCGGACCTCCTGGATTTCGCGCTGGCCTCCAACAACGTCGACCTGATCGACCTGGTGAACAAGAAGCAGACGCTCGACGATCCTAAGACGCTCGAAGCGATGCAATTCACGCAAGAAGTGATGAACGCGGACATCTTCCCTGAAGGTAACCGCAGCGATTGGCAGTATCCCGGTCCGGCGTTCCGCAAAGGCAACGTGCTGATGTACGCGGCGTTCAACTGGATGACGCAAGGCGTGAAGCAGGATATGGGCGACGTGGATATCGGCTTCGTACCGTTCCCGAAAGGCCCTTCGGCCGACGAGTTCTACACGAACGCGACGGATCCGAACTTCTGGACGATTCCTAAGGGCGTGAAAGATCCGGAGAAGGTGCTGTACATTTTCCGCAAGATCTACGACGTACCGCCGTCCGAAGAGTATGCAGGCCAGAACACGCTCGAAGCGTCTTACACGAACCAGGCTGACATCGACAACGCGATCGAAGCTTCGAAGCACTTGAAGGTCATGGACTACAAGCTACTGATGTCCATCTACTCGAACGACTTCTATCCGATGGTCGACGAGATCGTGCCGCAGAAGATTTCTCCGGCTACGGCGGTCGAATCGCGCAAATCGATCTTCCAGAAGGCGATCGACGACTCGTTCGGCGGGCAATAAGGTTAGTTTGATTAAACGGCTGTGCAGGGTTACTCCCTGTGCGGCCGTTTTTTATTTTGCCTAGGAGGCACATTCTCGCCAAAATGAGCAGAACTCGGATATGGGCGAGAATTAGACGGTATGGGCGACTAATTCCGGGTGAAAGGCGGATATGGGCGAGAATTAGACGGTATGGACGACTAACTCTGGGTGAATGGCGGACTTGGGCGAGAATTAGTCGGTTTGGGCGACTAACTCTGGGTGAATGGTGGATATGGGCGAGAATTAGTCGGTTTGGACGACTAACTCCGAGCAAAAGGCGGACTTGGGCGAGAATTAGTCGGTTTAGGCGACTAACTCTGGGCAATTGGTGGACTAGTGCGAGAATTAGCCGGTTTGGGCGACTAACTCTGGGTGAATGGCGGACTTGGGCGAGAATTAGCCGGTATGGGCGACTAACTCTGGGTGAATGGTGGATATGGGCGAGAATTAGCCGGTATGGGCGACTAACTCTGGGTGAATGGCAGACTTGGGCGAGAATTAGCCGGTTCTGACGACTAACTCTGGGTGGATCGTGGGTGCCGCCCCCCTCGACCGACTGGTATCGACAAATTATTTCCTCGGAAATGTTAATTGCGAGAGTGTGGCGCGGTTTTATTTCCACCTAACAACACTAAACCTAACAAACAAAACAAACTTGTGCGAGATCTGTAAACCAAATTCTAACCGACTTCGTCTCCCATACCTATTGTGTAATTTGTTAGGATAACAAATGACGAAAAGTGTCCAAAAACTACGGTTTTTATGTTAAGTAAGCGCTTCAAATCGTTATAAAGAGAAAAACAACGCAAAATATTTTATGTTCAGTTAGCATAATAACTATTGTTTTTATCATAACTTATAGTAAAATTAGGATATAACAAAAGGGGGCGGTTATGGATGTCGGTTATGAATGCGGTTCCAGCCCAATCGGCTACAGCTTATCCCAGCCCGATCACTCCGTTGTTAGACCTAACGGAAGCGAAGGACGATTCCGTGCAGCGTTATCAACGGACGATGGTCGTGAGATGGGTCGATGATCAGGTGATCCCGTTGCAGGACCGCGAGCTTGCGCAATTCGCGGTTATGAACGTGCTGGAGGATTTGATCGGCAAAGCGGGAACGGTTTTCTATAGCAGCGACTGTACGCTCGGGCTTGTTCTGTACGGTTCTAGACACGAACTGACCGATGGAGCGATGGAGACGTTCTCGGCATTCTTGAAGAGTACGCTGGCTAAGTACGCCAAGGTTCGCGCGATGATCGGCATCGGCGATCCGATGAATACGTTCCTCGATTTAAACCGGTCGCTCTCATCTGCGCTGCAAGCGGTGGACGGACAGGACGGACAGATGACGACCGAGCCGGAAAGCCATCCTTTCGTCGAGGAGGCGAAGCAGCTCCTGCAGCAGGACTACGGCGACGGCGTCTGCCTGAAGACGATCGCGAAGAAGCTCTACGTGAACCCGGCGTATCTCGGCAGGCTGTTCAAGTCGTACCAGAACGTTACCTTTAATGAATATCTCATTCAAGTCCGCATGGAGAAGGCGAAAGAGCTTCTCAAGACGACCGACATGAAGATTTACGAGATCGCGCATGAGATCGGCTACCGCCAGCTGGATTGGTTCTATAAGAAGTTCAAGGCCTACACCGGCTACAGCGCCAAGGAGTTCAAGGCCAAACTCATGTAATTGATGATGGGGAATCGCGAAATAGATGAAGTATAAAGAATAGGGTTATTCGCAATAAGAAGACGCGTGGCGATTTCGCAGGGTTCTGTTACAATAGGGGTAGTATACAAAACGGAGTGGAGCCGGTTTGAAAAAGGTAACGATGCAGCAAATCGCCGATCAGGTAGGCGTATCTAAATTCGCGGTATCCCAAGCGTTATCCGGAAAGCCCGGCGTTGCGGAAGAGACAAGGACGCGCATCGTACAGACTGCCAACGAGCTAGGTTACTTCTGGAAGACGAAGATGGTGAAGAAAGTGTCGACTCTCGGCGCGGATTCGAACAGCGACAAGAGAGCGGCAGACCAGACGGCCAAAGGCACGGTCATTATCCTGATGCCTAACGTGCGGTTCCAGAGCAAGGAATCGTTGTTCTGGGGCAAAATCATCGACGGCGTATCGGCGGCACTGGCCGAGCGCGAGGTCGGCGTCATGATGGTAACCGAGAATTACTCGGAGCGCTCCCTCAAGAGCATCAATCCCAGCGGCGTGCTCGGTTTGATCGGAATCGGGTATATCGCGACCAACTTATTATTGGAAATTCGCCACCTCGGCATTCCTTTCGTGCTTGTAGATCACGAGGATCCGCTCATTCCATCGGACAGCGTGTTCATGAACAACTACGATTGCATGCGCCAGATGGCATCGCTCGTCGTTCAAGCCGGCCATAAAGATATCCGGTTCGTCGGCGGACCGCGTTATTCCCGGAGCTTCCATGATCGGTGGATCGCTTACCGACTGACGATGGAAGAACAGGGCTTGTCGGTTACGAGTCCGGTTGAAGATCCGCTTCTCCAGCTAGAGGAGAACGAATATCTCGTCATCGAAAGCGAGATCGCCCAGATGGTCGCGCGGAACAAGCTGCCCGAGGCGTTCATATGCGCCAACGACTTCCTGGCGTATACCGTCATGAACGCGCTCGTCAAGAATAACGTCAAGGTTCCGGACGATGTGGCCGTTACGGGCTTCGACCATACCGACGAGGTAACGGACCCGACCCTTCAAGTCCCTAGCCTAAGCACCATTCACGTGCCGAATCGGATGATGGGCAAGCGGGCGGTAGAGATGCTGTACGCGAGGCTGTCGGATCCGGAGCGGCCGTTCGAGAAGACGCTTATTAACGGTAACGTCATGCTCAGGGAATCTTTCAATAAATCCTAATAGGTGAGGTATCGAGAGCAGCAATCCATGGCAAGTGGGTTCGCTGCTCTTTTGTTGCTGCAAACAAATGAAAGCGCAACCGTTTATTGATGTTAACTTTCTTAACAATCTTCCAATTATTCTCATTGCCATCGGATAGCTTGCTTGATAAACTTTCTCTTGTTATAAGTCGCAATTCATAGGGGGATGCTAGAGTGAAAAAAACAACTTGGTTACTAACATCGATCATCATCATGGCTATGATCGTATCTGCTTGCGGCAAAAAAGAAGACAATAACGCATCGAACGCTTCCGGCGGCGAAGACAAAGTGTATCGCTTCGCGACGGATGCGCAATATCCGCCGATGGAGAGCATGGACAAGGATAAGATCGTCGGCTTCGACGTAGACTTCCTTGACGCCGTTATGCAAGAGGCGGGCTTGAAATACGAGCTGAAGAACGTCGCATGGGAAGCGCTGCTTACTAGCGTTCAACAAGGCACGGAATTCGACGGAGGCATCTCGGCCATGTCGATCACCGACGAGCGCAAAGAAACGTACGACTTCTCGCCGGCTTACTTCGAATCGACGAACATGATCCTCATTAAAGAAGGCAGCACGATCGCGAACGCGCTCGATCTCAAAGACAAGAAGGTTGCGGTCCAGATCGGTACGACGGCGGATACGCTGATGTCCGATATCATGGGCAAAGGCAGCAAGGACTTGAAGAGATTCGAAAGCAATACGCTGGCCATCATGGAGTTGGACAATAACGGAGTCGACGCGGTTGTCGCGGATATCGCCGTAGTGCAAGAGTACTTGAGGAACAACCCGAACGCGAAGGTCAAAGGGATACTTGACCGTGACAATTTCGAATCCGAATATTACGGCATCGCCTTCCCTAAGGGCAGCGAATTGAGAGCTAAGCTTGAACCTGCGGTTAAGAAAGTGCTTGAAAGCGACAAGTACAAAGAAATTTACGCCAAATGGATCGGCGGCGAGCCGGATTTGACCGGTGTGCTGAATCAGAAGTAAGAGATGGGGAAGCATGCGTAATGCTACATTGCGCATGCTTTTTTTGCGGAAGAGCATGATGAATACATAAGGAAGGATGTGTCTGGTGAGCGATTTTAATTTTCACATTATCGAGGATTACTTTTCGCTATTCATGGAAGGTACGATCTTAACGATTGAGCTCTCGATCGCGGGGATCATCCTCGGTTCCTTGCTAGGGCTGGCGATTGCCTTCGGGAACATGTCGCGCAGATGGTATTTGCACCTGCCGACGCAAGGTTATATTCATCTATTCAGGGGAACGCCTTTGCTGCTGCAAATTCTGATCGTGCACTTCGGCCTCGTCGCCCAAGTGCTGGGCAGGACGGACGCGATCGTCGCGGCCATCGTGGCGCTTGCTCTTAACTCTGCAGCATACACGGCGGAAATATTCCGCGCGGGTATTCAGTCGATCGACAAGGGCCAGACGGAAGCCGCGCTGTCATTGGGGATGACCCGAGGACAGGCGATGCGCCACATTGTTCTGCCGCAGGCCATTAAACGCATGATCCCTGCCTTCGGCAACGAATTTATCGTATTGATCAAGGATTCTTCGCTCGTGGCCATCATAACCGCGCCGGAGTTGATGTATTGGACAAGATCGGCGGCCGCGCAATACAGTAAGGTATGGGAGCCGTATCTATTCGCCGCGCTCGTCTACTTGGTGCTGACTTACTCCATGAGTAAGCTGCTTAAATTCGTGGAGAGGAAAATGTGATGCCCATGAATCCGATCATATCCGTGCAAGGAATCCATAAAGCGTTCGGCAAAAACGTGGTGTTACAGGACATCTCGATCGAGATCGAGAAGCAAGAGGTCGTCGTCGTGATCGGTCCGTCCGGCTCAGGCAAGTCGACGTTCCTGCGTTGCTTGAACCTGCTTGAAAGCCCGGAGTCCGGCGATATCCGGATAGAGGGTCAGTCGTTATTCGATAAGAAGACGAAGATCGAGGAGATCCGCGCCGAGGCCGGCATGGTGTTCCAGAGCTTCAACCTGTTCCCGCACAAGACGGTGCTTGAGAACATAATGCTAGCGCCGATGAAGGTGCGCGGTCAGACTGCCGAGCAAGCTAAGGCAAAGGCGCTCGAGCTGCTCGCCAAGGTCGGACTGTCGGACAAAGCCGACGCGAAGCCGAGCTCGTTGTCCGGAGGACAATCGCAGCGCGTCGCGATCGCTCGCGCCCTCGCGATGGAGCCGAAGGTGATGCTGTTCGACGAACCGACGTCCGCGCTCGATCCGGAGATGGTCGGCGAGGTGCTGGCCGTTATGAAGCAGCTGGCGCAAGAGGGGATGACGATGGTCGTCGTCACCCACGAGATGGGCTTCGCGCGCGAGGTCGGCGATCGAATCGTGTTCATGGAGCAGGGGAAAATCGTCGAGATCGGCGAGCCGAAGCAGCTATTCGAGGCGCCGCAGCATGAACGGACGAAAGCATTTTTGTCCAAGGTATTGTAATTAAAATCGTTATGGACAGGTATTCTTCCATTCGCTCTTATTGTACAATTTGCTTTATGGTGTTGTACGAAGGAGCTACGTGTCGAATGAAAAAGGATGGAAACAACAAGAGACGGTTATCGTTAGGAGAATTCAGCCAAGGCGGAGCGGAAGGCGCTCGCGTTCGTTGGCTGTTTTTCTATTTATTCTGCGTCGTATCCGCGTCCACCGTAGGCAGAACGGCGGCGGATACGCTATTCCTGTCCCGATTCGACGCTTCCCAGCTATCGATGATGTACTTGCCGCAAGCGGCTTCATTGATATCCATTGGTTTTCTATTCCAACGTTACGGCAGCCGAATCCGTCTGGATCGG